>JAABUQ010002433.1_pt1 | contig 36863 bp, 37 predicted proteins | sample 5560001 | NCBI WGS metagenome assembly JAABUQ01 (sample SAMN10711888, study PRJNA513371) | rock metagenome | isolation source: Antarctica rocks | place: Antarctica: Victoria Land, Finger Mt nord | collected 2015-12-18 | reverse complement strand
GGCGGCACCGTCAAGGACGGTGTCGTTGCCTTACAGGGCGACCGCCGCGATGCGATTCTTGCCTACTTCGCGGAACGCAAACGCCGCACGAAGCGGATGGGCGGCTAGGCGGCCGGCGTCGCTTCTTCTCGAAGGATGAGCCGATCGCCGATCGCCACGTCGCGATCGTCGAGCGCCGCGCCCAGTTCTACGACCGTGCGTGCGCCCGGACAGGTGATGGCGAGCCGGCCCGGGCGGATACGCCGCTCGATCTTGACGACGCGGTCGGAATTGTCGAGAAAGTACAGGTCGATCGCGGCGCGCATGCCTATGGTATGGACCGCGGCACAATTTTTAAGCCACAAGCCTTCGTCGGCCGCAACCTCGGCGCGCGGTAGCAGGCCGACGAGACGAGCCCAGGGATGCTCGGCACGCGCGACGCGACGAGCCACGATCCCGCCGTCGCGTTCGTTGAGCAGCGCCATCGCGCGACTCACGGCGCGCCCGGCACGAACGCAAGCGCGGCGGCAGCCGACCCCGCGAGGTACGGCACGAACGCAATCGGCTCGCTGCGGCGGCGCCTTGCGAGCGCGAAGCCCGCTGCGACGAGCGACGCTGCAATGAACGCGCAGATCGCACGCTCGATGCCCAACACCGCACCGGCTAGCGCGGCAAACTTGACGTCGCCCCAACCCATGCCGCGACCGCGCGAAAGTAACGCGGCCAAACCGAAGGGAGCGCCGATCGCCATAGCGGCGAACACCGGTCGGACGTCATGCGCCGTAAGCGACGCGCCGATGACGGCCGCGAGCGGCGCGAGCGTAAAATAATCCGGCACGAGACCGCGCGCCACGTCGCAATAGGTGCACGCGACCACCGAAGCGATCAACAGCGCCCCGAACGCGTACGTTCGGCCGTCCGCGTGGTGGATCGCAAGCGACGCACCGACGGCGGCCGCGGCGAACACGAGCATCGCCGGCCGAGGACGGCCGCTGCGCGGGCCGTCGTCGAAGGCGACGAGCGTTCGGCACAGCACCACGGCGAGCGTCGCGGCGAGCGCTCCTACTGCTGCGAACGCAATTGCGGCGAGCGCGATCTTCAACGCGGCGGCGGAGTGTAGCGCGCGACGACCGGCGACGCGTCATCGACCGACGCGGCTTCCGCCAGGAACGTCGAGCCGTTGAAGTACTCGGGAGCCGTCGAAATGCGCATTGCGTACTTCCCATCGGTCCCCGTGACGGCGAAGGAACGGTTGAGGAAGATTGTCGGCAAGCCGGGTGAAGCGATCGCTTTGAGCACGATTGCGACGAGGGATCCTGGCGTCGCACTGCCGCTGACCAGGACGTCTTCCGTGCCTTGAACCGGGCTCAGGTCGACGGTCGTCACCTTTCGCGGCGCGGCAGAGACATGCGGGTCGAGATCGATACGGCCTGACCCGGACACGTATGATTTGGCGAGCGCCGTGTCGTTGGCGAAGGCCGCCGCGCGCTCGATTTCGGTTAACTGCCGTATAAATTGACGAGAGACGACGATATCGGAATCGCGGTAACGCGGCGTCTCTCCGCGCACGGGCTCCCGGCGATCGTTTACGGAGAAGAACGGATCGCCCGGCCGAACCAGCACCGTGATTCCGTGCCCCGTTAGCGAGACTTCGTCGTCCGGCCCGAGGTAAGCGTAGACGAAGCCGAGGCGATGTGCGACGACCGCTAACGGCTCGGCCGTCGCCGCTCGAGCGTTCGTGCCGCTCGCTAACAACGGGACGAGCGCGAGCGCGGCGACGATTGGAGCTTTCACGTTGATGCGGTCTCCTTGCGAAGGTTGCTCAGGTACATCACAGAGTTTCCGATAACCGAGCTATGCAAGTGTATTCGAACTTGTGCCGTGCAGAATTTAGAGGTCGCTCGTGAACTCGTCTCGTTTGGGCTCGCGCGCCGCGGTATCGCTGTTCGCAAGCGCCCTCGCCATGCCCGCCGCTCCTGCGAGCGCTGCGGACGGCAGCATCCTCTCCCTGCAAACCGGACATTCGATCGTCGTTCGTGCGAACGGCGTCACGCGGCTCGCCGTGGGCGACGGCCGCATCGCGGGCCTCGTGCCCGTTGGGCGCAACGCCGTCGTAGTCAACGGCAAAGCGCCTGGACACACGACCGTCTTCATCTGGGAAGGCGCGACGGAACGCGTTTTCGAGGTGACCGTGACGGAGCAGGGGCTCGACGAATTCGTGCGGATCTTGCGCTCCTCGCTCTCCGAACCCAACCTGCAAGTCGAGACCGTCGGCAATAACGTGTTCGTCCGCGGGTCGGTTCCCGACATCACCGCCTTCAATCACGTCAACGACGTGATCGCGCAGTTCAAAGGTACGAAGATCACGACCGCGGCGAACAATGGCGAGATCCCAATCATCAATGCTGTAACCGTGTCCAAGCCACTCGGCAACCTTCAGGGCCAGATCGCTCGGACACCCGGCGGACAGGACGTGCGCGCCGACATCGATTCGAGCGGAAACGTCGTCGTGACGGGGTCCGTACGCGATCAACGCCAACAGCAACAGGTCCTCGATCAAGTCCGGACGCTCTCCGGTCCCTACCTGCACGGTGATGCAAAGGTCATTAACCGTCTTGGGGTTCAGACGACGAGCCAGGTCGACATCAAAGTCTACGTGCTCGAAGTCGACAAGACGGCGCAAAGCGATCTCGGACTGAGTCTGCGCACCGGAACGCCGAGCACGATCGGCATCGGTGCGGGCGCGCCTTATCAGATCAGTTCCTCGCCCTCGATCACCGCGCTCGAAGGTCCGACGAAGAACTTATTCAATCCGTTCGCCGTCGGGCCGTTCGCGCGGATCAGCATCCTCGCGCCGACGCTCAACCTCTTGCAACAAGAAGGCCACGCGAAACTACTTTCGTCGCCGAACCTCGTTACGGAACCGGGACAGGCCGCCACGTTCTTGGTGGGCGGCGAGATCCCGATCCCGGTGTCTAACGGTCTGGGCACGATCTCGCTCGACTACAAGCAGTACGGCGTGCAGCTCGCCGTAACGCCGACGATCCTTGGGACGGCGGCGTCGAGGCGAAGATCGCTCCTGAAATCTCGGACCTCGACTTTGCGGACGGCATCCAGCTCAACGGCTTCACGATTCCGGCGTTCAAGACGAGCAAGCTGTCGACCGACGTGGTAACGCAGAGTGGCGAGAGCATCATCATGGGCGGCTTGATCCGGCGGGTCGAGCAGCGGAACATTCAAAAGTTCCCGGTTCTCGGCGACATCCCGATTCTCGGAGCGCTGTTCCGCTCCGTCAATTATCAGCGCGCCGACACCGACATCGTATTCGTCATGACGCCAACCATCATTACGAAATAAACGGAATTCCGTGATGCGCGTCGCAGCTGCGGCGCGCTTCGTTACTTCGAAGACTCGCCGAGCCGAACATGTAGGCGAGGAGAACCCGCATCTGCATGTCGCTATCGACGCTTCGCCGGCTCGTTTATGACGAGTCCGGTAGTACTTTGAGCGAATTCGCAATTGTAATGACCGTGCTCACGCTCGGCATGATGGTTGCTTTCAATATTATTGGCCTCGGCGTGCTCGGCAACACCAACGCGAACCAGAATCAGCTCACCAGCAGTTCGCTCGTCGCGCCGTGAAGCGATTACGCTACGACCGCGGGGCCGCGATGACGGAGACGGCGCTCGTGGTCGGGGCGATCCTCACGATCCTGCTGTTCGGCATGCAACTCGGCATCATCGGCTTTCTGCAGACGACGGCCGATGCAGCGTCGTTCGTCGACGCGCGACTCGCCGCCGTGGGAACCAATTCGGGCGGCACGGCGGAGAATGCGACGTCCGCGATCTTTCATCAGTTCAGCACGTCGCGCAACGAACTCACCTCCACCGTCAACCCGGCGCCGACCCCTTCGGTGCCCGTGGACTACGGCTATAATTCATCAAACGCCAACGAGCAGTCGCAATCGCAGTACAACCGCCACGGCGGCGTTACGATGCTACAACCGACGCTCTCCACCTCGACGGTGCACAAGAACGGGATCTTCTCGATATTCGGGTTCAACGTCGGTGTTGCGAGCACGTCGATCGACGCTTCGTGGCTGGAATGCGGCATCCACCAAAACGTCTCGAACAGCAACGCGCAGTGCGGAAGCAGCGGAAACAACGCGAACGCCAGCAACTCGTTTCAGGGCGATTATTTTAAGAACGGCGAGAACCCGCCGCCCTATTTCGTAAGCCTGGATTACATCCACCACTGTAACGACGCACAACCGTTCGGGCTGGGCGCGAACCCGTGCGGATCCTGCTCGAATAGCGGAACCGACTTCATCGCGCTCGGCACCGCGGCGTACTTGCAGTCGGCGAATTGGGCGTACCCTTCGCCCGGCGTCGGCAGCGCCGGCGGAAGCGACCAAACCACGACCTTCCAACAACTAGCCTGTCATCAGCGCATGTTCGCAACGGTCGCTGCTTTTTTCGCGGACTATCCGACGCTGTCCGCCATCTATAACGGCTTCTTGAACAATCCGAACCATCCGATCTACGACGAACTGTACGATCCTTCGACGTACGAGAACTTCTCGAGTCAGAAGCAATTCAACTCGTTCGTCAATTTCACGGGTTTTACCGGTACGGCGAAGGGCAACGCCGCCTCTGCCGCGATCCGCACGATCTACTCGTGGGACCGCACGGTCACCGCAGGTTATCCGCTCGGCAGCGGCACGCCGGGAACGTACGCCCTCCACCCCGGGAATGGATGCACGTGAAACGTCAATCCGAACGCGGCCAAGTCTTGCCGATGTGGATCGTCGGCGTCATCGCGACGTTCTCGCTCATGATGATGGCGCTGAACTACGGTAACGCCATCCGCTGGCAGATTCGCGCTCAAAACGCCGCCGATTCCGCAGCAGCGGCGGTCGTCTCCATTCAAGCGCAGCGGTGGAATCTCATGATGGCAACGCTGTATGCGAGCGGCGTCGAAGAGTATCGTATCCGCAAGCTGCTCGACGGGATGCTGCTTGCCACCAACGCTTCAGGGGGCTGCCTGTTCGCCGTCTCTCAAAACGATCCCAACTACAATTCGGGGTCCGCGCCGTACTGTAATAAGACCTATATGGATCTGCACGATGCGTATCAGCGGGCCGTAAACCGTTACGGCATGGACGCCAAGTACCTCAACGACGTCGCCACCCTCGCAACGTTCAGTAAGTTCCAAGCCGACGCGTCGTCGCTGTTGACGACGTTGCAGGATCCAACCTGTCAGACATCCCAGCCCTCGCCGGCGCCGACCACGGGCCCTACTCCGGCCGCAACGCCGACGGCCAACTCCGGCTTCAAGAAGCCGACGTGCGGCGATTACGTTTTCAAGTACACCTTCGCTCCGGTCAATCACCCCGTTAACGGCATCAACGGCATGGAGTACCGGACGAATCTCAACAGCGTTGCGGCGGACGCGCAGATCTTCCAAGTTCAGTACGGGCAGCATAATGCGGTAATCGCACAAAATCTCTTCGCCCCCGTGCAAGTCGATCTCGTTACGTGCGCGCTCGTCCCGCCGATCGTGCCGAATTTCGGTCCCTTCCACTTCGCACCGTATTATGCGATCGGCCGCGCCGCCTCAGCCGACGTCATGGTCGAGCAAGATTGGCTGCAACCCGGTAGCATCGTCGATCATACCCGCCCCGGCGGCGACTCGTTGTTTCAACCGGCGGAGAACTACACGACGAGCGGGACGCCCGGGTCGGGAGCTTCCAACTACAACTGGTACAACGTCGACTTCGCCGGCGAACAGAATCGCGCGTACCAGAAGCCGCTCGTCTTCAGTTACCCGGTGTATAACGATCAATTCGACGCGCGCACGGGATGGTGGGGCGCGATTCCGATCAAACCGTTCGGCAAGACGGTATCGGTGCAAACCGCATGTTGACGCGAGCAGGGCGCGGTAACGGCGAACGCGGCCAAGCTCTGGTCGAGACCGCGATCATGATGCCGGTCTTTCTGCTCGGCCTCTTCGGCACGATCTGGGCCGTTCGCGAGAGCGCGCTGTCCGAGCGCGTCCAGGAAAGCATCCGTTACGGCGGAGCCGTCTCGTTGCTGCACGATCCCTATATGTCGTACTCGCTCTTCTCGCTCTACAACGTCCTCGACGGCTCGCCGACGCCGACCGGTACGTGCACGTTCGATAGCGGACCCGGACTTTCGTCCGGCCGCGCGAGCTTTTGGTTTCCGACATCCGGATCGCTGACGCAAACTTGCACCGAATATCTCTCGCAAGTCAAGGCGGTCAACGACGGCATCATTCTGCAAAACTCGATCATTAACGTTGGGGCCCAAGCGCCCGAAGGCGGCTTCCTGCTCGGCAACGTTTTCCGTGGTTCGAATCTGGGCGTCCAAGCGAGCCAGAACTTCTTCCGCTCGCCGGACGTCGGCCAAATGGCCGCGTGTACGCCGATCGGCAACGCCATTAAACGGTCGCTCGAGGGCGGAGTCAACGATACGACGACCGCGTCGACCGCGGCGACCGCAATGCCGGTTACGCCGGTGGCGGATCCGGTCATCGTTGCGCCGTTGGTCTGCGCCACGTTCGCGCCGCCTTCGCCTGCGCCGCCACCAACGTCGCCTCCGCCAACGCCGACGCCGACACCGACGGGCTCGCCGACCGGCACGCCGCCGCCGACCGCTACGCCGACTAAATCGCCGCCGACGCCGAGCCCGACGCCGTACCGCTCACCGAGCCCAACGCCCGTGCCGACGCCGACGGGACCGCCGACCGCGACGCCGGCGCCGACGCAGACGCCCGCGCCGACGCCAAGTCCGACCCCATACCACGCGCCGACGCCAAGTCCGAGCCCGACGGCCAGCCCGACACAGAGTCCCACGCCTAAGCCGACGGCAACGCCGACCGCCACGCCCGACCCCAATGCCACGCCGCCGGGAAGCGGTCAGGGATGACGCCCACACCGGCGGGCGTCCTCCTGGTGGCCGCTTTCTACGGCATCGTCGCTCTGGCGGCGACGATCGCCGTCGGCGGGATCGCCTGGCAGACGAGCCGGCGACCCTCGGGCGCGCAGATTGGCCAGATGCTGGTTACCGTCGGCGCGGCGGCAATCGGGGGGTTCGCTGCCAGCCGACAACTCACGGCTGAAGAGATCCTCGCATCCGCGCTCATCGTCGGTGCGCTCTCCGCCGCGGCCGTTTCCCGCGTGCCGACCGGCAACCGCAGTCTCGAAATCGTCGGAGCAGCATTCATGATCGTCGCGCTGGCCGCCGTCCTCGACGGCATGTGGTGGACGCTCGGCGGAGCGGCGATCGCGTCGGCGCCGTTCTTCGGGACGGCCGCGTTCGTGCGCGATCGCCGCACGAGCGCGTTCGACGGCTGCGTCGCCGCGATCGCCGGCCTGGCTCTCGGCCGGCCGGCCACCGCGATCGTCGTCCTTTTCCTCGCCTGCTTAGCGGCGATCGCCTATGTGAAGGTGGTGCGCCGCGGCAGCCCGAGCGCACGGTTCGCGCCGTACATTGCAAGCTTCACGCTCGCAACGGTACTCCTGCAAGTCGCCCTAGTCGCCTAGTCTCCTTCGACGCTTTCGCCAAGGGCGGCGGCTCAGCGAACCGATCGCGCAGTCACGGCAACGCGCTTGACGACGCCGGCGGTCGGAACGCGCGACCATACGCGATATTCGGCGTCGACGAACATGCTGCGCCATCCCGGCGTAAGCGACAGCGCGGCTTCGAGCGGTGCGTTGCGCGCGACCAGCACGATGTCGACGCCGCGCTCACGCAGCGTTTTGCGCCAGGCCGGCCGCACCCGGTCGATCGTGCCGAAATCGTCCCAGACTGCCTGCGGGTACGGGTCGGCGCGTCCGTCGAGAAACACGCGGTCGCGCGAAGCGAGCAGAAAGCTGCACCAGGCAAAATCCGCGCAGAAGACGTTGTGCGAGCGCGGCAACGCTTCGATGGCGGCGAGCGCCGCCATCGGCTGACGATCGGGCGCTCCACCGGATCGCTCGGTGCGAATCAGCGAGGCCGCGATCCCGGAGGCGATGCCCGCAAAGAACAGTATTTCGGCAAAGCGCACGTTACGCGGCGCTACGGCAAAGGCGACGCTACCGCGCCGCTCCCGCAGGAATGGAATGCCATCGCTCAGCGCCGAGGCGACGATGGGTGCCGCAGCTAGCCCGAAAATGGCGACGTTGCGTGCCGCCGCGAGCATGAGCCAACCGACGACGCAGAGCACGAGGCGATCGCGCCAGCGCCGCTCGCCGTGGATTCCGAAGACGACGACCGCGACGACGAGTGGAAGCGCTCCGAAGGCGAACGAGGTATCCCCGATGTCGGTATGCTTCCATTCGCTGATCATCGACTTGAACGGCGACCCGAAGAGCATGACGGCGTACGAGGGAAGCTTCCACCCCAGCGGATTCGCACAAGTCGCGAGAACGCACGCTGCTGCGATGCGTAGCGATCGGCGGGCACGTCCGCTCCAACCTTCGTCGAGTAACGTCCCGGCAAACGAAGCGGCCGCGACCACCGGCGCGAGCACGACGCTCGCGTGCAGGTTCGACCACACGGCGGCGATCGCGACGGCTGCGTAAGCGAGCGGCCCGTCCGTTTCGAGCGCGAGCAGAAACGCCGCGAATAACGGCCACCCGAGCACCTGAACGCGAACGCCGAACGACTCGAAAAGCCCGATTCCCGCTCCCGCGACGACGACCGCAACGGCGTACGGATGCGCTCCCCGTCGCGCCGCATGGAGGCCAACGACGATCAGCGCAGCGATCGCGAAGGCGGCGCAGAGGCCGGCGAACGCCGGCCACGCCGCGCCGCGGCTGGCGTATGCGAGGAGCGCGAATAGCCACTCCTGCGGAACCCAAGGCGCGCCCTGAGCCGTGAACGTCTCGGCGCCCAGGTGCTGCGGAAGCGAACCGGCGACGAGGATGCGTTCGCCGAGCCAGCGCTGCCAGCCAAGATCGCCGTCGCCGTGCGGGAAGCACACCGCCGTCGCAATGAAACGGCCGGCGAACACGGCGATGACGAACCAAGCGAAGCGCACGATAAGTCCTCAAAACGAAAGCGGCCACGCGACGAGCGATCGCGGGCCGTGGTTAACAGGAAGTCGGCGGCGGCCTCCGGAGAAGCCGCCGCCGCGGGAGCAGCGTCTTAGTTCGAGAGCGTGTTGCCGGCGTTGCTGAGCGTGTTGCTCGCTTTTTTGCCGAGGAATTGAAGTGCGGCGATCGCGACGATCGACACGAGAGCGATGATCAGAGCGTACTCGACGAGACCTTGGCCGGCGTCGTCGCGCAGCATCGAAAGGAAGGTTTTCACGGAAGGCGTCTCCTGTAGTGTGAGCGGTGTGAGGAATGCGATCGACCGTTGCGAGTAGTGTGCTCGCCGTCGATCGACAGCCGTTACACACGCAACACTTCAATATTCGGGCGTACCACGGGCGTTCTTAACGGTGCTTCGCAAACGAGGCGTAAAGAAGCTCGACCGCTGTGAGCGGGCGCACTCCGGTGAATGTTACTGCTACGGCAGCCGAAATACCGTGAGTGGACACCGCGGTTCGCCGGCGCCGGCTTTTTCGAGACGCGCGCGGCCAAGGGTTGGTCGAGTATGCGCTCCTAATGGCGCTCGTCGCGGTCGTTTGCATCGCTTCGTTACGGTTCTTTGGAACCAAAAGCAGTAACGAATATAACAAAGTTTCCTCTAGCATTAATACGGTCGAACAGTAACGCGATGAATCTCGCATTTTGGTTCGTACTCGGCGCCTGCTTAGTAGCCGCCGTCAGCGACCTAAGCACTCGGAAAATACCCAACGCGTTGACCGGAAGCGTCGCGATCGTAGCGCTCGGTGTCGCGGCGAGTCACGGCATGACGACCTTTGCCGTCGCATGCGGCCTGCTGGTTGGAATCCTCGTCGTCGGTACGGTGGCCTTCGCCAACGGCTGGCTCGGCGGCGGCGACATCAAGCTGCTCGCGGCCGTTAGTGCGTCGCTCGCTCCCGGGGACGCGCTGGCGTTCCTGACCTACACCGCAATCGGCGGCGGGATCATCGCCCTCGGCTTCGCGGCGGCGGCGCGCAAGCTGCCGTCGACGCTCGTCGGCGTGGGCCGCTTGGTCCGGCCCTACGCCATTCCCGGCACCGTCGGAATCGCCCCTGAGGCACCGACGACCATGCCGTACGCGCTCGCCATCGCAGCCGGCTTCATCGCCGTCGCCCTTTCACACACCGTCTCGCCGTTCTTGAGGCTACCGTTTTGAATAGTCGCCGTATTACATTAATCGTCGCAGTGGTTTTAGCCGTGGCCACGGGCGTTCTAACGCTCCGCTACCTATCCACGCTCAACGCCGCAAACCAGCAACACCAGACGGCGATCGAGATGCGGCCCGTCATCATCGCAAGCACGAAGATTTCGCCGCAAATGCTCACCAAAATCATGAAACCCGCCGTAGAGCTCGAACCGGGTTCGATCGCCGAACCGAAACAGATCGAAGGCGACGTCGCGCTCATCGCGATCCCTCAAGGCGCACCCGTCACGCAGTCGAAAATCGGCGTCCCGGCCGCGATCGGCGTCACCGGGCGCTTGAAGCCCGGGCAGCGCGCGGTGAGCATTCCCGTCGACATCGTGAAGTCGGTGTCGGGCTTGATCGAACCCGGCGACAAGGTCGACGTCATGGCATCGACGCAGGCATCGGCGGGCCGCCCGCCCCGCACCGCCGCCATTATTCGTGGCGCGACCGTTCTTGCGGTCAATCAATCGATCGACGCCACGAGCGATGCAAGCCCGCCCCCAAGCGGCAACCCGCCGACCGCACCGACGACGGTAACGCTCGCCGTAACCGCCGCGCAAGCCGATCTGCTGACCGTCGCCGACCTCAATGCGACGCTGCGTCTCGCGCTTCGCTCTCCCAACGAAGCCATCCGGTCCATGCCGTCGGAAACGGCCGACCTCTACGCGCCGCCGGCGTCCTCCAATTCGGCTCCCTCTGCAGGCACTCAGCCGGCTGCACCCGCGCCTGCGCAACCAGTTGTTAATCCGAGCGCTGCGCCCGCGAAACCGATCGACGGTGTTCCGGTGATCGACGGCGACAAAGTCACGGTAGAGGCGCGATGAGCGTCGGCACGTACCTCGTGCTCGGATCGAAAGGCGGCGTCGGCGCTACCACGCTCGCGGTCGATCTCGCCCGCGCTGCCGCACGAACCGGGCCCGCGACGGTCATCGATGCCGATCTTTCCGGACGACGCGCCATGTCGACGCTCCTAGAAGCCGACCGCGCCCTCGATGCCGAGCGCTCTCGCGGCATCTTTTCGACCGCTCAACTCGGCAACGTCGAAGCAATCGAATTGCTCGACCGGCACGACAACGTCTACGCGCTCAAGAACGCCGAGCTCGAATCGCTCGCGGCAAAGATCGCGCACGATCGCTTCGTGTTCGTCGACGCTCCGCGACCCTTCGAGGAGTTACTGCGCCCGTTCGTCAGTCGCGCGTCGCGAGCGCTGCTCGTTTTCGAGCCGAGCGTCCTCGGCGCGACGTCGGCCCGCCGGCTCATCGCCGATCTCGCCCGCTTCGGCATACCGCCGACCCGCGTGTCGCTCGTCGTCAACGCCCGCGGAGCGCGGCCCGACGTTTCGCCGCGCGAACTCGAGCGAACGCTCGGAACGCAGGTGATCGCGGAGCTTCCGCGCACGAACGATCGCGCCTACGGCAAGGCGATCGACGCGATCATCAAGCGTCTCGCCGATCTTCCCGTCGAAGAACCGTTCACGGGCGTCCACGCCATCGCGCGGTCGGCCGCGCATCGGCCAGCTGCCGACGCCACAACGCCGGAGGAAGCGCACGACGTACAAGAGCGGGCGCTCGAAGGTGCGGAGAAGCGCGTTCGTGCCGATGCGCGCATGAAGCTCAAACTCGAAGTGAGCAGCGAAGTCACGCGGCGCGTCGATATCGTCGCCGCCAGCCGCGCGCACACCGACGGCCAGAAATTCTCTGAATTGCGAGAGCAGATCGGTGCGGTCATCGATCAAATTCTGAGCGGACGCAGCGACGTCGACGTTCAGGAACGAGCCGAACTACAGCAAGAGATCATCGACGAGCAACTCGGACTCGGACCACTCGAAGATCTCATGCGCGACGAACGCGTATCGGAAATCATGGTGAACGGCCCGAAGATGATCTACGTCGAGCGCGGCGGCAAGATCGTGCTCTCGGAGCGCACCTTTAAAGACGAGCGCCACCTGCGTACGGTCATCGAACGCATCGTCGCGCCACTCGGGCGGCGCATCGACGAATCGTCGCCCATGGTCGACGCGCGTCTGCCGGACGGTTCGCGCGTCAACGCCATCATCGAACCGCTCGCGCTCGACGGCTCGAGCATTACGATCCGGCGATTTAGTAAGAAGCGGCTCGGCATCCAAGATCTCGTCAACTTCGGCTCCATCGCGCCGGAAAGCGTCGGACTGCTGCGGGCGATGGTGGAAGCCCGACTCAACGTCGTCGTGAGCGGCGGTACGGGTTCCGGCAAAACGACCTTCCTGAACATCCTCTCCAATTTCATTCCCGACGACGATCGCATCCTGACGATCGAAGACGCGGCCGAACTTTCCCTCGTGCAACAGCACGTCGTGCGTTTAGAATCCCGCGCACCGAACATCGAAGGGAAGGGCGCGGTAACGATCCGCGACCTCGTAAAAAATTCGCTCCGTATGCGGCCGGACCGCATCGTCATCGGCGAGTGCCGCAGCGGCGAAGCGCTCGACATGCTGCAAGCAATGAACACGGGCCACGACGGCTCCTTGACGACGCTGCACGCCAATACGCCGCGCGACGCGCTCGCACGCTTGGAAACGCTCGTCTTGATGGCGGGTTTCGACTTGCCGATCCGCGCGATTCGCGAGCAGATCGCAAGCGCCGTCGACGTCGTTGTGCAGATCGAACGGCTTCGTGATGGTTCGCGCAAGTGTTCGAGCATCACGGAAGTCGTCGGCATGGAAGGCGACATCGTCACGACGCAAGAGATCATCCGGTACCAGCAAGACGGCATCGACGAAGACGGCAAAGTGCGCGGTCGCTTCGAATTCACGGGCGTCCAGCCGCATCACGGTACCCGCTTCGAGGAAGCGGGCGTCCACTTCGACGTCCGCGAGCTATCGTCGCTGCAACCGGTGCGAGCGGGCTGGTGAGCTACCCCCTCGCGATCGGTGTCAGCTTCGTCAGCGTTCTCGCGCTATTAGCCCACTCGATCGGATTCGACTTCCGCACGTACGTCGGGAAATATGCGACCGCGTTCAAGGACGATCTCGAACGCGCCGATATGAACGTGCGGCCCGAGGATTACTTGCTGATCCTCTGCGCGATCGGCACGGTGTTTTGGGTCGCGTCGCTCTTCCTGATTCGCCTGCCGATCACGACGCAGCTGATGACGTTACCGCTCTTCGCGAGCATGACGCTCGTCCTCGGCGTATTTTACTTGCGTTTTCGCGGCAAGCGCCGAATCGCCGGTTTCGCAAATCAATTCGAAATGGTGCTGCGCATGATGGCGAGCGCGCTGCGAGTCGGCCTCGGATTTCGTCAAGCGATCATCCTCGTGACCGACGAAGTGCCCGATCCGGCACGGCGGGAATTGATGCGCGTGATCGGTCGCGCGAACATCGGCGTCAATCTCATCGACGCGCTCGACGAAATGAGTAAGAGCGTCCCCAGTAACGAGACCATGATGTTCGCACGCGTCGTCCGCGTTCAGTCGACGACGGGCGGCGATCTCGCCAAGGTGCTGGAGAAACTGGCGACGACGATCCGCGATCGCCGCCGCGTTCTCCGTAAAATGAACGCATTGACGGCGCAAGGCCGTTTCGGCGCGTTCATCATCGGCGGCTTGCCGCTGCTGGTCGGAGGGTTCGTTCTAGCCACGCAGCCCGAGATGAAGCAGGCGTTATTGCATACGACGCCAGGCTGGGGTATGCTCGGTGCCGTTGCGTTCCTGGAGGCCGGGGCGACTTTCTTCCTCTCGAAGATCCTGAAGCTCGACGCATAACGATGTACCTCTTTGGAATTCCGGTCGTCATCCTCGGCATTGCGATCGGCTTCACGATTGCCGTAGGCCTCATCGCCTACACGCTCATTCCGGTCAAGAGCGAAATCGCAAAACGTCTCGAGCAGGCCGAAACGCTTTCGTGGGATCAGGGGACGCGCCGTTCCGATGCCTTCGCACGCATCTTCAACGAGCGCCAACGCAGTAAGCTATCGACGCGTCTGCAGGAGGCCGGCTGGTACACCGTATCGCCGGCGCAGATCGGCATGCGCGTCGTCGCGTTCGGCGTGGCCGGACTGATGGCGGGCCTACTCTTCATCGTGACGATGGGCGAAGTTTCGGCGATCTACATCGGTGCGATGGCGCTGCTGGCGGGCGGCGGCGCTTATTTGCCGTTCTCTCGTCTTGCCGCCGCGATCAAAAAGCGCAAGTCCGAGATCCAGCGCGCGTTACCCGATTTTCTCGACATGCTCGCTTCGACCGTACAAGCGGGACTCGGCTTCAACGCCGCCCTCGCTCACGCGCAGGAAGTCGCCCACGGCGCGCTCGGCGAGGAGATCAAGGCCGCTCTTTCAGAGGTCCGCCTAGGACGTTCGAAAGCCGATGCGTTGCGCAGCATGGCCGACCGGACCCGTCAAGAGCAGCTTTCCGCCGTCGTGACCGCCGTCGTGCAAGCGGAACGTCTGGGATCGAACATGGCGCAAGTTCTCGACGAACTGGCCGAAGAGGTGCGCAATAAACGCATGATGCGCGCGGAAGAGTTGGCGAATCTCATGCCGAGCAAAATGGTCATCCCGATGGCGCTCTTCATGCTGCCCGCGCTCTTCATCATGATCTTCGGAGGCATCGTCGCGCAATACATGTCGAGCCCGCACTGATGCCGTCGTGGGTAGGCCCGGTCGCGTTCGTGGCGTTCGCCTGCGCGGGCTACATGGCGACTGAATTCGCGGAGTGGGTGGCCCCTCGCTTCGCCCGGCACATCGGCGTGGTCCCGGTCGAAGCGTTCGTGCCGGCGCTCGCGCGCATCGCCCTTGCGATCGCTACGGGAACGGTCGGCGCGGCGTATTTGACGCGCGGCACGAGCGCACTGGGCGTCGCACTCGTCATGCTCGCTTGTCTCACGCTCGATACCGCCTGCTGCCTCGACATCCGGCTGCGTACGCTGCCGCTGGCGCTGACGGCGCCGGCCCTGGGGCTCGCGGCAGCCGTAACGCTCATCGGCGGCGGGTGGCAGCCTCTGGTCCTAACGGCCGCGATCGTTTTGCCCTTCGCCATCGCGGCGCTGATCTCGCAGGGTCGCAACATTGCCTGGAGCGACGTCGCGCTGATCGCCGTGGGCGCCCTCGTGCTCAACCCAATCCTCGGCCTGTTGACCCTCGCGGCGACGTGTTTCGTCGCGAGCGGCGTAGCGATGGCCCGCCGTCGCACGGCCGAGCCGATCGCCTTCGCGCCGTACCTCGCGACCACGATTCAACTGGCGTTACTGTCACCGGGAGCGCTGCGATAGCGGCTCGTTAAGCGCTCGCCAATTCGACCGCATGCCACAGTTCGCGTAAGAAGGAGGCGGCGTCCATCACCAGGCCGATCGTCTGCGTCGAACCGCGATCGGCGAGTTTCGTCACGCTCGCGGGATTGATGTCGACGCAGATGACCTTACACGAGGCGGGCAACAGATTGCCGACGGCGATCGAATGCAGCAGCGTGCAGATCATCAGCGTCATGCCGACGTGGGGCACGATCGCGCGCATCGCGCGCTGGGCTGCCATGACGTCGGTGATCACGTCCGGTAGCGGACCGTCGTCGCGAATCGAGCCGGCCAGCACGACCGGGATGCGCTTACGATATGCTTCGAACAAGATGCCGCTCTTGAGCCGGCCGTTCGCGATCGCGTTCGCAATGCCGCCGTCCGCGCGGATGCGATTCACGGTCCGTAGGTGATGGACGTGCCCTTCCTCTACGGGAAACGCATCTTCGAGATTGACTCCCAGCGACGTTCCGAATAACTGCGATTCGATGTCGTGAACCGCGAGCGCGTTCCCGGCAAAAAGCGCATCGACGAAGTCGTGGCGGATGAGCCGTTCGAGGTACTTGCCCGCACCGGTATGGACGATGGCCGGCCCGCCGACGACGAGAACGCGTTTGCCGCCGGCCCGGGTGACTAGTAACTCCCGTGCGATCGCGGCGACGAGATGCTCCTTCGGCTTCTCGCTCGAGACGGCGCTCGACATGAATTCGAAGACCGCTTTCTTACGGGCTCGCTGCAAAGCCATGACGCGCACGCCCGCATGGCCGACGACGACCGCTTCGCCGGCATGCACGTCGGACGGGGCTACGGTGCGCGCACTACCTGCGTCGAGCACGATCGCACAGTCCATCTCGGGCAGCGCGACGGCGGTCCAGCAGCCGCCCAAGCGCACCTCCGTGGCGAGGTTCGTGGTCGCATAGAAATCGTCGGGCAAGGCGCCGTCCGCCGGCGCTTCTTCGGTCGCGGCGTCGCTGTCGTCGGGAACGACGGCACCGACGTCGCGAAGTTTATCGAGCAGCTCGTCGAGGTGTTGCTCGGAATCAGCCTCGATGCGCAGGCGCGCCGTACTCGGATCCATCGCCGTCTTGCCGACGGTAAAATCGTCGATCGCGTAACGGGCGTATTCGTTATCCATGACGATCTCGAGTACGCGACCGAACACGCCCGAATCTAAAATGTGTCCGTGCAGTTCGATGTCGCGGACGTGCGTGCGGTCTCCCTGCGTCGCCATGCGGTCGTGCTTTTCCACGACGCGTGACTCTGCCCGCCGCCTGTCGAACCGCCCAACCGGTGGGACTCATACTCGTGCCGACGCCGCTTGGGAACCGCGGTGACATCACGCTACGGGCGCTCGAAGCGCTTCGGTCGTGCGACCTGCTCGTAGCGGAGGACACGCGTACCGCGAAGCGACTCCTGGCGATGTACGACCTTCCGCCTCGGCCGCTATGGAGCTACCGCGAACAGAATGCTGCCGAGGTGACCGGGACGATTCTCGCTCGCGCGCGCGACTCCGTCGTCGCCGTCGTGAGCGACGCGGGAACGCCCTCGATTTCGGATCCCGGCCGGGGACTCGTCGTCGCTGCGCGCGCCGCCGGCGTCACCGTCGAAGTGTTACCGGGAGCGGTCGCATTCGTCGTCGCCGCCGTATTATCGGGCTTTCCTTTGAACGACTTGCGCTTCTCGGGTTTCATGCCGCGACCGCGAGGCGAACGCGAACGCATCGTGCGCGAAGCGGTCGCATCGCGTGCGACGCATGCGTGGTACGAATCCCCGCGCAGGATCGCCGCGACGCTCTCGACATTCGCCGAGCTCTTCCCCGAGGCACCCCTGTTTCTCGCGCGTGAATTGACGAAGTTCTACGAACAGCAGCTCAGCGGTAAAGCGGAGCAGATCGCGGCGGCATTGCCGGCTCCCATTCGCGGAGAGATCGTGCTCGTGCTCGGGCCATCGGCCGCCTCAACATGCAGCGACGGCTACGAGGGCATCGAAGCAGCGATCGTCGCCGCCGCCGCAGGCGACGCTTCTCCGGCGCAAGCCGCTCGCGAGATAGCCAAGGCCTTCGGGCTGGAGCGCGGCGACGTGTATCGTCGCATCGTCGCACTTCGCTAGACCCGACCGCGCCTTCAAAAAGACCCATGCGCGCCGATATGAAAACCATGCGTTCGTTCGCGGTACGCCCCGAGAACATTTGCTCCCGTTGAACCTGCGACGCGTGGCCGTTGCGCTCGTGGCCATCGGCGCGATCGCTATGGCGCTCGCTTTCGCCATGCGCTCCGGTGGACGACTCGTCGACGACCCGGAAGATTTTGAGGCTTTTTATTGCGCCGGTAAGGTGGCCGTTGCCGGCGCGAATCCGTATCGGGCAGAACCGCTCCGCAGCTGCGAGCACGACGCAATGCGGGCGAGTGGTTTCTCGCCGATCCCCTATCTCGCTCTGCCGGCACCCTTACCGGGATACGCGATCGCGTTTTTCGGGCTCTTCTCCCGTATGACGTTCTCGGCGGCAAGCACGGCGTATCTCATGCTATCGCTTGCGTCGGTCGTCGCCACCGTGCTCCTGCTTCATCGCCTCACCGGGTTTCCGTTCATTGCCGTAATGGCCGCCTTCGCGCTCTCGGTCGCTCAGATATCGGTGCTCAACGGCCAGATCGTGCCTATCGTAGTGCTCGCACTCGTGGCTTCGGCGACGGCACTCGCCGGGCGGCATCCCGCACTCGCCGCGCTCGCGACCGCAGTTGCCACGATCGAACCGCACGTCGCCTTGCCGGCTTGTCTCTCACTCGCGTTCTTCGTTCCACGATCGCGCATTGCCCTAGCCGCAGGCGGTGCGGTCGCGATTGCCAGCGCCGTCTTGGCGCTCGGCGTCGCGCCGAACGTCGAGTATGTATTGCGCGTGCTCCCCGCTCACGCGCGCGCCGAAGTTGCCTCGCCCCTGCAATACAGCATGACGTCGATGCTGTATCGCATCGGCGTAGGGACGAACGTTGCGGTATGGTGCGGGAGTCTTTCTTATGCCGCCACATGCGCTATCGGCTTATTGGTTGCACGCCGGCTCGCTCGCTTGCTGGATGCGCCGGAACTGCTCGTGCTGGTGCCGCCGGCTTTCGCGGTCGTCGGCGGACCGTTCGTGCATCTTACGCAAATCGCCGTGGCCATCCCAGCGTTACTGGTGCTCTCCGCGAAGTCGACGGCGGCCCGCCGCATCTTAGCTCCGACGGTCGTCGTGCTCGCGGTCCCTTGGCAAGACATGGCAATCAATGATTCTGCGCCCGTGCTGCTCGCCACGGGTATCGTAGCGAGCGCCATCACGGCGCTGATATGGAAGCCGCTGCGCTGGAAGGCGCTTGGCTTCGTAACGGCGGCAATCGCACTGGCTGCAGCGGAGCGATATAGCGCGAGCGTCACACACCTCGTACGTTCGAACGCAACGCTGCCGATTGCCGCGGTCCGAGACGGCAATCGTCTCGCCGAAGCCAGCTGGGCCGCCTTTTCACAAAACGCGCTTAGGGTTTCAAGCCCGTATTATTATCTCGAACAGATTCCGACGTTGCTCGCTCTGACCGTTTTCGTAGCATACGCAATATCAACCCTCCGCGGTAACGATCGCGGACCGCGGCTGGTCTCCGAGTCGCGCGAGCACCGCTAACCTACGCTTCAAAGTCTCCGCAAACGGGCCGCCAAGACGACGTTCGACCGCATACCAGAAGGTGCAGCCGACGGCAAGACTCGTCAAGAGGCTAAAGCCCACAGACTACAACCAAGCCGGGAACGGTTGATGAACGAGATACACCCTGTAAGGGGCGACGCCGAGGGCGCGAAGCGGCTGCCAGGACAAGACTCCCGTAGAGGACCGGAGCCTGATGCAACGACGAAGCAGAAACAGGCGGACGGCTCGGAGCACATCCCCATGATCCACCTTCGCGGTCTGGGTCTGCCGCACGACTTAGCGACGCTGCAACGATGCCGAGCATGAAGCTCGGAAGCGTTCCGGCATCGGCGACGGACCACGGAGAGCAGTAAATGGCGTAGACGGCGATGCCGACGAGGGCGAATTTCGATCGAGAACGGAGAAACAGCGCTCTGAGAAGCGGCATAGCAGGTACCATCGCATCTCGATGCCGAGCGTCCAGAACGAAGCGTTATGGGTCGGCGCGGATGACGTACGAAAAACTGCGTCCTGCGTCAATCACAGCCACGTAGCGCAGGAATACGCACTCGCACCGTTCGACGACGTCGGAAAACCGAAGCGCGTGACCGAGAGCGCGGCAAACAGGATGAGCGCAACGTAGTAAGCCCGCACGATCGGCGCTATGGGCGCGATCATGAATCGAACATGAGCTTCGACGCCGGCGTTGGACGCGGACCCGAAGAAAGACGGCACGGAGAGACAATAGCCGGAAAGTACGAAGAAGAGGTCGACTCCTCGAGACCCGATCTAAGCGACGTCGGGTGCGAACGAGAGACCCGGGACGCCGCAGAACGCGTGGAAGCACACGGCGCCGAGCACTGCTACGCCGCGCGGTCCGTCGATGTGGCCGATGTGGCCGACCCTCGCGCTCGAGGCTTTGCTTCATCCTTAATGTTTATCGGATGCCGACGCCAAGGCGTGAGGTGGCCGCGATGCTCCGAGTCGGCGCAGCTGCCGACACAGGGCCGGCCCGTCGCACCGGCCGTTGTTGCCATCATCCCGCCGACGAGCGCCCGCGTTACGACGAAGTTCGCGGAACGCGGCGATACGGCTTCCAGGTCACGGGAACCGGGGCCGCCGAACTCGGCCGTCCGTGTCCGCTCGCGCTTTCTACGTAACGACGCCGATCTATTACGTGAGTGGCGATCCGCATATCGGTCATGCCTATACGTCCATCGCCGCCGACGTGTTAGCTCGCTATCACCGCACCCGAGGCCCGGCCTTTTTTTTGACCGGCACGGACGAACACGGGCAGAAAGTCGCCACGGCGGCTGCAGCGGCCGGCGCTTCGCCGCAAGCCTGGACCGACGCGCTCGTCCCGAAGTGGAAAGAATTACTCGCTCGCTACGACGTGCGGTACGACGATTTTATCCGGACGACGGAACCTCGTCACACGCGCCAGGTCGTCGACGTGTTCGAACGCCTCAAAGCCTCGGGCGACGTGTATCTCGGCAAGTACGAAGGCTGGTATTGCACGAACGACGAGACGTTCTGGCTCGAATCCCGGCTCGTCGACGGACGCTGTCCCAATCCCGAATGCCGGCGCGAAGTGCAGTGGCTCGCCGAAGACGATTGGTTTTTCGCGCTTTCGAAGTACCGGGACCGTCTGCTCGCGCATTTCCGTGCCGACCCGTCGTGGGTGCGTCCGGAGCGCGCCTACAACGAGATGCTGGCAACGCTCGAGGGCGGCCTCGAAGACCTGTGCATTTCGCGCGTCAACCTCGACTGGGGCGTGCCGCTGCCCGGCGGCGGGGTGATGTACGTCTGGCTCGATGCGTTACTTAATTATATAACGGCACTCGACTTCGCCGAGGGCGGCGAGCGCTTTCGCACGTTTTGGCCGGCCAACGTCCAACTCGTTGGAAAAGAGATCGCGCGCTTCCATACGATCATTTGGCCCGCGGTCTTATGGGCGCTCGGCTTGCCGGAACCCGAGCGCGTCTTCGCTCACGGCTGGATCACGATCGAAGGCGAGAAGATGTCGAAGAGCCGCGGCAACGTGGTCGACCCATTCGACGTAGCCGAGCGCTTCGGAGCCGACACGCTTCGCTACTTTTTGCTGCGCGAAGCCCCCTTCGGCAGCGACTTCTCCTTCAGCGAAGAAAAGGTGCGCTTGCGCCGTAACGGCGACCTCGGCAACGACCTCGGCAATCTCGTGAAGCGCTCGCTCGCGATGCTGTCGCGCTACCGCGACGGCATCGTGCCGGAGCGTCCGTCCGGCGACACGTTCGGCAGCCGGTTCACGACGTTGCCGGAACGCGTCGCGGCCGAATTCGAAACGCTCGATTTTCGCGCAGCGCTCGAGGCGATCTGGGAACTCGTAACGGCGCTCAACCGGACGATCGAAGAACGCAAACCCTGGGAGCTGCACAAGCGCGGCGAGGCGGCGGCACTCGACGGGGCGCTCTACGAGCTATGTGAAGGCCTACGTTGGCTCGCGCATCTGATCGCGCCGTTCATGCCGGGAACGGCGGGCGGAATATGGGAGCAGCTCGGCCTTCGTGGCGACCCGCACGGCTCGTGGCAGCAAGAATTGACGTGGGGACGCCTCGAGCCCGGGACGCGGACGGCTCCGGCCCAGGGAGCGCTCTTCCCGCGCTTGGATCCACCGCTGGACGCTCACACCGCATAGCCGCGCTCTTTGAGGTATTCGATCACGTCGGGATCGACGTATTGCTTGCGATCGAGATGCCAGCCGCGCGGCGGCATCGCGATCGACTCGCCTGCCGGCGGCTCCGGGGATCCGTCCGCGCCATACGAGATCTGGCTCGGCCGATACCGTAACGGCCAGGGAATCGCCTCGTTGCGCACGCCGCCGCCGACGCGCTGGGTCGTGCACGTCACGTAGAAATTCACGAGCCCTTCGGCTAGCCACGTCTTGATAGGGACGCAGACGCCGCGCGCGCCGTTCAAGGTCGCGTGCAGACCCGGCGTGTCGATCGCGTAACGTTTGATCGTGCCGGCGGGCCGAGTAACGTGGAGGGCCGAGCTCAACGTAGGAGCGCTCGTACGATCGTGCTGGAGTGACTTTGCGAGATTGGCTTGAATCGCGGCCAATTGAGCGGCGCTGTATGCCTGCGGCCGTTCCGGCCGATCGGCATCGACCACCGGACGGTGCGGCGCGATGGCTACTTGCCGCGGCGGCTCGGTCGCAATTCGGCGCGGCGGGACGCTGGGAACCGCGTGCGGTGGCGCGGTCCGCACGGCTTGCGGGGTCGCACGCGGCATACGCTTGGCGAGCACGCTGCGCGCAGCCGGGAGCGGAGCGGTGGCAGGCTTGGCGGCAGGAGTTATCGGCCGCAGCTGCTGCCGAACGTGGCGAGGCATCGGAAACCGCTCGGGATGCGGCGGTCGTCGGATAGCGGCATTCCTGTGAGGCGGCCGGACCGCGCTCGCCGCGCGAGCGGGCGCTGGGCGCGCCCGATGCTCGATATGCAGTACGGTGGACATGGCGACGGTTTCATCGCTCGGCGGCCGATGTGGCCGATGTGGCAGGCGCGCTAACAGATTCGGCACGTCGAATGCAAGCGCGAAGGCGAGGACGTGGACGAGGAGCGATGCTGCGAGCGCTATGCGCGCCGCGCGTCCGCGGCTCGTGCCGGCCTCGGCGTCCAGCCGGCTGATCATGGTACCATCCTCACGCTATGTTCGACACCCACGCGCACGTTCACGATGCCGTTTTTGACCCGGATCGCGACGACATGCTGCTGCGAGCGCGGCTGGCCGGCATCGACCGCATCGTAACGATCGGCACGGACCTCGTCGATAGCGAGCGTGCGCGAGCGGTCGCGCTAGCGCACGCCGTCGAATACACGATTGGGATCCATCCGCACGAGGCGGCGAACGCGCCGAAAGACGTCTTCGCGCAACTCGAACGCATCGCGTCCGGCGCGAACGCCGGTCCCGTGGCGATCGGCGAAATGGGGCTCGACCTGTATTACGCGCACAGCCCGCTCGAAGCGCAGATGCACGTCCTGCGCGAGCAGCTCTACTTCGCGCAGGAGCGAGACCTGCCAGCCGTCTTTCATGTTCGCGATGCGTTCGACGAGTTTATCGCCTTGCTGCGGACGTACGCGACTCCCATACGCGGCATCGTTCACTGCTTCACGGGCGACGCCGCGCAGGCTGCAACGTACGTCGAGGAATTTGGCTTCAAGCTCGGCATCGGCGGCGTACTAACGTTCAAAACTGCGCAAAACGTTCGAGACGCGGTTGCGGCAGTCGGACTATCGCATCTGGTGCTCGAGACCGACTGTCCCTACCTCGCGCCCGTACCCCACCGCGGACGCCGCAACGAACCAGCGTTTATGGTGCACACCGCAAAGCGGCTTGCCGAAATACTTGAGACGACCGTCGAAACGGTCGAGCGAGACACCGCCGCCAACGCGCTCGCACTATTCGGTGAGCGCGGCGTCGTGGCCGAAGCGGGGCGGCTGGAAACGTAACGGCGCCCCGGCCGTCCAATTCCGCTCGAAGCGCTGGCTTACGGCTCGCCACAAAGGCCGGATCGCGAGTCCGCAGCCCCCAGTCGGCAATCGGACGGGGCGAGTACGTCGCGTTGGCCGAGCCCACCCAAGCATCGCCTCCTGCCACGCATAGCTTCTCATTCGCTGCGCTCGTTTCGATCTGCACGCCGGCGGCGGCCAGGGAAGCGAGCGCGTTCCGTTCGCGCTCCGCGCCGGGTCCTCGCAACTCTTCGGGAGAGACCAAGAGCCTGACAAGCGAGCCGCTACGAGCACGATCTCGAAGCGCGACCGACATTTCGGTCGCCCCGAATGACTCCGTTTCGACGTCGATGCGGTCGCCGGGCGCCGCTGCGATCGCTTCGGCTTCGAGTCGCAGCGCGTCCCGCTTTTCAACGGCAAAGGACGCCGACGCCCGGGTCGGCCGACCCGACAGCGCTTCGCCGACCGTCCGTGCGACCTCGGCGTCCGTCGTAACGACGAGCGCATCGTGTTCGCCCGTCGTCCAGTTTCGATCGTCGAGATACGTCGTTCCATCGACGACGGCGGCCTTCATGTGCATCGGCTCTTCCGACGCTTGCGTCAAGCGCACCGTCGCGCCGCAGGCGCGCAGGTCCGCCGCGACCGCCGCGTTGGCACGGGCTAGGGCGCCCTCGGCTCCGCGAGCGTGAGGGAGCCCTTCGAGAACGACGTCGACGCCGGCGCCTCCCGACGCAGCCCGTTCCAGCGCCTCGACGACCGGCGACCCGGTTCGCAAGACGTATGCCGAAAGCCGGATGGAACGAGCCGACTCGAGCGTCTCTACGAACGCGGCGTCCGTCGAGAAGGCCACGCTCATGCCGGCGCTTTCGCAGCGACGATCTCGACTGAGGGCTTCAAGACGCTCTGTTTCACGGCATGTCCTAGGTGGGAAGGAGGTGCTCTCGTTTCACGCAGGAGCGTAGAGGCGACAAGGGCGACGCCCCCGGCGTCGAAACGAGCGAGTTCAAGAATGGAAAAAGCCGTCTACGTGCGCGACATGTTCGCGTCGATCGCGCCTCGATACGACGCGACCAATCGCATACTGACCGGCGGCATCGACGAGCGCTGGCGCCGCCGCGCCGTCGCCCTGTTGGCGGCGCCGCGCGGGGGAAGCGTGCTCGATATGTGTTGCGGGACGGGCGACCTATCGTTTCACCTGCTGCGTGCCGATGCGACGCTGCATGTGGAGGCGGTCGATTTCTGCGAGCCGATGCTCGTACGGGCGCGAAGCCGCGCGGCGGTCAAAACGCGCGGCGACGTGACGTTCACGCCGGCCGACGTGATGGCGCTTCCCTTCCCCGACCGCGTCTTCGACGGTGCAATAATGGGCTTCTCGATGCGTAATGTCGTCGACATCGTCGCGACGCTGCGAGAAGCTCGTCGCGTGCTCAAACCTGGCGCACGCTTCGTCAATCTCGACGTGTCCAAAGCGCCCAACCCGATTTTCAAGCGCGCGTTCGACGCGTACTTTTACGGGGTCGTGCCGCTGATCGGCGGCCTCGTCGGTGGATCGAAGCCGGCGTACCGCTACCTGCCCAATTCTCTCACGAATTATCCCGGTGCCGAAGAGCTTGCGGAACGCTTCGCCATCGCCGGATTCTCCAGCCCCCGGTTCGATCGTCTCGCCGGCGGAGCGATTGCCGTTCACGTGGGCATCGCATGATCGACCGCTCGGAAGCGCCTCTCGGTGACGCCAACTTAACCGAGCTCGTCGATGCCTTTTTTCGCTCGTCGTTCGTTACCGATAACGCCGTCATTACCGAGGCCGTGCGACGCATGCTCGCCGCCGGCGGGAAGCGTCTGCGACCCCGCTTGACGTTGCTCGCCGCGCAGGCCAACGGCGCCGACCCGCGCGATCATCTGCCGCTGGCCACTTACATGGAGCTCATTCACGTCGGTACGCTGATTCACGACGACGTCGTCGATCGGGCGGATACGCGTCGCGGCATCAATGCCACGGCCGTCGATTTCGGCAATCGCGTGAGCGTGCTGGCCGGCGATTACTTGTTTGCCTGGATTTTTAAGAACGTCACGGCGAGATATCCGCATCCCGTCCCCCACCTGCTCGCCACGACGCTCGCCGATATCACCGATGGCGAAGTGTTACAGCACCGCGCAGTCGGCGATCTGAGCCTATCGGTTGCCGGATACGTCGACATAGCGATCAAGAAAACCGCCTCGCTTTTCGCCGCTTCCGCCGAGTGCGGCGCTCTGATGAGCGGCGCCACGGCGCTACGCGTCAAAGCGCTGCGCGATTTCGGACTGTATTACGGCATCGCGTTCCAAATGCTCGACGATTTGCTCGACTACACCGCAAATGAAGCCGAACTCGGCAAGCCGGTTGGTGGAGATTTGGCGGAGCGGAAAATGACGATTCCTCTGGTTCACGCTCTGGCCGGGGACAATGGCGACTTACGTGCCGAACTGACGCGCTTCTTCGCAGGCGAGGCGAGCGGAAGCGAACGCGTGTCGGACCTGGTGGCAAGCGTCGGCGCCCGCGGCGGCTTTGCGAAGAGCCGCGACGCCGTTATTGCCTACGTCGAGCGGGCCAAGATGTCGCTCGCGCCGCTGGGAACGGCTCCGGCGCGGGCGGAGTTGAATGCCTTGGCCGACGTGCTCGCCCGGGAGAGCACGAAGCGGACGCGGTAGTCTTACCGTCCCGGCGAAGAGAGGCTCATATGTTCGGAAATCCGATGGAAATTGCGATCCTGGCGGGAGCGGCCGTGTTGCTGTTCGGCGGCAACAAAATACGCGACGTCGCGCGCGGGCTCGGCGCTGCCAAGAAAGAGTTTGCGGTCGGTCAGGCCGAGGCCGACGTGCAGATCGAGCGGGCCCGGGCCGAAACCCGCGCGGCCGCCGAGGCGCATGCCAGTGCGGCGACGGCCGCTCGCGAAACGCCGACGGCGAACGGCTTGACGATGGGCGCTCCGTCGGTATCGCCCGAGCCCCCGGCTCCGCACGTCTAGCTCGGTCACGCGCGTGCTGGCGGAACGTCCCCCGGCGATCGAGCCGGAATGGGATCAGAAGGAGATGCCGTTTACGGAGCACCTCCGCGAACTGCGCTCGCGGCTCATCGTCGCCCTCGTAACCGTCGGCGTTCTCGCCCTCGCGCTCTTTTGGCCCTCGCAATTTGCGATCGTCTGGCTCAAGAACGAGTATCTCGGACGTAACATCGTGCTCAACGCCTTCGCGCCGACCGACGTCATCGTTACCGAATTCAAGTTTTCCCTATACGGCGCGCTGGTTCTGGGGCTGCCAGTGGTCGTTTATCAGATCTGGATGTTCATCGTACCGGCATTCCATCCGCGCACGCGCAAGGTCGTCTACGCGTACACGGCGCCGTCGCTGCTACTCGCGGCGGCGGGTATCGCATTCTGCCACTTCTTTATCATCCATCGCGTGTTGACGGCGTTACTGGGCATCACGAATGCGATTGCGAAAGAGACGTTTGGGATCGAGTCGACGCTCAACCTGATTTTGTTGACTTTCCTCGCCTTCGCGCTCGTGTTTCAGACGCCGACGGTCATGGTCGCGCTCGCACGAATCGGCCTGGTTAACGTCCGTATGCTGCGCACGTATCGCCGCTATGCCGCGATGGGCATCTTATTGTTCGGAGGCATCGCGGCGCCCGACGCCTCGCCCGTCACCATGCTGCTCATCGCCGTGCCGATGTACGTCTTGTACGAGGCGAGCATCTGGATCATCGTGGCATTGCAGCGTACGTGGAAGAGCGAGGCGCTCGGTTGAGCATCGCCGCCGATTCGTCCCGCTTGCGGCTGCGCGCGACCCTCGACGAGCTCTTGGGCCAATTATCCAACTTTTGGTTCGGCATGTCGCTGCTCGCCGTGTGGGGCGTCATGACGCTGATCGGCGTCGTAGTCGATCAAGGAAAAGACCCGTCGTTCTACCAGACGAATTACGCGCCGCCGCTCGCGCGCCTCGTGCTGCGGTTGCATCTCGATAACATCTACCATTCGCCAGCCTACCTCGGCATCGTCGGCTTGATCCTCGCGTGCATGACGCTCGCCACGTTCTGGCGCGTGATTCCGACGCGGTTGCCTCCGCTGCGTGCGGTGAAGATCGACGCCATCCCGCTCAACGCGAGCGTCGTGGTAAGCGGCGACGAATCGAACGTTCGCGATCGGGTTGAGTCGTTTTTCGCCGGTCGTGGCTGGCTCGTGCGTAAGCGTGAGCTGGGCGGCACCGAATGGACGTTCGCCGATAAGCATAACTGGGCGCGCCGCGGCGTGCTCGTGGCGCACGTCGGATTCGTCATCATCGCGGCGGGAACCACGCTCTACTGGGCGTTCGGCTACAGCGGCCAAACGGTCGTCGTCTCCGGCGATACGGTACGCATTCCAGAGAACGGCACGCGCTTCAAGCTCGACCGGTTCGCCTATCGCATCGATCCGATTCGCACCCGCAGCGGCATCGTCTATCAGCCCATCGACTACGTGTCGACGGTCGACGTCGCGTCGAGAGATCGGCCCGCGCAGAGGTCGGTCTTGCGTGTTAACCATCCCCTCGACGTCGACGGCACGTCGTACTATCAGGCGTCGTACGGTTTCGCGGTCGCGTTCGACGTCACGCGTAACGGCCGCCCGGTGCCCGGTGCCCCGACGGCTCCGCTCAAGGAAGGCGAGGGGGTCGCAATCGGCGACGGCGGACGCTCTATCCGGTATACGAAATTCGTCGGCACGATTGGGACCGGGAACACGATCGGATCCGATCCCCGTCCCAACGCCCCGGGTGTGCTGATCGACGTCTTCGACGGCGACCAAAATATTGGCAGCGTACTCGTGCCGCTCGGCCGCTCGATCGATGTCGGTTCGGGGTACCGGCTCGGCGTCGGGCGCTATACGCTTTACAGCGGCATCCAGTATCGGCACGACCCTGGCATCCCGCTGGTGGGCGCCGGTGCATTCGTCTTGCTCGCCGGACTTTGCATGTCGTTCTATTTTCTTCCGGCGCGGTTGTACGTGCGCGTCGACGGCGCCGAACGCCGCTGGCGTATCGGCATCGCCGCGACGACGGTCAAAGGTTACGATATCTACGAGGAGCAGTTCGGGGCGCTCGTGGCCGACCTCGAACGCATCGATCGGAGACCGGCGCAACCGCTCGCGGCCTCCTTCGCCTAAAGTGACGCCATCGGTATGGAGGCTCTCATGAACACCGACCAACTGCTGATCGTCGTCGCGATCTCCGCCTACATCACGAGCACGCTCGCGCTCTTCACCTACTTCCTCTCGCGCGACCGATTCTCCAAGCTGGTAGGCATCCCGTTCGCCTTCCTCGGCTGCGGCGTACAATTATTCGAACTCGTCTACCGCTTCCAAACGAGCCATATTTGGCCGCTGACGAATCTCTACGGCTCGCTTTCGCTCTTCGCGGCGATGAGCGTCGCGATTTTCATCGGCTTCTCGCTTAAATACGACATTTGGTACATCGGCGGCTTCGTCCAGGCGCTGGCGGCAAGTTCGCTCGCCTACGCGCTCACGTGGAACGAGGGGTACCTTCCCGCCGTGCCGGCGCTGCAGTCGTACTGGATCAAGATCCACGTGCCGCTCGTAGTTACGTCGTACGCGGCATTCATGGTAGCCGCGGTGACGTCGGTGCTGTATCTCATCCGCTACTACGCCGAAAAGGACGTCGAGCGGCGGGCATCGTCTCGGCCGCTCGGTGCGCTCGCGGCGGCTTCAGGTGCGAGTTCGAGCGGAATGCAGATGCAGCGCTTCGACGCATCGACGTTCGAGGGCCGCCGCTCGGCCGGCGCGCCGTCGACCGTCGCGAACGAAGCTGCGGCCGGTAATCGCTTGGCGCTGTGGCTGCAGACGCTTCCGGCTCTTGCCAAGCTCGACATCATGACGTATCGCGTCGTCGCCGTCGGACTGCCATTGCTGACGGTCGGCATCATCACGGGCGCCTGGTGGGCGAAAGAAGCGTGGGGCGCCTATTGGCAGTGGGATCCCAAGGAGACTGCGGCGCTGGCGTCATGGACGGTCTACGCGCTCTACATGCACCTGCACACGCGCAACTCGTGGCGCGGCTTACGATCCGCCTGGATGTCGGTCCTGGGCTTCGCATCGATCATGTTTTGCTATCTTGGCGTCAATATCTGGATATCGGGTCTGCACAGCTATAAAATGTAACGGCCCCGGTCGATATCGTTCGTGTGAACGATATCGCGAAAGTGAAGAGTCGCGTCGACCCGCCGCGCGGGAAATCAGCCATCGGAGCGGTGTGCGCCGTGATCCTCGCTCTCGGCGCCTACCTAGCCTTATTCGGAATTCAAACTTTCCAGCCCAAGACATTCGAGTTCGATCTCGTCCCGTTCTATTGCGGGTCCGAGGCGTTGTTGCGCGGTGGCGACCCCTATCGTATAGAACCAATTCGAACTTGCGAGCATCGAGTCGTAAGCATGTTTCGCAAGGGAACGCCGCTTGCGATCCCGGCGCCCCAACCGGCATATGTCTTTGTAATGATGGCACCGTTTCACGCCGTACCTTATTATTGGCTTCGCTGGTGTTGGGCGATTCTAGAGATACTGGCATTCGCAACGACCGCTCGTCTCATCGTGCGGTTGACCGACGTCTCCGCCTGGATAATCTGGCCCGCTCTTGGAATATCCGATTTGTACTGCTCGCTTATTCTCGGTCAGTTCTCCGCATTCTGCGTCCTTGGAATCGCCGCAACCGCATGGGGCTATTCACGTAGGTCGCAGGCTGCCTTCGCCTGCGGCTTACTTCTGACTTCGCTCGAACCGCACATAGCCGCGCCCTGCTATCTGGCCTTCTTGCTTTGGGGCCGGCGTGAACGAGGGATAACGATCGGTATTGCGATGTTGCTGCTTGGTGTAAGCTTGATCGCTACGTCGCCTGCGCTCCTGTACGAATACGCGTTCAACGTGCTTCCGCTACATGCGCGATCGGAGATCCTCAATCAAGATCAGCTTAGCGCAACTTATGCCTTGCACGCTCTCGGTGTCAGCGCGTCAACGGCTCTCACTCTAGCTAACATTCAGTACTGCGCTACGATCGTAATCGGCATCCTCGTCGCCCGGGCGGCGGAGAAGCGCTACGGTCCCCCAATGCTTGCATTCGCACCGCCTGCGTTTGCAGTGCTTGGCGGACCCTTCTTGCATATCACGCAGCTGTGCGTAGCCATCCCGGCGGCCGTCTTTCTGTATGCAGAGCGTGGCGCGAGACGATATGCGCTCGCGCTCTGGTTTCTATGCATACCCTGGCTCAACTTCGCGACGATCTTGACGGTGCTCCCGTTAGCTACGGCCTGTTGGGCGGCTATCTTGCGGTATGCATGGGGTGCGTCCGCTCGCCTAACCTGGGGCGTAGCCGGCGTCGCAACCGTGATCGAAGGCGCCTTAGCCTTCCACATCGCCATGGAGAACGTCACGAAACGCCCAGACTACGGACGTATATCGGCACAAGATTTTGCAGAGCGCACGTGGCAGGTTGTCATCGAGCAGCAGCAACACTCACATACCGTCGCAGCGATGCTTGCAAAGGTCCCAAGCCAGTTGGGCTTATCGGTCGTGCTCGGCGGACTCGTCGCGTCCGTCGCTTGGACGAGACGGCATCGTGGACGAAGATACGTAAGTGCGGTGGCCAGCGGAGCGGCGTGAGATCGCGTGCAAACACGATCAACCGTGCGTTATGCCTTCCAGCACGTAGATCGTCCGTTCTTACGCAGCCTTCAAATCCGATATCTCGTAAAGCGTCGTCGAGATAGATGTTTGCCGGATACGGCCGCTGGATGCCGTACCGAAGTGATCGATCGCGGTTGTCGATACGGAGCGCGACGCCACGTGCGGGAAGTCCGAAACGTGAATCGATCGCAAGTCCTTCCACGCATAGCCGATCACCGCGCGCGATATCGATATTTTCGCTGACAAACGCTGTCCCGCTCGAATCAGCAATTCGTTCGACTTGCACGTAACGATCGAGCGTCGAGCGCTTCGGCGGCGTCGAGAAAAAGCGGTGCGATGCCTGAGAAAAGGCGAAGGGCGCTGCGAACGCCGCATAGGCCAACCATGTTAAGGACACCGCCCTTGCAACGCGCTTGCGTAAGCGCGGCCACCGCGGGCGCACCACTCCGAGCATAAGTGTGCAGATTAACGCCGACAAGGTCGGAAACCAGTAACGACCCAGAAGACCGAGGCGACCCGGCACGCTGAGGTCGATTACGATGAGGGCGATCGTCCATCCGATGTACAGTAGTATCGGCCCATCGCCGAGCAGCAGCGTCAGTGCGTATCGCCGATGTCGGCGTGTGGCGACGTGGCTGATGCGTCGCAAAATGTACAATCTCGAAAGTATTACGACCGCAAGTACGACGACGCTCGAAATAGAGAGTGCGAGCCGGATTGGGCTGAGCAACGGTCCAGGAAAGAACGCGGTATCTATCCAATCGCGACTCGACCAAAACGTATCGTGCGCTACCCCCGCCAAGTAGATCTCACGGACCTCTAAGAGCCACGACCCCGGCGACGCGAGCGTGCTGAAAGCAATCTGCCGTGACGCAGGAGCCAGGTGGGGCATCGTGAGGAACGACGCCGCGATAAGTAACGACGGTGCGATGACCGCAAACCCAATGCCGATGGCTGGTTGCAATCTCTTATATGCGATCGATCGCGACAAAACCGTCGGAAGTAAAGACACGTAGGCGATCGCGGCATAATGTAACTTGACAAACGCGAGTGCGCCCATTATCGAGCCGAAGGCGATATATCCGCGAATGTCGCCGCTCCTTCGGCAGACGGTCGCGCTGAGCAGCGCGAGACCGACCAGCATCGCCGTCCACGTGTCGGGCTGAAAGGTCCCACTCAGCCACGATGTAAGCGGAAAGACGCCGATGGCCGCTGTGGCGAATACCGCTGCATAGCGGTCAACTCTTCTGCACCTGAAGACCGCGTAGGCAGCAAACAAGGTTAAAGGTAGAGCGAACAGGCCCAACGTTCGCATGCATGTTACAGATTCGAAAGCTCCTGTATGGAAAAAACGATTTGTCGACCAGTACATCGTAGCGGCCGCTAGATAAAAACCCGGCGGGTAGCTATTAGCGACGTAGGGAATAAAGCGCCGCTCGCGCTTATCCTCAAACTGGGTCCGATCAGCAGGGGCTGCCGCGTCGACGTTTTTAACCCAGGCGCTGGAACCGTAGCCCGTCGGCAGCGGTGCCGACGAGTCGAATCGAAGTTGGCGATACGTCGTTCGTCGTTCGAGATATGTCAAGAGGGCGTCGACGTCCGTTCCGGAGCGTCGCCCCTGCGTTGCTATCGGCCATCCGCCGCGAGCTAAGAACAGCGCATAATCGAGATGGGCTTGTTCGTCGGGTTCAGCGAAAAGAGGAAGCCGAAGGAACCAAGCTACTGAGACGCACGTAGCGAGGACGAGCGTCGCAAGGAGGGTCCAACGGACGGATGAAGGACGACGAATGTCCCCAAGGGTCTGGTGCAATCGTCGAGACTTACTGGACGCTGGAAGCACCGCCTCTAACTGCTACGACTTCTCTTCGTCTTGTGGACGTATTCGCTAACCGTGCCGTGGGCGTTGTGATTGTCCTGCCATGCGGATGTGGTTCGGGCGACGACGTTCGCATCGCCTATCCCGGCGTCGCTCCGCAGCGGCGAACGGGCGTCCGTCGCTTTCGATTAATTTCGCTTCAAGCCGGAACGTCTCGTCGCGCACCGCTTTGCCGCAGCGGCGAGCGTCCCGTTTGCGCTGCGAGCGAGCCGACGCCCGCTCACCCCTTTGGAAAGGCTCACCGATATTTAAGGAATGATGACGAACGCTGCACGCCGGCCCGGCAACGGCGTCGTGCTGGTGTCTCCGTATCCGAACCAGGGCGGGCCGACGGTCGCCGGGAGCGGCGGCTCCGCGCTGAATTGGTATACGCGCGCCTACGCGGCCGCGCTGCGGGGCCGATCATGGGACGTCACCGTCGTCGGCCAGCGGGGCCGGGACGCCGTTTGGGACGACCGCGGCGTCCGGGTCGTTTCCGCCTACGATCGCGGATCGCTCTGCGTCGCGCGGCAAATCGGCGATGCGATCCTCCGTGAGCCGAGGGCGGTCGTTCACGTGCAGCACGAACTGTTCGCCTACGGCGGGATCGCGTCGGCGTTCGCGCTTCCGTCGGCGCTGCGGCGCGTGCGCGGCAGGGGACGTCCGGTCGTGACCACGGTCCACGGCGTCATCCAGCTCGAGCGCATCGACCGCGCCTTCGTCCGCGGCAACGGCATCCTTGCCCCACCCTCGCTCGTAAGACAGGCCTGGCACGCGCTGCTCGTCCAGGTGGCCCGCGCGAGCGACGTCCTTCACGTCCACGAGGCAGAGCACGCGACGTGGTTGCGCAGCAGCTACGGCGTCACGGCGCCGATCGTCGTCGCACCGATCGGCGCTGAGCCCGAGGCGGGAACGCCGGCTCGCAGCGCGGCCCGAGAACGGCTTGGGCTTCCGCGGGAAGCGCGCGTCGTGCTGTTCTTCGGTTACTTGCTCGAACGCAAAGGGATCATTCCGTTTCTAGGTTCCGTCCGCGCGATGCTCGCTGCCGACCCCTCGCTCGTCGTCATCGTCGCCGGCAGCGTCCCCGATCGGGTCGCCGGAACGCTCGACATCGCCAGGACGCTCGAGCAGCTCGCCGCGCACCCGCGTTTTCGCGCGGAAGGTTTCGTTCCCGACGAGCGGGTCGCCGAGCTGTTCGCGTCTTCGGATGTGCTCGTGTTGCCGTACACGTTCAGCATGAGTGCGAGCGGCCCGTTCGCGCTCGCGCTCGCTCACGAGCGTCCCGTGCTGCTCTCGGAGGTGTTCCGCACCTCGTATCCCGACGCGCCGTTACTCTTCGCGCCGACGGAGGCGGGCATCGCCACGGCAGTCGCGCGCTTCTTCGCCGATCCCCCATCCCGGGTCGCCGCGGAGCGCTTCATCGCGACGCTGCGCGCCGGGCGCAGCTGGAGCGCGATAGCCGAGCGGATGAGCGCGCTCTACGACGGGCTCAGGTCTTGACGGACAGCGTATCCGCGTAGCGATAGCCGGGGATACGAAGCTCGCGACCACGCAAGGCGCCGAGAACGCGGTTGCGGACGAAGAACGCCTGGGCCCGTTGCGCCGGAACGAGACCCGTGACGGTGAGCGCTCGGAGGGCGATTTTGTCGAGCGGATGCCCGAGCGGGCGGTCGACGAAGGAGACGACGTGGAGTCCAGCCCGGCGCAGGACCTCGCCGAGCTCGAGCGCGTCTCGGTACTCGCGAACGTGCGTCGGATCGAGGCGGAATTTTCCGTTGCAGCGGTAGAAATACCAGCCGTACCAGCGCTTCGAGACCGACGAAACAAACGCGTGACCTTCCGGTCTGAGGACGCGTGAGATCTCGCGCGCGAACGCGCCGTCGTCGGGGACGTGTTCGATCACTTGATGCGAAAAGACGAAATCGACGGAGGCGTCCGCCAGTGGAAGCGCTGCGGCGGAAGCGACGATCCCTTCGACGTTCGCGAGTCGCGGCTGGGCCAGAAGGCGTTCGATCCGCTTCGCGGATACGTCGACCGCGACGATCCGATTGAACCGAAAGAGCAGGCCTTGTTCGACGGCCGAACGCAGGATCGCGCCGTCGCCGGCGCCGAGGTCGAGGTACGTCCCTGAAGAGCGGCTCATCGCCGCCAGACACTCTTCTCGAAACGGGAAGCGATCCTCGACGTGCAGAGCGTTTTGCGCGTAACGCTCGAAGTCCGGTTCGGCTGTACGAGTCACGTCGCGGCACGTCCATTTCGGCGAGCGTGGGAAAGAGTACGCGAAGCGACTCCTCGTTGATGGTATCGGCAACGACGCAGCGAGGAACGATTTCGTCGCCGCCTCACCACGTAATGCCGCGCGACTTCGCCTGTTGCCGCAGCCGACGGCCGGTTCGAGGCGCGTTACCCCTCCGAGCGTTCCCCTGGAGCGAGACGATCGATGGCTACGAAGCCTGTTACCGCGAGCTGCTCGTGCGCAGAGTGGGACGCTCGTAGCAGCGGAGTTGATCTTCGGCTTCGCGCAGCGACACGGCACGCACGAGTTCGATTACCTGAGCTTCGAGCGATTTCGTACGAAAGTAGAAGTGAGCGGTGACGAATAGCCCCGCGATGACACTGAAGTACAATAATAAGTCGGTCCCGCGCCCGACACCGAGCATCGCGGCAGCATTCGACGCAACGCCGGGCACGACGACCATCGAGATGCCGGCCATCGCGATGGCCAAAATCGCAACTGTCGTTAGTCCGCTGAGCCGGTGACTACCGACGTACACGGTCAACACCACGATGAGCGCGAGCAAGACCGAGACGATCACGTCAGTGCGACCACGCCGCGTAGAAAAGATCGAACACGATCTTCACCGAGTTGAATAACGATTGGCCTTTGCTGCGGGAATAGGCCGTGTAGGCAATCGTGGTGGGAACTTCGACATATGGCATGCCTGCGCGCGCGATCTCGTGCAAGATTTCCGAGCCGTGCGCCATGCGCGCTTGGCGCAATTGGAGCCGCTCTGCGGCGCGGCGGCTAAACATCCGCAAGCCGTTATGCGTATCGCTGAGCGCTAACCCTGTGTGCAATCGTGTGACGAGCACCGCCAGGTGTAAAAACGCGCGGCGCACGCGCGACATACCGATCGTCGAGCCCAGAAACCGCGAGCCGAGCGCCACGTCGGCGCCACCTTCGACGAGCCGGGCATACATGAAATCGATCGTTGCCGGATCGTGCTGCCCATCGGCGTCGAACGTACACACGTAGTCGGCACCGCGTCGCAGCGCGTACTCGATCCCGGTAGCGAGCGCAGCGCCCTGCCCGAGGTTAGCGGCATGACGTACGACGTCGGCACCAGCCCGACGCGCGATCGCCGCGGTTGCATCCATCGAGCCGTCGTCGACGACCACGACGTTCGGCAAATAGGCGAATAAGCCGCGCAGCGTCGTCTCAATGGCGCCGGCTTCTTGGTACGCGGGAACGACGATCCAGACGTCCGCCATACGGATACGTATCGGCAGGGCGTGCCCTGCACCGTAGTGCGCCCAAAGGAAACCCTCTGCTTGTTTCGGTACCTTGGTGGTGCCCGCGTCCAGGAAGCCGGTGTAAATCCGGCACGGTCGCGCCACTGTCAGCGGGGAGCCGCACGTCACCAC
>JAABUQ010002432.1_pt1 | contig 36898 bp, 34 predicted proteins | sample 5560001 | NCBI WGS metagenome assembly JAABUQ01 (sample SAMN10711888, study PRJNA513371) | rock metagenome | isolation source: Antarctica rocks | place: Antarctica: Victoria Land, Finger Mt nord | collected 2015-12-18 | reverse complement strand
TTGTAGGCGTTCACTCTCTTCAGGTGTCATGACACAACCCGCTCTATAGGATGCTTTGATTGTGGCAAATTCTGACCCCAAATCATCTAATTTTCTAGCTTTCTTCCAAAGCGGGATGCTCCCGGATCGGTTGTCAGCCAGTCGTTTATTTGCCGCCGCTCAGCAGCAGTCACTTCACCATCAATGTAAGCACTTATTAACTCGAAACGGTTACGCTTGTATATATCCATTGATAGTTTTCCCTGTCAATAGACTCAATAGGCTAGCCACACTTTTCATCACTCGATTTTATATTTCTAGAGAAAAACAGCAATCTTCCTGAAGTTAGATCACCGAAGGAACTTCGGCTTAGTTGAATTCAGTTTGTAGCATTAGGATACCTCTTAACAACGATGCAGTTGAGTTAACAACAGCACAATCTCATCGCTCGCTTGTCTGAGGGTTGCTGCAAACTGGTCAGATTGATTCACAATCATGCTGAAAACTAGCGGTTCATAGTGAGGAGCGTCAAGATACCCAGATATGGAGACAATCTCACTCATGGTACCTGTCTTTGCTTGGAGAATACCTTGGGCGGGTGTGTCACGAAAGCGATTCTGGAGAGTGCCACTGATACCGGCAACAGGTAAAGAGGCTCGATATACCACTGCCTCTGGTGACTTCGACATTGCTTTGAGAGTTTGCACAATAGCTTCTGGGCTGACTAGATTATGGCGAGATAGCCCAGATCCATCTGCTAGAACGTAGCCACCTGGGTCAACTCCCAACTCAGTTAATGTCGCTCTTTCAACACGCAACCCCACTTCAATTGAATCTGTACTGGTAGGTGTGTTGCTTACATTAGCACCAAGTGCTCTTAGCAACGCCTCCGCATAAAGATTATTGCTATTCTGATTTGTTTCCACCAACAGTTGGGATAGCGGTGGCGATTCAATCGCCGCTAATTCCCGAAACGCAGATGGACGCAGATGGACGCGGATTAAGTCTAATATCTGCCTGTATTTATGTGTTACGGGTTCATTCCCGCTGCCATCTGCAACCAAGGCCTGCGCCACAGTAATTCCCTCAGCCGCCAAAGTGCGGCGGAAGTGCTGCAAGAAATTCTTCGCTGGTTCAAGAACTGCTAAAGCAACTGGCTCTGGTTGAGAGTTAACAGCCAAATGCCCTGTGATTTGCAGGACCGAGTTTGCCAAGTTGCGGCTGACAGTAATCGAAGCCGGTTCAGTTGGCCCAGATGTTATCGTATCATTTTCAATCTGCCATCGCATCATCTCGGTTGGATCAGCCCAGATAGCTCGGAGTGGTTGACCCAACGCTTGAGGCAGCAATTTTAACGTTACAGCATTTTGATTCAGAATTAGGCTGTTGACTGCTGCCCCGTAATCCGCCTGGACGTCTCCCCATTCCCAGCTAGGGTTAACACCTGAACCATGAAAATAATTATCTTCGACAATCAACTGGCTCACCTGGCGAATACCTTGGCGACTCAGTTGTTGTGCCAATTCTCTGAGCTGAGTATCCGTCAAGCTGGGATCTCCCCGCCCCACAACACGCAAAGAACCATCACCACTGCCATAAACAGACGTGCGAATTCGAAATTGGGAACCTAACTGATGCAAGGCAGCTGCGGTCGTAAGGAGCTTCGCATTAGACGCTGGAACAAAGTACTGCTGGGCGTTGCGGCTGTAGAGGGTGTGGGACTCAAAAGATGTTTGAATCAAAATGCCCCAATGCGACCGACTCAATTGCGGACGGTCGAGCATAGCATCAATTCGAGTACCCAGTTGGGCTGGGCAAATCAGCGTTTGGGCAAGCTCTGGTTTCCCTAATTGAGCCGACTCGGCTGAGTTCAGACTTGTATGGATGGAACGAAAAGTATTTTTTGCAGCAACAGCAGTACTTTGCCCTGCCGGGAACTGTACATTCAATAAAAGCAGCAGAAGCCCAATGGGTTTACCTATAACTTGCATTGAGAGAGTAGGAGTCAGAATTCAGAAGTCAGGAGTCAGAAGGGAAGATAAATTCTAAAACTTGCAAACGCTGATATACGCAGATTAACGCAGATGGTTTGTCTGCGTTAATCTGTGTGCGTAGATTTTTAAACCCTTGACCGGATTACGTTCAGTTTTACATTCTGACTTCTGACTCCTGGCTCCTGTTTTACAACTTCGTGCCACATTCGGGACAGAAGTTATTGCTGCCAATGTTTTTAGCACCACAACTGCTGCAATATATGAGTTCTAATGCTTTTTCCAGCTTTGGACGCTCTGGCAATCCAATCATCTGAGCGTTGCTCTTGCCAGGAGCCACCATTGGGTAGCAGTTTTCATCTTTGGTGACGTGGGCATCCATCAAAACTGGGCCATTATGAGCTAGCATTTCGGCGATCGCATCCTTTAATTCAGCGCGATCGCGTATCACCATCCCCTTAATCCCATACGCCTTTGCCAACAACTCAAAGTCCGGCATTGCCGCTTCCATATTCGAGGACGAGTAACGCTCCCCAAAAAATGTCTGCTGCCACTGGCGCACCATTCCCTGCCAACCATTGTTGATAATTACAGTCTTGACATTAATACCGTACTGTGATATAGTGCCCAATTCTTGTAGATTCATCTGGAAGCTAGCATCGCCGCTGATACAAATCACTTCTTCATTTGGCAAAGCCATCTTAGCGCCCATTGCCGCTGGCAAGCCGTAGCCCATCGTACCTAAACCCGCACTAGAAATCCACTTGCGGGGGCCATTCTTCAAGAATTGAGCCGACCACATTTGATGCTGACCCACATCCGTGGTGTAGTAAGCCTGGGGTGCTTGGCAGGCGAGCTCCACAATCACTTCTTGCGGCAACATACTATCGGCATGATGAGGCACAACTAACGGATACTCTTGTCTCCAGCGGTTAATCCGGTTCAGCCACTCTTGCGTTTGGTTTGGGGCAACACAGTCTCCTTCCTGAGAGCGGCGCAGCAATTCAATTAGGACTCGCCGCACGTCACCCACAATTGGCACTTCTGGGGTACGGTTTTTCCCCACTTCAGCTGGGTCGATGTCAATATGGATTACCTTAGCATGGGAGGCAAATTCATCTAGTTTCCCAGTCACCCGGTCATCAAATCTAGCACCCACCGCAATCAGCAAGTCACACTCACTTACCGTAAAGTTGGCGTAGGCTGTACCGTGCATTCCCAGCATTCCCAGAGCTAGGGGATGATTTTCGTCAAAGACACCCTTACCCATGAGCGTAGTTGTTACAGGGATGTTAAACCGCTCTGCCAGCTGCTTAACTTCAGCGTGTGCCCCTGCCGAGATCGCGCCTCCACCAACATAAAGCAGAGGACGGCGACTTTCACGAATTAGCTGTACCGCTTGGGCAATTTGGCGAGGATTTCCTTTAACTGTGGGGCGATAGCCTGGTAACTTAACTGCCCCCGGCTCTACTGGCACATAATCAAATTCTTCTAAGCCCACATCCTTGGGCACATCAATCAAAACCGGTCCCGGACGCCCAGTGCTGGCGATGTAAAATGCTTCTGCTACCGTCCGCGCCATGTCTTTGGGGTCACGCACCACATACGAATGCTTGACAATGGGCAACGTGATCCCATAAATATCCGTTTCCTGAAACCCATCAGTACCGATCGCTGCACGAGAAACTTGCCCTGTAACGATCACCATCGGGATCGAGTCCATATGAGCTGTAGCAATCCCTGTTACCAGATTGGTTGCTCCAGGACCAGAAGTACCGAAGCAAACACCTACTTTGCCAGTAGCACGGGCGTAACCATCAGCAGCATGGGCAGCACCTTGTTCGTGCCTCACCAGGATATGCTGAATACCCCCAATGGCTTCTGCTCGGTACAGCTCATCGTAAATAGGCAGAATGCAACCACCTGGATAGCCAAAAATATGCTGAACGCCGTGGCGCTTGAGGCTGTCAATCAGAGCAAAAGCACCCGTTGCACGTCTTGTAGTCATTCTGGGCGCTAAGGACGCTTCTTGCTTGAGTGGAACTTGAGTTTCTATGGGGGTACTATGTGGACGCGATCGCACTGGGAAACCTCACACAACGGCTAATTTGGATAGTAAGATATTTTGTATTTTAGAATGCATTTCGCTTTAATACTCTATTTTAATATTGAAACTTTGATATTCCTAAGGGCAGAAAAAACGAATGTTTTAACGTCAGAGCACATCTGGCAAAACTCGGCGCGTATTGTACCAAGCCCAAACCCCTACCAAAAGTACCAAAAAACTCATACCAAAAAGCACAATCCTTAAGCCCACGGTATCAGAGCCAACTAAGTTACCCACGGCATCAGTCAACGGCCCTGTAATTGCCAGTGGGAGACTCAGAGCAATATTAACTACATTATTCTGAAACCCAAAAACTTTGCCGTGCATCGCTGCTGGTGTTTGCCGTTGAATCAAGGTCTGCATTGGTACACCAATCAATGAGGCTCCCAAGCCCAACAGCGCACTAAGGCCCAAACCCAGCGGCAGGTTCTTTGTAAAGGTAAAAGCACCTAGCACAAAGGCCATACTTAAAAAACCAATTAAGGGTAGAGGCTTGTTTTGGAAGCGATCACCCCAATGCCCTAATATAGCAGCACCAAAGACCATGCCCACCCCAGCCGCAGCTAACAAAAAGCCAAATTGAGTAGACTTGAGGCCAATATCCGCCGCCAAATCAATCGTCAGCACAGTTAAAGCTGCAAAAACTGAGTAAAGAACAGTTAATTGCAGCATAGCATTCCAAACCAGACGGTTTTTCTTGAGATAGCGTAAGCCTGCCTTGAAGTCGCTCCAGGGATTAACAGTGGCTTCTCTACCAGCATTGAGCGTCTCTTCTTTGAAGGGAACCAGCTGAATCACACCGGCAGCCAACATGTATAAACCGCCAACCAAAATCTCTTGACCATAGTCCCTCCCCCATTCTCTAGCCAGACTTAACAATGGCTCCCCTACCGCAAAGCCAACCACTAAGGCACCCATCATCGTGGTGGTAAACAGTGCATTGGCTGAGAGCAAATTCTCGCGCCTAACCAAAAGCGGAATGGCGGATTGCTCAGCTGGGGCAAAAAACTGGGTTACCGTCGAGATCGCAAACGTAATTACCAATAAAATTAGAAACTGCTTTGGCAGCGCCGGTATAGCCAACGTCAGTAAAGCACGAACCAGATTTGAGACAACCAGAATTTGCTTTTTGGCAATGCGATCCACAAATATGCCAGCCGCTGAACCAAAGAAAATCGCTGGTAGCGTAAAGGCAATCATCAGAACTGAACGCATGGAATTGCGAAAGCCAGGCAAGGGGGGATAGTTGACTAGCAGAGCAATCAGCAAAACGAAAAAAACCTTGTCTGCTACCTGGGACAGCACCTGCCCAGTCCACAATGCCAAAAACGGTCGGTTTTTCAGTAGGGCGCGAAACCCGCTACCAGAAGAGGGAGGTTCAGTTGGCAACATCTCAATCTCCTGAGTCTGAAGTTGCAAATACTAGTCCAGCCTACCCTTCGGTTCTACCTAAGGGTACAGCCTTGAGGATGATTGCCTTCATCACCCTTCTTTGTAACGCTCTAATAGCATAGTCAAAAATTGGGTGGCAGTGAGGCCCGATCGCGGCAAGGTCCCAACACATGAGTGGGAAATGTGCCAACCTTGAGCAGTTTGTGGTGCTCGCCATAAGTCTAAATGATCCACCGGCGGATCAGCGTAGAAACTATTTTCTCCACCGCCCAATAGAGATGAACTCCAGTGGGTAAAGTCATCATGACTAAGACGATGGAGCGGAAAACTGCCAGATAGCGGCACGCCCCAGCCATCTATAGCAATAAAAGCCTTTACACTACCCCCTAAAAGCTGCCACCCCCAAGCTGCTCCGATAGCCCCAACCACACCGGCACTAAAACTGATAAATAAGAGCGGCGATAGTGAAACGTTAGAGCGTTCGCGTAAAAAATGCAAAATGTGAAATGCCGAGAAAGCTGGGTAGTCTTGGGCTGGAAAAATCAGTAAATCCCCGCTCGGACTATCCAAGGCATCAAACAATTGCGATCGCGATCGCTTGCCCGCTTCGCATCTCAGCTCCGCCAAAAAGCTCAAAGTCAGCTCAAGATCGTGTATTCCTGGGCAAATAACCACGCTCATCAGTCTGACTCCTGGAATTTTTGGTATTTAGTGCAGTTATAGCAATTTAGTGCATCCAATTTTTCATTAGACCTGCTTTGAAAATCAGCTGAACTTTTTTAGGACTTGAGTCCGGTTTCCCTGCCCTATCCCCCAGGTGGGGATGTTAATGTAGGGTGTAGTGGCTCAGACTTTAGACTCAGTGCGACATACTCAAGCCAGAATCCAAGTAGCTATAGCTTTTCAACCTGTTAAAAATTATTCAATCCGAGGAAAGTAAATTGGTTGCCACCCCAGAAAAACAGCAACAACACACAACGGCTCAGTCTCCTGGAAAAGACCGGGTTGCGGTCTTGCTCATGGGCTACGGCGAGGTCGAAAGTTATGAAGATTTCGCTAACTACAACGAGCAGGCTTTAAATCTACTCACAGCAAAATTCGCACCAGTGCCAACCTGGATCTACCCACCGTTAGCCAAGATTTTAGCGCTGTTTGACAGGCACGAGTGGGGACATCAGCACGGTCAATTTATTTCACCTCACAATGCCATTTTTGAACAGCAGCGTGCCGGGATAGAAAAGCATTTACAAGCAAAGTGGGGCGATCGCATTCAGGTTTTCAAAGCCTTCAACTTCTGTGCCCCTTTTCTGCCCGAACAAGTGATTGACCAAATCAAAGCTCAAGGGTTCGACAAACTGCTGATTTACCCGCTGTTAGTTGTCGATTCGATCTTCACCAGCGGCATCGCCGTGGAGCAAGTCAACAAAGCTCTAAGCAATCTGGCGGCTGATGGTACTGAACATTGGGTTAAGGGACAGCGCTACATCCCTTCCTTTTACAACGAACCAGCCTACTTAGATTTAATGGCTCACCTTGTAGAAGAAAAGATTGCCACTGATTTAGCAGCAGCATATCTGCCCTCTCAAATCGGCATCGTGCTAATGAACCATGGTTGCCCCCACAAGGCAAAAGGATTCACCTCTGGCATTACAGAAAGTCAGGCACTCTACGATCAGGTACGGGAAAAGCTGATGCACCGCTATCCCCTGATCTCGGTTGGTTGGCTCAACCATGACACACCCCTAATTGAATGGACACAGCCAAACGCTGATCTTGCCGCCAAAAACTTAATTGAGCTGGGTGCAAAAGCTATTGTGTTTATGCCGATTGGCTTTGCCACGGAAAATCACGAAACTCTGTTGGATGTAGACCATATCATTCATGCTTTGCACCACAAGTATCCGGACGTAACCTACGTACAGATGCCCTGCGTTAATGACCACCCCGATTTCTTGAAAATGGCTGCAGATTGGGCTGATCCCCAAATTGCCGCTTTATTATCTGAGCAGGCAAACGCCGTTAACCCCCAGTTGGTGCATACTCATCACCATCACCACCACGATCATCACCATCACTAGTAGGGGCTAGGGGTCGCTCCCTGACCCCTCTGCCTTTTAAATAACGCTACGGAGCTTACGAGTATTTTCAACTAAGCTTTGAGCAAACTGATCAAAGCGCTGGGAGAGTTTTTCATCCAGAAGCTTCCCATCAGGGCTGAAGGCTTTCCAAGCTTGACCAATAGCGATCTGTTCCGGGATCACCCAGGCGTGTACCCAGCGCATAATCACCCTTAGATCATTGAGAGCGTTGCTATTAGGCTGACCACCCAGGACACTAATTAGACCAGTAACTTTGCTGTCAAGTTGTTCAAAGCTCATCAGATCCAGCGCATTCTTTAGGACACCGCTAGCACTGCCGTGATACTCCGGTGTCGCCAGAATTAAACCATCTGCCTGCTTAACAGCGCTACGTAACCGCTCTACATCCGGGTAGTCTGGGTAGTGGTCTTCCCCGTTGCAAAATGGTAGCTGCATCGTCCGTAAATCCAGAATTTCTACCTCTGCCCCTAACGCTTCTACCCGCTGAGCTGCCAGATTCAAAGCTAGCTGGCTCTGGGAGTTAGGCCGTAAACTTCCGCCAATTCCAACAATTCTGACCATAGGACTAAGTTTTGTGTAAATCAAAAACGACTAATTAGCTTAAATGTATTGAAATTATTGACAAACGGACTCAGTACGACTACGAATAGTTTAACGATAAAAACACGACTCTGTCAAATAAAAGTCCACAGAAGCCCAGGGTATGTATCACTAGCATTGAGGATCATACCGGGAAGAGGTGTTAAGGGCGGTAGCTGAATGTGAGGGAAGTTACACTAGTTTTGTAAAGGTTTTTTCAATCTTGACCATTGGCTCAGGTAGAGCGTTAACACACTCAGGGGTTGGGTCAAGGCAACAGACAGAGGGCAATTGAAGATGAGCGGTTCCGGAACAAAGGCATCAACGAAGCAGCGACTAGCAAGCAGCAAAGCCTTCACTAGGGCGATCACAGCAGGTTGGCTCATTTTGCAGTCAATAATTGTGGTCACCCCGGCACTGGCAAAGGCAGAAGGCAACTCCCTGACCTATGGCGAATTGTTGCAGAAAATTGAACAGGGCAAAGTCGCAAAAGTAGAGATTAACGAAGCTCAACAGATTGCCAAGGTTGAACTAAAGGGGCAAGCACCGAATGACCCGCCACAAGAGGTGGCACTGTTGCAGGAAAACCCAGAACTCATTAAGGATCTGCGAGACCATAATGTCGAATTTGGGGAGGTCAGGGCTTCTGCTGGAAGCCAAGCTGCTTTGGGGATTTTGGTCAACTTACTGTGGATTTTGCCATTAATGCTTTTATTTGTGTTGTTCCTGCGCCGCTCTAGCAATGCTTCTAGCCAAGCGCTGAACTTCGGAAAATCCCGTGCTCGCTTTCAGATGGAGGCCAAAACCGGCATTACCTTCAATGACGTTGCTGGGATCGACGAAGCTAAAGAAGAGCTGCAAGAAGTTGTTACCTTCCTGAAACAACCAGAACGCTTCACCGCCATTGGCGCACGTATCCCCAAAGGCGTCCTCCTCGTTGGCTCCCCTGGCACAGGAAAAACTCTGCTAGCCAAAGCGATCGCTGGAGAAGCTGGCGTTCCCTTCTTTAGCATTTCCGGTTCAGAATTTGTCGAAATGTTCGTTGGCGTTGGTGCTTCCCGTGTGCGAGACTTATTCAAAAAAGCTAAAGACAATGCCCCCTGCCTAATCTTCATTGATGAAATCGATGCTGTGGGTAGACAGCGAGGAGCTGGCATTGGCGGTGGCAATGACGAAAGAGAACAGACACTCAACCAGTTGTTGACCGAGATGGACGGATTTGAAGGCAACACTGGCATCATTATTATCGCTGCCACTAACCGTCCCGATGTTCTCGACAGCGCTTTATTGCGTCCTGGACGGTTTGATCGGCAAGTGATAGTAGATGCCCCTGATCTTAAAGGGCGACTGGAAATCTTAAAAGTTCATGGCCGGAATAAAAAACTTGATCCAGCAGTTTCACTGGAAGCAGTTGCACGACGTACTCCTGGCTTTACAGGAGCGGACTTAGCTAACCTCTTAAACGAAGCCGCTATTCTCACAGCCAGAAGGCGCAAAGACGCCATCACTCTCTTGGAGATCGATGACGCTGTCGACCGCGTGGTCGCTGGCATGGAAGGCACCCCCTTGGTAGATAGCAAGAGCAAGCGGCTAATTGCCTACCACGAAATTGGACACGCCTTACTTGCCACCTTGCTTAAAGACCACGACCCTGTGCAGAAAGTTACCCTTGTGCCACGCGGACAAGCACGGGGACTGACCTGGTTTACCCCTAACGAAGAGCAAGGGTTAATTTCCCGTACTCAGCTGTTAGACCGGATTACCGCAACTTTAGGTGGTCGAGCAGCAGAGGACATCGTCTTTGGTAGAGCTGAGGTGACCACGGGTGCAGGCCAAGATCTGCAACAGGTGAGCGGCTTGGCACGGCAGATGGTAACCAAGTTTGGGATGTCGGATCTAGGGCTGCTGTCATTGGAAAACCAACCGAGTGAGGTGTTTTTGGGTCGCGATTGGATGACAAAATCAGAGTATTCTGAAGAAATTGCCGCCCAGATTGATGCCCAAGTCCGAGGGATTATCAACTATTGTTATCAGCAGGCGAAGCGACTGCTTCAGGAAAATCGCATTGTTATGGATTACCTAGTGGATTTGTTGTCAGAGCAGGAGACGATTGAAGGAGAGCAATTCCGGAAAATCGTAGCCGAATACACTCAAACGCCTGAGCAACAGCTAGCTGTTTCCCGGTGAGGAAAGAGGGCAGGGGAGCAGGGGCTCCCCTTTTCAGTATCCAGAATCCCGATGCAACTTCTGAATTGTGACTGCTGACTGCTGAGTACTAACTGCTGCACGCCTAGTGCTGGTTGATTGCTGGGCATACATTGCCCGAAGAACCATAGCTGGATCTAAATAATTATCGGCATACTTTAGAGCCCAATGGAGGTGTGGTCCAGTGGTACGTCCAGTCATTCCCACACGACCAATCCGAGTACCGGCTGGAATTTGTTGACCTTCCCACATTTGAATGCCACCTTCGCGATCAATGAGATAATGACCGCCACCTGCGGTTTCTACGTGCCCCTTCATGTGGCAGTAGGTATGTTGCCACTTCCCAGACTGAATCACGATATAGGTACCGCAAGCCTCACCATCGGAGACCTTCGCTACCGTACCTGCCCACCAATTGCGAATGTAGCTACCTTCTGGTGCAGCAATGTCCAAACCACTGTGAAATTCCCAACCGGAACCGCCAGTAGCAGAGCGGCGGTAGCCAAAAGGCGAGGTGTAGGCTTGAAAATTCTCCACGGGAAACGAAGCTTGGAGCCAGTTTTTGCTCTTAGCCAGCGCTTTCGCCTCAATTGCCAATGCCTTTATGGTTTGTGGTTGCCATCCCAAGGCTGCTACACTTATTAGACTCAGTCCGACTAAAAGTAGGATTTGTCTAGAACGTGTAAAGCTCTTCTGCGGCTTATTCTGGAGTGTAGACGCTCGTTTCATAACTTTCATGCTCCTCCACCGAATACAGACACCAATCTTTCTCTCGCAACTCTGATAGCCGACAAAATGTAACGATGGCGCTGTGCTGTGAATTACTTCACTTGGAATATCTTACTTCAGACTGTTGACATGTCAATGAGAAAAAGGCATTGTTCTCTAGCATGTTGCACTCTATCGTTAAAGTTTATTAAGCAAAGCGCATTACTGAGTTAATAAGAATAAAATATCTCAACGACTCCCTGACCCATGCTGAATGAAATTTTCCCGTTTAGTTTTGATCTGAATACCACTGTAATCGCTGGAACGAGTTTGTGGTCTTTAGCCCTATATTTAGGTTTCTCACCGTTAAGCGAATGGGTAACGCAGCAACTCAATCGCTGGTTTAACTGGGCAGAGCGATTGCTTTATATCAATGAGCAGTTGTTTGAAAAAACTCGCAAGGGTAGAGAAGCGCAGAACGCTTTTTATGCTTCGATTTTCAGCATTGTGCCGTTTTTGGTAATGGGCGGCTTGTGCAACTACGGCGTCGAACTTAGTTTAGGTCGAGGTTGGGCTCTCAGCATGGGCTTGCTATCTTGTATAGGCTGTGGAGTCTATGAATTAGGGCGTCGGGATGGTCAGTCCTCCAAATGAAAGGGAGTCAGGAGTCAGGAGGGAAGGAGTCAGAATGGCTCCTGTACAAGTGCGGGGGAAGTTTCCCTTGCAAAACCTCCTTAATGAATCAATCGGCGGTTTGAAGCACCTGGATTTAACTACGCCGAAGAAGAGAAACGAAGTATCTTATTGAAACCCCATTAAAACCATTGAATTTATCCATAAGGTTCCTCCTGACTCCTGACTCCTGACTCCTGACTCCTTTCATGACTGACCAATTCACTGACAATCTGAGCTAGTTTTTGGGCGGCTCCAGTTTTACCCCTGATGCTACGCAGGCGATCGCGGATTTGTTGTAGCTTTTCAGGGTGGTGTAAAAAGTCCAGAACTAATTCTGCTACATCTTGAGGCTGAAGCTTGCCCACAAGTTCCGGCACTATCTCTGACTGCGCCCAGATATTAGGCCATGCCAACAAACCTAACCGTCGCAGCGCTAGCCAGTTAATCACCTTTGCCAACGGCGTCCCCAAACCTGGCAAGTTTGCCAACAAACCACCCAGACCATCCCAAGTGCGCATAGCGTCCAGTTGTTGTGTAGGCAGTAAAACAATCATTGGCACGGCTAATGCACCCAGCTCAGCAGTATTAGCCCCAACTGTAGTGAGGCAGAGGTGGCACTGGGATAACAAGTCATAGGCGGGAAATCGCGTCCACAGTTCAACACGCAACCCAGCAGATGTTTGGAGAAAGGGAGGCTCTGGTGGGGCAGGAATCACTAGTTCTGCTTCCTTACCTCCCACTAGCTGAATCACTGGATTTTGCTGGAGGTTAGCAAAACTTGCCAACGTGGTCAGCTCCAGCATAGGTGCAACAGGAATCACAAAGCGAACTTGGGGACGTACAGCCTGAATATGTTCAGCGATCGCCAGCAGCAAAGGCACTCCCTGAGCAAGTTTTCCCGGTTTTGACCCCGGCAACAACCCAATCAGTTCAATCCCCCTCTCCTCTGCTCGGGGCTGGCACAAGGCACCGCCCCTACCCCCCTCTCCCTGGGCTTCTGCCATTAAGTCGCCTACTACGGCAAATTTTGGGCCATATTTGAGCGGGACACGGTTAACAATCTCTGGTTTCATAACTCCGAATCGGTCAATCCATCGGTACCAACGAGCTTCCCACTCGGCATAAATCACTGTAAAATAGCTCAGGCGTTTGCCAATAACCACGGGGAAAAACTGATCGCCGCCTAAAAAGAGAACTACACCGTAATCCCGCCAGTCCCAATTCTGGGCCGTCTTACCCCACAGCAGAAACTGCCAGAAATGTTCTGGTTTCTGGACACGGTCTACTTCTGGGTACGAGAGTGCGATCGCTGCTTCTTTCCCACTCGCGTGGGGACATGGCGATAGAACTACAGAGATCCGCACCCTCGACCGGTCATCTCCCAACTGTTGGCGTAAAGCTCGCACCATTGGTCGTACCCAAGTCGTCACCTCCCCAGCGCCGTTCGAGAGAATCAAAATATCAACTGCCTGCACCGCCAACTTCCTACTGCTAACCCTGCTGCTAATATGTTCCCATCCCTTTGCTATTGAAACCAATTTTTTATCGAAGCTGAAGGCAATTATAGGTTCTCTAAGATTAACACTTACTATCTAGAATCAATGTTTTAACTGGTTTAGATTCCAATTAACAGCCACCTAAACATATGTTAATAGAGAGTTCTACTGCTCAAGCTGAAGAATAAATAAAAGCAGACATAGCACTCATAAATGATTCATAAACTTCTCTATTTTTTCTTGACGTTCTTGGCGGTTTATAGAAAAAAATAATATTTCAAACTTAGATATGACTGCTATATCTTGAGTTTTTATCTGTAAATATTCTAAATCTTTAGGGCAGTTGAACCCTAAGCCGCTCGATTCAGAAGTTACTTTAATTGCAGCTGTTTTTCGAGTTGTGCATTATTGATAAATTTTATTATACCAATTTTGAGCGTGTACTCTCAAAATTGTAAAAACTTGTAAATAAACAAGTCAGATTATTTATCAAATTGTGTCAGATAAGCGCCCCAAGCCTCACTGGGTAAGCTTTATCTGGTAAAAAAATCATAGTTCCGGAAGCAGAGAACACGCATCAAAGGAGTTCTACCGCATGTTCACACACGTCAAGTCCACCATCAGACACATTAGCCCAGACAACCTGCAGGGGCGATCACTTATAAAGGTGGTCTATGTCGTGCTAGAGTCCCAGTACCAGAGTGCAGTGTCTCAAGCTGTGCGCTCGATCAACCAGAACCACCCCTCCCTAGCAATTGAAATCAGTGGCTACCTGATTGAAGAACTGCGTGACCCAGAAAACTATGAAGAGTTCAAACGCGATATTGCCAATGCCAATATCTTTATTGCCTCACTAATTTTTATTGAAGACTTGGCTGACAAAATTGTGGCAGCTGTGGAACCTCACCGGGCACAACTGGATGTGGCAGTAGTGTTTCCCTCCATGCCACAGGTAATGCGCCTAAACAAAATGGGCAGCTTCTCGATGGCTCAGTTGGGTCAATCTAAAAGTGCAATCGCCCAGTTCATGCGTAAGCGTAAAGAGAAATCAGGTTCTTCATTCCAAGACGGGATGCTGAAGCTGCTGCAAACTCTGCCCAAAGTTCTGAAATACCTGCCAATGGACAAGGCGCAGGATGCCCGGAACTTTATGCTCAGCTTCCAATATTGGCTAGGTGGCTCACCAGAAAACCTGGAAAACTTCCTACTGATGCTGGCAGATAAATACATTCCCTCCCTGCACCAAAAGGTGAGATTTCAGGATCCTGTTACCTACCCCGATATGGGCATCTGGCACCCATTGGCTCCCAATATGTTTGAGGATGTCAAGGAATACCTAAACTGGTATAACAGCCGCAAGGATATCCCGAATGATTTGAAAGATCCCCTGGCTCCCTGTATTGGCCTTGTGCTACAACGCACTCATCTGGTAACTGGTGACGATGCCCATTATGTGGCACTAGTGCAGGAACTAGAAGCCAGAGGCGCACGGGTGATTCCTGTCTTTGCCGGTGGTTTGGACTTCTCGAAGCCAGTAGATGCTTATTTTTGGGAACAGGGGAATGGGCGAACTGTCTCTCCTTCTCCTCCTTCCATTGTTGATGTAGCGATTTCCCTGACTGGGTTTGCCCTTGTGGGTGGTCCAGCTAGACAAGATCATCCCAAAGCAATTGAAGCGCTGAAACGCCTGAATCGTCCTTATATGGTGGCACTGCCTCTGGTATTCCAAACGACAGAAGAATGGCAGGATAGCGATTTAGGGCTACATCCGATTCAAGTGGCGCTGCAAATTGCCCTTCCCGAACTGGATGGAGCGATTGAGCCGATTATTCTATCGGGACGAGATGGGGTAACCGGGAAAGCGATCGCACTGCAAGACCGCATTGAAGCTGTAGCGCAACGCGCCCTTAAGTGGGCTAATCTGCGCCGCAAGCCGAAACTCCAGAAGAAAGTTGCTATCACCGTCTTCAGTTTCCCCCCCGATAAAGGCAACGTGGGAACAGCTGCCTACCTGGATGTGTTTGGTTCGATCTACGAGGTGATGAAAGCCCTTCAGCACAACGGATATGACCTCCAAGACGTACCAGACTCAGCTGAGCAACTGATGCAAGAAGTCATTCACGATGCCCAAGCTCAATACAGCAGTCCAGAACTTAACATTGCCTATCGGATGTCAGTGCCGGAGTATGAACAGCTAACGCCTTACTCAGAAAGGCTAGAGGAAAATTGGGGAGCACCACCGGGACATCTCAACAGCGACGGGCAAAATCTGCTGATTTACGGCAAACATTTCGGCAATGTCTTTATCGGCGTCCAGCCTACGTTTGGTTATGAGGGAGACCCGATGCGGCTGCTGTTCTCCCGCTCTGCCAGCCCACATCACGGTTTTGCCGCTTACTACACCTACCTAGAAAACATCTGGAAAGCCGACGCCGTACTACACTTCGGGACTCACGGTTCACTGGAGTTCATGCCAGGGAAGCAGATGGGAATGTCTGGAGACTGTTACCCAGATAATTTGATTGGCACAATTCCCAATCTCTACTACTACGCGGCAAATAACCCCAGCGAGGCGACAATTGCCAAGCGTCGCAGCTATGCTGAGACAATCAGTTATCTGACACCCCCAGCCGAGAATGCCGGGCTGTATAAGGGTTTAAAGGAATTGAGCGAGTTAATTGCTTCCTACCAAACCTTGAAAGATAGTGGGCGGGGAATCCCCATAGCTAACACCATTATGGACAAGTGCCGGATGGTGAATCTGGACAAGGACATTGCCTTACCGGAGCAGGATGCTCAGGAAATGACAGGCGAGGAGCGGGATACTATCGTCGGCATGGTTTACCGCAAGCTAATGGAGATTGAGTCCAGGCTGTTACCTTGTGGACTGCATGTAATTGGTAAACCACCAAGTGCAGAAGAAGCGATCGCCACCCTTGTTAATATCGCCAGTCTTGACCGTTCAGAAGAGACAATTCTGGGTTTACCTCGGATTGTTGCCAATAGTATTGGGCGAGATATTGATCAGGTGTACAAAAATAGCGATCGCGGGATTTTAGAAGATGTCCAGCTGTTGCAAGATATCACTCTTGCCACCCGTGCCGCTGTTGCCGCCCTTGTCAAAGAGCAAACCGATGCCGATGGTCGTGTTTCTCTAGTATCCAAGCTGAACTTCTTCAACATGGGCAAGAAGGAACCTTGGATTGAGGCACTGCAGCAAGCAGGCTACCCCAAAGTTGATGCCGCAGCCCTCAAAATTCTGTTTGAGTATCTAGAATTCTGCCTGCAGCAGATTGTGGCTGATAACGAACTCGGAGCTTTGCTAAAAGCCCTAGAAGGCGAGTACGTCATCCCTGGTCCTGGTGGCGACCCTATCCGTAATCCCGACGTTCTACCCACCGGCAAGAACATTCACGCTCTCGATCCCCAATCAATTCCTACAGCAGCTGCTGTACTTTCAGCCAAAATTGTTGTAGACCGGCTCTTAGATCGTCAACGGGCTGCTAATAATGGTAAATGGCCTGAAACTATTGCCTGTGTACTTTGGGGTACCGACAACATCAAGACCTATGGTGAATCCCTTGCCCAAGTAATGTGGATGGTGGGTGTTCGCCCAGTGCCTGATGCTTTAGGTCGGGTGAACAAGGTGGAACTGATTCCCCTGCAAGAGTTGGGGCGTCCCCGGATTGATGTCGTGATTAACTGTTCTGGCGTCTTCCGTGATTTATTCATTAATCAGATGAATTTACTCGACCAAGGCGTGAAGATGGCAGCTGAGGCGGATGAACCTCCGTCGATGAATTATGTTCGCCAGCATTCCTTACAGCAGGCTGAGGAAATGGGGATCAATCTGCGGCAAGCGGCTACGCGTGTTTTCTCCAACGCCTCCGGTTCCTATTCCTCTAATATCAACTTGGCAGTAGAAAACAGTACCTGGGAAAGTGAAGCCGAGTTACAGGAGATGTACCTCAGTCGCAAATCTTTTGCCTTCACCTCTGATAACCCAGGCACAATGGAGCAGTCGCGGAAGATTTTTGAAACGACACTCAAAACTGTTGATGTCACGTTCCAGAATTTGGACTCTTCCGAGATCAGTCTCACGGATGTCAGCCACTACTTCGACTCTGATCCCACGAAGCTGGTTAGCAGCCTGCGCGGGGACGGCAAAACACCGACTTCCTTCATCGCTGATACCACAACGGCAAATGCCCAAGTTCGCACTCTCTCAGAAACTGTGCGTCTAGATTCTCGTACTAAGCTACTTAATCCGAAATGGTACGAGGGGATGTTGAATCACGGCTATGAAGGTGTGCGGGAACTTTCAAAGCGACTGGTGAATACGATGGGTTGGTCTGCCACAGCTGGGGCAGTGGATAACTGGGTTTATGAAGATACTAATGCCACGTTTATCCAAGATGAAGCGATGCGGCAACGGCTGATGAACCTGAATCCCCACTCGTTCCGCAAGATTGTGGCGACGTTGTTGGAGGTGAATGGTCGCGGCTATTGGGAAACAAGCGACAGCAACTTGCAAATGTTGCGGGAGCTGTATCAAGAGGTGGAAGACCGGATTGAAGGGATTGATTGAGGCTTGACAACTCCCACGGCTTCCAGCCGTGGGATTCTTGGCTTAACGAATCCACTTAACACTTCGAGCTTCCCCCAAATGCCAGAGATCGCTCTCACGCCCTCGTCGCTCCGGCGTTTTTGTCGCAACTCAAAACTATGTCAATCTGTGAGCGCCCCAAGTCTGTAAAATTTTGATAACGATATCGCTAAAGCAAAGATATTGCCACGATCACCTCTCATCTCAAACACTTGGCTGAGGGCTGATTAGAGGAATCAGGCGATCGCGGTTCTTGCGATAGATCTGAAAATCGCTATCCAGAGTGAAAACAGAACTGTTGGAATAAAGCTCAGCCATCCGCACTAACTCTGCATCTGCCAAAGAAACTGGCACCGATTGGTAGCGAGTCAGCAGTGCCACCACTGTTGCCAACTCTGCATTCAAATTAAACTGAACCTCAACTTGCCGACGCTCCAAAAGCTGAAGCAGTGTTTCCCGACCATTTTTCACCCGTTGCAACAGAAACCAGGTTTCCGAAATTACAGCCTCGCAAGTCAGCAAAGGCGGCGCAATCTGAGTCAACTGCTCTGTTACCCATGCATGGTAGCGATCAAGACGATCAACCAAAGCCACCAAAACACCTGTGTCAACGATCACTTGCTGAAGCATTACTGACCGTAGCCCTGCATATAGTCTGGATTAGTTGAGAGATCTCCTGGTCCCTCCCCCGCCCCAATCGAAGCTTGGGCAACCTCGAAAAATGATCGGGGAACAGTTTCAGGTTCCGTAGTCCTTGTTTTCTGACGTTTTGCCCATAGAAACTCTACAAAGTCCAAAACCTGCCGCTGCTCTTGTGCCGATAATGCTTCTACAGTTTGTAAAATTTGCTCAGACAAATGAGACATGGTAATCAGCTCTAGAACGCAGGCTATCTCTATTATGGCAAACGCAGCGCGATCACTCGCCCTGCAAGACTTTGGCAATGCAATCGCTGTTTCAAATTCATCCCTGCAAGGTTTTACCGATTACGAGAGCAAAGGCGATCTCTCCATCCGTCGTTACTTTGTCTAATTTCTAACTATAATTGAAGGCTCAAGCACCTAGATTTTTCTTCACCAATACTGCTCCTCTTCATAGAGCAAAACTTCTGCAAAAATTGTTAAGCCAATGAGGCAAAAAAAGCAGCAAGCTGAAAACAAAAATACTCCCATCATCACTATCACCTCCAATAAAGCCTCTCACAAGCCTAGCCCTATTGCCAAAGATAAAACCAGCACCAACATAACAGCAGTAATGAAGAATGACGCTACAGCTAAAATCAGTAAAATTGGGGGCGTTACTACGGGATTCTTCATCATTAAATCAAGAGGCGGTTGGACATACTTATTCCAAAAGCTTAAGTGCGAGTCTGGTGCCATCTTCCCCTCCTTGATTTCAACAGACTATCTTTAAGCTATCAAGATTTCAGTCGGCTGTTTGTGCTTGAAACAAAGCGTAAAATAATAAATATTGACAAACCCTGATGGGGAATATAGGGATGGAACGAGGCATTGTACACACCTAGTGTTCCACTTTTGTTGAGAGGCGCATGTCGTTCCCGATGCGATCGCTACATGGACAGTATCCCAAGCCTCTAGCAACCTGTTGTTGGAACACTTCAATCTCCTGTCGCTGTGGACTACCATGACAAACCACGACAACTTGGCAGCGATGCATGACCATTGGGGGAGACTGTCCTGCTGACAACCCTACTAAAGCCAAAAAGAGTGAGGAGAGGGTAGTTTTCATAAAATCCTGCAAGCAGCTTCCATGCTACTGAGCGTAAGAGCAATTATTACATATTAGATTGTTATTGACATTCCAAAATGTAATAGTTACACTGCAGATATGCCAAATCTACAGCAGTTAGCACAAAGCCACCCCAGCTGGTCCTTGGACGATTTTGTCCAGGTAACGAATGAGCTCCTCCCACAGTTCTTGCCAGAAACACCGGCAAATACCAGAGTGCGAGAGGAGGTAACACCTCGCTTAGTGCGGCACTATAGCAGCTTAGAAATGCTTGATGAACCGCACAAGGAAGGACGTGAAGCTCGTTATACCTATCGCCATTTGTTACAAATGTTGCTAGTGCGGCGACTATTAGCAACGGGCTATGGTACCAGTGCAATTAATCAGCTAGCTACCTCCAAAGATAATTCTGAACTGGAGGCACTGCTGCAAGGAGGTGTGCAGCTAACAATCACACCGGCAAATCCAGCACTGGCATTTCTGCAACAGATTCAACAACGTCGTTCAGGTGACCCACCATCGAACACTGCTACCCTTAAAACGAGCATAGCCCTAAGCCTTGCCAATCCAGCTCAAATTCAGTCACCAGCGCTATCTCAGTGGACAAGGTTAGAGGTCTTGCCCGGTCTAGAATTTCATGTTCGAGATGATTTCACCTATCCCAGTAGCCCTCAAGAGCAACAAAACTTACTGCAACACATCGGTCAACAACTCCAAGCTGTCTACACCAACCGGAGGTCATCCAGATGAATTTACCTCAGATTGAACTGCTCCCGCTTCGCCCTGTTGTCAGCTCAAATCGCCCCTCCACTCTGGATCTTTTAGTCAAAATTGTGCCCCCCGCCCAAGCCATCGATTTCAAACGACAGGCGCTGAATCTAGGCTTTGTGATTGACCGTTCGGGTTCGATGAGTGGACAGAAAATTGAGTTTGCGCGTCAGGCAGCGTGCTATGCAGTGCAGCAGCTCCAATTGAGCGATCGCGTCAGTATCACAGTTTTTGATGACCAGGTGGAAACCCTCGTCTCCAGTACGCCTGCCATTGAGAAGTCAAGCATTACTCGCAAAATTGAGGGCATTCAACCTGGGGGTAGCACAGCTCTGCATGCTGGCTGGCTGCAAGGGGGAGTGCAGGTCAGTCAATTTCTCAACCCGGAACAGATCAATCGAGTACTCCTGCTCTCGGATGGACTGGCAAATGTAGGCGAGACGAATCCAGATACAATCGCTACAGATGTTCATGGTTTGGCTAAACGGGGCGTTAGCACTAGCACTATGGGCGTTGGCAATGATTACAGCGAAGATTTGCTGGAGGCGATCGCTCGCAGTGGCGATGGCAATTACTACTACATTGAATCCCCCCAACAGCTACCCGATATTTTCCAGACGGAACTGCAAGGCTTAATGGCAACGGTGGGTCATACCGTCAGCCTGGGAATTGACCCGCAAGTAGGGATCGAAGTGGTGGATGTGTTCAACGACCTAGATGTGAATCGTAATGGTCGTTACCAGTTGCCTAATTTAGTTGTAGGTAACTCAATTGAGGTGGTGATGCGGCTGAAGGTACCTGCCATGACCCAAGCGACCGACCTTTGCTGCTTCCGGCTAGCCTGGAATGACCCCAATCAGTCACAGCGGCAAGTCCTACGGATAAGGCTCCAGTTGCCAGCGGTTCCCTTTGCACAGTTAGAGGAGTTTCCGCCCAATCCAGAGGTGCAGCAACAGGTCGCCCGATTGATGGCAGCCCGTGCCAAGGAGGAAGCCGTGAGAAATCTGGATCGGGGTGATTTTGCCGCAGCCGGAGCATCTTTGCAAGTAGCCAGAGTCCAGATGATGGCAGCCCCTGCTTCTCCCATGATGGCGATGGAACTCAAAGCTCTAGAGGATCTAGATACGGACTTGGCATCCAAAGACGTAAAGCGGGCTCGCAAGCGGGCCACCTACCAAAACTACCAAGCCCGTCGTGGCGAGGGCTTTTCGTCATGAGTGCATCAAATTTTATCAGCACTGACGCAGAAAAGTGGATGACGCCGGAAGAATTCCCAGGCACTCAGCTTTTGCCTCTAGCTGAACCCGTTCCCCAAGGCTCGATTCACCGATTACGAATGTTTGCTGGCACGGTGATTCCAGTTCATGTCCATCCTTGTGATAAGTATGTCTATGTCCTTGAGGGAATCGTTGAAACAGGTGGGCGTGAATGTCAAAAAGGTACTTTTTGGTTCACACCTGCCAACACCCACAACGGACCACATCAGGCGATTACTGATGTCGAAATTTTAACAATTCGTCTCGGTCCCATGGGAATTTTTGAGCAATTGTCAACTATTGACCAACCTGGTAGAAATCAGCGTTGAGGAGAGTGCATAAGTATTTTCTGTTTGGTTCACGGCTCTTGCCAAGGTGCATGGTGTTGGGAATACTGATTCCAGAACTTGAAGTGGACATAAGGCAAATCATTTGTGTCATTAAAATGGTGGAGGTAGTGGGGCGAGTAAGGAAAACAGCTTATACATTAGGTAAGTCTGTCCCCTCTGTCAGCATTTCCACATTAATTAGTACCTCAAGCTCTCCATTTCTGAATCGTTGGATATTGTTTGAGTTTTCTTTTGAGGAAATTCTAGCACCTGTTCTTTCATCAACAATTTGAGACACCACGATATCAAAATCAAGAGCCTAACTTGACAAAACCCAAGCCCTTAGGTTAGTTTAGGCTTGGCTGAACCAAATCCCTTAGGTTATTTTCGATAGTGTTACGTGGCAATGCCAACAATTCTAACGAAAGATGGTTTTAAGGTTCGCATTTATCCCAACGATCATCTTCCCGCTCACGTACATGTTTTCAAAGCTGGCGGGGAAGCAAAGATAAATCTACTGGGCGAAAACGGATGCCCTGAATTCACCTCAGTGTCTTCAGGAATGAGCGATAGAGATGCAATAAAGGCTTTAGAGATTGTTGAAGCTAATCAGTTAGAGCTGCTTGAAAAGTGGAAGGAGTATCATGGGTAACGAGATTTTGAACAAGGAAACAAGAACAGAAAAACTTGCAAAAGCAAGAGAAACTGCCTTAGTAGCTGCTGCATCCCAACCCCGAGCAGCAAGAGCTTTCTATGACAGGGAGTCGGGCAAAATCACGATCAATTTGACTAATGGATCAACGTTTAGTTTTCCTCCAGAATTAGCACAAGGGCTCGCAGGCGCTTCCCCAGAAGAACTTGCTCTAGTAGAAATAACTCCCTCTGGCGAAGGATTACATTGGGAAACTCTGGATGCAGATTTTAGTGTCCCCGCACTCCTAGCAGGAATATTTGGGACTAAGAAGTGGATGGCAGAAATGGGAAAGAAAGGTGGACAATCAACTTCATCCGCCAAGGCTGCTGCTGCCCGCGAAAACGGCAGAAAAGGAGGTCGTCCGCGAAAAGAACTTGCATAATAATTTCATGCACCTGAGAGTAGATAGATGAAATGACTAGTCCATGAATATTAGATTTTGTTTCGGGAGCCCAGAATTAACCCTAGTGGTTGTTGTGACAACTTAATAAATAACCCCGCCCTGCTAATGCTGGGAGGGGATGTTTCAATGTACGTTCTGCAAAACTAGAAAACTAGTTTACTCTTTAAATTTACTCAAATAACTTTCCAGTTTTGCTGAGTAGCTTACCCAACTTTTTAATTGGTCCCTTAAGTCCCCTTCCGGCTTCTTGTGCTGCCTCTGTCGTTTGTTCGCCAAGCTTTGTCAGCACTTCGCCTATATCAGCACCTTTCGGCTTGCTACGCTTCAGTAGTTGCTTGAGTTCCTTAAGTCCATTGGCGATTTCTTTGAGATTTTCGTCTTCAGACTTGTGCAGTAAGGTGTACCACTGATCGATTGCACCGGTCGCCGCCTCGGTATTGATCGAGGTCAGGTCTCCTTCAAGCGTCTCTACTAATGAGTCAATTTGTTCAATGTGTTCACGGTCTTCTGCCTTACCCAATGAACTTCCTACTTTGGTAAGTTGCTTGCCTAACTTATGGAGCGGAGTCTTCAGTTCTTTGTCGGTATCAGAAGCAACGCTAATTGTTTGCTCACCGATTTCAATCAATACTTCACCAATCTCGTGACCTGTGGCTTTGCCGCTCTTCAAGAGTTGCTTCAACTCCTTGAGCCCAGTGGCAATTTCTTTGATCTCTGGCTCTTTAGCTTTGTGTACAGAGCCATACCACTCGTCAAGCAGACCAAGAACAGCGTCATTGTCCAGCGTCGTTAGGTCTCCCTCAAGTGTAGAAAGAAGTGAATCTAGCTGCTGGCTGTCGGCGCTGTCGCCTGTTTTATTTACTGCTTCTTTCTTGGACACAGTTTCCTCATGCTGGCCTTTGGTTTCTTTTTTACTGCTCATAATGTAAATTCCAGTACTAAGTTAGGTATGTGTGCAAGTATTAGTTTATATACGATGCTGCTGGTTTTCCCTCACTCTCAGGAGCCAATATAGAGTATATATATATATAAGTCATTTGAAAGATGCTTTTCTAGGTTTCCTCAACTAGAAATAGGGCGTTTGCCACACAAGCACCCTTGAGAATCCTACGCGCTACACCCGCTACCTCCAGCTTGACCCATCAGCGTCCGCAGATCCTCAATACCCGATTGTGCCGGTCGATGTCCAGAAAAACCTCGCTGGTAACTGAGTAGCTTTAGTTGTGAGAACTGAAGTGGCAGAGTAGCTGCGACGAGTGCTAGCGCTGATTTGTCAATTCGCCTGCCTGCTCCCTGTACTCCTGGATCAGCCGTTGGCAATCTCTCGAAGCTGCTACCGCCTCCGCCATCAACTGCTTTCCAGTGGCAAGATTCCGATTCTTAAATGCATCTACCGCTTTCTGGCTAAGTTGAGCAGCAGCAGTAGACAATACTTTGATCTGAGCCTTGGTATCGTTCATAAATCGACCTCCGCAATCACAACTCCTAAGTTTTCAGCCACCTGGTAAAGATTGTCAGTATATGGTGCTGCCAACAGTTGGGAGACGATTACGACTGGTTGATTAGACCATCACCAACCGCGACTGTACCATCTGTAATGACTTTTGCTACTACGCCTGTATCTTTGTGCTGAAAGGTCTTTTGGATTAGCGAAAACAGCGGAATATCTAGTTCTCCTTTATCAGGATGAACGTCAATATTGGGGCAGCGAGACAGACGCTCAGTAATCAAGATTCGAGCCGTTCCAATATCAAATTCTTGTCCGATCCAGTTAAATTCCTCCCAAGCCGGCACTCCCTCCACGACAATATTTGGACGAAATCGACGAGCATCAATCGGCTGCCCTGCAACCTGGCTCAAATGATCTAAAGTTGCTGCACTCACTAACGACAAATGGATCGGTTCACGATCCGGATAGCGGGTTGTTCCGTTACCACTGCCTATAAGCCTTAAGCGACGACGTTTGGTATATCCCGTGGACTGGCCAGATGGAACAGTTGACAGATAATCGCTGAAAAAATGACTAATTTGAGCGCGTCCGTCTGGAGTACCTGTATCGGCAGCCAAGACCTCACCATTGTTCTGCCCCACCGTCAAAACTCTCGTAGCGGGGTCGTACTTACAAGCCAATGCTGCCAGTTCAGGACGATCGCACTGCATGGCAAGATTTTTCTTCTGCATCCAGGGGACAATTGGGTCAGCAGTCTCAGGATCGGAGGAATCATCATACATGAGGGCAAACGCCCGATCTCCGAGGACACCGTATCCAACTCTTAGGTCAACCTGTAAGAGTGCCTCCGGGGTTAGCCCTTTAACTGGATGAGTAAATAGCTGTTTAACTTGGCTCATAGTTATTCTTTTTCGCTCAATAGTGAATTAAGTCAATTCTCATTCTGATTGATTCCCAGCATCGCCAGGTAGCCTGCATGCTCACTTGAATACAGGAGTGTAATTTCTTAATAGCTTCCGAAATCAGGTTTTTATCAGGCTGGGAAGTTGAGGGAAGCATATTTTTCGATAAAATCAGGGCACTTACTGTCTTTATTAATTGCTGGTTTTTAGTCGTTGGCGGGAGTCAGACAACCAAAAACTAACAACTAACAACTTACTACCATGGCTTCCGCTTCCGACCGTCGTTATCAAAGCAGACTGTTTAATTTTATCCACCAGCAAATCCGCCGGGTGAGTGAGCAGAGTAATCAAGCCTTCCGGCATCTCAAAGTCAGCACTAGCTTGGGTATTCAGGTACTCCTTTACCCGATTTACCTGCTGTTTCAATCAACCAGATTAGCTGGGAAACAACTGCACTCCCCTGTGCAACAAAATTGGCCCCAATTGGCAACAGATGATCCCCACTCCCAGCCCCAAACTCCCCCAACCGCTGACGCGCCAATTCAGCAAGTGCTGCTATTGGTAGATGCTTTGCCATTGGAGGAAGAGGGGGGGAGGAGCCAGCGCCGTGCGGGGGTTTCCCCCGTTGAGGCGACTGGCGTGGGGAGATGGGGAGATGGGGAGATGGGTTTATCTGTTGGTGACCACAATCTTCTTCCTACAAACCCGCTTTTCCCCAATGGTTTCAAGCCCCTGAATTTATTCATGGAGAAATGGAATTGGGTCGCATCATTATTCAAGCCCTTGGCTTTAGACAAACGTTATAGTCTCCCCATCAGCCCCCAACCCCAAAGGGGACCCCTGGCCCCCTCTCCCCCTCTCCCTCTCTCTTTCTTAACGCCAGCTGAGTCTCCCACTCACAATCGCCCAGTTGTCCAAGGAATTGCCACACAGCTATCAAACCGCACTCTAGTAATCGTCACAGCTCAGAATAAAATTCTGGACATTTTGACGCCGCAGCAGCAGCAAAAACTACAAGAGCAGATCACTAGGGAAGTAGCTAAGTACTGGCATCACAGAATACTACAAAAAGACAAGGGAATAAGGGGCAACTCTTTCAGTGACCAAGCGCTAGCATTTCTAGATCGCACTGTTGCTGAACTGGAATCAAACCGTCTAGCACCAGTGTCAGAAGTAGCGATCGCTCTGGTTCAGCGCAGTTGGGGACTCGTCCTGGCGGTACAAAACCGATTATCTGTGTCTTTATCTGGCAAGGCTCAGCTAGATAATATCCGACAACCAGCGATCGCTCCCGCTCCTGCTGAAACTCCTAAGTTCAGGATTCAAGCTTTAATTTGGGCAGCGATTGATTATTTCTTTGGTAATCGTGGTGAGAAACATCTATTTAGCGACGATCTAGACCCTTGGCTGACCTCCAGCGATTTATTTGGTACCCCAGAGTCGGAAGGTGTGCTTATGGCACACTCTCAGCTTCAGTCACAGCTAGTGGAACGGCAAAAACATAACCGAACAGTGGATCGAGCTCGGAAAAAGCCTCGAAGCTTGAAGACTAGTGAATCCCTGCAGCCCAGCAGCCAAGATACACAGCTTGAACCAGCACCTGAGTGGATTGAAACCCACGCCGCTGCAATGGGGTATGTGAAGCACCCACTAGAGCAATTGCTGGAATGGCTAGACCGTGCCATGCTCTGGCTAGAAGAGGTATTGATGAGCGCTGGGCAGTGGGTGCGGTCCTTACTTTAATCATTCAACTGAGGTACCCCATTCACAACAGGCTGAAACTCAGGACCAGAGAATGACGCGGTGCCGCCAGTCCAGTCGAAGTCACTAATCCGGAAGTTGATGGAACCTAATCGCTGCGATGGATTGTAGCGCAGGACAATACCATAGGTGCGGCGGCTATATTCTAGAATGTAGTCGGTGCTGATTTGTCGACCTGTATCCAAATTGAAGTACGTTTGAAATCCTACACGAACGGGGCCGTAAATTTGTTGGGTAAACCCAACGGCAAGGACTTTTGTGTCGACATACCGATCAAACAAAAAAGGCGATTGACCGCTAACTAAGCCTTGGGAGTAACTGATGTTAAAGCTGGTATAGTCCAAATAGGGTCGGGAGAAATGACCAAACTGTCCTGACAACCCAACGGTGGCAGTTAGAGAATCTTGGCTATCACCACTGGTGTAATAACCAACAACCCCCTGTAAACTGCCGTAAGCTACTAGGTTGGGAACTAGAGGTGCCGATGTGTATTTTAATCCTTGGGTGGGGGTGCTAGGTAAACCTGTTCCATGCCAGAGCAAGTAGCCGCGACTAAGAGTAGCGCTGCCTTGAAAGCGGCCCACTGAGATGCGGTTATTATCCCGCACTCGTGCTAGCAACCTTAATCGGTCGGTATCGGCGTCAACGTATTGAGCCCCGACTTGATAGTTCAGGTTGAAGCCAGTTTTACCCAAGGGAATGATGGGAGAGGTTAAGATCCCGCCGATACTACTTTGGACGGTTTGAAAACCAAGGGAGCCGTTGTACAAGCGATCACGGTAGGTGTATTCCAATGTTAAGGTATGGGGTATACGGCTACCGATGGTTTGGCGTAACCGCAAACTTGCCCGCAGCCTGTTTTCAAGATTATCCTGGCTGAAACCGTTGAAAATGGCTAATCCCCGAAATGTAGTCCGTGGGCCCAAGTCACCATTAAGCCTAGCCCTTAGACCAAAGATTGATGACACATCGCTGGAACCCTGCGCAGCTCTCTGGACAAAGAACTGGGGCGTCAAGCTGAGGTTTAGCTGATTTGTGTTAAGGACTGTAAAGCTACGCTCAATAAATACACCACCCTTGTCGCTGGCATCATAGCCAATTTGCACTGGCGTGGCGTTGACCTGACGCTGACGGCGGCCTATTGTAGCCTCATTCTGTGGGATGGGCAAAGCTAGACCCTGGTCAAACACTAAACGGGGTCGAGTCGTTACGAGCCGCTGCAGTAGAGGCGTCTCCCGCGTCAGTGTGGCTGTATCTGCCCTTAGTTCCAGTTCCGGTGGCGAAAACGGGTCGTTGGTGATACGAGCATTAATGGCTTGCCAACCCCCAGGATAGAAGTTAATTCGCTCGGCTTGAAAGCGCACCCTCTTGATTGTTCCACCCCGTGGTAGCTGAGGAAGGTTGCTGGCTCTCCTTCCAGCACCTATTGAAATTCCAATGCCACCTGGGCTAGTGACTTGTTGCAGCGGTTGATTGATCAGCAGGCGCTCGTTTGGAGGTAGTGATAGCGACCCTCCAGACGTCACATCTGTAGGTAAAGTGCTAGAAAAATCCGAGCTAGTTGTGGGCAAATTAACATCACCTCTAGCATTCAGCAACTCTCCACTATCTTGGGTGAAGTTATACGTAAACCGCTCGCCCCGGATCACCTGCTGTCCACGTGTCACAACTACGTTTCCCTGTCCTACTGCAATCAGATTCGGTAAATTGATTTGCAGCCGGTTAGCAGTCACCACTGCCCCACCAAACCTCAGGAGGACATTGCCCTCAGCGGTGACAATCTGGCGCTGTTGATCATATTCCTGCCGCTGTGAGGTTAATTCAATAATCCTTTCCCTGACTGGCGCAGTACTAGGGGATGTGCTTTGACCAGGTGGTTGACTTTGTGGCTGTGGTGTGCGTTTTAACCGTGGTGGAATGGGTGCAGGTGCAGACTGCTTCAGCGATTGTGTTTGCTGTCGTGTCTGCGTGGGCTGCACTGCCGTAGGTACATCGCCTCGTATTTGCGGTGATTCCTGAGCTGCCAACAGCTGTTTAATTATTACAACAGAAGAAACTGAAGGACACTGGGTTGCCGATTGCGCGGTAGGAGCATTTATAGCGCTGCCGTCAGAGGAATTTGTGATTTCAAACCGCTTAAAGGAATAACACACCGAAACTGATGGGCCTAGAAGTGCGGCACTCTTGGCAGCATTCAGCTCAGGTGGTGTTGGTGCAGGCAGAGTCTTTGCAGTTAAAGACTGAGTGGCAGAGGAATGTGCAGTGGTACTCGCCCAGGTTGGGCGAACCTCAGGCGGTAAGGGTTGGACAATGGAAAGCGGTTCAGGCGGCGGTACTGGGTTGGGCATATTTCAGCAAAAGCGAATAAACAAGCCGCCCGAACGCACAACCTCAACCTTCCGGTCTGAGGCATGGTTCAGCTGCTGCTTATTCGAGATCCCGACGATTCGGGTTACGGGCCGGATCGTTTGACAAAAATCCGAAGAAGAATAAAGCAGCGAAGAAGGCGACAACGACATAGACAACGATCTTAAGGGTCAGCATAAGAATATCTCCAAGCGGTATGAAAAGCTGAGGTAATCTGCTAGGTTTTACAGACAGCTCTCTTATAATACCGAAATGTTGCCTTTACGAGTCTGAATTGTCCTTCAATAATTGAACCTGTACCTTACGGGAAGGCTTCGCCCGCAAGTGGCGCGGAGCCGGGGACGCTCTGCCTCCGGTCATTATCGGAACAGATTGGTTGCAGGCTCGTCGGGTGTAACTTCACCACCAGGTGGCAGTGAACAGACGCGATCGCTCTCTAGAGGTGAGCACTACCCTGCCCTATATTCTCAAAATACCTGGAGGTACTAGATGAAGATTTGGAGGCGGCTATCTCCACACTTAAATTCTGAGCCAAGATCCAACTATAGCAGCGCTCTAGAGGGACTTTCAGTATGACCCAAACCCCAATAAAACTTAGTTTTGAGGAGTATCTCAGCTACGATGACGGTACGGAAGACCGCTACGAGCTTGTGGATGGAGAGTTGGTGTTAATGCCTCCAGCCACGGGTAAACATGAGGCGATTATTACGCTGTTGCTGATCCGCTTCTATTTGGAAATTCAACGCCTGGGGTTAGACTGGCAGGTTAGACCGAGTGGGACTGGCGTTCGCACGAATCGCGGTAAATCTAGGTTGACCGATCTTTGTGTCATCACGGCGCAACAAAAACAGCAAATTGACAACATTTCTGCTGTCCTCGAGTCACCGCCATTGCTGGTAGTGGAAGTGATTAGTCCAGAATCAGTTAAACGGGACTACGAGCAAAAGCCTGCTGAGTATGCGGCGATCCGAATCCCTGAATACTGGATTGTTGACCCGCTCTTGAACAAAGTTTCCGTCCTGTTGCTGGCAGATGGGAGCTACCAAACTACAGAGTTTAGAGGCAATGACCGGATTATCTCCCAGACTTTCCCAAATTTAGCCCTGACAACGGAGCAATTGTTGTCAGCCTAAAAGCAGCTTTCTGCACCTAAAATACACGCCCTAGGGTTGTGTTGCAAAAATTCTCTCAAGCACTAGATATGAGTTGTAGTATATATGTTTCAAATATACATATAGTGCTTCTAATTTTTTTTTGTAACACAATCAGAAATAATGCGGAAAGCTGCAACTTCATCTGGTAGATTATATCACTACACTTACTAGGATGTACCTGTCTCCTAGCCTCACGCTTTTGTGTGTATAACGCTTAAATCTTGATAAAATTGTGGTATTTTACTCCTAAAGACACTGTTAGGGCGAGAGAGTTGGCAAATATTCTAAATCAGTAGGTGTGTTCATGCTAGGAGTGGTTCTATGTCGTTTAAGCCTAAAGACAGTAGTCAGGCAGAGCTCAAACACTTGTGGGGTGGATTTGTGCCGCATCTAACCCCAGAACAAACGGAATTATCGGTTAAACTGTGGCAAAAAATTGAGGCACGAAAGCAGCTTGAACAAGAACTTAGGTCTCTCAAGGGGCCAGTTGACAGCCAGTAAAGTATTAATTTTTGCCACGTTCACCCCCAAGCAGACGTTTAATCTTGTAGGCTTGGCTCCTTACTCATACGTTCACGACTATGTGGTTCAAGGAGGTTTGTCACATCAGGACCGGAGGGTATAATTCCGCCCGGATTAAGCGGGAACAGGTTCCCGTAGTAGTCCTTCTTCACATCCTCCAAGCTGCAGGTGCTAGCGACTCCAGAAAGCTGATAAATGTCACGCAGATAGGCTCCTAAGTTTTTATAATCCTGGATTCTCCGGCGGTTACACTTAAATAGCCCGTAGTAAACCACATCAAAGCGGAAAAGCGTGGTAAAGAGACGGACATCCGCAAGCGTGATTCTGTCTCCACAAAGGTATCGATTAGTCTCCAAGGCTGCGTCAATCCCATTCAGGGCTGCGAATAGCTCATCACAGGCTTTGTCATACGCCTCCTGAGTCTGTGCAAAGCCGCAACGATATACACCGTTGTTCACCGAGTGGTAGATCTTCTCATTCCACAGACCGATCTTCTCCTTCAGCTCCTCCGGGTAGAGATCCAACGTGGGATGCTTCGCGAACTCGTTGAACTCAGAGTTCAGCATCACGATAATCTCTGCACTCTCGTTGTTTACAATCGTCTTCGTCTGTTTATCCCACAGTACTGGAACCGTGCAGCGCCCACTGTAGCCAGGTGACGCCAGCTGATATAGATCAGGAAGTGTGCGGCAGCCCTCCTCCTCTTTGTCGAGAACCCAAATCCCTTGATTTGATGAAGGAGATAGTATGGACACCGATATCACATCTTCGAGTCCCTTCAGTGCCCGAACAACGAGAGTCCGGTGCGCCCAAGGACACCCAAGCCCGACGTAGAGGCTGTAGCGTCCCTGTGCCGGTTGGTACAGGTTTCCTTCCTCTGTTCCGATAAAACCTTTGAACTGGCTGATAGGGCGAACGTACTCTCCCGACTTATTACGCGGGGCAAGCCTCGACATCATTATGTGCCAAAGGGTAGTCCAGACAAACTTTCCAAACTTGATTATGACTGAAGGGGGGATTGCCTTGCCCTTCTTCTTGGTTGCAGGAGCATCTGACATAGGTTTCTATCTCCTTTCATAACCTTAACTTTTAGGGGAAGTCTCTCCTGGTCCAGTAGTGACTATGACTAGATTCTCTGGATGAATGAGTTCTTGAATCGCCTGTTGCACCTCGGCCAAGCTAACTTCCTCAATTCGTTTAGGAAAAGAGCGAAGTTCCTCCCGATCTAGTCCAAAGACGCTGTTGCTAAGAATCACATCTACCAATTCACTGGGTTTTGCTAAATCCACAGGATAGCTGCTCGTGATTGCACGTTTCGCAGTACTCAACTCAACCTCGGTTACCCCTTGTTCACGTAGCTGCTTTAACAAAGCTAAAGTACTGGCGATCGCTTTTTGGGTATCATTAGGAGCCGTCTGCATCGAAATTAAGAAGGGACCGGGGTGGATTCCCGCTTGAAAGGCACTAAAGATGCCGTAGGTCAAACCTTGTCGATCTCGGACTTCAGTTCCCAGTCGGCTTGAGAGTGTATTTCCTCCCAAAATCTGATTCAGGACTAGAGCAGTATAAAAACGTGGGTCTTTACGCGAGATAGCGTTATAGCCAATATAAGTTACCGCTTCCGCTTTGCCAGGTATGACTTGGTTCAGTCGCATCGTGGCTTTAGGCAAAGAAACGGTTGGAAAGCTCAAGACAGGCCGTTTTCCCTTGGCTTGCCACTTGCCGAAAGTGTTATTGAGCAGTGTCCGCACCTGAGCTGGGTCAAAGTCGCCAACTAAGGCGAGAACAGTTGTATCAGGTCGATAGTGTTCTTGGTAAAAGTGGACTAGATCAGCGCGATTAATGCTCTTTAAGCTATCCTCGGTGGGAAAGGTGTGGAACGGATGATTTGCTGGGTAGATTGCCTGCTGGAAAGCTCTTCGTCCCAATCGCCGGGGGTCATCTGACTCCAATTTAAGGGCAATCAAAGCTCGCTGACGACTTAGCTCTAGCTGCTCGGCTGGAAAGGTCGCGTTTTGTACTACATCGGCCAAGGTTTGGATCAAAATCGGCAGATTTGCTGCGAGAGCATTTCCGCCAATGCTAACTCCCTCTCGGCTAGCACTGAAGCCTAGACTTGCACCTCGGTCTTCCAAGGCTTTAGCGAGGGTGAGCGCATTTTTGGTCTGCGTACCATTCATTAGGTTTGCGGCTGTTAGACTAGCTGTTCCTGCCTGCTGATTATTGTCAAAATCACTACCAGCTTCAATCTGTCCGCTCAGGTTAATGGTCGGCGCACTATGGTCAGGCAGCAGTAGAACTCGCAGACCATTTGCTAAGGTAACCTGCTCTGGTAAGGGCTGGAGCGTCGAAGCCGTTGCTGAAGTGGCGGGGGGTAAATACTTGGCAACCTCCGCTGGGTCTACAGGCTTACCAGGACTGAAATTCTCGACGGTTCGACCCGCTCCGGCTGAAGAAGCACCAGGTTTACCACCTGGTAGGGTCGGTTCAAAGAAGCCCACTGTCTGTTTCGCCGAGTTGAGGTAGGTTTTAGACACCCGCTTCACATCAGCAGCACTAACTTTGGCGATCGCCTTCAAGTAGCGCTCAATGTACTGATAGTCTCCAGCCACCGTTTGGCTGTATCCCAACTGAGTTGCCTGACTTGTGATATCTTGGTTGCCTAGAACAAAGGCGGCCTGCAGCTGAGACTTAGCCCGTTTTAACTCCTCTTCAGTGACTTCCTGCTGCTGTAAACCAGCTAGAGATTGCTGGAGTACCTGGTCAATCTTTGATAACTCCTGACCAGGAGCCGCCGTGGCAGAAATGCTGTACCAACCCGGTTCAATTAGCTCTGCCGGAGATGCACTGACTGAGCTGGCTAATCCTGACTCCACCAAAGCCTGGTAGAGCCGAGAGCTACGACCTCCCGATAGGATTGTATCCATTAGGTCTATAGCAGGAACATCGGGATGATTGATATCCGGCAAGGGGTACACTACTTGCAAAAGCGCTGCACTACCGGGTTGTTTTAAAATAATCGGCGTTTTAGCCGGTAATTCTTTTGTAACTGTCGCTTTGTTTGGTTTTGCGGCAGTCTTGGGCAGTTTGGGTACCTGACCAAAGGTTTGTTTGATACTTTTCAGCACAGGTTCTGTAGCGAAATCCCCTGTGATTACCAGTGTGGCGTTGTCTGGGCTGTAATAGGTCTGGTAATAACTCTGTACCTGCTCAAGCGTAAATTTCTCTACATCAGCTTTAGTACCTCCCACAGGCAGACCATAAGGACGGTCTGGAAAAGCTGCTCGCATCACCGCTCGGTTCAGGCGATAGCCAGGTCCATTTTCGTACCCCTGCAGCTCTGAAATCACAACTCGTTTCTCACTCGCCAGTTGCTCAGAGCCATTTAAGGACTTTTCCATCCGGTCTGCTTCCAAAACCAGCAGTGGCTCTAGCTTGTCCCGCTCTACAGTTCCAAAGTAAGCAGTTTCATCATAGCTCGTAAACGCATTGAACTGGCTACCCAAGGCACTAAACAAACGACCGAACTGGATTGGACGGTCAGTGGTGCCCTTGAACATTAGGTGTTCTAGCTGATGGGAAAGTCCATTCACACCTGCTGCCTCGTTGCGCGATCCAACCTTGTACCATACTTGAAGACTCACAACCGGAGCCGTGTGTACTTCCTTGGTCAACACGGTCAAACCGTTATCTAATACTGTTTTACGCACCCCCTGAGTGAGAGAGAGACCAGGAGAAGGCTGCACCGATGTTTGCGGTGCTAAGGCATCAGTGCGGCCATTGAACAGCACAACGAACAGCAGCAGAAAGCTGAAGAAAAAGCTGGCAAAAATGTAGGGGCGCGACTTAGGTAGAGAGAACATTACTGGTTTTCAGATTAGGAAAGATAACAATGACAGTCCGGCTTTTCCAGAAGCGACTCGGCAAGGGCCTTCAAGGCGGCTGCGGCTGATAACACATTTCCTATGGTACCTTCTGTCGTGATTAAGAGGGGCGCGGAGTGCATTAACCGCCGCTTTGCGACTGAGGCACAATAACTCCACACGCTAGACGGGCTCCTCCTGCTTCCGCTGCCGTACCTCCAGCTTTGATCTGATCTTTTAGTTTGTGTACGATGATGGCACTTCCGTCATTATCAAATACGCTTAAAGGGCTTTCAGAAAGAGTAAAGCGGCTGGTAACGGTTTTTATTTTGCCCAGACCACTTTCGTCTACTTCTATGTTTTGTAAATCTCCCATGTGGTAGGGATGGTTCTTTTCTACAGGAGTGGATGAACTGAATGGACCTGGATCAAAATGACCTTTAGCGGAGCTGAATGCAGTTTCTCCACTTTCCTGACAGGAACCTGTTTCGTGAATGTGAAAACCATGAAGCCCAGCAGTAAGAATTTTGGGATCACCCTTAAGGGTGGCATCGACTAGGACATAGCCTTCGCGAACCTGCTTTAAGTTTAAGGTTCCCGTGATACCCGAACCGCTGATTTGAGCCTTGGCAGTAGTAACTGATGGTGCAGTTGTTTCTGGTGCTGAAGTAGGAGTTTGAGCGAAAGCAACTTTAGATGGAATTGCCAGGAGGATAAACATCGATGCCACTACCAAAGTCAGTAGAATTTTAGAAATGAGTTTGTTCATTATTTCAAGTCGCAAGCAACACAACGTACTTGTTCAGAATTAACCGGTTACTTAAACCGTATACTCTATTGTAAAAACACTGGTTTAGACCCTAGCTACCTGTACGTTTTGATAGTTTAAGAGCGGAGAGCAGATTTAAGTATAGTTGCGAGTCCACTCGTAATATATTGTACTGCTAAAGCTGAAAGTAATACTCCTAGTACTCGTGTTACTACATTAATTCCAGTCTGACCCAAAAAACGGGCTAAGTGTCTAGAGAGTAGCAAAAGTGAGTAGGCAATTAAAAGTACAGTTGCGGCGATTGCCAAAATTATCACCAAACCAAACGAGTAGGCGTTAGCCTCATTTACCAGTATTAGAATGCTCGCTAACGTTCCTGGTCCTGCAATTAAAGGAATGGCTAGTGGAAAGACACTAATATCTTCACGCGATTGTGCTTCTTTTTTTTCCTCTTCTGTTTCACGTTCCCGCTGAGCAAACACCATATCTACTGCAATCTTTAACAACAACACCCCTGCCGCCACCTGAAAAGCCTCAATGGTGATGCCTAAGTAGCTCAGTAGCAAAGTTCCTCCTAAAGTGAATGCCACTACAATCGCTCCAGCAACCAAAACGGCTTGGCGAGCAATACGGGCTTGTTCCGCAGAAGAACGGTTGCCAGCTAACGTTATGAAGATTGGAGTCAAGCCTATAGGGTCGATCACTACAAACAGCGTGAGAAAGGCTTTGACCAAGAAGGACATCACGGCAAGGGTTCCTTAAATCTCGAAAAACGATCGCAGCCTAGCTTTACATATAAGTGAGGTGACTTATAGGTAGCGCGGCAAGGCCCCTAAATCGTTGTCTCCCAATATTTTCCTGTACTAGAAACAAAAATTTGCTGTTCAAAGATAAACTAAAACACAACAAGCCTCTTGTGCGATTTAGGCAAAAGAGGCTTGGGATGAAATATTAACCTGGCACCGAGCTATTTTCCCGTAGGGCTACCCCTAAAGTATCGTCGCCGCAGCCGCGTTTCACATCTGAGTTCGGGATGGAGTCAGTGTGGGTCCGCAGCGCCAAAAGCACCAGGAA
>JAABUQ010002431.1_pt1 | contig 36901 bp, 39 predicted proteins | sample 5560001 | NCBI WGS metagenome assembly JAABUQ01 (sample SAMN10711888, study PRJNA513371) | rock metagenome | isolation source: Antarctica rocks | place: Antarctica: Victoria Land, Finger Mt nord | collected 2015-12-18 | reverse complement strand
GGTGACAGTCCGGTTGCAACTTCGTTTATAATCACGGGAAACCATCGGGTTGCGTAACGGGGCCTTGGCATTGCCGCCGCGGCGTAGCTATAAGGCCGGCAACCTCGCCAAGGGGTGATCGCCAGTGGAGGGTCCCCGGCCATGATGCTGACACTGCCGCCTGATTATCGGCCCTCGGATGCCGAAGATTTCATGAATCCCATCCAAGCGGAGTACTTCCGCCAGAAGCTGCTCCGCTGGCGGGCGGAGCTGCTGCGCGAAGCGGACGGCACGCTGGCCAGCCTGTCGCAGGGCGGCATCCTCGAAGCCGACATCACCGACCGCGCCAGCGTCGAGACCGACCGCGCGCTGGAGCTTCGCACCCGCGACCGCGCCCGCAAGCTGATCAGCAAGATCGACCAGGCGCTGACCCGCATCGACAACGGCGTTTACGGCTTCTGCGAGGAGACCGACGAGCCTATCGGCCTCAAGCGCCTGGAGGCCCGCCCCATCGCCACCATGTCCATCGAGGCGCAGGAACGGCACGAGCGCATGGAGCGCGTGCACCGGGACGATTAGCACGCCCAGCCCGCCCCCATTACCGATACGATAACGCTGGATTAACCGTAACCGGCAGCTTAGGGTTGCGGGACCCACTCGGCAGAGGGTCCAGCCTCATGCGTGACGCCCCGCTCGCTTCCGCCGGACCGCAGCAGCCCAACACGGATGGCGTTTCGGGCCTGCGCGGACGGCGCGTGCTGTCATGGCGCCAGTGGGGAGACGCCGGGGCCGGCGCCTACGACCGCGGCGTGGGGGAGGGGACCTGGCGCAGCGAGCAGCACCGCCTCGTGTTCGCCCTCACCCCGATGTCCCCCTTGCTGCTGCAGATCGACGGCGGCCCGCCGCAGCAGCTCGGGCCGGATGCCGGGCCGCTGAGCTTCTACCCGGCCGGCCCTGCATACCGGACGGCGGGCGGCGGCTCGCGCTATGCCCACGTCTGCTGGGGCACCGGGCTTTACGGCACGGCCGCGCCGGACCTGCGCCGCGCCCCGGAGCTTGATCCTGCGCTGGCCTTTTCCGACCCTCTGCTCGCCCAGCTTCTCCGGTCCTTGGTGGAGGAGATCGGCGGGAACCCGGCGGATCGCCTGCTGGCCGACAGCCTTATCACGGCCATCGCCATGCGCGTGGCCCAGCGGTTCAGGCCGTCGACGGAACGCCAGCCCGACCTGCCGCCCCGGCGCATGCACCGGGTGCTGGAGTACATCGAGGCGCACCTCGGCGCGGACCTGACCCTGGCCGAGTTGGCGGCGGTCGCCTGCCTCAGCCCGTGCCATTTCAGCCGCAGCTTCAAGGAGGTGGTGGGCGTGGGGCCGCAACGCTACACGGTGCAGCGCCGGGTCGAGCGCGCCAAGATCCTGCTGCGGCACGGCAAGGAGAACCTTGCGGCCATCGCGGCGGCGGTGGGCTTCGCGGACCAGAGCCACTTCACCGCCGCCTTCCGACGGGAAACGGGCACCACCCCAGGACGATTCCGCGCCGCGTCGGCCTGAGACAGGCTGTCCTGCCGGGCAGCGGGCCTGAACCGCAAGATTCCAATATGGAATCGCAAGCCGCTCCAAGGCCGGATACGGCGGCCGCGCTAAGTTCCTGCGGCGATGGCAGCAACGGCACCGGCATGAGCGACGGCGACAGCGCCCGCCAGACGCAGGATCAGGTGAAGACTCTGCGCGACCACGCGACATCCCTCCTGCAGGAAGCGGCGCAATGCGGCGACCCCGCACGGCGCGACGGCCTGCTGCGCGCGGCGGTTGCCCGGCTCAACGAGGCGCGCCGGCTGCTGGACCAATTGGACGACACGTCTGAGCGCCTCGGCTCAAGCCATTCGATAAAGGGGGTCCATTGATGCGCTTGCTGCTTGCTGCCTGCCTCATGGTGCTCGCGTCCCTGCCGGCCTGGACGGCCGAGCTGTCCTGGACCGGGCAATGGGACACGCGCTGGCGCGACGGCGGGGCGCGCATGGAGCTGCGGCAGCAGGGCGGCCAAGTCGCCGGGTCATACCCGGCCTATGGCGGGCAAATCGACGGCACGGCGCAGGGACGCGAGCTGCACGGCCAATGGACCGAGGGTCCCCGCTCCGGCCAGATCACCTTCGTCATGGCGCCGGACGGCCAAAGCTTCATGGGCCGCTTCGAAACCGGCGAATGGTGGACCGGGGCGCGCGTGCAGGCCGCCGCGGGCGGCGTCGCGCTGGACCAGGCGGGCGCGCGCCAGGCGCTGCGGAGCTTCGTCATGGCCGGCAACGCCGCCCGGTCGGGCGATCCCAACGAGTGGGCGGACGCCGCCGCCGTGATGGACTTCGGCGAGGCCGGGCAAGCCATGGCGCCCGGGCAGAAGCTCGCCGCCGCGCGCTCCCTGTTCGAGCTGGTTGATCAGACCACCTTCCAACTCTTTGCAATTCCTGGCCGCCGCGCGGAAGGCGACCGGCTCGACCTGGAACTGAAACAGGCCGGCACCGGGGTGGTCCTGCCGCTCAGCCTCCTGCGCGGGGCCGACAAGCTGTGGCGCGTCGCCATGCCGGCGGGCGACCTCGGCCCGCTGCGGGAGGCGCTGCTGTCCCGGTCCGGCGGGCGCCTGCCGCCGCCGGACGACTACAAGCGCCGGGCGACCGCCCGCGACGCCATGCGCAGCTTCGCCGCCGGTTTCGGGGATTGGGACGGCAGCGGGCGGGCGCAGGTGCTGGACAGCCTGGACCTGTCGCGGTTCAGCGGCGCCACCCGCGCCTATGAGGGCGAGCTGGCCGCCGCCTACATGAACGAGGCGATGGACCGCATCGGCCAGATCGTGCCGCAGGAAATCCCGGATGACCCGCAGAGCCGGGTTCCCTACACCGTGTTCAGCCACCCGGCCGGCCAGATGGTGCTCGCTCCCGCCCCGCCCGAACCCGCCCCTGCGCCCGGCAATGACGCCGCCGGCTGGCGCTTCACCGCCGACACGGTCCATTCTGCGCGAGAGCTTTACACGGCCATCGAGGACATGCCGGAGGTGCAGGGCGGCGCGCTGCCCGACGTGCCCTCCACCTACATGCGCGTCCGCCGCTGGGTGCTCGATAGGGCGCCCGCCTTGTCCGCCCGGGTTGGCTCGCTGGAAGCGTGGCAGGGCATCGGCGTGCTGGTGCTGCTGGCCGGGAGCTTCGCCATCGCCTTCGCGGGCGGCTGGATCGCGCTGGCGGTGCTGCGCCGGGCCGTGGGCGGGCGGCAGGCGTCGTCCGAGCGCGAGTTCCGCTGGCCGCTGCGCGTGGCCGTCGCCTTGCTGATCTACCACTTCGCCGCCCCGGTGCTCGGCCTGCCGGAGGACGCGAAGCGCGTCTCGACCGGCGCCACCGACGTGGTCCTGGCATTGGCGGTGATGTGGGGCGGCTGGAAGCTGATCGACACCTTCGGCGCCGGCGCCGCGCGCCGCGCCGGGACGGGAGCGGGCACGCTGGACGAGATCGTGGTCTCCCTCGTCATGGGCGCCCTGAAGCTCGTGCTGCTGGCAGGCGGCCTAGTGTTCATCGCGGAGGCGCTGTCGCTGCCCTACGAGGGCGTGGTCGCGGGCCTCGGCATCGGCGGCCTCGCGGTGGCCTTCGCGTCGCGGGAAACGCTCTCCAACGTGTTCGGCGCCGGCATCCTGGTGGCGGATCGCCCGTTCCGCCGCGGCGACTGGATCGAGGCCGGCGAGGCCAAGGGCACCGTCGAGCACGTCGGCATCCGCTCCACCCGCATCCGCACCGGGGAAGACAGCCTGCTGGTGGTGCCCAACGGCAAGCTGGCCGACGCGACGGTGAACAACCTCGGCACGCGGCGGCACCGGGTGTTCAAGGCGAAGCTGCTGGTCACGCATCCCGCCGCGCCGAGCGCGCTCGCGGCCTTCCTGGACGGGCTGCTCGCGCTGGCGGCGGAAGCGCCGCACGTGCGGGCCGGCTCCGCGGCGGCGGGCGTGACGTCCATCGGGCCGGACGGGATCGGGGTCGAGCTGAGCTGCGTCCTCGATGTCCGCACCCTCGACGACGAACGGACCAACCGCACCGCGCTGATGCTCGGCGTGCTGCGCCTGGCCGAACGGATGCGGGTCCGGCTGAGCGAGCATGACCTCGCCCCGCCGGACGCCCTGCCTGCCCCGGCGCTCGGGGCGGTGGCTTAGCCCTTCAACGCCTTCAACATAAAGGAGAAGACGCCCATGACGATGACGCAAAAACTCTCGGCCGAGTTCCTCGGCACCTTCTGGCTCACCTTCGGCGGCTGCGGCAGCGCGGTGCTGGCGGCGGCGTTCCCGCAGCTCGGCATCGGCTTCGCGGGGGTGGCGCTCGCCTTCGGGCTGACGGTGCTCACCATGGCCTATGCGGTCGGACACATCTCCGGCGGGCACTTCAACCCGGCGGTCACGGTCGGCCTGGCCGTCGCCGGGCGGTTCCCCACCGCGAGCGTGGTGCCCTACGTCGTCGTGCAGGTGGCGGCGGCCGTGGCCGCCGCGGGGGTGCTCTACCTCGTGGCCTCGGGCAAGCCCGGGTTCGAGATGGCGGGCTTCGCCTCCAACGGCTACGGCGACCTCAGCCCGGGCAAGTACAACCTGACGTCCGCCTTGGTCATCGAGATAGTGCTGACCTTCTTCTTCCTGATGGTCATCCTCGGCTCCACCAGCTCCCATGCTCCGGCGGGTTTCGTGCCCATCGCCATCGGGCTGGCGCTGACGCTGATCCACCTGATCTCGATCCCGGTCACCAACACCTCGGTCAACCCGGCCCGCAGCACCGGCCCCGCGCTGTTCGCCGGCGGCGCCTACGTCGCGCAGCTTTGGCTGTTCTGGCTGGCGCCCATCGCCGGCGCGGTGTTCGCCGGCTTCGCCGGGCAGATGCTGTTCCGGGGGGATGACCATTCCTTGCCGGTCGCCCTGTCGGCGATGCCGGAGAAGACGCCCATCGCTTGACGCCCCCGCTTGGCCACAACGTGCAGTCGGCCTGGCAGCGGGCCGGCTGCACGCCGGATGACGCGCAACACAGGAATGAAAGCCATGATGAAACCAGGACTTGCCATCGCCGCCCTGGCCGCCTTGGCCACGGCCGGACCGGCAGCGCCGGCAGACGCGAAGGGGTGCATCAAGGGAGCGCTCCTCGGCGGCGTCGCAGGACATTACGCGGGACATGGAGTGCTGGGCGCGGTGGGCGGCTGCGTGGTTGGCCGCCGCATGGCCAATGACAAGGCTGCCCGCGACCGCGCGGCGCAGCAGCCGGTTCCCTACGACGGCAGCAGCAGCCGTGATTCCAGTTACCGCCCAGTGCCGAGCGATCCCCGCTACAGCGGGACGAACGCTTCTGCATCCGATGGCGACAGCAGCAATCTCGGGTCGCTTTACAATGGTGGCGCGTATCGCCGTTGATTGAGGCGTGTCGTAAAAGACGTTCCATATGCTCCTGTTTGTAATAGGGAAACACGATGTTCGATGCGTTGAAGCTGCTCGGGTCGCTGGCTGAGCACCAGTCCGCCCCGTCTGCCGCCAACCGGTTCGGCGCGGCGGTGCAGCCGGGATCGAGCGGCGGGCTGCTGCAGCAGGTCATGTCGCAGTTCGGCGGAGGCGGTGTGCAGCAAAGCCCAGGCGCGATGACGGGGCCGGGCGCGTCGTATGGGTCGGGCCAGGCGCAGGGCGGCCTTGGCGGCATGTTGGGCAACTTCGCCGAGATGGCCAAGCGCGCCGCGGGGTCGCCACGGCAGGAGCTTGGGAACAACAACCCTGCCGCTGTCGGCGGCCTCGGTGCGCTCGCGGGCGCGCTGCTGGGCGGCGGGCGCGGGGCAATGGGCGGAGGGCTGATGGCCGTGCTCGGCAGCCTGGCCTATTCAGCCCTGCAAGGCCAGGGCAGCGCGGGCGCCGCCCCCGGGATGGCAGGCGCGGTGGCGCCGGGCAGCCACGCCGGCATGCAGCGCAAGGCGACGCTGATGGTCCGCGCCATGATCCAGGCCGCCAAAGCCGACGGCCAGGTCGATCAACAGGAGACGCAGCGCATCCTGGGCAAGCTCGACGCCCATGACAACGAGGCGCGCGACTTCGTGGCCAGCGAGATGCGCCGCCCCATCGACATCGCCAGCCTGGCCCGCGACGTTTCGACGCCGCAGGAAGCGAACGAGGTGTATGCCGCGTCGCTCATGGCCATCGAGGTCGATACCCAAGCCGAGCGGGACTACATGGCCGACCTGGCCCGGGCGCTGAACCTGCCCGGGCCTGTCGTGGCCCAGATCCATTCGGCGCTCGGGCTGCCCGCCTGATGCCAGCCGCCTTTTGGCGGCTGGCATCAGAGTCGTTTTTGGCGCGCGGCCGCCCCACCAACCCCGCGCGCACACCGGTCAGCCTAAGAGGCTGCCGGCATGGGCGCCGTCCGCCAACATCAGAACGGCAGCAGCACGTCGAGCAGTTGCTGCCCGTAGCGGGGCTGCTGCACGTCCGAGATCTGTCCGCGCCCGCCATAGGCGATCCGCGCTTCTGCCAGCCGGTCGTGCCGCACCGTGTTGTCGCTGCCGATGTCCTGCGGGCGGAGCACGCCGCTGACCTGCAGCTCGCGCAGCTCGTTGTTCACCCGCACTTCCTGCCGGGCCGCCACGGCCAGGTTGCCGTTGGGCAGCGCCTGGGTGATGACGCCGGCGAGGCGCAGCGTCACCGTCTCGTTCCGCTTGATCGCCCCGGTGCCGGTGGCGGTGCCCGCGCTGTTGGCGGACACGAGCTGGTTCGCGTTCAGCGCCTTGGCCAGGAGCCGGGGCAGGGCGGCTTCGAAGCCGAGCAGGTTGGGCAGGCCCAGGCTTTCCTGCCCGGTGCGGGCCTCGTTCGACTGGTTCTTGAAGTCGGCGGCGTCGGTGATGTTGACCAGGATGGTCACGATGTCGCCGACGTTGGCGGCGCGCTGGTCCTTGAAGAAGGCCCGGCTGCCCGCGCGCCACAGGCTGTTCGCCTCCGCCGGCGCCGTCTGCGGCCGGGGCATCGGCATGCTGATCGGGCGGTAGGCCGGGTCGGCCGTGGGGTCGCTGCTGGGCGTCATCGCGGGCGGGCGCCCGATCTCCGACAGCCGGGTGAGCGCGCCGCAGCCGGGCAGCAGCAGCACGAGCGCCAATAGGATCGGTTTCATCGCGAGGCCACCTGCGGCAACCGCCCTGTACTGTTCACCGGCGCGCTGCCCGGCAGCACCCGCGCCCGGCCCGGCCCCGTCACCTCCGCCTCGACGACGACATGCGAGACCGGGTTCACCACGTGGACCCGCTCGCCCATCCCCGCCGGCTCCATCGCGACGCCCTGCGCCGTCAACTGGATGCCGGGGGTGTCGAGCGCCAGCACCATCGGCTGACCCTTCTGCACCACCACGGGGCGCCCGAGGTCCGCCAACTGGATCGGCTGGCCCGGCTGCACCGCGTGGCGCAGCGCCTGGCCCACCGCGTCCCGCATGGCGTGGACCACCTCGCCCTTCGCCAGCGTGGCGCGCACCCGGACCCATTCGAGGTCGCCGTTCTCGACCACGTCGCCGGGCACCATGCGGCGGCGCGGCACCGGCAGTTCCGTCATCTCCAGCACCCGGCCGGACAGGCGGAGCTGCGCGGCGGGCGCGCTGTCGGCAGTGATGTTGACCAGCGCGGTGAAGCGCCCGGTGCCGCCGTCGAACTCCATTTGCGTCACTTCCGCCTCCGCCTTGGCGCCCATGCCCACCACCGGCGCGGTGAAGCCCGGCAGTTCCAGGTCGCCGTCCCGCGGCGCGCCCGCCGCCGTCAGCGCCGTGCGCAGCGGCCCTGCGATCTCGTCCCGGCCCAGCGTGCGGCCCGGGCGGTCCAGCACCACGCGGTCGCCTCCGCCCATCGGGCGCCAATCGACGCCGTACTGCCGGGCGATGGCCTCCAACTGCCGCGCTTCCACCGTGATGCGCGCGCCGGGCGCGGGGGCGGGGCCGAGCGCCCGGCTGTCCGCGCCGTCGAACAGGTCCGCCAGGGTCACGACCGGGCCGGACAGCGTGGTGAACGGCTTCAGCGTCGCCGCCGACGCGGGCAGCGCCGCGCAGGCCAGCAGCATGGACATGAGCTTCATCGCCGTCACCGCAGGTTCGTGAGGGTGGATTGCATCTGGTCGCTGGTGGTGATCACCTTGCTGTTCATCTCGTAGGAGCGCTGCGCGGTGATCAGGTTGGTGATCTCCGACACGACGTTCACGTTGGAGCTCTCGACGAAGCCCTGCATCACGCTGCTGAAGCCCGGCGATCCCGGCACGCCGGTGGCGGGGGCGCCCGACGCGGCGCTGGCCATCAGCAGGTTGTCGCCCTGCGCTTCCAGCCCGGCGTCGTTGGCGAACGTCGCGAGCTGCAAGGTGCCGACCGTCTGCGGCGCCGTGGTGCCGTCGAGCTTCACCTGCACCTCGCCGCCCGCGTTGATCGTCACGTCGTGCGCGTTGGGCGGGACCGTGATGCCGGGCGCGATGGGGTAGCCGTCGGCCGTCACGATCTGCCCGTCCGGCGACAGGCTGAAGGTGCCGTCCCGGGTGTAGGCGGTCTCGCCGCTCGGCAGCGTCACCTGGAAATGCCCGTTGCCCTTGATCGCCACGTCTAGGCTGTTGCTGGTCTGCTGCAGGTTGCCCTGCTCGTTGATCCGGTAGATCGCGGCGGTCTTCACGCCCAAGCCCACCTGCGCGCCGGACGGCACCACCGTGCCGGTGTCGCTGGTGTTCGATCCCACCCGGCGCAGGTTCTGGTACAGCAAGTCCTGGAACTCGGCCCGCCGCCGCTTGAAGCCGGTGGTGGTCATGTTGGCGATGTTGTTGGAGATGACTTCCACGTTGGTCTGCTGGGCCTGCATCCCGGTCCCGGCGATGTCGAGCGATCTCATGCGTGTGCGTCCCTATGCTTTGCGCTGCGTGATCTTGTCGATGGAGGACTGCAGCCGGTCGGCCTCGCCCTGGACGAACTGCGTGGTGAACTGGAACTCGCGCAGGTCGGCCATCATGCGGGTCATTTCCAGCACCGGCTGCACGTTGCTGTCCTCGACGGCGCCCTGGACCACCTGGGGCTGGGCCACCGGCACCGTGTCCGTGTCGGCGCGCATGGTCCGCGCGCCCTCCGCCATCACGCGCATCGGGTCGGACGGGCGCACCACGCCGATCTTGCCGATCCGCCCGTTCTCGCTGCTGATCGTGCCGTCTGCCGTGATGGCGATGCGCTGGTCCGCGGCGCCGATCCGGATCGGCTTTCCGGCCGTGTCCAACAGGGCGTTGCCCTCTGAGTCGCCCACCCGGCCATCCGCCATGGGCGTGAACCGCCCGGCCCGCGTCAGCCGGGGGCCGCGCGGCGTGTCCACGCTGAAGTACCCGTCGCCGCCGAGCGCCAGGTCGAGCGGGTTGCCCGTGTGCTGCACCGGCCCGGCCTGCTGGTCCCGGTAGGTCGCGCGGTCCTGCACGAAGGACACGGTGCGCCCGCCGCGCGGCGCGTCGGTGCCGGACTGCTTGCTCAGCCAGTCGCTGAACAGCGTCCGCTCCGCCTTGTAGCCCGGCGTGTTGGCGTTGGCCATGTTCGTGGCCGTCACCTCCAGCGCCCGGCTTTGCGCCACCAGCCGCGACAGGGCGATGTAGCTCGGCACTTCCATGACAATTCCTTTCAGGCGTCTTGCCCAGGCTCCGCCACCCTCCGGCGGCGCTTGTGATATACGATCGAAATCGAAACGAAACGTTAACCCGCGCGGCCTAGGGTGGCGACCAAGGAGCACGGTTCATGGCAGCAGCGGCGGCGATCACGGACACGGCGGGGGACAAGCCCGCCACCAAGCCCGGCGGCAAGCGCAAGCTGCTGCTGATCGGCGCGGGCGTCCTGCTGCTGGCCGGCGGCGGGGGCGGCGCCTGGTTCGCCGGCCTGATCCCGCATGGCGGGCACAAGGAGGAGGCGCATGCGGAGGCGAAGGCTTCGGCTGCGCCGGTGTTTTTCGACCTGCCGGACATCGTCGCCAACCTGAATGCCGGGCCGCGGCGAACCGCCTTCATCAAGCTGAAGGCCAAGCTCGAACTGGCCCGGCCGGAGGACCAGGCGGTGGTGCAGGCCGCCATGCCCCGCGTGCTCGATTTGTTCCAGACCTACCTGCGCGAGATGCGCCCGGACGAGCTGCGCGGCACCGCCGGCACCTATCGCCTGCGGGAGGAGCTGGTGGCCCGCTCCAGCATCGCAGCCCAGCCCGCCCACGTGCTGAACGTCCTGTTCACGGAACTGCTGGTGCAATGAGCGGAGACGCTGCAAGCGGGGCGGCGCCGGGCGACGCCCCCGACCGCATCCTGGACCAGGCCGAGATCGACAGCCTGCTCGGCCACCCCGGCGCCCCGGGCGGCGGGCCTGAGCTGTCGGGCATGCAGCGCATCATCAACTCGGGCCTCGTGTCCTACGAGCGCCTGCCGATGCTGGAGGTGGTGTTCGACCGGCTGGTGCGGATCATGAGCACGAGCTTGCGCAACTTCACCAGCGACAACGTCGAGGTCGGCATCGACAGCATCGCCTCCCTGCGTTTCGGCGATTACCTCAACAGCGTCCCGCTGCCGGCCATGCTCGCGGTGTTCAAGGCGGAGCAGTGGGACAACTACGGCCTGATGGTGATCGACAGCGCGTTGATCTACTCCATCGTCGACGTGCTGCTGGGCGGGCGGCGCGGCACCGCCGCCATGCGGATCGAGGGCCGGCCCTACACCAGCATCGAGCGCAAGCTGGTCGAGCGCCTGGTCCAGCTCGTGCTGCAGGACCTGTCCGCGAGCTTCGAGCCGCTCAGCCCCGTGAGCTTCCGGTTCGAGCGGCTGGAAGTGAACCCGCGCTTCGCCGCCATCTCCCGCCTGTCCACCGCCACCGTGCTGGTGCGGCTGCGCATCGACATGGAGGACCGCGGCGGCCGGGTGGATTTGCTGCTGCCCTACGCCACGCTGGAGCCGGTGCGCGAGCTGCTGCTGCAGCAGTTCATGGGCGAGCGGTTCGGGCGGGACAGCATCTGGGAAACCCACTTGGCGGAGGAGCTGATGAGCACGGACGTGGAGCTGGACGTCGTGCTGGACGAGCAGGTGATGCCGCTGTCGGAGGTGATGAGGCTGGAGGTCGGCAGCCGCATCATGCTCACCGTCGTGCCGGGTGCCGCGGTGCAGGTGCGCTGCGGCAGCGCCCGGCTGTTCGAGGGGCGGATCGGGCATCGCAAGAACCGCGTCGCCGTCCGCCTCGAAACCTCGCTCGGAACGTCCTTGGAGCCGTCCGCCGTCGCGGCGCCGCCCGCCTTGACCTTCCAACCCGACGAACCCTGAACCCTGCGAGGACCAAAATGGGCGGCATGGACTGGTTTTTGGAAATCGCGCTGATCGCGCTGCTGGCGCTGACCCTGGTGCACGCCGTCCGGCTGGAGCGGGCGCTCGGCCTGCTGCGCCGGGACCGCACGGCGCTGGGGGAGGCCGTGGCCGGCCTCGACAGCAGCACCCGCCAGGCGGAAACCGGCCTCGGACGGCTGCATCTGATGACGCAGGAGGCGACGCAGCAGGCGACCCGCTCCGTCGAGGGCGCGGCCGCGCTGAAGGAGGACCTGGCGTTCCTGGCCAAGCGCGGGGAAGAGCTGGCGGACCGGCTGGAGCAGCTTATCCGCGCCGGGCGGGCGCTCGATCCGGGGCGGACGCGGGAGCCTGCCGCCGCTGTTGCGCCAGCCGTCGCAGCCGCGCCTGCCCGCGCCGAGCCAGCGAAATCGCAAAGCGATTTGCGCGAGGCTGCGCCGAGCAGGCCGCGCAGCAAGTCCGAACGCGACCTGCAAGAAGCCCTGATGGGGGCACGCTGATGCGCGCGCTGCACCGCCTCCGCCGTCGGCAGCGCCCGCGCGTGCTGCCTTTGGCGATCCTTGCCATGGGCGGCCTGCTCGTCCTGAAAACCGCGCACCTCGTCCAAGCCGCCGGCGGCGCCCCGGCGGCGCTCGCCAGCGCGGGCGAGGCCATGCTGCCCCGCGCCCAGGCCGCCGCAAGCCACGCGGCGGCTCCGGAAGCATCAGCCAAGGAGACACCCGCCAAGCCGGGGCCGGCCAAGGAGGCATCGCGCAAGGACGCGCCGCCCGCCCCGCCGTTCGCACCGCCCGCCGCGGCGCCGGCGGAGCCGCCGGTGAACGAGGCGGAACGTGCCCTGCTGCTCGACCTCCGCGCCCGCCGCACCGTGCTGGACGCGCGCGAGCAAGCGCTGGCGAACCGCGAAGCCACGCAGGCCGCCGCCGAGCAGCACCTGAACGAGCGCGTCACCCAGTTGACCGCCTTGCAGACCCGCCTTGAACAGCTCGACCAGACCCGGCGGGAGCGGGACGAAGCGAACTGGCGCGGCCTGGTCAAGACCTACGAGGCCATGCGCCCGCGCGACGCGGCGGCGATCCTGAACGACATGGACCCCCCGGTGCTGCTCCAGGTGCTCGACCGCATGAAGGAAACCAAGGCCGCCCTGGTGCTGGCCGCCATGCAGCCCGACCGCGCCCGCACCGCGACGGCCGCGCTGGCGCAGTCCCGCAGCCGCTCCGTCGCCGCTCCGACCTTGAGTCCGCAAGGATGACCCCAGGGTGATCGCGCTCCGCTGGCTGGCGCTCGGCCTGCTGCTGCTGGCGCCGGGCCTGGCCCGCGCGCAGGTGCCGGTCAAGGTCGGCAGCTTCCCCGGCTATGGCCGCATCGTGTTCGAGTTCGCCCGGCCGACCGGCTTCGAGGTGGCCGAGGCGGACGGGCGGGCGCAGGTCGTGTTCACCGGCGCCCCGGCGTTGGGCAAGGCGAAGGGCCTGCCGCGCAACGTCCGGGCCATCGAGGGCGCCGCTGGGTCGGCGACGCTGGTGCTGGCCCCGGGCGCCCGCGTCCGCTCCACCCGGCAGGGCAACCGCGTCGTGATCGACGTGCTGGACCCCGTGCCGGGCCAGCCGGCGCGCGCTGCGCAGACAGCCCGTGCCTCTGCGGCGACGCCGGCCGCGCCGCCTGTGCCCACGATTGCAGCCGTGCCAGCGAAGGCGGAGGAGGCCGCGCCCGCGGCCACCCCAGAGCCATCCGCCTCGCCGCCCGCCCCGCCGCCCGCTGCCCGTCCCGCCTCGATCCTGGTCCCGCTTGAAGCTGGCATCGGCGCCGCCGCCTTCCGACGGGCGGAGGTCGGCACCGTGGTGTTCGACCAGCGGGTTCCGCTCGATCCTTCGGCGCTCGGCGGCGGCCCGGCGTTCGCCCAGGCTTCGGTTCGGCTCGGCCAGGCCAGCACCGTGCTTTCCGTGCCGCTTCCGAGGTCGCAAAGCCTTGCGCTGTCCAGGGAGCCGGGGGGTTGGCGCGTGACCCTGGCCGACGACGCGGCGCCGTCCCGTCCCATCGAGGCCGAACCCAGCCCGGGCGGCCTGCTGCTGAAGCTCGACAACCCCGGCCGGGTGGTGACGGTGGCGGACGCCGCGACCGGCCTCGCGCTGCTGGTCGGGACGGTCAACCCCGCCGCGGGCGCCGGCCCGGCCCTGACGCCTGCCCGCCGCACGCCCGGCTATGCCCTGGCGCCCACCTGGCTCGGCGTCGTGGTGGAGCCGGTGTCCGACCTGATCGAGCTGCGCCCGGCGCCAGGCGGTTTCGCCCTGTCCTCGCCCGGCATGCCCGCCGTCGCCGCCCCGGCGCTGCCGCCCGAGGCCTTCACCCGCCGCTTCGACCTGCCGGACCTGCCGATGGCCGCGCTGGCCCAGCGGCTCACGGCACAGCAGGCCGCCGCCGCAATCGCCCCGCCCCGCGCCCGCACCGGGAGCCGCATGGCCGTGGCGCAAAGCCTGCTGTGCCTCGGCCTGGCGACGGAGGCGCAGGCCGTGCTGGGGCTGATCGCCGCCGAGGATCCCATCGCCGCGGCCGATCCCAAGCTGACCGGCCTGATGGCCGTCGCCGCCCTGCTGGCCGGGCGCAGCGCGGAGGCGGCGGGCCTCGACGACCCGCGGCTCGATGGCGCGGACGACGTGGCGCTGTGGCGCGGCGTGCGGGACGCCATGCGGGAAACGGACGCGGAGGCCGGGCGCGGCCTGGCCCGGCTGCTGCCGCTGGCGGATGCCTACCCGGCGGCGCTGCGCGACCGCCTCCGCCCGCTCATCGTCGAGGCCGCCGTGTCCACGGGGCAGGGGGCCGCGGTCGCCGGGGCGCTGGCAAAGGCCGACGACCACACGCTCGACTTTGCCCGCGCTATGCAGCGGGAGCGCGACGGCGACGCGGCGGGGGCGCTGGCGGCGTTTGACGCGCTCGCCGCCGGGCGGGACCAGTTGACGCAGGTGCGGGCCGGCGTGCGCGCGGCGGAGCTTCGGCTGCGGGAGGGCGCGCTGACCCCGGCGCAGGCGGCGGACGTGCTGGAACGGCAGGCGGCGATTTGGCGCGGCGATGCGCGAGAAAGCCGGCTGCGCCTGCGCGTCGCCGAGCTGCGCGCCGCCGCCGGGGCGTTCCGCCCGGCGCTGGAAGTGTTGCGCGACACCGAGCGGCTGTTCCCGGCGCAGCAGCCCGCCATCCGTGCCGCCATGGCCGGCGTGGTGCGCGCCATGCTGGCGCAGCCGCAGGCGGTGGAGCCGCTGGAACTCGTGACGATCGTCAGCGACTATGCGGGCTTGCTGCCGGACGGCGCGGGCGACGGGCTGTCCGCCGTGCTGGCGGACAAGCTGATGGCGCTCGATCTGCCGGGGCGCGCGGCGCCGGTGCTGGCGTCGCTGATGGCGGCGGCGCCCGCCGGGCCAACGCGGGCCGGCATCGGGGCGCGGCTGGCGCAGGTGCAGCTTGAGAACGCCGCCGCCCCCGCGGCAGAGGCGGCGCTCAAGGCTTCCGATGCGCCCGGGCTGCCGGCGCCCTTGGCGGAGCAGCGCACGCTGACCCTGGCCCGCGCCCGCGCCGCGCAGGGCGACGCGCCCGGCGCCATCGCCGCCTTGCAGGCCCTCGGCACCCCGGCGGCGGACGACCTGCGGGCCACGCTGCTGGGCCAGGCGTCCGACTGGCCCGGCAGCCTCGCCGCCCTGTCCGACCTCGCGGCCAAGACCGTCCCGGCCGAGGGGGCGCTGTCGGACGGGATGCAGGACACCGTGCTGCGGCAGGCGACCGCGGCGGCGCAGGCGCGCGACGCGGCGGCGCTGGCCGACCTGTCGCGCCGTTACGGGGAGCGTCTGGCCGGGCCGCGCGCCGACCTGTTCCGCGTGCTGACCGCGGCGCCCCTGCAATCGTCTGCCGACCTGCCGCGCGCCGCGGCGGAGCTTGCCGTGGCCCGGACGCTGCCCGACCGCCTGCGCAGCCTGTCCGCCCAAAACACAAAGTGATGTCAAAACAAGGATCGGACCTGCATTTCTGGATGGGCCGGATATCCTAAATTCACTTGCGGAAACTCCCCGCAGGGCCTATCTCCGTCCGTTCTTGGCCCAAGGGGACGATCCCGTCCAACAGGCTATCTACTGGTTTGGGGGTACGTGATGAACGCACTTGCTCAACTGGGGATGGTCTCGGAACTTCCGAGCGAAAACCAGACGATTGCAAGCTTTCCGTCCTTTGAGGGCGAGGACGTAAAGGATTACTTCGTTGAGAGGGACGGCATGAAGTATGCCGGCATGCACCTTCTCGTGGATCTCTGGGGAGCCACCAACTTGGCGGACCCGGCGTTGATCGACACGGCACTGCGCGCCGCGGCGGTCAAGGCGGGGGCGACGATCCTCCATAGCCATTTCCACCATTTCACCCCGAACGGCGGGGTGTCGGGCGTGGTGGTCTTGGCCGAAAGCCATATTTCCATCCACACCTGGCCGGAGCGCAACTTCGCTGCGGTCGATATCTTCATGTGCGGCGCTTGCGACCCGCATGACGCGGTTCCCGTGCTGCGCGCGGCATTCCATCCGAACCGGGTGGACCTCGGCGAGCAGCGGCGCGGCCGGGTCGCTTAAACCCCGTTGCAATCCGGTGCGGCCCGGCTCGGGGGAAACTCCGGGACGGGCCGCACCGCGTGCTGACGGGAGGGCGAGGCGCCATGACCGGATCTTGGTTCAGTGAGACGCTGCACCCTGGCTGGGGCCAGCGGTTCGCGGTTGTCCGCGTGCTGGCGCGGGCCACGAGCGCCTACCAGGCCATCGAGGTGTTCGAGAGTGCGCGGCATGGCCGGGTGCTGGCGCTCGACGGCGCGATCCAGATCACCGAGGCCGACGAGTTCGTTTACCAGGAGATGCTGGCGCATGTGCCCCTGCTGGCGCACGGCGCGGCGCGGCGGGTGCTGATCATCGGCGCAGGCGACGGCGGCGTGCTGCGCCGGGTGCTGCAGCACCGCGGGTTGGAGCAGGCCACCATGGTGGAGATCGACGGGGAGGTGATCCGGCTTTCGAAGGAGTTCCTGCCCGGCATCGGCGGCGACGCCTGGAGCGATCCGCGGGCGCAGGTGATCGTGGGCGACGGCATCGCATTCGTCGCGAAGGCCGGCGCCGGGTCGTTCGATGCGGTGATCGTGGACAGCACCGACCCGGTTGGGGTGGGGGAGGCGTTGTTCACCGACGCGTTCTACGCGGATTGTGCCCGCATCCTGGGGCCGGGCGGGCTGGTGGTGAACCAGTGCGGCGTGCCGTTCATGCAACCCGACGAGCTGCGGGACACCAGCCGCCGCCGCGCCCGGGCGTTCCCGCACGTGTCCGCCTATGTCGCCGCAGTGCCCACCTATGTCGGCGGGTTCATGACGCTTGGGATCGCGGCGAAAGCGCCCGGCCTGGGCCAGGTGCCGGTCGAGACGATCCGCGCCCGCGCCGCCGCGGCGGGCGTCTTGGGCCATACGCGATACTGGTCGCCGGAGGTTCATGCCGCGGCGTTCCAGTTGCCTCCCTACATCGCCGAGCTTCTTGATCCGGGCTGAGGGATGCTACGGTTGTGTCCATGAACGTCGCGCTTCGCCAGCCCTCGATGACCCGGGATCAATTCCTCGATTGGGTGCAGGCCCAGGAAGGGCGTTACGAATTCGATGGCTTCCAGCCGGTCGCCATGACCGGAGGCACGGCCAACCACAGCCGGATTATCCGGAACATCCATGTCGCCTTTGCCCGCCTTGGCGGCACCGGATGCGAGGCGCTCGGCCCGGACGCAGGCCTTGCCACGGTGGGCGATGCGGTGCGCTATCCCGATGCTCTGGTGACGTGCGCCAAGTTTCCTGGATCGGCGTTGCTCATCCCCGGCGTTGTCATCGTGTTCGAAGTGCTCAGCCCCACTTCCGGCCGCGCCGACCGGATTGACAAACTGAAGGAATACCGCGCCGTCCCATCCATCCGGCGCTACGTCATCCTCGAATATCGCAGCGCCGGCCTCACCGTGTTCTCGCGCCCCAATGGTACGGCCGATTGGACCGCCAACGCCTTGACCGCCGATGAAATCCTGGACATGCCTGAACTCGGCATCGCCGTGCCCGTGCAGGAATTCTACAAAGGCGTGGACCTGCCCGGCACGCCGCCCGTGGCTTAATCCAGACACGCTCCCAAGTCGTCCGCCGCGTTCCGGTCGCACGTCCCGCACGACCGCGCTTCTCGATTCCGGCGGAAGCCTGCTACGGTCACGCCCATGAACGTCGCGCTCCGCCAGCCATCCATGACCCGGGACCAGTTCTTCGATTGGGCGCAGGCCCAAGAGGAACGCCACGAGTTCGATGGTTTCCAGCCGGTCGCCATGACGGGCAGCTCAAACAACCATAGCATGATTTGCCAAAACATCTGGTCCGCCCTGCGTACCCGCCTTCGCGGCAGCGGCTGCAACGTGCTCGGCCCGGATGCCGGCCTCGCCACGGTGGGCGATGCCGTGCGCTATCCCGATGCCCTGGTGACATGCGCCAAGATCCCCGGCACGGCGCGACTTGTCCCCGATGTCGTCGTCGTGTTCGAGGTGCTCAGCCCCACCTCTGGCCGCGCCGACCAGATCGACAAGTTCGTCGAGTACCGTGCCGTCCCTTCGATCCGGCGCTACGTGATCCTTGAGCATCGCAGCGCCGACCTCACCGTCCTCTCGCGCCCCAACGACACAGCCGATTGGACCGCCATCGCGCTGACCGCCGGCAAAACCCTGGACATCCCCGAACTCGGCATCGCCGCGCCCGTCCAGGAGTTCTACGAGGACGTGGACCTGCCCGGCACGCCGCCCGCGATGGAGGCTTAGGGCCTCAGCCGTACTACCCCGCCAGTTCGCCATGGAAGCGGCGGCCGGGCACGGAGGAGACTCCGAAGCCGACCTCCAACGTCAGCCGGGGCGCGTTCTGAACCACGGTTCCCATATGAAAGCCGAACGGGTGGTGCGAGTGGCAAGCTTGCCCAAGCATAACCCGCCGTATCGGACGATATCGTGTCTACCGCTCAACGGTTATACGACCTTCAACGGTCCCGGCTCACGTATCATCCCCCAGCGCCCGGCGCTTCAAGTCGCGCAACCGGGCCTGGCCGCCCGGGCTGCGGGGGTCGATCTCCAGCAGCTTCTGATGCGCCGCCAGCGCGCCGCGCCAGTCGGAGCGCGCTTCCGCCATGTGGGACAGGTCCTGAAACGCTGCGAAGCTGCGGGGTTCGCGACGCAGCACCTCCTGGATGTCCCGGACCGCCCCCGCCATGTCGCCCAGCCGCGCCCGCGCCTGCGCCCGGCCGCGCCACGCCTCGATCAGGCCGGGATCAAGGTCGAGCGCGGCGTCGAAGCTGTCCGCCGCGTCGTTCGGCTGCCCGTCTCCGATCTCCCGCAATCCGCGCACCAGAAGCAGGCGGAGCGCCGGGCTGGCGGCCTCGACCCACTGCGTGCGGACCTGCGCTTCCAGCGCGGCGGCCGCCTCCTCGCTCGGCGCGTCGTGCAGGGCGGTGAGCAGGTTGTCGAGCGTCGGGGCGGGCCGCGCCTGGCCGAACGCCGGGCTAGCGAGCAAGGCCAGCAGCGCCGCCCAACGCAGCATCAGGCGGGCACGGCCTCGACGGCCGGCAGCCCCGCCGGCGCCGGGCCGCCCGCCATCCAGTCCAGCAGCTCCACCGTGTGGATCACCGGCGTCTCCCCGCCAAGCTGGGTGATGCAGCCGATGTTGCCAGCGGCGATCAGGTCCGGGCGGGTTTTCGCGATGTTGGCGAGCTTGCGCTCCCGCAGTCGCCCGGCGATGGCCGGCTGCACAAGGTTGTAGGTCCCGGCGGAGCCGCAGCACAGATGGCCCTCCGCCGGCTCCAGCACCGTGAACCCGGCGCGCCGCAGCAGCGCCTTCGGCTCGTTCAAAACGCGCTGGCCGTGCTGCAGGCTGCATGCGGCATGGTAGGCGACGCGGAGGCCCGGCGCGGGCCGGGTGGGCACGTAGTCCAGGATCGCCAGGTATTCCGAGATGTCCATGGCGAGCTTCGACACCCGTTCCGCCCGCATGGCCCACTCCGCCGGCTCCGCCCGGAACATGAAGCCGTAGTCCTTCACTGTGGTGCCGCAGCCGCTGGTGTTGACCAGGATGGCGTCGAGGCCGTCGCCCTCGATCTCCCGCGTCCAGCCGTCGATGTTGGCGCGGGCGCTGGCCATGGCCGGGTCGTGGCGGCCCATGTGGTGGGTCAGCGCGCCGCAGCAGCCGACGCCGCGGGCGATCACCACCTCGATGCCGTGCCGGGTCAGCAGGCGGATGGTGGCCTCGTTGATGGACGGCGCCAGCACCGTTTGCGCGCAGCCGGCCAGGAGGGCGACCCGGCCGCGCCGCGTGCCCTCCGCCTTGTGCACCTGGGGAGACTGCATGGTGCTCGACGGCGGCAGCTTGGCGGGCGCCAGGTCCAGCATGGCGTGCATCCGGTCGCCCAGCACGCTGCCCCGCGGGATCAGCCGGCGCACCGGGCGGGCCACGCGCGCGCCCAGCACCGCCATGCGGAACAGCGCCGGGCGGGGCAGCACGAGCTGCAGGACGTTCCTCAGCATCCGCTCGTGCCAGGGGCGGGTGTAGGTGTTTTCGATGTACTGCCGCGCGTGGTCGACCAGGTGCATGTAGTTCACGCCGGAGGGGCACGTCGTCATGCAGGCGAGGCAGGACAGGCAGCGGTCCACGTGGCGCACGACCTCCTCGGTCGCCGGGCGCCCGCTCTCCAGCATGTCCTTGATGAGGTAGATGCGCCCGCGCGGGCTGTCCAGCTCATCGCCCAGCAGCACGAAGGTCGGGCAGGTCGCGGTGCAGAAGCCGCAGTGCACGCAGGTGCGCAGCACCTGGTTGCTGGACGCGGTGTCGGGGTCGGCGAGCTGCTCGGTGTTGAAGTTGGTCTGCATGGGTCGTCCTTTACGCCGGCAACGCCGGCGGGCCTACACGCCGGCGTAAAGCCGGCCGGGATTGAGGATGCCGGCGGGGTCCATGGCGGTCTTGACCCGGCGGGTGATGCGGGCGAGCGCCGGCGCCTCGGGCGGCACCACATGGACGGCGGCGCGCATCGGCTCGGGAGCACGCAGCACGGCCCAGGTGCCTTGCCCGGCGCACGCCACGGCGGTGACGCGCTCGTGCAGGGCAGGGGGACCGGCCGCCCAAACCAGGCCGCCGCCCCAATCGAGGAAGCCGCGCGCGCCGGCGGCGTCCAGGGCGGCGAGCGTTGCCGGGCCGCTCGACGGGCGGACGGAGACGCGCCACACGGCGTCGCCGGGTTCGGCCCGCAACGGCACGGCGTCGCGGACCGCCCGCCAGGCCGCGCGGCTCGCCGCGTCGTCCAGCAGCACCGCGGCGCCGAACGGCTTGAGGCTCTCGGTCAGGCGGCCCAGGCGGTACTCGACGCTGCGGGCGAAGTCCTCGATCCGCACCAGCGCCACCGCCCCGCGCCCGGCGAGTTCGGGCACCCGTTCCGCCGCATCCCCCGGCAGCCAAGCCGCGCCCGACACGCCGTACGGCGAACCGAGCGCCGCGGACAGCGCCGCGACCCCGCGCACCGCGTCCAGGCCCGGCAGCAGCAGCGATCCCGTCAGCTCCGCCCGCGGCAGCACCTTGAGCGTCACCTCCGTGATGACGGCAAGCGTCCCGTAGCTGCCGGTCAGCAGCTTGCACAGGTCCAGCCCGGTGACGTTCTTCAGCACGCGCCCGCCGGAGCGGATCACCTCGCCCGCCCCGTTCACCGCGCGCACGCCCATCACGTGGTCCCGCATCGCCCCCCAGGCGACCCGGCGCGGCCCCGACAGGTTGGTGGCGACCACGCCGCCCAAGGTCTGCGCGCCCTCCGTGCCCAAGAGCGCGGACAGGTCCGGCGGTTCGGCGATCAGGCCCTGGCCGCCCTCCGCCAGCTTGGCCTCCAGGTCGGGGATCGTGACCCCGGCGCCCGCGGCGATGATCAGCTCCTGCGGCGCATACAGCGAGATCTCGGTCAGGTTGCGGGTGGACAGGCCGCGCGCCGCCTGCACCGGGCGCAGCATGCCGGCCTTGGTGCCGCGCCCCTGGACCAGCAGCGGCTCCTTCGTGGCGCAGGCGGCCAGGACCGCTTCCACGACCCCGCTTTCGTGCACCGGCGCCAACGCGACGCTCATGCCCCAATGCTCATGCCACGGCGCTTAGGCGGCGACGGGCAGGGGGACCGCCGCCATGGGCGGATCGAGCAGCGGGAACACCTTGCTCGGATTCAGCAGCCATTCCGGGTCGAACGCCGACTTGATGCGCCGCTGCTGGTTCAACTCGATTTCGGTGAACTGCACGTGCATCAGCTCGCGCTTCTCGACGCCCACGCCGTGCTCGCCGGTGAGGCAGCCGCCGACCTCGACGCAGAGCTTGAGGATGTCCGCGCCGAACGCCTCCGCCTCCTCGAAATTGCCGGGCAGGTTGGCGTCGAACATGATGAGCGGGTGCAGGTTGCCGTCGCCCGCGTGGAAGATGTTGGCGACCTTGAGGCCGTAGGCGTCGCTCATCTCGCCGATGCGGCGCAGCACGTAGGGCAGTTGCCCCGTGGGGATGGTGCCGTCCATGCACAGGTAGTCCGGGCTGATCCGCCCCACCGCGCCGAACGCCCCCTTGCGGCCCTTCCAGATGGCGACGCTTTCCTCCATCGACTGGCTGACCCGCAGGCTCAAGGGATGGAACGGCTCGCACAAGGCGGCGATGCGGCCCAGCAGGTCGTCCTGCTCCGCGACGCTACCCTCCACCTCGATGATGAGCATGGCCTCCGCATCGAGCGGGTAGCCGGCGTGGGCGAAGGCCTCGCAGGCGTGGATGGCCGGGCGGTCCATGAATTCGAGCGCCACGGGGATGATGCCGGAGCCGATGATCGCGTCCACCGCGCGCCCGGCCGTCTCGTTCGCGTCGAACGCCACCAGCATGGCACGCTGGCCCTCCGGCGCGCGCAGAATGCGGACGGTGACTTCCGTGACCATGGCAAGCATCCCCTCGCTCCCGGTCAGGAGGCCGAGCCAGTCGTAGCCGGCGGCGTCCAGGCGCTGCCCGCCAATGTCGAGGACCTCCCCCTGCATCGTCACGATCTTGAGGCCGAGCAGGTTGTTGGCCGTGACGCCGTACTTCAGGCAATGCGCGCCGCCCGAGTTCATGCCGACGTTGCCGCCGATCATGCAGGCAAGCTGGCTGCTGGGGTCGGGGGCGTAGAAGAAGCCCTCCGCCGCCACCGCGTTGGTGATCCCGATGTTGGTGACGCCCGCCTGCACGGTGGCGCAGCGGTCGGCGTAGTCGATGTCGAGGATGCGGTTCATCCGCATCAAGCCCACCACCACGCTGTCCGACATCGGCAGCGCGCCGCCCGACAGGCTGGTGCCCGCGCCGCGCGGCACCACGCGCACGCCGTGCTTGTGGCAGAAGGCGAGCACCGCCGCGACCTGCTCCGTCGTTTCCGGCAGCGCGACGGCGAGCGGGACCTGGCGGTAGGCCGGCAGGCCGTCGGTCTCGTAGGGCTTGAGGCGCAGCGCCTCGCTGATCACGCCCGATGCGGGCAGCAGCGCCTGCAGCCCGGCCACGATCTCGGGGCGGCGCGCGATGACGTCGGCCTTGGGCGGCGGTTGCGCGATCATTCGGTATGTTTCCCCGGTGTGCTTCCCCTGAACATGGAACCGGGCGGCGAAGTCGGCAAGACGCAAAAAGCCCCGGGGCGTGCGGCAGCCCCGGGGCGCGTTCAGCGCAGCGCGGCGGCGCGTGTCAGCCTTGGCGGGCCTTCATGCGCGGGTTCTTCTTGTTGATCACGTAGACGCGGCCATGCCGGCGCACCACGCGGCAGTTCTTGTCGCGGAGCTTGGCCGATTTCAGGCTGTTGCGGATCTTCATGGCACGACCTTCGGGGCCTGGAGGCCCGGGATTGCGGTTGAATCGGACGGGTCACGCTGGTTACTGGCCAGGGGGCGCGGTGTCAAGGATGCGGGCGTCCGCGAGCGGCCCGCGCCCGGCCTTCACGGATTATTGTTGAAACATAACGAACATCAGCCTGGCTCAATTTTAAGATTTTGTTTACGATTTGGGAAGGAAATCGAGGCGGAGGCCAGGGAAAATGTGTTGCATCCATGCTGCGGCTGCGCAGCTCAAGCAGGACGAGAAGGGCGCTGCCGCGTTCGAATACGGCTTCACCGCCGCGCTGCTCGCCGTCGTGCTCATCCTGTCCGCGGGTTTGCTCGGCGGCGGCCTCAGCGCGACGTTCGGCAGCGTCGCAAGCGCTTTCAGCACAGGCCCATTCGGCGTGAACGCCGTCAGCAGCGGACAGGTCCCAGCGGCGGGACCATCATCGGGAGGGTCGTTCTGCCAAAGGCCGACGCAACCGTTCCTGCTGGCCTCCCCTGGCACCGCCTGCCAACCCAGCACCGGCCCGGCCGTGACGGTGGGGAATCCGGCGGTCGCCGGGTAAGCCGTCCGTGGGCGGGCCGGGCAAAAGGTTCACCAGTCCTCGCATCGCAATCCGTCCACGCGGGTGAACCCTCCCAGGTTGCCAGTCACCACCAACAGGCCGCGGCTGCGCGCATGGCCTGCGATCATCAGGTCGTAGGGACCGATGATCTGGCCCTGCCGCTCCAGCGTCGCCCTGATCTCGCCACCATGCGCCGCCGCGTCCGCGTCGAAATCCAACACCTCGATGCGCCCAGTGAAGTCCATGGCCTGACGCCGGCCCTCGGCGGGCCGCGCGGACTTCTCTGCCCCGTAAAGCAGTTCCGCCATCGTCACCATGGAAACGCACAATCCCGCTGCCGCCTCGTTGAATCGTTCCTGGAGGCCTCGCGCGAGGCCGGGATCGCATGGGGCGAGGGTCATCGGGAGCAGCATACGACCTATATGCCGGTCAGCCCCGCATAGGACCCCCGTGATGAACGACCGCGCCACCTGGACCGCGTTCCTGCTGATGTGCTTCGCCTTGGTCGGCCTGACCGGGCTGTTCGCCAGCTACGCCCCCAGCATCCCGCTGGAGCGCGCGCTGATCCGCACCGGGGTGCTGGACCAGGTGCTGGCCGCCGCCCGGGCGCCGGACGCGGCGGCGCGGCTTGACGCGTTGCGCCCTGCGCTCGGCCCGGATGCCGACGCCGTGCTGTCCGGCCCCGGCGAGCTTTGGGACCGCGTGGCCGCCCAGCGCCGTGTCGTCCTGGACGAGCAGGGGCGGGAAGCGCGCAGCGTCGCCCACCGGGTCCGCATCATGGTCGGCACCGTGACGCTGCTGGCGGCGCTGGTCGGCGCGGGGATCATGGCGCTGGCGTCCCGCCGCCGGGACGACGCATCGGCGTCGCGCCGAGTGGGCCATGCAACCTCTGCCGCGGCGCGCGTTGTGAACCCCGGACCCCCCGAACGGAGCAGCGCCATGAAGCAGCCGCACACCGAAGAATCCATCGACCACACGGACGGCCAGCAGGACACCGGCAACCACAAGAAGCCCGGCAATCCCGATGCCGGCGGCGCGGACAAGGTCGGCGGCACCCGCGCAGGCGCGGAGAACCTGGAACATCCAAAGGACCGGAAGCCGTCCGGCACACCGGCCTAAGCATCCTGAGATGGGACCGCCGCACGGGCGGCGGTCCCGGGCAAGACCTATTTGCACGCTGCTTTCAGGCGATACTTGAACCAGAATACCCCGGGGCCACGTCCTTCGCATGAACCGCATCCCGCCTGTCATCGACATGGCTCCCGACGGCACGTTCCGCACCAAGCCGCCCGGCATGCGCGCGCCGCTGTCGTTCAAGCTGCTGCTGGGGGCGACCATCGTGGCCGTGCTTGCCGGGGCCGCCGCGGTGGCCGCGTTGGCGCTGTGGATCGCAGCCTTGCTGCTGCCGGTGGTGGTGATCGCCGCCGTTGTCGCCTGGGGCACCTACAAGTACCGTGCCTGGCGCCGGGGCGTGCTTGGGGGCGCTTCTGGCGGTTTGCGGTCGGTCTACTACCGCACCCGCTGAGCGTGGGCTGGGCCGAACGCCTCCCACGGCCCACATCGAAATTGATTTCGCAAGAGCGATGATCCATGACTGCCGGCATGACCCCGCGACCGCCGCAGCAGCCTAAGCTTTCCACCGGCACTGCCGGCCTTGACGCCATTTTGGGCGGCGGAATCGATCCAGGCCGCGTTTACTTGATCGAGGGGACGCCCGGCACCGGCAAGACCACGCTGGCCCTCAGCTTTCTGATCGAGGGCGTCCGCCAAGGCGACGCCGCCCTTTACGTCACGCTCTCCGAATCCGAGGACGAGTTGCGCGCCGTCGCCGCCAGCCACGGCTGGAGCCTGGACGGCATCGACATCTTCGAGCTTGTCACCGAGGCCGGGTTGGACGGGGAAGCGGAGCAGAGCGTGCTGCACCCGGCGGAACTCGAACTGGGGGAGACGGCGCGCGCCGTGATGGACCGGGTGCGGGCGCGCAGCCCGGCCCACGTCGTGTTCGACAGCCTGAGCGAGATCCGCCTGCTGGCGGCGAACCCGCAGCGCTACCGCCGCCAGGTCATGGCGCTCAAGCAATTCTTCGCGCAGCAGGGCTGCACCGTCATGATGCTCGACGACCGCTCGTCGGAGCCGTCGCCGGTCAGCGGCGACCTCAGCCTGCACAGCATGGCGCACGGCGTGGTGACGCTGGAACAGGTCATGCTCGATTACGGGGCGGAGCGGCGGCGGCTGCGCGTCGTCAAGCTGCGGGGCAGCCCGTTCCGCGGCGGCTACCACGACTTCACCATCCAGCGGGGCGGCCTCGCCGTGTATCCGCGCCTGGTCGCGAACGAGCATCACAGCGAGTTCGACCCCACCTTCGTCAGCACCGGCAATGCCGGGCTGGACCAACTGCTGGGCGGCGGCCTCAACCCCGGCACCAACACGCTGCTGACCGGCCCGTCCGGCACCGGCAAGACAACCATGGCGACCAGCGCCCTCGTCGCGGCGCTGCGCCGGGGCGGACAGGCCGCGTATTTCTTGTTCGACGAGGGGCTGCCCACCCTGATCGCCCGCTCGGCGGCGCTCGGCATGGACCTGCGGCCTTTCGTCGGGAACGGCCAGCTCGCCCTGCGCCAGATCGACCCGGCCGAGATGTCGCCGGGCGAGTTCGCCCACCACGTCCGCGACGCGGTGGAGCGCGACGGGGCGCGCTTCATCGTGATCGACAGCCTCAACGCCTACCTGCAAAGCATGCCCGGCGAGCAATACCTGCTGCTGCAGATGCACGAGCTGCTGACCTACCTCAACCAGCAGGGGGTCGTCACCCTGCTGGTGCTGGGCCAGCACGGCATCATCGGCCAGGTCACGCCGGCCGTGGACCTCAGCTACCTCGCGGACGGCATCGTGCTGCTGCGCTACTTCGAGGCCGACGGCGCGGTGCGCAAGGCGGTGTCCGTGGTGAAAAGCCGCACTGCGGCCCACGAGCGCACGATCCGGGAGGTCGTCATCGGCCCGCACGGCCTGTCCGTGGGCGCCCCGCTCAAGGGCGCGCGGGGCGTGCTCACCGGCACGCCGGTCTGGAGCACGGTGCCCTCCTTCGCCGCCGAGCCGGGCTGAGGCGGCCGGGACAGGACATGCCAGGACCGGATATGCCAGGACCGGGTATGCCAGGACCGGGTATGACTGAGCGTCCCATCCTGGTCCTCGCCCCGCGCGGGCGCGACGCCGAGGTGATCGGCTTGGTGCTTGCCCGCGCCGGCATCGCCGCCGCGCCCGTCTCGGGCCTGCCCGCCGTCATCGCGGATCTCGGCGCCTGCGCCGCCGTGGTGGCGACGGAGGAGGCATTGGCCGGCCCGGACCTCGACCGCCTGCTCGGCCTCGCCGCGGCGCAGCCCGCCTGGTCCGACCTGCCGTTCCTGGTGCTGGCGACCAAGCAGCCGGGGCCGCGCTCCCCGCGCCACGTCGCGGTCCTGGAAGGCTTGGGCAACGCCATCCTGCTGGAGCGCCCGCTGAACGGGGAAAGCCTGGTCAGCGCCGCCCGCGCGGCTCTCCGCGCCCGCAGCCGGCAGCTCGCGGTGCGCGACCTCAACGCCACCCTGGAAGCACGGGTGCAGGAACGCACGGAGGCCCTGGCCGCGAGCGAGGCGCAGGCCCGCGCGGTGTTCGAAAGTTTCCCCGAGTGCATGTTCACGATGCGGGTCGCGGAGGACGGGGCGTTCCTGTTCGAGGGCGCGAACCCCGCCGCGGAGCAGGCCGCCGGCCAGTCCGCCGCCGCCCTCGCCGGACGCCCGGCGGAGGCCGTGCTTCCCCCGCCCGACGCCGCCGCCGTGGACGCGCAGTTCCGCCAATGCGTGGAGGCCGGCGCCGGCCTCGGCTTCACCGCGGAGCTGCACTTCCCGGACCTGGCCGGCACCTTCGAGGCGACGCTGACCCCGCTGCGCGACACCCAGGGCCGCATCGCCCGGCTGCTCGCGGTGTTCCGCGACGTGACCGCCCGCAATGCGCTGGAAACCCGGCTGCGCCAGGCGCAGAAGCTGGAGGCGGTGGGCCAGCTCACCGGCGGCGTCGCGCACGACTTCAACAACCTGCTGCAGGTGGTGCTGAGCGGCCTCACCCTCGTCGAGCGCACGCAGGACGCGGAGCGCCGGGCGCACCTGCTCGACAGCGTGCGCCGGGCGGCGGAGCGCGGGGGGGAGCTGACCAAGCGGCTGCTCACCGTCGCCCGGCGGCAGTCGCTGCGCCCGGAGGCCATCGACCTCGGCGCCTGGCTGGGCGAGGGTGCCGCCTCCCTGCTGACCCGCACGCTGCGCGGCGACATCCGGACGGAGCTGCGCGTGCCGCCGGGCCTGCCGCCGGTGCAGGCCGACCCGGACGAGCTGGAGCTGGCCGTGCTGAACCTCGCGGTGAACGCGCGGGACGCCATGCCGGACGGCGGCACGCTGCGCATCACGGCGGAGCCGGCGACGCTCGACGGCCTGACCGACCCGGACGGGCTGCACGGCGCCTTCGTCCGCCTGTCGGTCGCCGACACCGGCACCGGCATGTCGGAGGAGATCCAGGCCCGGGTGTTCGAGCCGTTCTTCACCACCAAGGGCGTGGGGCAGGGCACCGGCCTTGGCCTCGCCCAGGTCTATGGCTTCGCCCGGCAAAGCGGCGGCGGCGTGCGGCTGCGCAGCCAGCCGGGGGAGGGCACGGCCGTGTCCATCCTGCTGCCCGTGTCGAATGCCGAACCCCGCGCCGCGCCCGCACACGGCGACGCGGCGGAAGCGCCGCCGGCGGGGGGCGCCGCCGTCCTGGTGTGCGAGGACGACGACGACGTGGCCGCGCTGGCCGTCGACATGCTGGAGCAGTTGGGCCATCGCCCGACCCGGGTGGGCACGGCGGCGGCGGCGCTGGGGGCGCTGGCGGACGGGCGGGCGGTGGATGTGCTGTTCACCGACGTGCTGATGCCGGGCGGCATGGACGGCCTGGCGCTGGCGCGGGAAGCCCGGCGGCGACGTCCGGGCCTGCCGGTGCTGCTGACCACCGGCTACACCGGCGCGGCCGCCGCCGCCGCCGCCGCGGTGCCGCGCGGCATGCCCATGCTGCGCAAGCCCTACAAGCTCCCCGACCTCGCGGAGGCCCTGCAATCGGCGCTGGCCAGCGCGCCGGCGGCGCTGCGGGCGGCGGGGTAGCCCATGAAGAAGGCGTTCGTTATGGCCACGCTGCTCGGAAGCCTGCTGCTCGGCGCGTGCTCCGCCTTCGGCATCCGCAGCGGCACCGAGGAACCGCGGTTCACGGCCGTCGAACGCCTCGGCAGCGTCGAGATCCGCCGCTACGCCCCCCGCCTCGCCGCGGAGACCACCGTGCCCGGCGATGCCTACCACGCCCGGGGCGAGGGCTTCCGCCGCCTGGCCGGCTACATCTTCGGGGCAAACGCCGGGCGGCGGCGCATCGACATGACGGCGCCGGTGGCCCAATCGGGCGCGCAAGCCGACGCCAAGTCCGGGGGCGAGCGCATCGCCATGACGGCGCCCGTCGCGCAGGCCCCCGTTGCGCAAGCATCGGGCGAGGAGGGCTGGGTGATCCGCTTCTTCCTGCCCGCCGCGCTCACCGACCCGCCCGCGCCGAACGACGCCCGGGTGCGGGTCGCGCCCGTGCCGGAGGAAACCGTCGCCGTGCTGCGCTTCTCCGGCACCGCGACGGCGGACGCGGTGGCGGACCGCACGAAGGCGCTGACGGCGGCACTGTCGGGCAGCTCCTGGCACCCGGCGGGCGAGCCGGTGGCGTGGTTCTACGACCCGCCCTGGACCCTGCCGCCGCTCCGCCGCAACGAGGTCGCGGTGCCCGTCGCGCGCTAGGGCGCCCCTCAAGAGTGTCAGCCGCTAAAAGGCGACATGCCCGAAGGCGGCGCGCAGCGCCAAAAACAGCGCGCCGCCCACCAGGAACCCCACCAGCGTGCCGTTCACCCGCACGTATTGCAGGTCGCGGCCCACCCGCAGCTCCACCCGGTCGGTGATCTGGCCGGCGTCCCAGCCGGCCACCACGTCGCCGATGAAGTCGGCGATCTGCGCCTGGGCGCTCGGCAGCATGGTGGCGATCACGCTTTCCGCCGCCGCCTGCAGCCGTGCGCGCGCCGCCGGGTCGTCGGCGAGGAAGGCGCCGAGGTTGTGCAGCGCCGCCTCGATGGCGGAGAGCGTATGGCCGCCGGGCCGCCGGGTGTCGGCCTCCAGCGCCAGGCGCATCCGCGCCCACACGTCCCACAGCCAGGCCTGCACCGTCTCGTGCGCCACCACCCGGCGCACCGCCCGGCCGATCTCGGCGGCGCGCGTCGGGTCGGTTTCCATCAGCTCGATCTCGCGCCGGACCCACACGTCGAAGGCGTCGCGGATGCTGCTGCCGTCCGGCCCCATGCGGTCCAGCTCCTCCCGCACCGTGCCCAGCACGCGCTCCGCCACCTGCGCGCCGAGCGCCCAGCCGACCAGCCGCCCGCCCTGCGCCCGCACCTTGTCCTGGATGAAGGCGTGCAGCGCCGCGTGCCGGCTGTCGAGCACCGTGCGGAACTCGGTGAGCAGGAAGCCCAAGACCTCCTGATGCCGCCCGCCGTCCACCAGGCTGCGCAGCGCCCGGGCCACGACGCGCCCGGCGCCGGCGCCGCCCATCAGGCGCGGCACGAGGCGGGCCACCGTGCGCCGCGCCCGCCCGTCCTCGACGGTGGCGAGCACCCTGGGCAGCATCTCCGCGAGCGCGCGTGCGGCGGGCCGGGCGGCGGCGGGGTCGGACAGGAAGCGCGACAGGATCGCCGGGATGTCGATGCGCCCGAGCACGCGCGACACCTCGGAGGGCGTGAACACGTGCCCGGCCACGAACCGCCCCAGCGCCCGGCCCAGCCGCGCCTTCTGGTTCGGGATGATCGCGGTGTGCGGGATCGGCAGGCCGAGCGGATGGCGGAACAGCGCCGTCACGGCGAACCAGTCGGCGATGCCGCCCACGAACCCGGCCTTGGCGCTGGCCTGCAGCAGGTCCGTGCCCCAGCCCGGCGGCAGGGCGTAGGTCAGCAGCGTGAGCGCCGCCATGAGGACCAGCAGCCCGGTGGCGAAGGCGCGGTGCCGGCGCAGCGTCCGCCGGTCGATGCGGTCTTGCTCGGAGATCGCGGGAGGGGGGATGGCAGGGTTGGCGGCGGCGTCCATGGGGCGGGGGATAGCACAGATGGCCGGGGTGGCGCAGGGGGACGGGCCGCATCGGGCTCTGGGCGCTGGCCCTGCGAGGCCGTGCCGTTCTACGATCCCATGCTCGTGATGACCTTCGTGCGGGCTTCCGGCAGAACGCCATTGGCACGCCTCAATGCGCGGCGGTTGCCTTGGCCTGAACGTCCATCCCGTTTGCGGCGCCTATCGACCATTCGGTGCTGTCGAACGCCTGGACGATGTATCGGCAGCCGGCGAAATCTTCCGCCCGCACGTGTTCAGCCTTCGGCGTGCATGGGGAACGTCGTGAACTGGATCATGACACCCTCATTGCCTCTGGGGGTCCGCGCTGTGGCGAGCCGCCAGTTTCGGTGCTGTCCGGGTCGGGAGGCCGCCCGCCGTCATCCCGCGGCAGCGCCCGGTTGGGGAAGGCATCGCCGGTCGAGGAGGACCGCTGGCCGGTTGGCGTCATCGGCCGAGGCCATGCACAGGCGGTTCCCCGGCGAAAAAGCGTTGACGCCCGGCAAAGCCTGCCAAACCCCGCCCAGCCGCGCAAGCGCGCCTGCCCCGCCCGCATCCGACCACCCTTGCCCCGCACACCCAGCCCGGCATAATCCGCGCGCAACCGCACCGGAGACCCTCGCCCATGAACATCCGCCGCATCGCGCCGGAGGCCCGGCTGTCCGGCGCCGTGGTGCACAACATGACGGTATACCTGGCCGGGCAGGTCGCCGACGACCCGGCGGGCGGCGCGGAGCAGCAGGCGGCGGATATCCTGCGGCAGGTCGACGCGCTCCTGAACGAGGCCGGGACGGACAAGACCTATCTGCTGTCCGTGCAAATCTTCCTCGCCGACATGGCGGATTTCCCGGCGGTGAACCGGGCGTGGGACGCCTGGCTCGACCCGCGGCACAAGCCGGCGCGGGCCACCGTCGAGGCCCGCCTCGCCGACCCGGCCTGGCGGGTGGAGATCACCGGCATCGCGGCGCTCCCCCCCATCCTGCCGCGCCCGGCGCAGCCGGCGGAAAGCCAGTTCGCCTGACCGCGCGTCAATTGATGCGCCACTTGATGCACGAATTGACGCACCCGGGGCCGCGTCGCCCGGCGCGTCAATTCGTTTGGGGGCGAAATGCGTTTTATTCTGTGTTGTCAGCGGGTTAGGCCGATCCGGCGCATCAAGCTGCGCGTCAATTCCGGCCCCCCAACGCGCCCCCGGCTGGGAGCCGGTGCGTCAAATCCCCCTTCAAGGGGGGGAATTGACGCACCGTGCGACCCGGGGCGGCGGCAGCGTTGACCCGGCGAATTGACGCAGCCGGGCACAGCGGAGCCATTGCCGTTTCCCATGAGGAAAAAGCGGGTTCAGCGTGAGGCCCAGAACGTGCCGCGTGGCCACGCGGGGTTCGGACACGGCCAATGTATCTTTCCTGGACCCGTTGCGGCAACGTTTTAATGCCCGCCCTTCGCTCGGGCTAGCCGTGCCGGAACACCGCGCGATGTGCACTTTTGCTGCGTTCCACGGCGGTGATTCCGGCCGATCCGGTACATCGCGCCTGGACTCCCGGCGGTGATCGTGCACCCTGGCTGCCGAGACCAGAGCTCGTTGGAGTTGCCGCAACAACAACATTCGGAGGAGCACGACATGACGGTCGCCGAACGCCTGTTTGGCTGGAATCGCTGGTATGACGGATTGCCGCAGGAGTGGCGGTTTCAGCTCGTCCTTTGGCCGATCATCGTGCTGGGCGCCGTCAACATGCTGCTCAGCCTGTCGACCGGGTTCCCCTTCGGCCTTCTCGTGCTGCTCGGCGTGCTGTTCGTGGCCGCGGTCCGCGTCCCCTGCATCGCCGGGTGGATCACCCCGGCCCAGGCCCTCCCGTCCGGCGAACCCGGCGCTCCGCGGCTGGCCATCGGCGGCGCCGGCGCGGACTGGATCGCCGGGCTGAACGAGCGGTACGAGGCGGTGCCGGAGAGGGGCCGCTTCTTCATCTTCCCAGCGATCCTGCTGATCGCCGGGGCCATCAACATGGAGCTGACCATCCAGCAGAAATGGCCATTCGGCCTGATCTTCCTCCTCGCGCTGCTCGCGGTCATCGTGGTGCGCGCGCCCTATGTCCACGGAATGCTCAAGGGGCCATCGGCAGCGGGCGGCCCGGCGCCCGCCCTGCCATACGCGCGGATCGCCGACGAGCGCTCTCTGACGCCCGCCTATTCGGGCGAACCAGCGGCCTTCGCCCCAGCGGCGCGGCACGATGCGCCGGCAGCCGATCCCAAGGAAGCCGCCAAGCCCGCCGCCGATTTGGGTCCGGCACCCGAGCCGGACCGTCACGCCGCCGCCTCCCCGCCGCCTGCCGCCACGCCACGGTCGGAACCGGCCCAGGAGCCGGGTGACGCGGAGGCCTAGCACCTGCCAGAACACAGCCCGACGGAGTAAGGGCCGCTTCGTCCGGATTTCAGCGGTGTTCAGTCCCCGGGATCATGACGCTGGCGCGCAAGCGGCGCTCCGGCGTCATACGCCTACCCTGGGCTGGGCACCGTCGTGACGACGCCGCGCGGGCCGGTCAGCGTGCTCGTGCCGTTGCCGTTGTTCATCAACTGCCCCTGGCCCGCGCCCCTTGCGGGCGTCGTCGTCTGATAGCTGCCGGCGCCTCCGGTCGTGGTGACCGGGCCATGGGACGTGAAGACGGTCTGGCCGGCGCCGCGGTTTGGCGATCCTGCGCCCACGAAGCCGCCGTTGAAGCCGCCGTTTCCATTGCCGCCTCCGGCAGCGAAGGCCGCGCCGGCCGGAATGGCTGCAATCGCCAGGATGGCGAGCGCACGCTTGGCGCGGGCAAGAATGATGGGCATGGACAGTCTCCGTGTCGCAGGCGGCGTCAGCGCCGCCAGGCCCAGACAAGGTGATGCGCCGCCCCGCAAGCCAATGCGGCGTCCGCACCGGCACATGCCGGCGCGGCATGAGGCCGCCCGTCTGGAAGCGAGGCCTGCCGGAGCGCCGCCATGGGGCTTGACCCCGGCGCCGGCCCGGCCTGTGCTGGCGCCATGATGCACGAGGATTACGTCGGCCGGACCGAGACGCGCACGGACACCATCGGCCCGCACCTGCTGCACGGCTTGGCGGCGACGCTCGGGGTGGCGGTGCCGGGGCGGCTGCCGCCGTTGTGGCACTGGATGCTGTTCCAGGACTGGGTGACGCCGGACCGGCTCGGCCCGGACGGGCACCCGCGGCGGGGCGGGTTCCTGCCGCCCGTGCACGACCTGCCGCGGCGGATGTGGGCCGGGGGGCGGATCGGGTTCCTCGGGCCGCTGCACGCGGGCGACACGGTGCGGCGGCGCAGCACGATCCTGTCGGTGGAGGAGAAGCAGGGCGGCAGCGGGCGGCTGGTGTTCGTCACCGTCGCCCACGCCATCGAGGGGCCGCGCGGCCCGGCCATCGCGGAGGAGCAGGACATCGTGTATCGCGGCGCGGAGGGTGCCGCCGCCAAGCCCGCCGGACCCGCGGCGCCCGCGCCGCCGGGCGCCCGGCGCGGCACGGTGCGGCCGGACCCGGTGCTGCTGTTCCGCTACTCCGCGCTGACCGGCAACGGGCACCGCATCCATTACGACGCGGACTACGTGCGGGGCGTCGAGGGCTATCCGGGCCTGGTGGTGCACGGCCCGTTGCAGGCGACCTGGTTGGCCGGGCTGCTGGCGGACCGTGACATCGCGTCGTTCAGCTTCCGCGGCCTGCGCCCGGCGTTCCACAACGCGCCGCTGGCGACGGAAGCGTGGGAGGAGGGCGGCGCGTGGCGGCTCCGCACCCTGGACGAAGGCGGGCGCGTGTGCATGGCGGCGGAGGCGGCGCTTGCGTGACGCCCCCATGCCTGAAGTCCGGGGCGCCGCCTGATGGCGTTCCTGACGGAGCCGGAGCCGCCGCGCGGCGTGGCCCTGCCCGTCGCGCCCGGCATCCGCCGGGTGGTGGCGGGGAACGCGGGCGCGATGACCTACCACGGCACCAACACCTACCTCCTCGACGCGCCGGAGGGCACGGTGGTGCTGGACCCCGGGCCGCCGGACGACCCGGCGCACGTCGCCGCCGTGCTGGCCGCCGCCGGGCCGGTGGCGCGCATCCTGCTGACCCACACGCACGTGGACCATGTGGGCGCGCTCCCGGCGCTGCGGGCGGCCACGGGGGCGCCGGTGCATGCCTGGCACGCCCCGGCGGTCCCAGAGGTCGTGCCGGATGCGGCATTGCGCGACGGAAACGCCGTGGACGGCTGGCAGGCGGTGTGGACGCCGGGGCATGCGGCGGACCACCTGTGCTTTGCCGGGCCGGATGGCGTGCTGTTCAGCGGGGACCACGTGATGAGCTGGTCCAGCAGCGTGGTCAGCCCGCCCGGCGGCGACATGGCGGCGTATTTCGCCAGCCTGCGCCGGCTGCTGGAGCGGGACGACGCGGTGTACTTGCCCGGCCACGGCCCGCCATTGCCGGAGCCGCGGGCCTTCGTGCAGGACCTCCTGGCGCACCGGGAAGCGCGGGAAGCGGCGCTGCTCCAGGCGCTCGGCCCGGCGCCGCAGGGCACGCGGGCGCTGACGGACGCGCTGTACTCGCAGGTGGACGAGCGGCTGCGCCGGGCGGCGGAGCGGAACGTGCTGGCGCACCTCCTGAAGTTGCGGGCGGAAGGGCGGGCGCAGGACGGGCCGGACGGATGGGTGATAGGATAAAGTGCTGTGACGGTTTGATGTTGGCTCGGATAGCTTACGGGAGAATGAAGGAGGACGCTGTGGACTGGACAGACTGCCCGCTGATCGAGAGGGTGCCCGGCAAGCTTTCGGACGCCCCGGTCATCCGTCATTCGCGCGTCCGCCCGGACGATTTGCTGCTCAATCGGGAGGAGGGCGAGGAGTAGCTTGCCGACGCCTACCGGCTGCCGCTCGACACCGTGCGCCAAGTGTTGGCTTTCTACGACCAGCACAAGGAGCAGCCTCCGCCTGCTATCTGACCATAATCAACACGTAGCCCAACGTAGGATCGTCTTGCATTTCCGCGTTTCGTGACGCACATAAAGCCCATCATCTGGTCGGCCCCCGCCGGGCGCGTGTTCGTGGCGAGGGGTGCGTGGCAGGGCGCGTCGGGCAGGGGCCGGGCGGCGCCCCATCATCGTATGCCCGGCTTTCGAATGGAGTGACACCGTGTCCGACACCGACGCCAACCCGCTTGCCCTGATCCGCAACATCGGCATCACTGCGCACATCGACGCCGGCAAGACCACCACCACCGAGCGCATCCTGTACTACACGGGCGTGTCGCACCGCATCGGCGAAGTGCACGACGGCAACACCACGACCGACTACATGGCGCAGGAGCGGGAGCGCGGCATCACCATCACGTCGGCCGCCGTGACCTGCGAGTGGAAGAGCCACCGCATCAACATCATCGACACGCCGGGCCATATCGACTTCAACATCGAGGTGAACCGTTCGTTGCGCGTGCTCGACGGCGCGGTGTTCATCATCGAGGGCGTGGCCGGCGTGCAGCCGCAGAGCGAGACCAACTGGCGCCTGGCCGACCGCTACAACGTGCCGCGCATCATCTTCATCAACAAGCTGGACCGCACGGGGGCGGACTTCTACCGGGCGTTCGACACGCTCAAGGAGAAGCTCGACATCGTGGCGCTGCCCTTGCAGCTCCCCATCGGCATCGAGGACACCTTCATCGGCGTCGTGGACCTCGTGGAGATGAAGGCGATCGTCTGGGAAGGCGGCGAGCTGGGCGCGAAGTTCCACGACGAGGCGATCCCGGCCGACCTCCTGGAAAAGGCGCAGGAGTACCGCACGCTGCTGCTGGACACGGCGCTGAGTGTCGATAACGACGCGATGGAGGAGTACTTCGACAAGGGCGACGTGTCCGTCGAGACGTTGAAGCGCTGCATCAAGGCGGGCGCCATCAGCGGCGCGTTCCGCCCGGTGCTGTGCGGCACCGCGTTCAAGAACAAGGGCGTGCAGCCGCTGCTCGAC
>JAABUQ010002430.1_pt1 | contig 36912 bp, 33 predicted proteins | sample 5560001 | NCBI WGS metagenome assembly JAABUQ01 (sample SAMN10711888, study PRJNA513371) | rock metagenome | isolation source: Antarctica rocks | place: Antarctica: Victoria Land, Finger Mt nord | collected 2015-12-18 | reverse complement strand
CCTCGGCCCCTTCCCTTCTTTCCTCCCTTTTCCCCCTTTTTTCCCCACAACGTATCCCAATCCCCACAAGTCCCTCCAGGGATGAAGAACACCAGTCCCATTCCCATTCCCGTTCCTATTCCCATTCCCATTCCCAGTCTCAGTCTTAGTCCCGTTCCCAGCCCAGCTCGGTCCCACTTAGTCCTAGTCAGCCACAGCCCCATTCACAGTCCCAGTCCCAGTCCCAATTGGTCCCAGTCATTCCGTAGAAATCGCAAACCTGGTAATAGCAATAGCAAAGTCAACGGCAATGGCAATATAACAACATACAACAACAACAACAACAACACACCTGCACCCCTCTGCCCACCCGACAACACCCCATCCCACTTGAATCATAGCCAAACCACAACCAAATCGACCGGGCAATCTAAGCGTACATCTGGCATACCCACGGGCCTTTATCTCTGTTTCCGTTGAAGTGAGGAGAGGAGGGAATAGCGATAGCGGGCGAGTTGTGAAAGGAGGGAGTGGTGGAATTGGTGGGGTTGGGGTGAGGGGTATAGGATGCGGGCGGCGAAGTAGCGGGGGTAAGGAGAGGTGTAGTACGGCGGGGGGGGGAGTGGTGTTGGTGTATATTGTATGTACGTTTGAAGGGGCAATCGTAGTCGTATGATAAGTGCAGAAATGAGGGTTGGCCCCCTATATAAAGTGCAGAAAGTGGGGGTTGGCTCAGGGTATTGAGTGCAGAAGGGGGAGGTTGTCGCAGTGTATTGAATGCAGGAGGAGGTATTGTATCAGGGTAGTAAGTACAGAAGGGAGCTTGGTCCAGAATATTGAGTGTAGAAGGGTAGGTTGTCCATATATATAGAGTAGAAAAAGGGGGATTAGTTTACGGTCTTGAGTGCAGAAAGGGCAACTATCATAGCATGCTAAGAGCAGAAGGGGGAATTATCTCAGGATATCAGACGCAGAAAATGCAGAGTTGATTAATTGTGCAGAGTCGAAAAAAACATTGTCATATTAGGCCATCTCGACCATTGATAGGTGCAGTAGTAGGAGAACGATGAGTGCTGCAGAAAAGGTATTACATACGGAGCCATTGCATCGTGGATCAAAAGATTGATCTTGGGGGGAGAAGGGCAACGACGCTCAGTCAACATTAACAAGAACGTGGATGAGGGACTTCACATTCCCCCCTCTCCCCTTCTTCTGCTCCCCCCCCAGCATACCCGCCCAACCCCCACCCATTTCCAACCCCCACCCTGTTCCAAACATATCCGCCTCTACGCTAACGCCGTCCTCGGCTCTATAACACAGAAACATGAGTGTTACCCGGTAATAAGTAAGTATTAAAACTATGTAATCGACGCTCTGGGCTTCCGTCGAACCAAATCCAAGGGCAAGCTAAACACAAGAAATGGAAAGGAGAGAGATTGATACAAGATATGCACAATGGACTCCGCCGACCTTATTTTACCCACCCATGATCCAATTTCACGCCGCTTTTCTCCCCCTTCGATCACTGACGTCTTTCTTCGTACCGCGCTCTCGTCACATCTCACGCCTCAGGGTAGTCATAGACATCTAACCCCTCGAGCCCGAGATCGTCACCCTTGTTCTTCTTTGAGCGCCACGTACTCTTCTTCTGCTCCCGCTTCTTCTTCATCTCCTCCCATCCTTCCTCGTCATCTTCGTCGCTTACGGCCAACTTGGGAGGCGGGGTTCGAGATACCGGTCTCAGAGACATCTTGCTGTGCCGATCTGTTGAGGTGGATAACCTGCTTTCCCTGCCAGGACCCCCCGGCATCAATGTACCGCTTGTGAATGTAGATGCCCTTGATTGTGCTCGAGGTACATGTTCGTCTGCTGCTGCAATCGATACCGGTCGATAGCGCGATGGCATTCCAACGTTGCTTCGCTCTGAAGGTGCGATCGACGGCGTGTAGCCTGGTCCTGGTCCACCGAGACCACCACTAATCATACTCGGTGCCACGGGCTGCCTGTTGTTTCCTTGGGGCGGCCATGAAAGAGATGGTCCTGGCCCCATCATGCTTTGAGAGCGCTGACCGAGAGGTGGAGCGCTAGGTCCAGGGTGCGCGGCGACTGACATCGGCCTCGGCTGTGGGCCAGGTGGGACTGACATGCCAGGGTTCATCATTCCGGGAGGAGGCATGAACGGTGGCTGCTGACCTGGCTGCACGGCCATCATTTGTTGCATTTGTTGCATCCATTGCATTTGCATCTGCATCATCTGACTCATCTGCTCTGACATCTGCACTGTAGCTTGCTCGCCTGGCGTCATCATCGGAGGCATCCCTGGTGGCATCCCTGGCATCATGTTCATGCCTGGTGGTAGAGGGGAGCCGTAGTTCCCATTGGCGTTCGGACTTCCTCGTCGTCCAGCTCGCGCCTGTTCTTCGCCCGCGATCACCCCCACAAGACCGCCGGGTGGCATGCTAGGCTGTCCACCATAGGCAGATCCTGGACCATTGTGACCGAATGCAAGAGATTCCCGATTCGACGGGTTGACCAGACCTGCGCCGTAGAATGGGTCTTGGGGCAACTTCCTTGCAAACGCGGGGAGTCCGGCTGCTCGACCAGCTCCCGCTCCACTCTTTATAGAAGCAGCCGGTGGAGGGTACGATTCGCTCTGATATTTGATCCTTGTGTCCACAGTCCCTATTTCAGTGGGTGGCCGATTCTTTGACGGGAAGCCGTGCGCTGCCAAAACACCCAACGGTACATCTTCATCCTCCTCGTCGGACTTGTCAACGTTGATGCTGAGTGTGTTTGGTTGATCTTGAAGGTTCGGTGTGCTCATGCTTGCTCGTTCCATCGCAGGTCGCAACTGTACACTCGGCAAGTCCGAGGGCTGCTCGCCAGTCATCTTCATCATCTGCTGTCTGTATACCGCCAGATGAGCTTCTTGCTTTCGTCGTTGTCGAGCGAGTTGCTTGTTGTGCTCAATTTCATCGTCATCTTCGTAGTCATCACCCTCTTCATCCGATGCGTCATGTGCTGGCTGCCTATTAGCAGTGCTTGTCATCTCTTGCTCTTTTCTGTACTGCTCGAACTGAGCTGGAGTCATGATTTTGTTCTGTGTCTTTGGCTTTTGAGGAGGTTCGATCCTTGATGGTGGAGGAGCAGCTCGTCCGGGTATTGGCGGAGAAGCATCAAACATTGACCGCTCTTCCGGCTGAGGAACAGCCTTTCTCGCTCGAGGGGTAGTGTCTGCAGAAGGCTGCCAGGGTGTGGAAGAAAACCCACGATCACGACTATCGAGCATCGGCCCGGGAGAACGCTGTCGGTTGTTGGTGTACATGGTTTGCTGCGCGCCTGATGAAGCGTATGGGGAAGATGGATACGACGAATTAGATACCAGTGCCGCTGCTGGATTGCCCTCCTCCTCGTCGCTATCATGATATGGCCCTCCAATGTTACGGTCGAGCCGCCGGCTGGCGCTGAGAGAGTCCATTACCAGTCTTGCGTCATCATCATGTAGCAACGCCGATTCTCTCGCAGACTCCCTTCGCCCGGCGTAGACACTGCTTCTTCGAAGGCCATCTGCCGCCATTGAAGGTGGCCGCTGTCGAGTCTTGCGATGTGAAGGACTTGTAGCGCTGGGAAGTGGCATGGTTCTAGACTTTGACAGCGCTTGCCCTGCCTGCAATGGCTCTTGCTCATTTTCGTAGCTGAACGTCCTCTCCATTGCTGGACTTTGAGATGACATCAAACCGTCCTGCGAGTCGTGACTCACCCAGGAGCGCGGTGATCCTGTCATCTTCGAGGCCCGGTCAACATTCAACGGCGGAGGAGTCAAATTTGAACGCTCGTCGGTATAGGGTTTCACGAGCATTCGAGTGTCTGATGGGGACATTTTGGCCTGGGCAAGTCAGGTTGTTATCCTTGCACGCTGGAAGCAGACAACTTACAGGACTCTCGGTGTTGCCCAGGCCTAGCGCCCCTTGATCGAAGGCTATCTGACTCCGGCTCTTCCCGAAGCTCTCAAACATTGTACCTAGATTATCCAAGCTCGAATTGTCAAAATCTAGACCGGTGTCTAGAAGTTTGGGGGGAGTAGCGGTGCTTTCACTGGCATAGCTGCTTTCGGTTGTAGCCCGCTCCCTTGTGTAGCCTTCGTATCCATCTGACATTGTGTGTTCCACAACCGGACGAGGTGCAGGAATTGAGGCTGTTTCCGCTTTCTTTCTGCCAAAGGAGAATTTTCGCCCGGCATTTCTTAGGGACATGGGACTCGATTCAGGTATTGGGGGAGCAGGCATCACGTAGGGGTCTTTGGCTTTTGGAGGCGGCCTGTCGTCTAGCGGGAGATCTGTTGAAGAAGGTAGTGTAGATGAAGAGCTGTAACGGCCGGAAAGTGAGGCATTGTCATGTCCTCCGCTAGATCTTGAATTATTGGTACCACCGCTACCACTATATAGTGTTAGTCGTGAACTGTTCTCCCAAAGAAAGGGGAGAGTAGCGTGCCGGTTATTCGGACTGGGACTGTCTCTTGGGCCAACTTGTAGATGTTCTCCGTCTAGGTGGTCTGCACTCAGCGGTCGACCGTAGCTCCTCCGCTTCAGAGCCTGCCCTCCATCGAACGACTTGCTCTCTGGGCGCTCAAAGACGCGAAAAGATGGTTCAGGAGGATTAGGAAGCTCGTCCAGCGGATTGCCCGAGAACTTGCGTCGTGGGAAGGACTTGGGTAGTTTGATCGGCATCTGATGAGCTTGTGTTTGTTTACCCAAGGGCAGTGGAATGTTGAGCGGGAGTGAAGTGGTAATGAGGAACGGTGCCTATCTTTTCACGCGGTGTTGAGGTTCTTGCCGAGCTTTTAAATGTGTTGATCTGTTCTGTCGTACAATGACGCTGTCAAACCAGCGGGCAAACACTCATGGTCAAGAGAGCGGCTCAGTGCAGTAACGCACTTCAGCGGGCAGACTCGATTGTTAATGCAGTAATGTACCTCTCAGCTCTTCCTCTTTCTATTGTTCTCTTGTATATCGGATCGATGAGCTCGTGGTTGTAGTGTTGAGATCCTGGTCTTTAGATACTTGGAGGTTGGCCAGTAAGGAGGCTGAAGCGTTTCAGGGTCTCGGAGCGACTAAGGCAAATCCTCAGGGAATTTTTTCAATCTTGTCCGATGAGCAATGAGTATGAAGGTGTTGATACTGCTGGAGATGGTCTCTGTGCTTCAATTGGGGAGTTTTGAGTGGTGGGATGGTGGGTGCAAAGGAGTGAGCGTCGTGGTTGAGGTAACCAAAATAAATAAGACTTCTCGATTGGGGATCGTCAGGGACCAAGGAGGCGAGGCAACCTCGAAGGGAAAGCGGGTAAGATCTTGGAATCGATGCACGCAAAAACGAATGTGTTGATGAGAGAAGAAGCCTTTGGATGAAGCAGAGCAATACTAGAGTTGGGGGACAGAGTGTAATTACAGAGTATGAAAATCGAGGATTGGGAGTAGACAGTTATTTGGCCGGGTGGCTGTCGTTCAAAGTGATGGGGATCTCGCCCCCCCGCGACTTATTCTCCTAGGTACTTAGCTAATACGAGCCACCAGTCCACAACCACCCAGATCGATGGGCCTACTGCACGCTTCAAGGCTGACCTGCCTAATACCACTATCCTCGTTGGTCTACATACCTTATTTACATCTTGACCAATTCGACGGCTTTTGATGTTGACATGATTTGTCAGCTGTCATTGCCCCTATTTTCCCTTGTCAGCCCGTGTTTTCCCATTTTGCTTTCTCTAGGGTTATTTGGACCCTTAACTATACTACCAAAATACTATTATTATATTACCTATTCTCTACTTTATCAGGCGAAGCAATTGGTATAAAATAAGGCTAGGAATATTTATTTGCCCTTATTTAGGGCCTTATTATTATATATATTAAGGTATTATATACTATTATTTATTAATTAGATAATTTAACCTTAAATATATCTAACAGTTATAAGCCTGGATTACGCTATTAGCCTATTATATTAAACTTATTTGATTAGTTCGCTAAGCTATTATTGCAATTATCCAATATTATTAAGCTTAAATAAATATAGTTTATATTAAAATCGCTTTTAAATTACCTAAATATTCCCAAATACAAAATATCCTTAATATTATATCTTCTATTATTATTATTCTTACGTCTTTTATACTTACTAGTACGAATAATTGATTTTAATAAATCTTAGGTATTAAGAATAGAGCAATATCTGCCAAAATCTGGTATTTTATTAACCTTAAAGTACCTAAGGAACTTTCCTATTTATTATTAATACTTTTTATTATATTATCTATAAAATAAATAAGCAAATAAGCTGAATATAAAGGCTATATACCCAAAAAAATATATAAAATATTCAATACCGAATATAATTATAAAAAGAAATACTACTTAGACCAGGTAAAAGCTATACGAATTCTATAAATTAATATTGAAAAATCAATCTTTATAAATTTTATTGTATATCTTATTAATTATATTATTTTTTATTAAGCCTTTAAAAGCCTCAAACGTCAACTAGTATCTATTATATAAATACGGTATTTCGATATCGATAAGGAATATCGAATATTATATATTAGAAAGACTAAAGGCTAAAATATAGAATTCTAGTTGAATAAATAATAAATATTATTTTCCAAAACTACCGAAATTAAATATTTTAACTTCCAAATAACGATAGTAAAGATTAACTTTATTAAGAATACTAGTTTTATAGATTAGGACTAGTCTAATATAATTAAGGTATATTTTAGCCGTAAAGAAAATAAGGGGAAGTTTCTATTAATTTTTGAAAAACTTATATAAGAAGTCAAATAATTATATAGAATAAACGAAAAGATAGTTTATTAAATAGAAACGTTTTTATCTTTTGCTACCTTATAAAGGAGACCTCCGAAAGAATAATTTATATAATATAATAATACCCCTATTCCCAAATACCTAATCGAAGAAATATATTATTAGTTTGTTAAATATTATTATCTTAATAAAGCTTCTCGCCTAAAAAACTGGATCCTAAATACCGTATATATTAAGAAGGCTAAAACGCTTATAAAAAATAGTTTTTTTAAAGAAAGAATTAAGAGAGTTATTATTAACCAGAAAATATTTAAAGAATATTTTTTAATTCTTACCTTATTAGAATTTTTAATAAACCAAATATAAATATTATTAGCAAAGTTTCGTACCTTTATAATAACCTATATAAACAATAGAATATTAGAAATAAAAATATTTATAAAATAAATAATAAGAATCTCGTTGTTAAAGCTCTTTATTAAGCAAATATTATTTTATTTTCTAATTATATTTTTTAACTCCTATAACAATATATTACTTAATATTTAGATTTTGGATTCTAGCTCTAATATATATTTATATAATAATCGAGACTATTTCTCTTATTAATAATTATTTATTCCTGATAATATAATTATCTTAAAAAAGATATTATATAAAATTAAAGCTTTTAAAATATATAAAATTAATATTTTAATACTTATTAAGGAATATAATATAATTAAGTTCTAAAATATAACTTTAATTCTTAGTTTTATAATTAATTTGATATCCTTTAACAAGGCTAATTAAGCTAATATTTATTAGAATATTAAAAATAATATATTTTATATAATAAAAGATAATTATAAAGATTATTTCTGCAAACTTTATTAATATTAAAATTATTAACTTTTACAAACCGATTAATTAGAAGCTTAGGATTTCCCGGAAAAACTTATTATTATAATTATATTAACAAAATAACGCAAATCTAAAAGCCCTTGATTATTAATCGAGGCTATATTACTATACTAGTACTTGCTAATAAGCTATCCTAGCCTTAAGGCAATTATAATATTACCAGAAAATATTATTGGAATCAAACTTATTATCCTATTAACTCGGGGCTAATTTGAGGTATATTAACTATATTATCTTTTTAAAACCAAAAAGATTATTTCTTATTATTAGAATTATAAATATAAAGTAACAAACCTATTAGAACGTATCTATTATAACCTTATTCCTATTAAAAAAGGATTTAACGGGTATAAATAGCTAAGCTATTTTATTTGCCTTATTATCAAATATTATTGGGTATAGACCTATTATATAAAGGACTAAGCTATTAAAATAATAAAATAAATAATTTATTTAGCTAAATAATAATACAATTATTTAATCAAATACCTTTATAACGATAGTAAGCTTTCCTTAGAAAAATTATTTGATATATTAATATAGGAAAATAGCATTATTGCAAAGCTAATAGCCCTATATATTACAAAGCAGAACGATTTATCTAAACGTTTTAGGGGGGTAATTATAATAAAAAGCAAATATATATAAATAGTTTCAAAACTTCCTTATAATCTATAACCTAAGATTATATTAATAATAATATATTTCCTTAATTAAATATCAACTAAAATACTTAATAGCAAAATATTATTTGAAGCTTTCTATTATATAAAATTATTATTAATTTATTTTTATATTTTTAACTACAAGGTATATTTATTTATATATTTAGAAGTTCCTAAACTTCTGAAGCTTTAGCAAAGAACTTATTTAAATTATTTTATTAATTATAATTTACGAAATATTTTTAGGGTATAAATCTTAAGCAAAAAATATATTATTTAAGTTAAGAATATTTTATTTAACGAAAGCTATTATTATAATTTTACAAATATTAATCTAGGCTTATTATTTAGTAATCCGGAGCTTAATAAAGCCGTAAATATTATTAATAAAGAAGCTAATCAGCTATTAGCTAATAATTAGCTATTAGATAAAATAAATAGAATAGACTTATTTATTAATAATATTAATATTGTAAATTAGCTTTATTACCAAATCTTGCTATTAATTCCAAAAATGATAATTACTATTTTACTAACCTTAATTAATTATTTCTACCCTATTCTTCCTACTCCTCTACCAAATAATACCTTAAGAGGAATACTATCAATTTATATACCTATTATTAAAGAGGGGGAGATACTAAACCAAAATATTAAAAATATTAAAAATATAATATTAGGCCAAAATATTAGTAATATACTAGAGAGTTATATTTTAAAAAACAATATTTTTATTATATTATTATTATTATTAATATTATATTAATTTTATTAACTTATAATAAATTTAGCTCTTAAAAACTCTAAGATCTTATTAAGAATAATTAAAAATAATATCTTACCTTCTAGAATACGAGTAAAAAATCGTTGCTATATTTATATATTAGCTATTGCAAATTTCGGCTAAAATATAAGATATTATTTAACTTTTACAAAAAACCTTAATTCTATTAAATACTTATATTGTAATAACTTTTTATTAAAGTTAAAAAGCTAAAAAGCCTTAGCAAAATACCCTTATAGCAATATTTTTATATAAGCTATATATAAAGAATATATTAACTTTAATAATAGGGATATATTTTAAGTAAGCCTTAAACCCTAGGGAGCAAATATTCTCCCTTTTATTTAGGTTTTTAAATATAAATATAATAAGAATAGATATTTAGAAAAGTATAAAGCTCGCTTATATATTAGGGAAAATTTATAATAAACAGAATAAGAAATAGCTGTAGCTACTTTAGCCGTCAAAATCTTGAGAATATTTATAATTATTATAATCGCTTTTTCCTTTGAATCCCGTTAATATAATATAATTAATACTTTTATTAATAGTAATATTAATAAGGAGATTTATATTTATTACCCTAAGAATATTGATCCTTTAAAAGGATTAAATATATTATACAAATACCTTTTGCTTATAAAAATATTATACGGATTAAAGAAATTTTTATTACTTTAGCTTTAGGACGTTATTAAAATAATAGAATATCTCGGTCTATATATAATACTAGGAGTAGAATACCTTTTTATTAATAATTAGCTAATTATATTTTTCTATATCGATAATTTTATAATATTATATAAAAAATAATATCAAACCAAATATAACGTTTTTAAAGTATTTTTCCTTAATATATATAAGCTTCGGTATTTAAGAGAGCTAGTATAATTTATTAATATATATATTACCAGAAATCGTTCTATTAAACAAGTTTAACTAAGCTAAGATTTATATATTAAAAAAGTAGCTAGCAAATTCCCTCTTAGAAATTATATTCTATTAAAAATATTATTATTAACAAAAGAAATCCTTTTATATAAATATTAAGCTACCCTTAAGCAAATATATTTATATTAATAATATATTAGCTCTATTTCGTTTGCTGCTATTATTATTAGGTTAAATATTATTTTTGCTAATTCTCGATTTATTCAATTCCTTTAAAATCTATCCTTTTATTATTTAGCTCTAGCTAATCGGTTAATAACGTATTTGCTCGCTATTAAAACATTTGCAATTAAATATAATAGCTAAATATAAAATAATATTTTTTTATTAATATAAGATATTATATTTACCGACGATTTTATTATTAGGAAAAGCTTATTTAGTTACCTTTTCCAATTATATAATAGCCCTATTAATTAGAAAGCTTCAAGATAAATTATTATTATTATATCTAATATTAAAGTTAAATTATTTACTCTTAATAAAATAGCTCGGCAAATAGTTTAATAAAACAGATTTTTCGAATATATACGTTTTCAAATAAGCCAAAATATTATTATTATTTATAATAATTAGTAAATATTAGACCTCGTTAATTGACTTACTCCTAAATTATTTATATATTTCAAATATATTAATATATACTAATATTAGTTTTGTTAAGAAGTTCAGAATAATTATATTGTTATTAAATAGGTCTTTATAACCAAAATATTAATAAATAGCTTTATCAAATCCCTTCCTTGTTAGAAATATAAGGAATTTATTTATATATTATAGTTTGTTGACTTGAATAATTATATAACTTTATTTACTAATTAAATAGAATTATAATAATAGCCAGACTATTATTATCCTAGGGGGGTATATTAGCTATTATTGCCCCTATTTTCCCTTATTAGCCCGTATTTTCTTATTTTGCTTTCTCTAGGGTTATTTGGACCCTTAATTATACTACCAAAATACTATTATTATATTACCTATTCTCTACTTTATTAGGCGAAGCAATTGGTATAAAACAGGGCTAGGAATATTTATTTGCCCCTATCTAGGGCCTTATCATTATGTATATTAGGGTGCTGTGCACCATTATTTATCAATCAGACGATTTAGCCCTGAGTGCATCTGACATGATTCGTATCTGTGAACTTAGAAGGAAGTCTCTCACTCAAAGGCCCGATAGCGATTGTACCTATCAACATAATGATCTTGCCAATGATCAATCATCATAACCCGTTTGTAAAGCACCGCAGGTGTTCAATATGATGCATCGGAAATGCAGGAGCGGGTCGATCATGTTTGAGACAGGGAGCAGAATTTGAGACAGCATCCTATGTGCGCAACCGGCACGCAGTGAAGAGGAGAGCAGGAGACGCAGTTGCTTGATGTGTCAAGCCGAGAGAGTTCATTGAGGCAGTGGTAGTTATGGAGAGTGAGCGTGGATTCGGTCATCACTTCAGATTTGCCTTGATCAGTCTCTTGTACCCATCAACGGCAGTCAACAAATCATCCACCATGAGATGCTCGTGATCCGAGTGAGCCACCAGTATCGACCCAGGCCCGTAGAGGTAGCGTTTGTGATTTCCCTTGAGGTTGGCAATGTCAGTCCCATAGTTGACCGTCAATGTCTCGAAGCCTGGCACGTCGTGATCAATTGGTATAGGGCCATAAGCTCCCCCATAGAACGACACTTCCAGCCTTTCGTCCACACTCTTCACAGTATCGAGCACTATCCTTTTCACCACGCCCGGATCTCCAGCGGCGATACGGATCCCTATTTCTGCTTTTGCGCTCTCGGCGATAACATTGGCTGCTACCCCTCCTTCGATTCTGCCAATGTTGACCGTACTATTGCCGTATTTCTCACTACTGGGTAGCTTTATATTCTGCAAAGCAGCAACGGCAGGGATAATCATGTGGTTTGCGTTCCTGCCCAGCCATGGGTATCCACTGTGACCACTCTTCCCGTGGGCCTTCACTGTGAGAATCAGCATCCCCTTGTGGCCCGATGCCAGCTTGAGCTCTGTAGGCTCGCCAAATATTACAGTCTCCCACTCCATGCCCAGGTCATTTACCCGCATCATGCCATCCCCGCCCACCTCCTGTTTCAGATGCCGAGATCAGCATTGCTGTTCTAAGGCAGAAACACATTCGCCTATACAAAGAAGCAAGAAAAGGCTCGGGAAGTTACATACCTCTCCCACCACAAAGAGAAAGGAGACGTGCTCAGCTCTGATCTCGCCCGCAGCGAGGAGTTCGAGAGCAGCATGTATTTGGGTAGCGACACAGGCTTTGGCGTCCACAGTGCCGCGGCCCCATATTTCATCGCTAGAGTCGATTGTATAAGGGATATAGGGAGGGACGGTATCGATGTGAGTGGAGAGAAGAAGGGGCGTTTGGCGGCGCGAGCCTGGGTAGGCGAGGAGATTGAATCGTTGCTTCTTTTTCAAACTCCCGGTCTCAGAGGCCACTCCTGACATGTGTAGAGGATCCACATTTTGGCGTTCGACTGTGAAATTTTGAGATTGGAGATAGGCTTCGAGATATTCGCCGACGGCATACTCGTTGCCCGTGATAGATTCGACCTCGACCAAAGCTCGATGAAGAGCTAGCAGGGGGCTTGTATCAGTTGAAGTTGTGAGAAGGCCCAAGGGTTGCTCAAAGCTCTCTGTATTGGATGGTGAATTTCCTATGTGATGCGAATAGGTTACTGATGTCAACGCTAAGATACAAGGGACCAGCCATTGGCGAGTGAGCTTCATCTCATAGAGGTGGATTGCCAACCAAAAAGAACGCAGTAAGGAGAAATACGGGCATGACGAATCCGTTGTGTGTGAAGCCGGAGAAGGAATTTCGGAAGCGCAAAAGAGGGCCAGAGCTACAATATCCAAAGCCAAACTCGATCACCATAAGATACAACGAATCCGACGGCGAAATGACATGGACACAGCTAGGGGGAGGATGCTTTCCCTAAACGAATCCTCCAGTGACGGGTGGTTTATTGGGGGATACATTAATCTACATAAGGTGAATATATGATAATCAATCGATGCCTGAATATGTACAAAACGAATAGAGCAATGCTATCACGCTTATCCTCACCTTTCGACCATGGGGTATCAAGAGCCTCCGCACACTTCCGTACTCCTTGCAAACTCCAGCCATTCCGCTCCCAGCGATGCCATGCAGACCCAGTCCTCAGTGTAGACAACCTCCAGCGCCTTCGCTATCGCACGCAAACATCACAAACAAAGCAGCAACATTGATACAAGAACGGGCGTGCATCGTTCAGCAAAGGAACTTATACGCCTTCTTCCACTTCGGCCACGCAGCCTTCTCAACTTCCTCTTCTGCAAGCAGCTCTTGTAGATTCAGCTCCCGAACACCCGTTCGAAGATCCATATTCTGGCATCTCATGAAAGGCGTTCGATACCGGATCTTGTAGTAGATGTAGAAAGCCAAGACGACAGGGAGAGCCAAGCAGCCCTTGAACCAGTTCTCGGTCAGCGCGGCGGCTCCTGTGATTCGTGAGCCGTCTTGGTTTGATATCGGCGCGAGTCCTGTCCAGAACTGTGCAATGATCACCAGGATATTGAAGGTGAATCCGATCCAGCTGCCAACAACACCGGCCTGAGAGCGAAACGCCAGCTCGGAAAATTCGTGGCCTTGCAGTCTCCACGCTCGACGGAAGCGGATGTGAGCGAGACAAATAGAGCCCCATGTAAAGATGGAACTCAGACCGCTGAGGGCTTGCATCCAGATAAAGGCTTCCGTCTGCTTGTTCGAGGCTGCAATGAAGGCGAGTAGCCCCACGGTAGACGCGACGATGATAGCCATGAGCGGACGCCCTTTGACATCGATGTATGCCAAGATCTGAGGTGCCTGACCCTGTTCAGCCAACGCAGCTAGGGTACGCGATGAGCCAAAGATCGCCGAATTGCCGACTGAAAGTACTGCGATCATGATGACGACGTTCATGACCGAGTCCAAGCCAGTGATGCCTGCGTTTTTGATGGCAATGACAAAGGGCGAAGCTTTAGCATCCGAGGAGGAACTGCCGATGAGGCGCAGGTCGTTGTAGGGCACCAGTAATCCTACAAGCGAGAGAGAGACGATGTAGAAGAGCGTGATGCGCCAAAAAACTTGCTTCACGGCCGTTGGAAGCGATTTGCGTGGGTTGCGGGTCTCGGCAGCTGCAAGACCAACGAGCTCGGTACCGGCAAAGGCGAAGGCGGCAGTGACAAAGACAGAGCAGAGACCCTTGAAACCATTATTGAAAGCCCCCGGGTTTTGCCAATATCTTCCCCCGAGATAATCGCCGTTTGGTCCTCCGCCAATGTCCAGGATGATGCCGAGAATGCTAAGGATCACTGTCAGCACGTGTTGCGTTTCTCTCATTGGCCTTTGCGTCCTTACATGAATCCAATGACTGCGATCACCTTGATGATCGAGAACACGAACTCGGCTTCCCCATATGCCTTGACACCAAAGAAATTGATGGTAATGATGATGGTCAAGAAGATGGCGACCCAGGCAGCAGGCGAGATGTGGGAGTCCCAATAGCTGACCGTAATGGATGCAGCTACGACTTCCAGCGGTAGGACGATCAGCCATTGCAGCGCGTAGTTCCATCCCATGGCGAAGCCCCACGCCGGATCCAAAAAGCGCGTTGAGTACGCTGAGAAGGACCCAGCAACAGGAAGCAAGACGGCCATTTCGCCCAAAGCCTGCACGGTGCAGTATAGCATTACCCCAATGAGGGAGTAAGCGATCAACAGCGACGCAGGACCGCCATTCGACAATGCCTTTCCGGAGGCAACGAAGAGACCGGTTCCTGGGAGATGGGTGAGTATAAGACCAGATCAGGTTCACAATGTCCCTTACCTATCGAACCACCAATGGCAATCATCTGCAAATGTCGACCATTTAGCTCTCTCGCCAATGGAGAATGCGCAGTGGCTTGCGCAGCCGCCTCAACGTCGTACTCCTTCCCATGGCCACCGCCAGCTCCCGTCGAGCTCGTGCTCCGATTTGGATCTCTTTGGAAGCTGTCCCAGATCCGACGAGGGATGCTCCCTCGGGGCTTCGGGTCATCATACGCAGGCTCCATGACGCCGATTATTTTTGATGAGTCCAGAGATCCGGACTCTGTGGAGGGTGTTACCGCCGGCTCTTTCGCGTCCTGATACATTTGTCTCGCCATCTAGCAGATCTAACCAGGACCAGCGGGAAATGCAAAAAGGTATCCAAGATAGGCAATATATATATATATATATAGATATAGATATTCAAATTCTGGTGTGAGCGATTATAGGTATATGGGTCTGGGGGGAGAGATGGAAATGCTATGATATGACGGTAACAAAGAATGTAGAGAGCGGAGGTGGGAAGAGGCTGGTCTTGTAGGCAGTCGGTGTGCGTGTGGTAAAAACCTATTGGTCTCTCAGTGGAGCCTTTCAGGGTCTCGTGAAGCGGTGTATCTGATTATGAGTGTACATCCCTGCGACAAGCGATGTCAGCAGAGGAGATACGCGGTCGTAGTGGAGATGATGGATGAGAGTTCGATACAGTTTGGCAGTGAGGGGAGGAATGTGGAAAGTATGGGTATTGATGGGAGAGTATTAATCAATGTTACCTACACAGCAAAAGCACAGCAAAGCACAGCAAACCCAACCCCAACGGGAAAACTCAGCCCCCAATTCAGATTTAATTCAGATAGTGGGGGGGGACTGTGGGGCCAAAGATAGCGAGGACATTGTTGACCAATCATATGCTTATCAATCTGACACTATTATTCCTCGGCATAACTCCGGACAGACGAGGGCAACGAGTAGTTAGGTACCCCCGGTAGGTTGGTGATGGGTACCTCCATATGTATATCAGTATTTATCAACATTCACACATTCTTAGTCTTCACTTTTCAGGCTTCTTCAATCTGTCAAAGCACTGTCCACAGCTAAATGCATCATTACCTCAACGCTCAGACCTTCGCAGGCTCCGGGGACAGGATTGAGTTTTCAAGAGCAGACATCCCTTAATTCCAGAGCATCTTCGAATCGATCTTCCTTCCAAACCAGCCCCATGGTTCTCTTATAACGGGTCTACTCTGCTCCAAGTCTCCAGATACACAATGCCATCACCATCGCCTCATTTTTCGGAGGCGTACCATGGGTGCTCTAATTCGACATGAAAGTCCCATGTATAACAGAGTTTACTTTCCTCAAACATGGCAATCTAACACCTTAAGCTTTTGGGCCCCGGGTAATCCATATGTCTTCTGGATTATCATGTTCGTCGTAACCGTGTGCAAAGAAACATGTCATGACTAGCAGTATTCCTTGTTGTGAGCGTACAGCATCGCAATCTTATGAGGAAGGTCACTACGCTGTCTCTTTTGTTTTTTCCATTACAAATCCTCGAGCAGAGTTCTTGACCTCTACACAGATACACGTCGGTACAACGCCCAGTTTAGCCGTCTTCCTGTGCAGCGTCGACTCCCAAGCACCCCCGGCACCTCAACGTCACTCCGCTTGCTTCCTATCATGTCCGGCCTCGCTTTCTGCTTCTCGCCGTGGCACCTCAGCTTCATTCCGCTTGCATCCTATCAAGTCCAGCCTCCGCTTTCTGCTTCTCCACGTGGCAGAACTTCACGGCAGACTTTGGTGACAGGATTCGGAGGCATCCAAGCTTTTTGATAAGGAACAAAAATGACGTTATGAAGAGCCGACAATAGATATGGCCATACTTGAAAGGAGGTGCTCTGATGACCTTCTTTGCTACCTATGACAGATTCAGTGAGATGATCATGTATGTATACGTAGCTACAATCTCGATTTCAATTCATTAATCATTCCTCTGCAACATACCATGTACAATCGGAGTTTTATACAAGTGCGAAAAGAGAATGAGAAAGCTGATGAATGTCCGGCCGCCCCTCAATATCCGGTCGCCTTAGCTCACGAACGCCTCTCAATCCGCCAGTATTTGTCCTAGCTATTATGTACAGCAGGGAGGAGCCGGAAGCTTCCCCATCTACAGCAAAGCAAGCGCAGCGACTGCAGCTCCGACAGCTCCCATCTTCGATCCAAGGACTTGTTCCGCGCCTCCCGTGCTGCCCGAGGCGCTGGGCTTGGGGGCCGTGCTTGAAGTTGAAGAGGGGGAGGATGTTGAAGATCCTAAATTGAGCTGTTAGCATTGACCGAACCTGACTTGTCCACATGAAAATCACTCACCACTAGCACCTGTGGCAGATGACGCAGCCCCACTAGCGGCAGGAGACGCAGTGCTTCCGCCAGCAGCAGAAGTAGCTGAGCTAGCAGGGGAGTTTGCTGGAGCAGCTGAACTGGCTCCGCTACCGCCGGGGCAGCTCGCGGCTTGCGGGAGGGTGACTTGGACTGTAGCGCACAACTGTTGTGCTATATTGAGTGTTTCTATCCGACAGTTAGAGGACTGATCTACAACATTGTAGAGAAGGTCGTACGTTTCTGGTCTGCTGTCGAGCATGCATTGGCAACGCAGCACGAAATGCCTGTGATCCAGGATTGATCCGAGCAAATGCATTTGACATCGAGATTGCAGTTTGCGGGCAGATTTTGCGCGCAAGGTTTCTGGCCGGCTGTGAGCAATCTGTTTGGCAGTTTAATGGTAGGCTACTTACGGCACAGGTTGGTAGGCCGTTCAATTGAGCTGTTCCGAGTGCGGCCAGGGCGAGGATGGAGACTTGGATTGAGAACAACATGATGACTTTCAGGTATTGACTGAACGCTGTGAGGTGGTTGTAGTGGAGGTCGAAGGGATGTAGGACTGCTGGATGATGAGAAAAGGAGGAAATATGCGCCTTGTGAGAGATGGTAGTGATTAGTACCGTTGCGCCTGCCAATGGAGCTTTCTCGAGGGTCGGGACGAAAAGTCAGGAGTCGGCAGGGATCTCGTTTTGGTCTTTGGCGTCTGCACTAAGGTGCGGCATCAGAGCGATCATCAAATCGACATCACACATTCTCCGTCTCTTTGCCATCTTGATTCGCCACTGGGCATTTTTAATTTGGTTAGGCATATATGTGACGGTTGATCTATTGACGAATCAATATGGAGTTCATCCAGGGATCGTGGCCTCTAATACGCAGTACCTAACAAAAAAAAGACAGCAATGACTCCGCCAAGGCCAATAAATGAAAATGTCTTTGGGGTGATCGTTGGCACATACCTAGCTTCCCGTATTAGACGCAAGATTTACATGTTGAAACCAAGGCGGGATGACAGACCACCCACAAAAGCCTGCAGGCCTCGGAAACAATAACAATGTTATATGTGTTGTTACATAAGCGCGGCTTCGATTGGTGGACTTGGTATTTATATCAAAGAACGGGCTGTCTTGAGAACAGTAGGTCGCACAGAGGCACAGGCGCCCTGGGAGACCTGGTCGTAGGAAGGCTGGAAAGAGACCAATCTTTGTATTGTTTGTACAACATGATTGGACTGGAAACACTCTACCAAAGTCCGTAGCAAGTCGAACCCTAGACCTCCTTTTATTGCTGCACTAGCCCTACTGTGGAAGAACTGTATCTCAGCGGAGAAAACGACCACCTCTTCGACCGTGAATCCGCAAACGACTGCGAATATCGCGATGATTCAGCGCAACACTTGTCAGTCATTTCTGACGAGACTCCAAACCCATTATTGATCATACGATCATCTTCGCTTGCCCGCAAAAGGCTGTGAAGATGGGCCTCGGAGTGCTCAACTCTAAGTCGGGGCATGTGCCAGGTACGTTGCTCGACACCTTCTACGCGCAACTTTAGTCTGATCACTAGCAAAGGCACCTCCTTTGTATACGATGACGCCAGCCGGCCTACCCATGCTGGAGAGCAGCATTCCCGACTGAAATACGACAGAAGCGGCACTATCATACTTGTCCCTCAGCCCAGCCATGACCCTAACGACCCCTTAGTAAGTCGCCATAACATCACTGCCCGGATTCCAAAGTGACCAGTGATAGAATTGGCCACTATGGAAACGAGATATGATCATCCTGATTCTCTCTATCGTCTCGGTCATAGCATCAACATTGAGCCCCCTCCTCGCCGCAAACACGGCATCCCTATCAATCATATTCGAAAGAGACTTCTCGGCCATGGCCCTCCTGACGGGATATCATCTGTGTGGTGTTGGAGTGGCAGGCTTCCTCTTCGTGGCCTCGGGAAGAGTGTGGGGAAAGCGGCATCTCTACCTGCTGGGAACGGTCCTCATTATTATCAGCAGTGCGTGGGGTGGGGCTACTGGAACAAATTACAAGAGCTTGCTGTGGGCTAGGATTATACAGGGGGTAGGATTGGCTCCCTTCGAGGCGTTGGTGAATGCCAGTGTGGGAGACCTGTACTTTGTTCATGTGCGTTGAGACTCCAAAGACCTTCGAATGAAGCATGGTCAACTAATTCGTCACAGGAACGAGGCAAGCGAATGGCCGTCACAAATCTCGCCCTCTTCGGCGGAGCTTTCTTCACGCCAATCTTAGTAGGGAAGATTACGCACTCGATAGGCTGGCCTTGGAGCTTCTATCTAATCGCCATATTCTGTGGTGCCATGCTGCCGTTCGTATTCTTCTTCGTGCCTGAGACGGCCTTCCGACGTGACGAGGCTTTGAATACCGATATTAGGGGCGAGGAAGGGCAGGAGCATAGTCTGGGACCGATGCAGGAAAATGGACACACATTACACGGCGATGAGACGGTGCAAAGTCACAATTCAAGCATACCAACATCCCTCGACAAACGCCCGGAAGCCGTCTCGGAAAAACCACATACTTTGTCAATACCACCTAAAGCGTCCTTCGCGCAAACTCTCCTCCCTTTCAACGGCCGCAAATCAGACGAGTCCTTTTTCAAGCTCGTTCTGAGACCCCTTCCCCTCTTCCTCCACCCGGCTGTGCTATGGGCCTGCCTGATCCAAGGAACCCTCATCGGCTGGACTGTCATGATTGGCGTGGTCCTGGCCGCGATATTCCTCGGACCCCCTCTTTGGTTCGATGAGGTTTACACGGGATATATGTACGCGGGGCCATTCGTTGGTGCCGTTCTTGGCTTCCTGCTGTCAGGTTTGCTGGCCGATTGGAGTGCAAAAGTCATGACGAGGAGGAACAAAGGGGTTTATGAGCCTGAATTTCGGATTGTGCTGGTCATTCCCCAATTGATATTTGGCTGCGCTGGGCTTTATGGATTCGGCATCACAGCAGCTGCGGTGACCAAGTATGGCTGGTTCTGGCCCGATTTTTTCTTCGCCCTGGAAGTGATGGGGATGGTGCTTGGAGCAGTAGCGAGTGCCTTATACATTGTCGATGCGCATCGTAAGCCTCACTCCTCTTGGCTTTTCCCGGTCTCTCCCAATGATGATGATATGTATGCTAATCGTCCTTTTCCATAGGCGAAATTGCCGTCGAAGCCTTCACCTGCCTCCTTGTTTTCAAGAACATGTTCAGCTTCGGGCTGACGTGGAAAGCCTACCCGTGGATCGTGGAAGCAGGCATCCTGAAAATCTTCTACGTGATCGCATCCGTTCAGTTGGTCATTTGTCTCCTGAGCATTCCCATGTGTAAGTCCCTACGGTTGTACAGTGACCCCCTCAACCCCTCCTGTCTTGGGGCTTGCACCCACACTCTGTCGGATGGAACGGCCGCAGTCATCCTTTGCTGACCAATTCTCACCAGATGTGTTGGGCAAGAGGAACCGTGCATTCTTCCGCCGGCATGATATTTTGAAGTTGACGCACCTCTGGTAATGCGAATCTGGTCTCAGGTGCAACCTTTGCATTGGAGTCATGGTTCACATGGGATCTTTCTCGTCTGCATATTTCGTGAGTCGCTGGAGTTTCAGGTTATGATACCACCGGGCAGCAAGGGTCCTGCTAGAATATTCTCGGCATTTATGCTTTTATTTATTTATACCTATTTATGATGACATTACGCTTCCGGCGCGCTATCTCACAGGAGTCGAAGAAACCTTATATAAAGACTTTACTGACTCATCTATTAACCCTTTGCTTTTGCAACCTGCTGTCTAATTCAATACTACGCTGTTGCAGTCTGCTGCGAAGTACCTCCGCTCTGTTTCAAAGTGGCTTTCGCAAAAGTCGGAGTGGAAAATTGGCAAAATTCCGCTTGCACCGTTTTCACAATGTTCGACGACATGCCCGCGAGTTGTTGGAGAACGCTTTGCTCCAGCTGGGCCGCTGCTGCCGAGTCGAGACACAATACGCACCCAATCACCCCCAGGGCTGCCACGCACGCTTCACATGCCGGATCAAGAAGCCTAGAAACACTATCATTCAGCTTTGCGCCCAAGTAAAGAGGACTATGAAGGTTTAGGGGGGGGGGGAGACGAACCCTCCGGCGGCGCATGCTGGTAAGCAGGCTCCGGCCGCTGCTGCTATACAGAGAGCCGATTTCTTCCAGTTGCAACTGCCCAAGGTTGGTTCTTGGCTGAGATTGATCTGGGATGGACTTATGCACGTCGGATTGGCCCTTTTGACCTCGAGACTCTGAAGAGTGTTGAAGTTGCTGTCAAAGTCTGTTGGACTGGCTGAGCTGGTTGATAAGGTAGAAATGAGGCAGAGCAAGGTTGCCCTTTTGAGGGCGAAGCGAACAAGCATGGTATCTCGAGTGAAGTGTGAAAGGAGTGAGCAGGCTGAATCCTAAGATGGATGAGATTGTAGAGAGTATTTGCAGTAGAGATTTTTGTGTTCCTAGTAAGTGTACTTTCTATCTTTATATATATCCTCGTACTCTCAACTATCTACTTCTTTCTCTTGCTATGCGACTTTTAACATAGACCGACGCAAGACCGCGTAAATCTCCGAAGTCAATAATTGGAGAAAGTGACATTTGGCGAAATGAGCATATAAGACATGGGAAACAATTGAAGCGACACGATATTGGTATGTTGTCGGTTCGTAATGATTTATAAATTCAGTTGGCGATATGCGAGTATTGGATGTTTAAACATATTTCAAGAAATACGTTACTTTTCAAATATGTGTATCTGAGGTTGTTGCCGAAGTAGCGACTTTATATATAGAAGATGTTGCTTGGACATCGCTAATAAGATGTTCTTTTAAATATGAATATCTGCTTATAACTATCAAAAACATTCCTTCGCAAAGAAATCTCTCAGAAACGAAAATACCTCAGCCCTCGCAATCAACATTCTAATAATGCTTCGCTTCCTATGCCTATTTGCAGTCACTGCCACCTCGATTTACGCCGCGCCACCTAACGGCCTCATCATTCCACGAGATCTACCCATACTCGAGCCACTTTGTTTCGATCCCCCAGACCGGCACAATGTCTCCTTAGTCACCGCCACCTGCCACGCTCTCTTCAACACGACCATAGCAAAATTCGGCCGCAACGCCAACGAAAACCTTCGTTGGGGCATCCACGAGGTGACAGGGAACGGCACGGTGAAGCTACCATACGTCGACACATACATCAACGCCGACCGCACGCAAGCTTGCCTGATGGAAATCACGGAGCCGTCGATTGGCGACACTTTCACCCCTCACTCGCTTATCCGTGCTGGACAGAGTGTGCTGAGCAAATGTTTCGTGAGGAACCAGTGCGGAGAGGTGCCGCTGCCGCCGCACTACACGACCCAATTGGCTGTGTGTGGGTCGTCGGATCGTGTGAAGTTAGTGAAAGCCACTGGATGTACATAGAATATGATTGAGTGGGATTGGGTTCTTGGTCTGTCGGTAAAAGCGTCTTGTTACGATGTGGCTTGAGTATCCGCTGTGAGGTTTATTGAACACGGGTCGCCTATTGCCAATGTGTTTTCAAGATCGATTGTCATGAGAACAACAAAAGGTACGATTCACAAAGTGCGGTTGTTATTTGCTGTCGGATGATATGATAAGTGTTTAGAAGTCTCTCAAAGTTGGTGCGACAAGCGCTTCCGTCAATCAAGGCTTCTCCCGGGATCACCGAGACAGCGGCAGAGTCATTGGAAGAAAAGGAGGCGCGTGCCTGAAGTTCGCCTTTGGGTTGCTGTAGATATCTCAAAGGTAGTTTCCAAGTGCTCAATAGGTAGGTTTCTCTATATGACACATATATAGGTAAAGTACTCTTCTATTATAATTTGCTACGTCATCCTCGTCTGCCCAATCTCGCTTTTCCTGTTCTGGACGCGGGGTCTGAGAAGTGCATGTAGATTTCTGTCTATCTCTTAACCGCTATGAAGCCTGGCCTGATGGATTGAATAAAGGACCTCCACGCGCCTCTTCCGCAGTCCGACACCACCAAGCGACAAGCGCCGTAGAGGTACTCTTTCACAATGGCTCCCGCAGCGCTCAAGTACGCCATCTTCTGGATCTTCCCTCTCTTCAGCGCAGCCATGTGGCTCGGTCAGCTCCACCTCCCCCACTCTCTCCAGCTCCCCCCGAAAGCCAATCTGCTGACCTACCCCACAACAACAGGCATGTTCCTTGCCATGTTCATCGTATGGGAAGTCCAAGGCCACCCCCACTACGCCTCCATGTCTCCCAACCAGTCCATTGCATTCATTTCCGACATCGGCGCCCAAGGCCTCAAACCCCTCTTCATCACTGGCGCCGTGGTCACAACCCTCTTCCTCGATCTCTCCTTCGCGGCCGAGCGCTGGCTGCGGCACACAGGCCGCCTGGCCCGAAACCTAGCCCCAGCAGAGAAAGTCTTGAGTGTGTTGTCGAGTCCGTCCCACCCTCCCCTCCCACGGAAAATCCCCACCGACGACCCACGAAGACCCAATCGACTAACCACCCCTTTCCCACCCCGTCAGTCCTCTTCGCCATCGCCGGCTCCGCCGGCCTCATCCTCCTATCCATCTTCGACACCCTCCACCACCCCCGCCTGCACGACGGTTTTCTCCTCCTCTTCCTCGCAGGCTACATCCTCTCAGCCGTATGCACCTGCGCCGAATACCAGCGCCTGGGCATGCACTTCCACTCCCTCGCGGCCCTACGCGTCAGTTTCTGGCTCAAACTCGTCTTCATCCTCGTGGAGGTGGCGCTGGCAGTGGTGTTCGCCGTCACAGCCTTCACCGGGAGCCAGAACGTGGCTGCGGTGTTTGAGTGGGTTGTTGCGGTGATTTTCACGGCGTATGTGCTGACGTTTTTGGTGGATCTGCTGCCGGCGGTCAAGGGGGAGCAGGAGTGGGTTAATCGGGTGGGAGATGGGCAGGGCGGGATGGGGGTGGAGATGGGGATTGCAAATGGAGGGCGTGGAGGTGGGGATGGGGTCGTGGGTGCGCTGAAACCGCCGGATAGTGCGCAGAATTTCTGAGAAGGGGGAAGGGCTTGGAAGATGTTGTTGAAGAAAGAGGGAGGTAGGATGTGGTTCGTAGAAGATGATTTGTCGTGGTTTCTTCTGCTATGGTATGAAGTTGACGTTGAGACTGTAGGCTATGTATATATGTGTATTATGTATATACTGAACTCAGGATTAGAAATTCGAGGTAAGCATGGTAGCAAGACTGCTTACCGTGCCCGTGGATCCACCATTAGATAGACAGCACATCCAAAGGACAGTCAAAGACCCCGATAGAATGTGCACACTCAGACAAAACCAGCAAAGTTGAAACGAGTGTTGTTAGTTTCAGGACGGCGGTTTCCATCACGGTGTCTTGTATCACCCCGAATACTTGGTGTCTGCTGGGAGTAGGTGCTTTAGATATGTTTCAAAACACCTCCACTGCTGGAGCTCCGAGACATCCAAGAACACATGGTAACATGTTGAGCACCTTAAGACCCATTTCCACTACCACGTGATGGTCGCCTGGGAGAAAGCAGAAGCCTTCTGCAAGAGACAGTTGCATACGATTGGCGTGGCGAATTCGTTGGTCAAAACGTTCCCTTCGGATGTCCGTGGCCAAGTGGGCAAGAAGGATACAGGTTAAGTGTGGAGCAGCAGGTATTTCTCCTGAAAGATGAGTTTCGAGAGCAGAATATATCCGGACAGATGAAACTAGTCGAGCAAGGGAAGTCTTAGATCAGCAATTCCGGGAGCAAGTGATACTGAATTGCATTTCTTTGCACGACATTATGGCCTTGAATCGTTGCGATCAAGGTATACAAAACAACCACTCTACTCCGAGTAGCCTGTTTGAGTGAATGAAAATGGACTTGAGTAGGAACAAGATCCATGGCGATAACCCCGTGATTCGGAATATCCTTTCCACTTTGGTCCTATGGTGTAACGGAATCAACAATCGTAGGGGAAAGGGCGCTGTTCTCGTATAACGAACCCCCCTTCGTAGGAAGTCGGTATCTCCGAACGGTACCCCATCCACCCTCATCGCTTTCCCATTCATGAAACTATCAACATAACATTTTCCCACCAAACTGTACTGCTTCCCGCCATCATGGGGTCTCTACGTCCGCCAAAGCGACCCTCTTACAATCATCTTCATACCCCACCTCGTGAATCAAAGACGGCGTCCCACATCCGTTCAAGACGCACGTCTAATGCCCCGTTCTCGCCGCACGTGATCCCAGGCCCAAAGCGCAGCAAGGTCCCGGTCCATTGTGCAAGCTCGGGAAATTATCGGCCACGAAGAAGCGTCGTGCTTTTCCCGTGTCCTGGGACAGATCCAGTAATGTCCTTGTTTTCCCTGCCCAGCTGAGGTCAGGTGGGAAAGGTGATTCTGCATTGCGTTTCCGAGCACTGAACAGCTCTTTCAACTCCTCATCATAGTTGGCACCAGGACCCCAAACGGAAGTATCACCCGAAATATAGCTCCTGTTTTTAGCTTCTTCTTTCTTCAAACTAGCAACAAGGGTCCGATCGATATAGTAATGACTGTGATGCGCTGATAAGGCTAAGCTTTTGCAGAGCTTCTCTTCTTGCGGCTTTTCTGATGTGGCGCTCAAGAGAACATCTTATTGCCGGTATAGCAGCAAGCCCAGGGGCTATGACCGCCTGATATGGCAATCATGTGAAGTTAGGGGCGCCGTTCTGAAGCGCCTCCCAGATATCAATTATACAGGTGGGAGGAGCCGCAACATCCACGTCTTCGGTCCAATACACTCAAGAGTGGGCAATGCTGGCAGCACCGCCGACTAAAACGAGTTGACGGCGCCGGTCAGAACGGAATAGGCAGGTGGCCGCTCGGAAGCACTCAACGAGTGCCCTTCGCAGTGGTGCAGTGATGGCGAGATGGGACTTCGGCATCTTTCGGAGGTTCGAGACGAAGCGGTTCGGCTGGGAAAGAGCTGGAGGCTGGAGAACGAAAGTGGGGGCGGTCTGGTCCGTGTTGGATCGCTTGCTAAAGAAAAATGTCAATTACATTCTCTAAGCAGGTGGGGACCACATGCTGTGAATACGTACAAGATACAAGAGAATGTATACCGATTATCATTTGCTACTAATACACAATCAGCAAATTGTAAATCACGCTTACGCCATAGTATATACTCACTAATGATTAACGATGATGCTGGGCAGAGGAAAAGATGAAAAAGAGACTGGCAATGTAAACATAGCATTCTGGCCTGCTCGGCTCCTTCCAAAAAGAATCAAACATTCAGTCAAGAGCAGAGCAACGCCTAAGCAAAGCGACGGGAAAGCAGAGCAGGAAACAGCACCTAAGCGACCTAGCAAATCATTCACCTAGAATCAAGCGGTAAAATTCATGCATTCTTGTTGTTTCTATGCTACCTGCTTTGGAATTCTGATTATACTTCAAACACTTCGACGGCCATATCATATCCATGAGCTGTCAACGGCCTTGATGAGTTTCGACCAGACTGTAGCTTTTTTCGTTGGATATTCATTGATCTGTCAATGGGCGAAAAAGATAGACTTAGCTCACAACTCTGGGCGCTAAAAGAGGGAATCCTTATAAAAGCTTCGAGCCGTAAGGCTCAAGCGGCCTTGGGAAGCTCGAGTTCCACAAGCCACGGCAGCTGCGGAGAATCTTCCTCGGTGCCTTGGATTGCTGCATTAACTAAAAGCGTTTGCGCCCCGTATTCGAGAGGAGTTGCATCTCCAGTGCAGTGAGTGGTGGCGTAATACCCTTGCTGCCGATAGTACTGTTCTTTCTTTGACTTCTCCTCCTTGGATTCTGGCGTGTCGAATTTAGAACATTTGAAGCCCGATAATTTCTCCACGGTTGTAGACTTGTCGTTATCAATATTCGTAAAATGCGAGGGTGTCTCGGTGGACTGTTCGCGCCAGGTGACCATTTTGGCGCCCCAGCCCTCATGGATGTGCCCGAAGCAGTGCAACCGCGGCCGAGCTCGCGCGATGGCTCCAAAGAGAGCTGGACAGCCGGCTCGCTGTTTGGAATCGGTGTAGTCCATGATCCCCTTTGGCGGGCCGTGGGTCATCACTAGGTCAACTCCTTTCGTGATTTCATAGCTGTGCCCTTGACTTGGCTGGTATTGAAAGCCCCAGTCGCCTAAGGATGGCGTGTATGGACTGGCGTAGACATTTAGTGTTGCACCATTCTTCAGGGCGAAGTGGTGACTTCCTTCGTCAAGGAAGATTATACCCGCAGATCTTGCTTCCTCAAACAGCTGCCTCGCTTCGCCATAATCACCGTACACTTTCCTGACAAGGTCGGGATCTAATGGTGGCCGAACATTAGCGACCTTTTCTTTGAAAGCTGGTATGTCCATTGTGAAATCATGATTCCCTGCGATGACTAGCTTGAGTGGTGCCTGGATGTCCATAAGTAATCGTAAAGTGGCTCGGTATTCCTCTAATTTAGACTCTTCAGTAAGATCGCCACAGTGGATGGCTACGTCAGCATAGTGAGACGGTCTTCCTTTTTTCTCGAATTCCACTCCGTGGGTGTCTGAGAGAATGAAGAATCGAGTCTTAACAGAACCTAAGTTTGTCGTTAATTCCATGATGCTGGACTATGAAATAATGATTGCAGAAACGGAGTTGTAGACTGTGATCTCGAAGTGATTACTGATGATCTCTTTGTGGTGATGAGATTTCAACGGAGATGGTGCAGGTAACATTGAAGAGAAGATGCCGCTGGTTGCTGATATACCTCGGCCGCCTCGGGCGCGGAGAGAATTGCGTCCCTACCTCTGCCAAATCTCACTTGATAAAGAATTAGAATTGGAATGAGGCAGCAGCTTGATACTGTTGCTCACACCCTACCAGCGGGTCTCAAAAGTCTGAGCCACTAGCCCACTTTAGGGGTCTCACCCTCCTCTCCTCGCGCCCGTTACCAAAATTTGGCATTCGTCGCCAGCGCCCCCTTCTACCTGGCACCTGCAGTTGCCAATGTTATGTATAGCTTCAGTGTTGACAATTGAGATGTATTGAACTGGCTGAGCTGAATGACCATGGGAAAGAAATGCCAAATTTTGGGGACGGGGACGAATCAATAAGAGAGCAACGATCGAGAATCTCTAAAGTGGGCTAGTGACTCGGAATTTTGAGCTTGAGCCACTCGGAGCCTCGCTAACTCATTTCTCATCCGCGCTAGCCACCTTCGGCGGAGAAAGCCCTAGAATCTTCCTGATCATTATCGCCACCACTGGCAATTTCCATTCAGTAAGGAAAGAATGTTTAAGCAACGCAGGCAGAAAGGACTCGTAATACGTAGAGCATTCTGGAAAGGAAGCTGGGGAGGGTATATATTTCGTTCATCTCTCGTAGAAGCAAGCGCTCATCCTTTACAAGAAACATCTCCTCGAACATCACATCTTTCTACGATTATCGACACCACCCCTCTATAAACACTCAACATCAGTACTGTTTCCATCCACTACAACCACCCACAAGCCACCAAATAAGAAATCACAATGCAATCTTGCCGTGTCGCCCGATGTGTGCCGCGCCAAACACGTAACATCTTCACCCCATCGCTATCTCTATTTCCCCATCACTACAATGGCTTCCCAGGCGGCGACCTGTTTCGTCTCCTCGACGCAGCCGCCTCCGATGCAGTACCATCTCGCGCATCGCGCCCACTTTTCTTTCAGCCCCGCTTCGACGTCAAGGAAGTGCAAGGCGGTTATGAACTACAGGGCGACCTGCCCGGGGTTGAGCAAGGGGATCTGAGTGTGGAATTCGTGGATGAGCGGACACTTGTCATCCGTGGCCGCAGCGTACGGGAGGAGACTTCGACCAATGGCAATGAGAACAAAGCCGTTGCCGCAACGGACGCCGCCAAAGATGATGCGACCTCGGAAACTTCGGAGAAGTCCCAGTTGAATTACCAGAAGCCCGCTGTGGAGGAAGAATACGTGGACGCTGGCGCCGAATCCGAGTCTGGGGAGAAGACACCTAATTCGACCTCTGCCGATAACACTGTCACCGTCGAAACTAAGCAAATCGAAACGAAGAAGGCTGAACCCGAGACGGAGGCATTCAAGTACTGGGTGTCCGAACGCTCGGTTGGGGAGTTCGAGCGGAGATTCAGTTTCCCAGGAAGGGTGGATCAGGAGGGTGTGAAAGCTAGTTTGAGAAATGGAGTACTCAGTGTTGTTGTGCCCAAGATCATTGAGAGTGGTGCTCGGAGGATTCGAGTCGAATAAGCTGGGCTTTTGAACTGATGAAGTGCATAGCGCGAACTTGGTGCATAGCTATGGAGTCGGTGCTTGCAGCTCGGACATTGAGGGATAGATGAATAGGATGTATTGATAAAAATGAGTCAGGAAAATGGAAATAATGACAATTAATAAATCTCCGTAGCATTTGCGACATGTTTAATTGTGACTTTGTCCTCTTTTGTGCCATAACATATAGTTTCATAGCAATTTTGCAGGAACAGCTTTACCATTTGCTACATGATGGGTAGACAGCAGTCCTTCGCTGATGCCACATGTTTTCAATTACCGTAATCGTGTGGAATTCCATGGAGTTTTGCTGGCCCATTTACACTGTCTGGATTAAGATCTTTTCTTTGGAGAGCGGTATAATAGAATCTGACCCATTCGATCTTGCCGTTTGACTGCCTTGGGCTTTTTTCTAAATCCTTACAGCAGAAGATCAGTGCTTTTCTTGTTGCTGTTTTTGCAACATCAATCTGCCCATGTTGCGTTGGTGTCTGAGATGGATGGATGCGAACAACTCAGGCTCTCCAAGTGGGACACTTACAAGGAGGCAGCGTAGCCGCTTTCAATGTTCTTGACGCCATCGCTTACGATGACTCTCCCCAAGGGATGGTCGAACCAATATCCGTACCTAGTTGCGGATGATCGACAATGGAGCTGTAATCGAGGGTAAGGTGTTGTTGCAGCTTTGATGTGCTCGAGCGGTGCGGGGGGCGAGGGGCGAAAAGAAGGCCGGATTTGAAGGAAAGGCCAGAAAGGGGAAAGATCAGGGGTATTCATAGCTCCTTAGCGCTATATGAAGAGATTACCTGCACGAAATTCGGATATCTGCTTACTCCTCCAATCAATCTTCCCAATTCCCACTGTCCCTGCCGTGCATGACCGTTCTTCCCCCACCTGCTCGCGGCGTTAATCACGAGGTCCGTCGTTCGGGGGTAAAAAAAGGTCAAATTTTCACTTGCAGCACTTGCTCACCGCTTGTCCCGTGCACGAGTGCACTCGGGGAAGCCTCGGAGGATTTGCGACAACGCATTCGAACCCAAATCCACCTTCAACGGCTGTTGCTCGACCATTTGACTATTCCTTTAGAGTTGTCTCTACATCATACCCAGTAAGCAATAGTCTTTCGGCCTTTTAGGGTAGACAAGGACCGAATCGTGGATGGAACTTCTCGGCTATCTCAGGAACTCTTTAGCCATAAAGCCAGCGCAAACTATCCACTCTCCACTCTAGTGCCCCCCCTCAGGTGGACAAAGCGCACGGAAACAGCCTTCATTGTTGGAGACTCCAATTCAGGCAACCTTGCAAATCGAAGATCCAACATGAACGGAGAAAGGGAAATTTGATTGGTAGTAACACGCGCCCTCAAGAACAATGATGGCAGCAATCAATGATCATACGGAGGATGATAATGAAACAGCCGAAGTGCGGACTTGCGTACCACTGCCAAATGCAACAAAGATGATATTAGGGATACTGTGGCACTCCATTCATGCTATTAGACGATTGTAGAGTAGATCGGCCCCTGTGCCCTCTGCCCGCACCATAGTCACCATACTAAAGGTGCACCATTAGAAGAGAAAACTAGGGCAGAGAGCAAAGACTAAAGACACTCTCGCCTTCATTAGCGCATCTTCCCTCCAAATGCTTCCAGTTCCATCCCACATACCAAAGGGTGGAATCCTAACTATCTACCCTTAAACAATCATTGCAAGTCGGCGGAACAACAAAGGAACCTCTTCACATGTCCATTTCCACCTCGCTTGCATTGCATTGCATTGGATCGGCATCTGTGTCAGCGGAGATCATGTTCCGATAGGTAGTAATCTTAATAACTAACCCCCCTTCTGTCGAATAGGATCCTTGACTCGAATGCGCAACGTTTGGCGCCGACCTCTCTAACGGCTTACTTTGCTTTCGTCAAGAGCCGCTCAGCTAGGACTGCTTCTTCTTTTTCTATTTTATGTTGTGGTCATCTGGGTCAATCTTCGAGGTCAGAGTCGACTCGCCTTCGATCCCTCGAACCCCATCAACTTGGGCATGGAAGGGGCAGGACAACCCACCTTTCAGTCTCCAAGTCGTGACGCAGGCGTCATAATTGAGCAGCTTGACCCCAAAGCCAATACACCATCCATCAAGGAGAGCACTGGACAACATGCTCCCCACGGGCCAACACCGTTGCAGGTCAGCGAAACAGCCACATCTCCCTCGAGCAGCGAATCCCCTCGGAGCATGAGGAGCCCAAGAACTCCAACCGCCTTCAATACTACGAGTGACTCCCAAACCTCACCGCGATCACCACGCCCCAGCCTAGCAGCTGAGATGGAACAGTCCCAGTCACCTCGCGAGCGTCTCACCGAGTTCCTTGCTTCAGAATCTACAAATACAAACGGATATGTACCAGAGGGAGAGGTCAGGAACCTTCGGAGCATGACGGCTTCACCGTTGAAAGCACAATCATACGGCCAGCTGCGAAAGCTCTCCTCACCGCTGCCGGACACTAGACCTCTAGGCAATTCTTCACCACCTTCCCCACGATCGACGGCATCACCACCCCTCGTTGGCTCAAAACTCAACCCACAAGGCCGGCAGATGCCTCGAACATCATCCATCGACTCCGCCATCTCATCAATATCCTTTGGCGCTTCGCAGGCGCAAAAACCATCAGTGGACTCCATCGCGTCGGCTACACCCGATATATCCAACCTGATCAAAGTCGCCGGCTCACCAGAGGCTGTGATACAACATTTGTTGAAAGAAAAGCAACAGACCGATGCTCGGAGCGGTCAATTGTGGACGCTGGTTGACAAGCAGCGCAAGTTGATTCTCGGTCTCCACCAAGATCTAGATCGAGCGTTGAAGGATAAGGACAAGTACAAGAAGAAGCTGAAGGATTACCAGGATTCGGTTCCACCAGTACCAAGCACAGACCCCAAAAAGCCCGCTTCTCAGCCTCGAAATGCCAGCCAATCTTCGGCGCAGAGTGACAATTCGGCCGATCTACCCATCCAAAAGCAAAGCTTGGAGCAAGCCAGGCCATTAGAGCCGCCTGCATGTATACCAAGCCCCAGGCCATCTCTTGGAGGCCAAAGTGAGAAAAGTGAAAAGCTTGCGGTTGGAGTTGCGCCTTTGGCTCTGGAGGAAGAAAATCATTGGGTAAGGAATAAAGGCAGAGGCGCGGGATCCAATCATGCACACAAGCAAACATCGAGCTCCGACATTGGTGTTTTCGGCATCGACAAACCTATCAAAAGCATAGCTCCATTGCAAACACGGGATTTGGACCAAGCTGCAGAGAGCAGCGGGCACCCAACTTCCCCGCAGTCCGCGCTGACTTCGAAGCCTGTGGTGTCTCCGACGTCCAGCTTCACGGCTAAACGACGCTCTCAAGGACAAACTGCGAAACCATTCAACGGTCCTGCACTAGCGCTAACAGAGGCAGCGCCGCCAGGCAACGACCACGAAAAGATGATGACCCCTCCTCGAAAAGCTCCTCCTGCCCCATTGGATCTTGTGCAACCGACAAAGGAATCCCCGATCCAGCACCTGGACCTACCGGAGAATGACTCTGAGTCTGATTACGAAGATCAAATGGAGGTAGATGAGCTTCCAGTGTTTGACAGAGGCAGAAAGAAAACAAGAGAGGACGATGACAGAGAAAGAGAAGCCGCCTTGATGCAAGAACAACAAGATCGAAGCCGCAGCAAGAAAACAAAGGACTCCAAGTCGCGGTCGGATTCGAAGACATTGAAGGCAAAGTCTGAAGAAAGAGACAAGAAGCTGCCCGCGCAAACGATACCAATACCCACTTCCATCAAAGCTCTCTCACCTGAGCCTACCCCCGCCCTTACCTCATCTTTCCTGTCGGAGCCGACTTCTTTGGCAAGCGTCCTGAATCCTTCGGACATGAACAATACTTCGAACATCTCCGAGCGATCGATAACAATGAAACATCTGGCTAGCCCGGGTCTGCCTCTCAGCCCTCGTCCAATTGATAGACCTATGAAATCACCAATGCCCAGAATGCCACGAGATGGGGCCGCGGCTTCCATTGCATCTCCCCCGTTATCACCCAGGAACAATTTTGTTGGACTACCTCTCTCGCCAAGAGCCCCAAGACAACCCATACCATTTCCACCGCATACGCCAATGTCGATAGCACCGTCCTCACCAATGCCTCCTAATATGGTGCAGCGGGACGATCCCAACCACGCAGGTCAAGATTCTACGAATCAAACCAAGACGCCGTCGTCTCTCGATACCAGACTTGATACACAGAACGCGCGGTACGGAAGCCCAGGTGGGCAAGCGCCGAGGCCCAATGGAATATTCAGAGGATTCATGTCCGAGGCATATCCAGGGCTTCTGATTCCACCGAACGCTCTTCCGTCCATCAAAATCACCGTAGTATCTTCCCGTCTCAAACCTTCGCGCAATAGCCTGGTACTCAAAGGAGCAGATGAGGAGCCTGTGTTTACACTGGGGGTCTCGGCAAGATTTGACCATCGAGATTTGTGGCTCGTTGAGAAACCGATTCTCTCGTTACAGCACCTCGACTCGCAGCTCAGACAGTCCCCCGCCTTCAACGTGAAGCTTCCTGACCGGTCCTTGTTCAGTGGTCACGCCCCAGCAAAGGTTGATGCCCGCAGACTGGCTTTGGAGAAATACTTTGAGCAGATCTTGGATATTCAGATGGATGAAAGGGCAGCAGTCGCGCTTTGCAACTACCTGTCTACGAACGTCTCGGAGCCAAAGGTCCCTGAAACGAACGGAACAGTGTCTGCTCTACCCACTGGCCCACCTGTCACACAAGATTCAGATAGGAGATTAACAAAAGAAGGCTATCTCACTAAAAGAGGAAAGAACTTTGGTGGTTGGAAGGCAAGATTCTTCATACTCGATGAACCGGTCCTGCGCTACTACGAGACTCCTGGTGGGACCTTACTGGGAACAATCAACCTTCACAACGCTAAAATTGGCAAGCAAGCGCAAGCCAAGCAACCAGGCTCTCCATCACGAAGTGACGAGGGCGATGGCCAGTACCGGCATGCTTTTCTCATTCGACAGCCCAAGAGAAAAGATTCCAACAGCTACATGGACCACGTTCTGTGCGCTGAGAGTGATGCAGAGCGAGATGCTTGGGTGACTGCACTTCTGTGCTATGTGGAGGGATTCGAGGTGGACGGCAAGTCAAGGCCACCTGTCGTCAAGAATGACTCGGGCTCTAGCAAGACAGCAGTACTAGTGAAGAAGAACTCGCTTAAGAAGACAGTGGTCACCATTGACAGCCCAGAGTCTGATGGCTTCGATAGCCTGCAAGCTGTTCCCTACGAAGAAACGCGACAGGCACCACCTCCTTATGTTCAAATCATACCAGACCCGCGTCCAAACGCGGATTCACCGTCACCAACGGCCTCTGGACAGCCTCAGCTCAGGGCACCATCAGCACAGACAAAAGCAATTTCTGGTCCGCAAAACGGTGCCAAGATCAGCAATGTAGGAGCTTGGGGCAACAAGCCAATGGCATCTCCGTTACCTCCAAATCCGAAAGAGCAGAAGAAGAGGAGTCTCTGGGGATTCCACAACAAGGATGCGTCTCATCTCGGTGCTCATCATTCCAATGACTCTGATTTGAGCTTGACCCAGCTGCAATACCAGGAGCAAATTACCAATGTAAAGGCAGCTTTCGGCGCACCACTCGCTGAGGCGGTTGAATACTGCGCGCCGCAGGGAGTGGGCGATGTTTGCTTGCCGGCGGTGGTGTACCGATGTCTTCAATACTTGACAGTCAGGAATGCCGCTAACGAAGTGGGCATCTTCCGTCAGAGCGGATCAAACATCACGATTAAGAAGCTCAAGACCCGTTTCAACGCCGAAGGGGACTACGACTTGCTCGCCGATCCCGACTACGATGTGCATGCTGTGGCATCACTGCTCAAGCTCTATTTGCGCGAGCTGCCCGCTATGATACTGACTCGTGAGCTCCACATGAAGTTCCTGTCTGTACTGGGTAAGCACAACTCCTGCAGTCGTATATTTTTGGAGTCCACCTGCTAACTTTGAATCAGAACTCAAGGACGACCGTCAGAAGATAGCTGCATACAACGTCTGCGTGCACAAGCTTCCAAAAGCCAACTTTCATCTTCTTCGCGCTCTATCCGAGTATCTCATCACTGTGGTCCAAAACTCCGAAGTCAATCTGATGAGCATACGGAACGTCTGTATCGTCTTCTCGCCGACCCTGAACATACCCAATCCGGTCTTCACCATGTTCCTCACTCAATTCGAATTCATTTTCGGCAAGCCACCGGAGGACGTATCGGTACCAACTCTAGAAGTCACCCATTCTGACCCTCTGACCCCGGACGATATCAGGAGCCCAAGAAGGCAGATGTTTTCTGAAATTCCCACACCATCCTACAACCAAGAGACCTTCTCCAGTAATCATCAGCAGCCAACACCAAGGTCACCAAACAAGGACACCAAGCTCGCACACGACACGGGCTTCATCCCCATCCAGCCAGCCTACGATACCCCAATGTCAATTCCCTACACCCAGACACAGGATCAGGGCTCAGTCACCGTCCCCGGACCGGAGTACGCCGTGGCTAGGCCCCGCAACCTGGCTCCCGGCGGGCCAGCCAAACAGAGAAGACGAGAGAGCTCGATGCTCCTCATGAACAACCAACGAACAAGCTCACTGCCTATGCTAGGATCCCAAAACGGTACGCATTCCACCCTCATCGCTGAAAATGGGTATTGGCTAACCAGCGCTTAGGCACCATGCACGAAGAGAGTGAATTCGCCTAAGCCTCACCCATCCGAACGCCATCCATTCACAGCCATTACGATCAATGCCCACCAGCGCCCCCACGAACCAATCTCTATGTACAATAATGTCTATACCTCCACCTTCGTTCCCCTCAGCGGGCAACCCAGCATGGCGTCCCGGCGCACCAACGATCTTTCCCTACCTAATCAGCAGGGGCAGGATCCTCCTTTTCAACCAATCTTTTCTCCTTTTGGGCAGTCGTTTCAGATTATACCCACGTGCACGAGCGAGCGAGCGAGCGAGCAATCTATCTATCTATCCATGGAATTCTAAAGGATCGTTCCACTAAGCGAGCTGAATCCTTTTGGGGCGGTAATGGTACTTACTTATTCATCCAGTCTCTGTTGAATTAGTTCTGGCGTTCTGGAGGGGATTCGCTTGGATGGTTGGAATTTATTGGGGGAAATGCGGAAAAGCGAACAGTGTGAGTGGAGGGGGG
>JAABUQ010002429.1_pt1 | contig 36932 bp, 37 predicted proteins | sample 5560001 | NCBI WGS metagenome assembly JAABUQ01 (sample SAMN10711888, study PRJNA513371) | rock metagenome | isolation source: Antarctica rocks | place: Antarctica: Victoria Land, Finger Mt nord | collected 2015-12-18 | reverse complement strand
CTACGACATCATCGTGGACCGCTGCTGCACCGCCTGGAACTGGCTTATGGACCAACCAGACCGCATCCGCTCCATCGCAACCACACCTTGGACCAAAACGGTCAGTGCATAGGACGGTTGGTATTAGGTCATGCCTGCACTACGCCAAAGCAAGCCGTACGTGGTGGAAGGGGCGGCGCAACGGATTGCACACGTTGAGGCGCATGTGAGCGCGGACTTCCTCGAACTGGATGGCTTGGTCCACAACGTCGCACATAACCAGGGGCAACCCTGACGCTTGCTTGATGATGCTGTCAGATCACGCTCTTGGAAACGCGATGCTGTCCTGGTTCGTCCGCAATGACTTGGCCGCCACGCGCCGGTAGCTCTACGCCGCATCCAGGCTGGACCAGATGCTGTAACCTGAGAGAAGCGGATCTGGCCTGCAAGCTTTTCAGCAACAAACATCACCCATCAACCTCGATATTGCCCACGATATGAGACTGGTGCTAGACACGGACGTGGTGCTGAGCGGGTTGCGAAGTACGGTCGGGGCGTCCCGTGTCCTGCTGCTTGCCGTGGAGGCAGGCGTGCTCACGCCATTGGTGAGCGTCGCCACGGTGATTGAGTATGAGGCGGTGCTGAAACGGGCGGAACATCTGCAAGCTACCGGACTGGACGCCGAGGAGGTTGACCGTTTCCTGGACGACTTCATGGCGCACGCTGACCATATCACGCCGCACTTCCGGACACGGCCATCTGTGCACGACCCGGATGACGAGATGTTCGCCGAGCTGGCGGTCAACGGACAGGCGGACGCGCTCGTGTTCTTCAACATCGGGGACTACCGGCCCGCTGATCCCCGTGCGCCTCGGCTGGCCATTCCGGTGTGCCGGCCAGGCGACATCTTGAGGAGGCTTTCATGGCGACCGTAAGCAACTTCGCGCTCCGCATCCCTCCCTCCCTGATGGAGGACGTAAAGGCACTGGCCGCCCAGGATGCCGTCTCGGTCAACCAGTTCCTGATACAGGCCGCGGCGGAGAAGGTGGCCACCTTGAAGGCACGTGGCTACCTGGCTGAATGCGCTGCCCGCGCAACACCCGGCGACCTCCGGCGTATCCTGGCGAAGGCCGGGACGGCAACTCCCGTCCCCGGCGACGAGTTGCCGGAAGGCTGGCCGGAACGGCCCGCCTGATGCCATGGCTCGGATTTGCGCCTGTTGCCACAGTCCAGGCGGCCCGGCGCTGCCGCAGCGGTGCGGTTGGCGCGGGATGCCGCGGCAGCACCGGACCTGGCGGGCCTAGCGTCGCGGTGCGGGCGGTGGCGGGGGTCGCCTGAGCCTCGGTCCCCGCAGCATGAGGCTGCGGATGGCCCAGCGCGTTCCTATGCCAGCCGCCGCAACCCAGGATGCCGCCCCACCTGTTGCTGTGGCCGGGGCTGGCTGGCCAGTGCCGCACCCGCGAGCCCGGCCGCCATCGCGGCGTAGGCGACGGCCATTGACCGATGCGACAGCACGAACTCCCATCCCGGGGTGAACCGCTTCGGCGTCACGGTGTAGTCCACGACTGCCGCGAAGGCGGACACCGCCAAGGCGTCCCGCAGCACCGGCAGCGGCGCCAGGGGTCCGCGCTCCCCGGTCCGCCACTCAAACAGCGCCGCCCAGAACACGCAGGCAGCAAAGTGGGTCGCGGCACCCGTCAGCGTATGGGCGAGGTCGGCTCCCTTGAACGAGGCAGCCTGCTCGCCGTTCAGCCAATGGCTGGTGGAGTTGGTGGGCTGCAGCGCGCCCTTGCCCTCGGCGCGCGCAAGCAGCGCCAGGGCCGCGGTTGACGCCGCGGCCGCGGCGGCGCCCGAGACGAGCGCACGGATCAGGAAGGCGGTCTGGCGTGCCACGGCGAACTCCAAAAACGGGAGCCGAGCGAACGCGCGGGATCGAGGCCTGTTCCCCCGCGCGCAGCCCTCCCCTTGCACCCACCCCCGCGCAGCCTGATGTTTCACTGTATCACCCTCAACCGAGGCCAACATGACCCCGCTTTCCATCCTGGACCTCGCCCCAATTCCCGAGGGCAGCACCCCGTCCGACGCACTGAACAACGCCCGCAGCCTGGCCCAGCACGCCGAGCGCGCCGGCTACAACCGCTACTGGCTGGCCGAGCATCACAACATGGTCGGCATCGCCAGCGCCGCGACCTCCTTGGTGATCGGCCATGTCGCGGCAGGGACCAGCACCATCCGGGTTGGCGCCGGCGGCATCATGCTGCCCAACCATTCCCCGCTGGTGATCGCCGAGCAGTTCGGCACCCTCGATGCCCTGTTCCCGGGCCGCATAGACCTTGGCCTCGGCCGCGCGCCCGGCGCGGACGGGCGGACCTGGCGGGCGCTGCGCCGGGACCCCTCGGCGTCCGACCACTTCCCGGACGACGTGCTGGAGCTGCAGGCCCTGCTGGCGCCGGAGCAGCCGGGCCAGCGCATCCGCGCGGTGCCGGGGGTGGGCAGCGAGGTGCCATTGTGGATACTCGGCAGCAGCACCTATGGCGCGCAGCTCGCAGCCATGCTCGGGCTGCCCTATGCCTTCGCGTCGCACTTCGCGCCGGACGCGCTGTTATCCGCGCTGCGGCTGTATCGCGCCGGGTTCAAGCCGTCGCGCCAGCAGGCGCGGCCGCATGCGATGGTCGGGGTCAACGTGGTCGTCGCTGACACGGATGCGGAGGCCCGGCGCCTGTTCACCTCGGCGCAGCAGTCCTTCACCCACCTGATCCGCGGCACCCGCGGCAAGCTGCTGCCGCCGGTGGACGACATGGACCAGGTCTGGTCGCCGATGGAAAAGGCGCAGGCATCATCAATGCTCGCCTGCTCGTTCGTCGGCTCCCCCGAGACGGTGCAGCGCGGCCTGCAAGCCTTCGTCGCTGACACCGGCGCCGACGAGCTGATGGTCGCCGCCAACATCTGGGACCATCAGGCCCGGCTGCGCTCCTACGAGCTGCTGGCCACCGTCCAATCCTCGCTGGGCGCGGCGGTGCGGGAGCAGGCTGCGTGAGCGACGACGCTCCGGCGGAGTCCAAGCTTACCCGGAGCAAGCAGCGCTGGGCGGAAGAGGGCCGGTTCCTGACGGGGCGGCATGCCCGGCCGGAGACCGACCGCCTGCCGCCGGGCCAGCACCTAACCCAGGACTGGCCGGTGCTGGACCTGGGCCTGCACCCGGCGGTCCCGCTCGACCGCTGGACCCTGCAGGCCTTCGGCGCCGTCGAGCATCCGGTAACCCTGAATTGGGCCGCCTTGCAGGCCCTGCCGCAGGCCAGCAAGGTATCCGACATCCACTGCGTCACCACTTGGTCCCGCTACGACAACCAATGGGACGGCGTGCCCGTGCGGGCGCTGCTGGACCTGGTGCAGCCTCAGGCGGAGGCAGGGCACGTCCTGCTGCACTCCTACGACGGCTATACCACCAACCTGGACCTGGCCGACTTCGCTAGCCCCGATGCCATCCTGGCCCATAGCTGGTCCGGCAAGCCGCTGACGGAGGCGCACGGCGCGCCGCTGCGCCTGGTGCTGCCACACCTGTATTTCTGGAAGTCGCCGAAGTGGCTGGCCCGCATCGAGTTCCGCACCGGGGACCGGCAGGGCTATTGGGAAACGCGCGGCTACCACAACCGCGGCGATCCCTGGGCAGAGGAGCGCTACTCCGCCGGCTGACCGGCCGCCGCTACTGCGGCGGCCAGCCCGTGACGTCCTAGGCGGATGCTAGTACGAAGCGGAGCGGGCTACGATCGGCCTGACACGTGCACCCGGCCGACGCATTGAACGGACAGAAGCCACATCTGCCGCCTCCACCATATCCGGGGCAGCCACGGGAGCCTGCAGCGCGAGCGGCGGCAGCGCCGGCAGAGCGTCGGCCGCCATCTCCAGCCGGATGTCGCCGGGATATTCGTAGTTCGCACCCGATGCCGCATCCACCACCACGCCAATGACACCGCCTGCGATGATGTTGCCGAACGTCGCGCCGCCGAACGAGGGCGCCTTGGTCACTGTCGCGGTCTGGAAGCCCGGCTTGCTGCACGTCACCGACAGGTCGTTCTTGCTCTTGTCCAGCCGCACGCTGCCCGGCGTCTGCGCAACCGCGCCGATCCGCGCGCCCACCCGGTCCACGGTGCAGGTCGCACCCGGCGGCGTGGTCGAGACGGTGACGGTCTGGCTGCTGCCGTTCACGATGGTGGCGCAGGCAGACAACAGAGTAATGGGAAGTAGAAATGCTGCTTTACGCATGGGACACCAGGAAAAAGTGATGGATGCAAATTAATTGATTCGCTGGTGCCGGCAATATTAAATCGTCAAAACGTTCATTAGGATTGGTAGTTAATCCAGCTATAATTTTCTATTCGCAGTGCCGTTCGTTTTGTATTGGCCCATGTCAATTTCATCCATCCCCGGGATCGCAGACCGCAGCCGCACGGCATGGGGGCAGCGGCAGCCCGCCGCCATGGCTCGCGCTGCCCGCGAGGCCGGCAGGTCACAGGGCCGCTGGTATTGACGGGTGCCAACAGGTCATCGCGCTTCCCTGGGTATGGATCGGCTCCCGGGCTCGCCTGCCTCCCGTCCGGGCCAGCGATGGAGTCCGGAATGGCTGGCGGCGTCGGCGCGGTCATGACCTGCAGGAGTGACCGCATATGCCATAGGAAAACGGCCTTCGGCCCGGTTTCTGCCGGGTCAGGAATGATGGCGGCTTGCAATCAAGGCATGGCAGGTTCAACAGTCCGGGCGGATGGCCGTTACCGTACACGATCCCTGCCAGGCCTGCCGGACGCCATGACGGAGGATAGCCCGGCCCTGAACGCGGCGCCCGCACCCGTGCCAGCCGCGACGCCTGTGCGGAAAGCGCCGGGTGGCGGCAAGTCCCGGCTGAATGCCCTCCTGGCCCGCGTCGGCCCCGGAGTGATCACCGGCGCCGCCGACGACGACCCCAGCGGGATCGCTACCTACTCCCAGGTCGGGGCGCAGTATGGCTATGCCCTGGGCTGGACGGTGCTGTTCAGCATCCCATTCATGATCGCGGTGCAGGAGATCAGCGGCTGGATCGGCCGGGCCACCGGGCGCGGGCTCGGCGCGGCGTTAGCGGACCACGCGCCGCGGGGCGTGGTCGCCACCTTGGTCGGGCTGCTGGTGGCCGCCAACGTCATCAACCTCGGCGCCGACATCGGAGCGATGGCAGGGGCGGCGCAGCTCGTGCTCGGCGGCCCGGTTGCCGCCTATACCGTGCTCCTGGCGGTCGTATGCGCCACATGCGAGATCTGGTTCTCCTACAAGCGCTGCGTCGTAGTGCTGAAATGGCTGGCCCTGTCGCTGTTCGCCTATGTGCTGCTGCTGGTCGTCGTGCGCGTGCCGCTGCGGGAGGTGCTGTGGGGCGCGTTCGTGCCGCACCTGCAGGGCGGCGGCGTGCTGACGGCGCTGGTCGCCGTGCTGGGCACCACCATCAGCCCCTACTTGTTCTTCTGGCAGGCGGCCGAGGAGGCGGAGGACGAGCAGGCCGGGCCGGATGCCCGCCCGCTGCGCGACCATCCCCAGGACGCCCCGGCGGAGATGGCACGCATACGCACCGACACTGCCACCGGCATGGTGTTCTCCAACCTGATCGCACTGGCGATCATGGCCGGCAGCGCCGCCACCCTGCACGCGGGCGGCGTGACGGAGGTGGATACGGCGGCGGACGCGGCGGCGGCGCTTAAGCCTCTCGCTGGTTCCTTCGCCTCCCTGGTGTTCGCGGCGGGGATCATCGGCACCGGGCTGCTGGCCGTGCCGGTGCTGGCGGGATCGGCGGCCTACGGCGTGGGCGAGGCGCTGCGGTGGACGGTGGGCCTCGACCGGCGGTTCCGGGAGGCGCGGGCGTTCTACGGCGTGATCGCCGCCGCCACGGCCCTGGGCGTCGCGATCACCTTCGCGCCGGTCAGCCCGATGCGGGCGCTGTATTGGAGCGCGGTGATCAACGGCGTCGTCGCGGCGCCGCTGATTGCGGCGATGGTGGTGCTGGGCTCCCGAGCCTCGGTCATGGGCAGCCTGGTGCTGCCCTGGCGGCTGCGGCTGATGGGGTGGGCGACGGCGCTGCTGATGATGGCGGCGACGCTGGGCATGCTGACGCTTGGCTGAACGCCGGGACGGGGCCGCGAGGTTGGATGAGCCTGTGGCTGGAGCTGGTGGAACGCCGAGCTGATACCAGACGCTAAAAATTCTGACCCGTGATGTTTCCCGTCATTGCGAGCCGCCCTTGCAGCGTGGCAATCCATGGGCCGGGAGAACCGTGCTGGCGGCCCTGGATTGCCGCGGCGCTGCGCGCCTCGCAATGACGGGAAAAACGGTCAGAGCGGATGGCCGTTGGTATGACATGCTATGTCTGCTGCCAGCGGCGCCTTGTTGGTGACAGGAGGCGGTATGCCGGCCAACTTATTCGACCATCTCCCCGCAGCCTCGCCGGACGAGGAGTTCGTGGAGATCCTCAACCGGCCCGGCACGTGGATCGAGCGGATCGTGTCCACCGGCCAGTCCACCTCTGAGGACGCCCCGTATGACCAGAACCACGACGAGTGGGTGCTGCTGCTCAAGGGAGCGGCTGGGCTGTGGGTCGAAGGGGAAGGAGAGCGCGAGCTTTGCCCCGGTAACTACCTGCTGATCCCCGCCCACCGCCGGCACCGGGTCACGTGGACCGCACAGGATGAGGCGACCGTCTGGCTCGCCATCCACTTCGACGCGCCAGCCGAGACCCCCTGATCCGGCATATGCGGGTTGGCGGCCCTTCGCCTGCTTGGGCAAGCGGGATGTGCTTCTGGACGGGATGAGGACATCCGCCCCTGCTCAGGTGAGCGGGGCGTCCGAGCCGATCAGGCCGTCCGGCGATGCTTGGGCCATATCACGGCGGCCGACATGCTGGGTAAACAGACGGATGCCCTCGCCCAGCCGGCCACGTTCCAGCGCATCCAGCACATCACGATAAACAAGGTGGCTGGGGTAGAGCTGGGCAGGCGCCGCCGCGAACCAGCAGAGGTCTCCGGCCTTGGGCGTCTCGTGCCCGCCCAGGACGCGCTTGCTGGGACTGCCCTTCAGCGTCGCCCGGTGGCAGAGCGAGACGGAGTGGCCCCGGTCGTCAAAGATTTGCAGCAGGGCGATCGGCCGCTCAGAGGCGTCCACCTCGCAGCCGAACTCCTCACGGGCGCAGGCGGAGATGCGATGGGCGATCTCCTCCCTGTGATGGATGATGCTGCCAGGGACATGCCAGCCGGCCCCGAATGGATCGTCCCGCCAAGCCAGCAGCACGCCTTTCTGCTCGTCCTGGACCAGCAGGTCCACATTCACCGTCGCCATCACCTCGGTCATGAACCGGAACAGCGGCCAGGGCAGGTCGGCGCCTCGCCCGCTCAGCTTGGCCAGGATGCCTTCGAGCATCCGCAGCTCCTCGTTCGTGAGCGCTGGGGTCTTGGAAGTTGTCATCGCGGGATGCTCCGTCATTGCCGCAAACCATCAGCCACCCTGGTTTGCCTCCCGCAACACGAACATTGAAGATCCGCTCCGGGTCGAACCCGGTGGGCATGCCCCCAATTGTCCGAATCAACAGGTATCACCGTGATGTCCGGCCTGGCACCGGAAGGGCCAGGACAGGCTGCGGCCATCACGCCTCCTGCACGACGGGCCGCACGCCGGCGCCGCGCTCGACGCGCAGCGGCCGTTGGTCGGCGTCAAGCAGGGCGGCGCCGATGCGGTCCGGCAGGGGGTAGGCCCCCTCGGCATCGAGGCGCAGCAGGACCTGGTCAGGCGTCCAGGACAGGCGGCACGTCAGGCGGGTGGCCGGACCGTTCTCGGTGATCCCGTCATCCTCGACCAGCACGAACTCGCTGCTGCCCTGTCCCGGGCCGGGGAACAGGCGGAGCAGCCGGGACGGCTCGTCATGCAGCCGGCCCATGCCCGCCGTGTCGGTCAGCGGCAGGATGGCGCCGGCCGGCGCCAGCAGGGGCAGGCAGTCCAGCGGCGCCTCGACTTCGGCCAGGCGGCCCGGCGGGAACACGGCGCCGGTGTGAACGTCGAACCACGCCTCCGGCCCCTCCGGCAGCCGCAGGCGGCGCAGACGTTCGCCGGGCTGGACGACCGGCGCCGCGAGCAGGAAGGGGCCGAGCATCAACTCGTCGCAGTCGGCGATGCAGCCGGGGTCGTCCGGGAATTGCAGGAAGGTCGGGCGGATTACCGGCTCGTGCCGGTCGGCGGCGTGGTGCATCAGGCTGTACAAGTAGGGCATCAGCCGGTAGCGCAGGCGGATCGCCTCGCGGATCGCCGGCAGGGCGTCAGGGTGCAGCCAGGGGCTGTTGTAGGCCCCGTCCGGCTTCCAACTGTTCATGATGAAGCGGGGATGCACGGCGCCGGCCTGGGTCCAGCGCACCAGCAGCTCCGCGTCCGGCAGCGGCCCGGCAAACCCGCCGACATCGTGCCCGGTGTTATACAGCCCCGACAGCGACATCTGCAGCCCGGTCCGCAAGTTCCAGCGCAGCGTCTCCCAGCTTGTCGTGTTGTCGCCGCTCCAGCTTTGCCCGTAGCGCTGCACCCCCGGCATCCCCGCGCGGGTGACGGTGAAGGGGCGGCGGCCCGGAGCGTGGCGGCGCTGCTCCTCCAGCGTTGCGCGCGTCATCAGCAACGGCTGCACCGGGCGCAGCAGGTCCAGCGGCGCGGGCGCGCCGAAGTTGGCGCACTCGGCGGCCTCGTCCCACAGCTCATACTCGTTGTTGTCGTTCCAGCCGGCGTCTATGCCCGGCGCCAGGACGCTGCGCCGCAGGCCATCCTGCCACCAGCGGATGCCAGCCGGGCTGGTGAAGTCGAGGTGCGCCCCCTCCCCGTCCCAGAACTGCGACAGCAGCGGCTGGCCATCGTCGTCGCTCCGCACGAAGGCGCCAGCCGCGGCGGCGTCGCCATAGCCGGGGTGATCGTCGAGCAGGCAGGGCTTCAGGTTGACCACCACCTGCATCCCGGCGGCATGGAAGCGGGCCATCAGCGCCTCCGGCTCCGGGAACTTGGCGCGGTTCCAGTGGAACACGTAGCGGCGCGGGCCGATGGAGGTGTAGCCGCTGCCGAAGTGGAAGGCGCTGACCGGCACGTCCTCGGTCCGGCAGCGTTCGATGAAGTCCTCGATCCGCGCCTGCGCGTCCGGCGCATCGGCCAGGGCCATCGTGGTCTGCGCATAGCCGAGGGACCAGCGCGGCGGCAGCGCGGTGCCGCCAGTCAGGCGCAGGAAGGCCGGGGTCACGTCGCCCAGCCGCGGCCCGGCCAGGACATACAGGTCGAGGTCGCCGCCCTCGGCCTCGTAGCCGCGGAACAGGCCGTGGTAGTTGTCGTGCTCCGCCCCGAGGTCGAAGGCGCCGGCGGCGTGGTTGTCATACAGCAGGCCATAGGCGGTGCCGGTCGCGCCGTCCTGCGCCAGCACGAAGGGCCAGTGCTTATACAAGGGATCGCCAGTGCGGGGATCGTAGCCCAGCGCGTCCCGCATGGCGGTGCGCAGCCGCCGCCCGTGCAGGTCCAGCGGCCCCGTCTTGTCGCCTAGGCCGTAGTAGCGGTCCGCCGGGTGCCGGGCGAGGTAGTGGGCGACGGCCGTGCCGCGGCGCGCGAACATCCAGGCCATGCCGGGCCGGTCCTGCAGGAACACCTGGCCGTCAGGGCGCAGCCACTGCAGCCGGAACGGGTCGAGCCCGATGCGGACGCCGAGCTGCGTCGTCGCCAGCGTCAGCCCGCCGTCGCCGCGGGTGATGGATGGTATGGGCCAGGCGTCCTCGTCCATGCGGTCGCGGCCCTCCCAGGGCACGTCGGCGGCACCCGGCGCGGGGACCATCCAGGTGCGCGGCTGCCGCGGGGCGCCGTCGCGCAGGAACAGCACGCGGGCCATGTCGGCGCCGAGCAGGCTGATGCGGCAGGTGATCCCCTCGCCGCAGTCCAGCAGTACGCCGTGTAGGGTCTCGGCTTGCAGGGTGGCGCGACGGATGGGGCGCATCAGGGACTCCTTGCAGGGTCAGGGTGCGCCCGTGCCCGGCAGATAGCAGCGCTCTGCTCCCTCTCCCTCCGGGAGAGGGCCGGGGTGAGGGGGCGGGCAAGCACAACCCTATCAAAGGTATGGCTGAGCGCGGTCGGCGCAGGCGGTGCCCCGCTCCGCAGCCAAGACCCCCTCACCCCTGCCCTCTCCCGGAGGGAGAGGGAGCAGGAAGCGCCAAAGTGACGCCGTCGGCATCGAACAGGTGCAGGCGCTCGGGCGGCAGGTGCAGGCGGACCGTGTCGCCGGACCGCAGCCCGGTCTGGCCGGCGACTTGCAGCACCGCCTCGTGCTGGGCCAGCCGCACGTAGCTCGTGCCGCCAAGCTGCTCGACCGCCGTCACCGTCGCCGGCAAGCCGTCCGGCGCCTCCTGCAGGTGCTCGGGCCGGATGCCGAGCGTCACGGCATCACCGGCGCGCAAGCCCGGACGCGCCGGCACCGCAATGCCGCCCAGCCCGTCCGCCTCCACCCGCGCCCCGTCCGGCCCCGCCGCCAGCACTCGCCCGGGGAAGAAATTCATCCGCGGCGACCCGATGAACCCCGCCACGAACTGGTTGGCCGGGGTGTTATACAGGGCCAAAGGCGGCCCGGCCTGCTCCACCCGGCCGCCGCGCAGCACCACGATGACGTCGGCCATCGTCATCGCCTCGATCTGGTCGTGCGTCACGTAGATCATCGTCGTGCCCAGCCGCCGGTGCAGCGCCGACAGCTCCGCCCGCATCCCCACGCGCAGCTCGGCGTCCAGGTTGGACAGCGGCTCGTCGAATAGGAAGATCTCCGGCTCCCGCACGATGGCCCGGCCGATCGCCACGCGCTGCCGCTGCCCGCCGGACAGCGCCGAGGGCTTGCGCGCCAGGAACGGCTCCAGACGCAGCATGCGCGCGGCCTCGGTGATGCGCGCCTCGACTTCCGCCTTCGGCGTACGCAGGTTCTCCAGCCCGAAGGCCATGTTCTGCCGCACCGTCATGTGCGGATACAGCGCGTAGGACTGGAACACGAGCGCCAATCCCCGCTGCGCCGCCGGCAGGTCATTGACCCGGCGCCCGCCGATCAGCACGTCCCCGGCGCTCACCGGCTCCAGCCCGCAGATCATCCGCAGCAGCGTGCTCTTGCCGCAGCCGGACGGGCCGACGAAGGCGACGAACTCGCCATGCCGCACGTCCAGGTCCACGCCGTGGATGACCTCCACGGCGCCGAAGCGCTTGGACACGCCGCGCAGGCTGAGGTCCGCCATCCTACTTCACACCGGCCGAGGCGATGCCCTGGGTGATGTGCCGCTGCAGCACCAGGAAGATCAGCGTCACCGGCAGCAGCGTCAGCACCGTCATCGCGAGCAGGAGGTTCCAGGAAGTCGTAAGCTCCCCCTGGAACGAATTGAGCGCAAGCTGCAACGTAAAATGCTCCGACCGGTTCAGCACCACCATCGGCCACAGGAAGTCGTTCCAGCGCCACATGACGGAGAAGATCGCCAGCACCGCCAGCGCCGGGGCGGACAGCGGCAGCACGATGCGCCAGAACAGCCGCCACTCGCTGGCGTTGTCCATGCGGGCGGCGTCCAGCAGCTCGTCGGGCAGGGTCAGCATGTATTGGCGCAGCAGGAACACCCCGGTCGGCGTGGCGACGCCGGGCCAGATGACGCCCCAGGGCGAGTTCACCAGGCCGAGGGCCGAGGCGATGAGGTAGTTGGGCACCAGCACGATGGTGGGCGGGATCATCAGGGTCGCCAGGATGACCAGGAACACCGTGGCCCGGCCGCGGAACTGGTATTTGCTCAGCGCAAACGCCGCCATCGCGTTGAACAGCAGCGTGATCGCTGTGGCGACGACGGTGATGAAGGCGCTGTTCCAGAAGTAGCGCAGGAAATCGAAGCGGCGCACGACCTCGGCATAGTTGGACCATGCGGCGTGCAGGCGCAGCACCGGCGTGCGGCCGGCGACCGGCACCCGGATCACCGTGCCGGGGTCGGTCGGGTCCACCAATTGGGATTGCAGGCCGATGCGCCTGATCTCGGCCAGCACCTGCCCGGCGTGGTCCCCGGATTGCACGCGGAACAGCGGCAGCTCACCCGGGCGGCCGGGCACCGCGGCCCGGGCGGGCTCGTAGGGCAGCAGCGTCGGCGGGGTCTGGTCCAGGGCGGCTGGAGTCTTGAGGGAGGACAGCGCCAGCCAGGCAACGGGTCCGAACATGACGGCGACGCCCAGCAGCAGGTAGGCGTAGCAGGCCCAATCCGTCCAGTCCGCATGCCCGCGGCCCCGCGTCGCCAGCAGGAAGCGCCCGGCCCTACCCATTGCTGCGCCGCGTGGCCCGCAGTTGCAGCAGGGTCAGCACCAGCAGCACCGCCGCCAGCAGCAGGGAGGCCGCAGACGCCATGCCGTATTCCCGCACCTGCTGGGCGAACCCGGTCTCGTAGATGAATTGCACCAGGTAGGTCGTCGCCGTCCCCGGCCCGCCGCCGGTCAGCACGAACACCTCGTCGAATATCTGCACTGCGCGGATGAGGGACAGCACCAGCACGACCAGCAGGCTCGGCATCACCAGCGGCAGGGTGATGCGGCGGAACCGGGTCCAGGGCCGGGCGGCGTCCATCGCCGCGGCCTCATAAACGTCGCGCGGGATCGCCTGCAGCCCGGCCAGCAGGATGAGGGTGTAGAAGCCCATATGCGCCCAGATGCTGACGAACACCGTCCAGCCGAAGGCTGAGCCGGCGCCGAGCAGCCAGTCTACCGGCTGTCCACCGCCGGCCTGGATCGCTGCGTTCAGCACACCGTTGCGCTGCAGAATCCACTTCCAGATCAGCGCCACCACCACGGGAGATAGCAGCACCGGGTAGAAGAACGCCGCGCGGAAGAAGCCGCGTCCGGTGATGGGTTTGTTCAGCGCCAGGGCTGTGACGCCGCTCAGCAGCACCATCAGCGACACCTGCAAGGTTACGAACAGCACGGTGTTATGGACCCCGTGCCAGAACAGGTCGCGCTGGCAGGACGACGGGTCGAGGTAGCTGCCGCACTCCAGCAGCGCCTGCATGTTGCCAAGGCCAACCCAGGGGCGCTCGCCGGGCAGCAGGTTGGTGCCTGACGTCGCGGCGTACCAGGCGTTCAGGATGATCGGCAGGAAGGTGAACAGGCTGAACACCAGCAGGTTCGGCCCGACGAACAGCCAGGCCAGACCCGGCCCCAGCCGCCGCTGCGCCCAGCGCATGGGCCGCTCCGGCAGGTTCATCACGCATGCCAGGAGCAGGACGGCGGCGCGGCGCATCCTACTTGGACGCGGCCAGCGCGCTTTGCACGTCCTGGTCTATGCGCGCATAGGCCTGGTCCAGCGTCAGCTCGCCGACGATGGCCTGGGACAGGCGCGCGACCGTCGCGTTGAAGACCGGGCGGTTCAGGATGTAGCCCTGCAGCCGGTAGGCGACCGGCGAGATGCCGGACGCCGCCGCGGTGAACGCCTTCAGCGCCGCCTGCGCCGGGGCGGGCAGGTCGTACTTGACCCCAGCCGCCTGCAGCCCGGCATGGGCGGGGATGTTGGCGGTCCGCGCCATCATCTCGGCATACACCGGCGGGCTGGCCAGGTAGTCGAGGAAGCGCGCGGCCTCATGCGGCGCCTTGCTGGTCTTGAATGCGACGAAGGCGGCGCCGCCGGGCATGGCGGTGCAGGCGGCGGGGCCGCAGGGCGGGGGCGCCACCACCCAATCGAAGCCATCGCCGACCGAGGCTTGCAGCCGGCTGACCTGCCAGGAGCCGGACACGTAAACGACGACGCGGCCGCCCGCGAACTCCTCGAACGCGTCGCGGTAGGCGCCGCCGCCGGCAGCGGCCCAGACCTCGCGCTCGACCGTGCCGTCCTTGTTCCAGCGGACGAAGCGCTCGGCGAAGGCGCGGAAGCCGGGGTCGGTGACGGCGGGGACGCCGTTCGCGCCGAAGTACTGCGCGCCGTAGGCGATGGCGCCCGAGGCGAAGCGGTGGCCGCTGCGGTCCATCGCCATGCCGGCCTGGGTTCCCGTCGCCTTTGCGGCGGCCTTGGCGGCGGCGGCCCACTCGTCCCACGTCGCCTTGGGGCCGGGCATGGGCACGCCGGCCTGCTCGAACAGGGTGGCATTGACGATTGGGCCGGTGACGGTGAGCTGCGTCGGCAGGCCATAGATGCTGTTGTCCCCGGGGCCGGTCCGCATCCAGGGCAGCGTCGCGCCGAAGTTGATCTCCCAATACGCCGCATCTGCCAGCAGCGGGCGCATGTCCAGGAAATAGCGGGAGATCGCGCCGAAGTCCGTCACCCGGGCGATGTCCGGGCCGTTACCGGCGGCAAGCTGCACCGGTAGGCTTTCCTGGATGGACTTGTAGGGCACCTGGTCCACGCTGACCCGCACGTCGGGGTTGGCCTGCATGAAGCGCCGGGCCAGGTCGGTCGTCACCTCGCACTCGTTGCCGTCGGAGTAGCAGGCAACGCGGAGGTCGGCGGCAGCAGCGGGGCCGGCCAGCGCGGCGGCAGCGAGCAGGGCGGCGAGGGCCTTACGAATCATCGTCTTCCTCCGGAGTGTTTTAGCGGCAGCTTAGCGTCCCGGGCGGCCTGCGCCACAGTGATAAATTGCCCCTTGCAGGGCGGATTGGCGAAGCGCCATCCGCCAAACCGCGACGCTGGCCCGTGGCGGATGCCGTTCCGCTGATCCGCCCCACGACGCCCGTGCGCTCAGACTGGCAGGTAGGCGCGGCGCCGGGGCAACGGCCTTCGCCCGGGGGTCCTGGCCGCAGACCATCCGCGGGCGCTCCTGGCGAATTGGGCAGCCAGGCCCCAAGATCGAACAGTCGCCAAGGAGGCCCTCATGTCAGGAATCGAAGGCAAGGTCATCGCCATCACGGGCGCAAGCAGCGGTATCGGCGAGGCAGCCGCGCTATTGCTGGCGGGGCGCGGCGCGTCGGTCGTGCTCGGCGCACGCGGTCCGGACCGGCTTGCGGCGCTGGAGGCCCGCATCACGGAGGCGGGCGGCACGGCCGCCCATGCGCCGACGGACGTGCGGCGGCGCGAGGACCTGTCCGCCCTCGTGACCCTGGCCTGCGAGAGGTTCGGCAGGCTTGATGTCCTCATCAGCAACGCCGGCGTCATGCCGGTCTCTCCCCTCGACGACCTGCGCGTCGAGGACTGGGACGAGATGATTGACGTCAACATCAAGGGCGTCCTGTACGGTATCGCCGCGGCGCTGCCCGTCTTCCGCAGGCAGGGCTTCGGCCACTTCGTCAACACGGCCTCGACGGCGGGGCACAAGACCGTGGCCAACCAATCAGTTTACTCCGCCACGAAGTTCGCCGTGCGCGCGATCTCCGAGGGCTTGCGCCAGGAGGCCGGGGACAAGCTGCGCGTGACTGTCATCTCGCCGGGCTTTGTCCGGACCAACTTTGCCGAGGGCGTGACGAATCCAGAGGTGAAGGCGCAGCTTGAGGCCGCCCGGGACCGGTTCGCGATGCCGCCGGATGCGGTCGCCCGCGCCATCGCATTCGCTATCGAGCAGCCGGCTGACATTGATGTGGGCGAGATCGTCGTGCGTCCCACGGCGCAGGGCTGACCCGGCCGGGAGCGTCGTCAGGTCCTCGTCATCCGCGCTGCCTCTTCAAACAATGCCTGGTATGTGGTGCCGGCCCGGTAGAACACCGGCGGCTGGCCAAAGGGTGCGGGAACGGCAGCGCAGGTTCCGCCGGGATGAGGCGTGCCGGACCAAAGGTGAACCCACTCCACCCCCGCCGGCAGGTAGGTCCGCCATGCCGTCGCACCCGCCCGATGCACCGGCGCCACCAGCAGGTCCGGCCCTAGCAGATAAGCATCCTGCACCGCATACGTCGCCCGGTCCGCCTCAAAATGCAGGAACAGCGGCCGCTGCACCGGCAGCCCACGCGCCACCGCCTCCGCCACCAGGCTGCGGAGGTAGGGCGCCAGGTGGACGTGGATGCGCGTCATCCGCGCGAAGTGCGCGAGCACCGCCGGGTCGCCGTCGAGCTGCAGGTTGTCGCCGGGGCGGTTGCCCTCGTGGCTGCGCATGACCGGCGTGAAGGCGGCCATCTCCGCCCAGCGCATCAGCAGCTCCGGCGTGCGGGTGAGGCCGAACAGGCTGGTGTAGCCGCCGATATCGGAGTGGTGGTAGGCGTTGCCCAGCAGCCCCGCCGACAACGCGCCGCAGATCGCCGTCTGCAGGCCGTCATGGCGCGAGAAGTCCACGCACTGGTCCCCGGCCCACAGCAGCGGGCAATGCCGCTGCACGCCAGTGAACCCCGCCCGCATGAAAAACAGCGCCTCCCCGGTCACCCCGGCGCGGGCCACGGCGTCCGCGTTGACCTCCGCCCACAGCACCGGCCAGGCGTTATGCAGCAACGTGGCGTCGGCGCCGCTGGCCAGGCGGGCATCCACCGGCAGGTATTCGCCGAAATCCGCCATCCATCCCGACAGGCCCAAGCCGATCATCTCCTGGCCGATCACCCGGTCGGCGAACCAGCGGCACGCCTCCGACCGGGTCAGGTCGAGGATGCCGCAGTCGAACTCGCCGAAATCCACGAGATACGTGCCGCCCGCCGCGTCCCGGGCCAGGTACCCGGCCGCCTCCGCCTCCGGGAACAGGGTGCCGTCGTTGCACAGGTAGGGGTTCACGTAGCCTAGGAAGCGTATGCCGCGCCCGCGCAGCGCGGCGATGCGCGCCGGCAGGTCCGGATAACGGCCGGCATCCCACCGCCAGTCCCAGAACAGCCGGCGGCCGAAGCTGGTTTGCCGCACGCCGCACCAGTCCTCGCACCACAGCCCGGCGATGCGGGCGCCCGCGGCCTCCACCGCCTCAAGCCGGGCGAAGCTGCGCTCGCCGTCTTTCAACCCCAGGATCGCCCCGCCCAGCACCCAGTCCGGCAGCGGCGGCTGGCGGCCGAAGCGGAGGGACAGCGCCTCCACCAGCTCAAGCAGGCTGGGCGCCACCGTCAGCTCCAGCCGGTCCGGGATGGCCCAGGCCTCCAGCAGGTGATGGTCGCCCGCGGTGAAGTCGAACTCGCAATAAGCGGTGGTCTCCAGGTGGACGGCGACACGGCGGGAGGTCAGGAACGTCGGCTGCGGGTAGTTGGTGGTGTAGTAGTCGCCGCCGGCCCGCCCCTCGGCGTCGGCCTGCTGGGTGATGGCGGTCGTCTTGTCGCGCCCGACGCCGGGCTCGCTGGTCCAGAGCGGAAAACGGCGCCCGCGCAGGTCCAGGTAGGACATCTGCTCGCCGCAGCCCCAGACATGCTCGTCCGCCGCGGCGGGCAGGCGGAGCCATAGCCGGTTATCGCCAGGGTCGGCTGCGTCGAAAGCGATGACGGCGCGGGGCCCGTCCAGGGTAACGTGCAGGGTCAGGCGAAGCGGGGTGTCCGGCGCTTGCCGCAGCTCGATCCGCCGGTTCCGCACCGTCGCGTGCGCCAGCGCCACCCGGGACAGCACGGCGCCGTGGATGTCGAAGTTGCCGCGCTGCATCCGGAAGTCGCCCTCGCCCCGGCCGATCCAGATGCAAGGCGACGCCGCCGTGTGGGACAGCAGGCAGTCCCCGCCGTGCCACACCCCGAAACCGTCCGCCGACGTGCGAAGCTCCATCGCGCTAGGCAAACCCTCGGAGGTTCGTTCAGCTCTTGCTCGTCAGCCGCAGCCCGATCACGCCGCCCACGATGAGCATGGCGCAGGCAATGCGCCAGAAGCCGGCCGGCTCACCCAGCAGGGCGATCCCGACCGCGAACGTGCCAACCGCCCCGATGCCCGTCCAAACGGCATAGGCCGTGCCGAGCTGCAAGCTCCGCATCGCGAACGTCAGCAGGAAAAAGCTTATCAGCGATGCCACGATGGTCACGGCGCCCCAGCCCCAGTTGGCGAAGCCGTCCGACCGCTTGGCGGAATAGGACCACACCATCTCCAGCAGGCCGGCGATCACCAGCATGACCCACGCCATCGCGTTTCCTTTCGTTGTCTGGTTGTGCAGCCAGCCCGGCAAGTCCAGCCGCGAGGCGCGGCTCCGTGCGGCGGCGGGGGCTTGTGCGGGCTTGGCAAGTCCTGGATGGGCCCGGGGCGGCCGGCTGTGACCTGAAGCGCTCGATCATCTCGCACGCCAGGCGCCGCAAGCTCTGCCGCACCTGCGCGGCGTCTGTTCCAGGACGCGTAACGCCGGTGATTGCCAGTGCCGGGCGCCCTGTGTCTGGTGCGGCCGTCGCTGTGCCTGGCCGCTGCGATGCGGCATCTGAAGGCGAAGCGTCAAGGCCGCTGGTCCGTGGCGCCCGGAAGGGAGTGCGGCATGGGTCATCCCCGTCCTAATTGCTGGGGATGATCGAACCGATGGGCATGTTGGGCAACGGCCAATCCAGCCGGGCCGCCGCAATGGTCCGCAATGTGGCGGCCAAGCTGCACTGTTCAGGACCCCCATGACGGCAAGGGCGCCCCCATCAGGACTGCGGGGGTTCAGTTCAGCGTCAACCCGGCATCCACCAGGAAGTCCGCCCCGGTGCATCCGGCCGACTCGTCCGAGGCCAGGAACAGCGCCATGCGCGCGACATGGCTGGCGTTCAGGTGGAACTTCAGCGCCTGGTCGTCCAGGATGCGCCGGTCCACCTCCGGCGTGCGCCACAGCGCCTGCTGGCGTTCGGTCAGGATGGCGCCGGGGACGATGCAGTTGACGCGGATGCCGTGGCCGCCCAGCTCGCGCGCCAAGGTGCGGGTCATGCCGTGGATCGCCGCCTTGGCGGTGGTGTAGCCGACCATGCCGGGCCGCCCTCGCATCCAGGACACCGACCCCAGCAGGATCACCGAGCCGCCGCCGCGCTGCATCATCGCGGGCACAACGGCCTGGGTGGCGAAAAGCTGGTGGTTCAGGTTCAGCGCCAGGCGCTCGTTCCAGTAGTCCGGCTCGACGGACAGGAGCGCGTGGCGGTCGTCCTTGCCGGCGTTGTTGATCAGGACCTCGATGGGCGCAGCCTCCGCCGCGGCGGCGACGGCGGCGCGCAGGGCGGAGATGTCGCGCAGGTCGCAGGGGTGGCATCGGGCGCCGGTCTCGTCCGCCAGCGCCTGCCCAGCCGACGCATCAATGTCGAGCAGTTGCACGGTGGCGCCCTGCGCCGCGAAGGCGCGCACCATCTCGGCGCCGATGCCGGAGGCGCCGCCCGTCACCAGTACTCCGCGGCCTGCAAGGGAGGCATACCGCGCCGTGCCATATGTGGCGGACGCATTCATGGCTGCGCCATCATCCCAGGCCCATGCGGCCAGTGTCCAACCTGGGCAAGCGGAGCATGCCTGATAGGATGACGTCTGATGGCAACCTAGCCGGACAGCTTCGACGCCAACGGGATGTCAGCGCAGCCGGCTCAACCCCGGCTGCACGCCTCGAGGTCTTCCCGCTTCAGCTCCGCCGCTTGGCGCCGGGTCGTGCGGTCGTTCCACCAGCCCTTGTAAACCACCACCATCGGCGGTGGCGGCACCGGGCTGAGATGGCGCGGGTCCAGCGGGGATGGCGGCGTGCCCTCCTGCTCGATCCGGTCCTGCTGCCGTGCCAATGCGCTCATGACCATGAAGATTGAATATCACGACCAGCGCCACAAGCACCAGCACCGCGAGAACAGACACCAGCGTCGCCAGCCCCGCCCTGGTGCGCCGGCTTGCCCGCCGCTGGTTGATGGCCCGGTTATGGGCGGCGCCCAGCGCATACTGCTCCACCATGACGGCCCGCGCTGCCAGGACCGAGACGGCGGCCGCCTCCGTTGCGGTGCTGCCCGCCGCAGCGGCTCCGTCTCGGACCTTCTCCATATAGTCTTGCAGGTCCGGCTCGGGCGTGACGTAACGGAAGTTGGCGGGCCAGATCGATTCGGCCAGGAACAGCAACGCCGCAACCGTAGCCGACGCCGCGACGCCAAGCAGGATTAGTACAAACCAGAGTAACTCCCCGCTGCTGCCGCCCACCCAGTCCCGGATCTGGGCCAGGCCGGCCAATTGCAGCGCCAGCGTCGCCGCGAAGAACGGCAGCGTGCGCCACACATTCTCCTCCTGCTCGATCTCCTTGCGGTAGGCTTCGCCGAACAACTTTTCCAAGTAATCGAGTTCGGGATCAGGAGGCATGGCGGCAGCTTACACCCAAGCTGCCGCTGATACCGCGACGACGCCTTCGACTTGTGGGACCTGACGCCTGCGGCTGCCTGCCACCTCGTCAGGTCTGAAGCGCCGGCGCGTCCAGCAGCTTATCCAGCCGGATCGGCAACTTCCGCACCCGGACGCCCGTCGCATGATAGACGGCGTTCGCCACGGCTGCATTCAGGCCGACGTTGCCCAACTCGCCCAGGCCCTTGATCCCCAGCTTGTTCACCTCGCTATCGTCCTCGGAGACCAGGATTGTGGTGACCTCGCCGATATCGGCGTTGACCGGGATGTAATACTCCGCCAGGTCGTCATTGTAGTAGCGCGCATGGCGCTGGTCCAACGCCGCCGCCTCGTGCAGCGCGGCGCTGGTGCCCCAGATTTGCCCGCCCATAAGCTGGCTCTTGGCCGCCTTCGGATTGACGATGGTGCCGGCGGCATAGGCGCCGACGATGCGCGGCACCCGGATCTCCCGCGTGCGGGCATTGACCCGGACCTCGACGAACTGCGCGCCGAAGGCGAACTGCATCCGGTCAAGCAGGGTCGTGCGGTTATCAATCGGCAGGGTGTGGCGCTGGCCGTTCACCGTGATCTCGGCCTGCGCCGCGCGGCGGGGGGGCGGCCGGCGGGGGGCTGGCAGCGGTTACGCTGCGGCGCCGAGCGGCGCCAGGGCGGCGACGGTCGCGGTGCCGGTCAGCAGGCTGCGCCGGTTCACGGTCATGTCGGATGATGGGGGCATGTCTGGCACTCCAGGTCTGGCGCACGAAGGGCGCGGGGATGGACGGGTTTCAACGGGTTCAGTCTTACGAAAACCGGAAACCCTTAGACGGCTGGTTTGTTTCGGCTTCTGAAATGGCCGGGTGTGCCTGCGGACTGCCCTGGCCAGCCGCTGGCATGCCAGGTATGCCTGCGGACCTGCTGCCCAGCTTGTTTTCCAAAAACGATAATTCGCATGGCGTTCACTGCTGAGAGCGCCTCGGTCAATCCGTTACTGGACGGAGTTCTACCCGTCAATTCCCTTGACAGAGCTAGGGGCGCAGCCGCTATCGTCAACACGCTGGGGCCATCGCTGTTCGAGGCCGGCCAAGATGGGACGTCCTGCCACGAATGGCCATCGCCCTTCGGACCCTAGGTTCGGAAGGATCGGTTATGATGATCAGGAATCCATTGCTGTGGGGAACAGACCAGTTCAGGCCGGGAGCAGCGCCGAAGGCGTCGGTCCTACCGCGAGAACGGGTCATGCCGTTATCCGGCCTCAGCGTGGGCCGGATCGGCATGTCGGACCTCAAGGACGTCCTGGCAAAAGGCTGGGACGACTTCGGCGCGTGCCGCAGCGATGTCCTTTTCATCTGTGCGGTTTACCCCATCGTTGGGCTTATGCTGGCATGGGTGGCGGCGGGCGATGACCTGCTTCCCCTGCTGTTCCCGATCGCGTCCGGCTTCGCGCTGATCGGACCCCTCGTGGGCGTGGGGCTTTACGAGATCAGCCGGCAGCGCGAGCAGCGAGGCCCCGCCAACTGGGCCACCCCGTTCGGCGTGTTCGCCTCGCCTTCGTTCAGCTCGATCCTGGCGCTTGGGCTGATGCTGGCCGGGGTCTATCTCCTGTGGCTGCTGGCGGCGTCGGCGATCTACGCGGTCACGCTCGGGCCGGAGATGCCGGGATCGGCCGGCGCCTTCATGCACGACGTGTTCCTGACTGCCAGGGGCTGGGCGATGATCGTCATCGGCGTCATCGTCGGCGCCGCCTTCGCGGTGCTGGTCCTGGCAGTCAGCGCCGTGTCGTTCCCCCTGCTCCTCGACCACCAGGTCGGGGTCGAGACGGCGATCAGGACGTCGTTCCGCGCCGTGGCCTTGAACCCCAAGCCGATGTTGGCCTGGGGGCTGATCGTCACTGCGGGGCTGGTGCTTGGGTCGCTGCCTTGCTTCGTCGGGCTTGTGGTCGTGCTGCCCGTGCTCGGGCACGCCACCTGGCACCTGTATCGCAGGCTGGTGTCGGCCTGACCGGCGCCTGCCTGCCCTAAGACGGGCTGCCGGGTCCGGTCCAGGCCGCGCTGACGTCGTCAGATACTGCGCGCGTGCCTGTGACGCCCTGGCAGCCCGTCAATAAGAAGCGGCGTGCGCAGCCACCGTGTCAGGCAGCACTGCCGGTGGCGGCCCATATTGGCGGGCGGGAGCCACGGCGCGCGGATCGAACCGTGGCACCTGCGCCGTATAGGGCGGCAGCCCGTATCCAGAGTCGCCCGCAAGGTCCATCCGTATGTCGCCGGGATACTGGTAGTTCGCGCCGGACGCCATATCCACCGCGGCGCCAATCACGCCGCCGACGAAGAAATTGCCAAATGTCATGAAGCTGAACGACGGCGAGTGCGTTATAGCCGCCGTTTGGAACCCGGCCTTACCGCACGTCACCGTCAAGTCGTTCTTGCTTTTCTCCACATGCAGGCTGCCCGGCGTCTGCGGGACGACGCCTAGGCGCGCGCCGGCGCGGTCCACTGCACACGCCGCGCCCGGCGGCGACGTTGAGACCACCACGTCCTGGCTGGTCCCGTTTACAACGGTCGCGCAAGCCGGCAGCAGCATGACCGGAAGAAGCAGCGCAGTTCTGAGCAGGGAGCATCGGCGTATGTTCATGCCCCCTAACTACCCGATCCAAAGGCCCAGGCACGTCAGGACAAGTAGGGTTTTGAAATGCCACCGGAACATCCCGGCGCGGCATGACATCTCGTCCTCCCCTGTGCCACATAGCTCGGGCCAGTCCGCTGGCCGGCGTGACCGTCGAAATTCCGCCCCCCAGCGGCCTCAGCCCGCCTTGCTTCCGCCACACGCCTGTCCGCCATTAACCGCTGCCCCCAATAGGAGCATCTCATGCGTTGGCTGGCCCTCCTGCTAGGCGTTCTCGCTTCCAATGTGGCGTTGGCGGAGCGGGTGACGATCTATGACGGCAGCAACCGCGTCACCGGCTACGACGACTATGATGGCGGACGCATCACCCATTACGACGCCGGCAACCGCCAGACCGGCCGCAGCGAACGTCACGGCAACCGGGTGGACCACTACGACGACGGCAACCGCAGCCTGGGCCACGATGAGCGCAGCGGCGGCCGGGTGGACAGCTACGACAGCGGCAACCGGAGCCTCGGGCACAGCGACCGCAACGGCAGCCGTTTGGAATATTACGACAGCGGCAACCGCAGCCTGGGCCATGATGAGCGCAGCGGCAGCCGGGTGGACAGCTATGACGCAGATAACCGCCGTACCGGCACCCGCAGCCGGTGACAAACCCGGGGCGATCCGTAAGCCCGGCGCTTGACCTCAGCAGGACCGGCGCGCCACACCCCGCCGCATGATCCCCCGCGTCGCCGTGTATTACGCCCCTGCCCTATCCGACCCACTCTGGCCCGCCGCCTGCGCCTGGCTGGGCCGCGATCCCGAGACTGCGGCCACCCTGCCGCAGCCCGACGTGCCCGGCATCCACGCGGTCACGGCGGACGCCCGGCTATACGGCTTCCACTGCACGCTGAAGCCGCCGATGCGCCTGCTGACGCACTACAACGCCTTCCTGGAGGACGCCGACGCGCTGGCTGCGGAGATGCCCGCCTTCAACCTGCCACCGCTGCATGTCGCGGACCTGTCCGGCTTCCTGGCGGTGCGCGAGGCCGCCCCCTGTCCGCCGCTCCGCGCCCTGGCCGACGCCTGCGTGGCCAGACTGGACCGCCACCGCGCCCCTCCCACGGAGGCGGAGCTGGCCCGGCGCCGCTCCGCCACCCTGTCGCCGGCGCGGGAAGCCTACCTGCAGCGCTGGGGCTACCCGCTCGTGTTCGACGAGTGGCGCTTCCACATGACCCTCACCCGGCGCCTGACAGGGGACGAGCGCGCAGTGTTCATGCCGGCCGCCGAAGCCCACCTGGCCCCTGCCCTGCCGCATTCGCGCCGGGTCGCGGACATCTGCGTCTTCACCCAGCCCGGCGAGGGCCAGCCCTTCATGCTGGCGGAGCGTCTCCCGCTGCGCGGCTGATTGCCGCCAGCATCCGGCGCACCCCCTGTTCTACCGTGCCGTCGTTCACGACCGCCTGCCGGTCCACCGGCAACGGCAGCTCGATGGCGCGGGACAGGCGCCGGGCCACGTCCACGGCATCCTCCCGCCCGCGGGCCGCCAGGCGCCGGGCCAGCACATCGGCAGGGGCCGAGACCTCGATCACCGACACCGGGTAGCGCTCCACCGCCTCCCCCACTACGGCGCGGGACACGTTGGCGACCACGACGCGGCCCTCCGCCAGGTCCAGCCCGATGTCGGCGGGGATGCCGTAGTGCAGGCCATGCGCCCGCCAGGTCAGTGCGAACTCGCCGCCCTTGCGGCGCAGCTCGAACTCCTGCTCGCCGGCGCTGTCGTGCGCCTCCTCGCCGATCTGGCCGGGCCGGGTGATGGTCCGGCGGACGAACCGATAGTGCGGGTTGTCGCCCAGCCGCTGCCGCGCGCCGTTCAGCAGCGTGTCCTTGCCGGCGCCCGAGGGGCCGACGACCAGTATCAGCATAGTGAAATCAGCATAGGCCGGCCCTGTTTTGCACGGCGGGACCTTGGCGCTAGGGTCGTCCCAGCGCAACCCGCCACAGCACTGGACCCGTCTCCGAATGTTCACCACCCGCCCCGAGATCGCCGGCACCTTCGGCGTGGTCGCCACCACGCATTGGCTCGCCTCCGCAGCGGGGATGGCGGTGCTGGAACGCGGCGGCAACGCCTTCGATGCCGCCGCTGCCGCCGGGTTCGTGCTGCAGGTGGCCGAGCCGCACCTGAACGGCCCCGGCGGCGACGCCCCGATCATCGTCCACAGCGCCCGCACCGGAACCCAGCACGTCATCTGCGGCCAGGGCACCTCGCCGGCTGCTGCCACGCTGCCCGCCTTCGCCGCGCTCGGTGTGGACCTGATCCCGGCGACCGGCCTGCTGCCCGCCGTGGTTCCCGGCGCCTTCGACGCCTGGTGCACCATGCTGCGGGACTGGGGCACCTGGGAGCTGGCTGACGTGCTGGCCTTCGCCATCGGCTACGCCCGCGGGGGCGTTCCGCTGGTGCCCCGCATCCCCGCCACCATCGAGGGCGTGCGGCCGCTGTTCCAGGCGGAGTGGCCCACCAGTGCCGCCGTGTTCCTGCCCGGCGGCAACGTCCCCCGCGTGGACGAGCTGTTCGCCCGCCCCGCCCTGGCCGACTTCTGGGAGCGCCTGTTGCGCGAGGCCGCCGGTCCCACCCGCGAGGCGCGGATCGAGGCGGCGCGGAACGTCTGGTACAAGGGCTTCGTCGCCGAGGCCACCGGACGTTTCTTCGCGGAGAACGAGGTCCTGGACTCCTCCGGCCGGCGCCACCGCGGGCTGCTGACCGCCCAGGACTTCCATGAGTGGCACGCGACGATCGAGGACCCGGTGTCCTACGACTACCATGGCCACACTGTGCTGAAGTGCGGCCCCTGGAGCCAAGGCCCGGTGTTCCTGCAGCAGCTCGCCCTGTTGCGCCACCGGGATGTGGGGGCGATGGACCCGCTCGGCCCCGACTTCGTCCACACGGTCGTCGAGTGCGCCAAGCTCGCCTACGCCGACCGGGAGGCCTATTACGGCGACCCGAATTTCGTGGAGGTCCCGCTCAACCACCTGCTGTCGGACAACTACAACCTCGCCCGCAGCACCGAGATTGGCCTGCGGGCGTCGCTGGAGCTGAACCCGGGGGTTATCCCTGGCTACCGCCCCGTGGTGGACCATGACGCGCACCTGCGGGCTGGGATGCTGACCCAGGCGCCCGGCGCCGGGGAGCCAACCGTGGCCCGGCTGGGCGTCATCGGCGCCGACACCGTCCACGTGGACGTGATTGACCGCTGGGGCAACATGGTCAGCGCCACGCCCTCCGGCGGTTGGCTGCAATCCTCGCCGGTGATCCCCGAGCTGGGTTTCCCCCTCGGCACCCGCGGCCAGATGTTCTGGCTGCGCGAGGGATGGCCGAACAGCCTGGCGCCGCGCAAGCGCCCGCGCACCACCTTGTCCCCCAGCTTCGCCCTGCGGGACAACAAGCCGTGGATGGCGTTCGGCACGCCGGGCGGCGAGCAGCAGGACCAGTGGTCGCTCACGTTCTTCATCCGCATGGTGCACGGCAACCTGGGCATCCAGCAGGCGATAGACATGCCCAGCTTCCATACGGAGCACTGGCCCAGCAGCTTCTGGCCGCGCATCGCCCGGCCGGGCAAGCTAGTGCTGGAGGGCCGCTATCCCGCCGCCGTCCTGGAGGACCTGCAAGCGCGCGGCCACCTGGCCGAGCATGGGGAGGACTGGTCGGAAGGGCGCCTGTCCGGGGCGCGGCTGGAGGGGGGGATCATGTATGCCGGGGCGAACCCGCGGGGGATGCAGGGGTATGCCGTGGGGCGGTGATGCCGGCCTGGGGCGGCAGCCATCCGCCCCATCCCTAACCCGGCGGCCCATTATCGCGCGAGCCTGTTGCGATGCAGCAGTTGGGAACAAGGACTTCGCTTGCGGCTCCTGACTGCCCGGAGGCCGCATTCCTTGCAAGGCCGGCATGGGCAAGGCTGGCATGGGCAAGGCTGGCATGGAATGGAGTAGATCAAAGAACCGTGCTTACACTTCGTAATGCAACGCTTACGGTGCGTTTCCGTTGAGATGGGATCGCTGCATCGCAAGGAGGCCGTCTTATGACCGATCCCCGCACCAAACACCGCCGCTGGGTCCGCCTGCTAGTGGCCCTGGGCCTGGCTGCCACCCTCGGCGGCTGCATCATCGTCCCGGTCGGGGGGGGACCCGGCTACTACAGGCCGCATCCCCACTATTATTACTGACGCCGCACCGGCCCGGCGGCGCAGCGGTGGCCGTCCCACCGCTGCCGGGTCGGCCGAGCGCGACGGCCGCCTCCTAGACGCTGCCGCCGAGGCATTCCTGCGCGACGGCTTCGCAGCGGCCAGCGTCGAGGGCATCGCGGCCGCTGCCGGCGTGTCCAAGCGCACGTTCTACGCGCGGTTCCCGGACAAGCAGGCGGCGTTCCTCGCCGTGGTACGTCGCCTGGTCGGCACCTGGCTGGTCGGCTTCGACGCTGCGCTGGAGGGTGCGCCGACCCTGCATGACGCCCTGCTAGCAGCCGCGTGCGGCATACTGGCAGTGGCGCTGACGCCGCAGGCCCTGGCGCTGCACCGCCTGGTGGTGGCGGAAGCCGGGCGTCCGGAAATCAGCGCGGCGCTGCAGGCCGGTGGTTCGCGGTCGGGAGTCGAACGGCTGTGCCGCATCTTGCACGCCCACCGTCCGGACCTGCCGCCGGCCCGCTTGGCGTTCCTGGCAGAGCAGTTCCAGCATCTGGTCCTGGCTGGCCCGCAGGCACGCGCCATTGGCCTCGGGCCTCCGATGGATGGTGACGCCATGGACGCCTGGTGCCGGGACAGCGTTGCATTCTTCCTGCGTGCGCTGGGCTGATAGGGGCCTCCCGGCCATAGGCGATGCGCCGGCTTCATACCGCCAGGCATAAGATCAGTGACCGGCGGCGGGGTTCTGATACCAGGTGCCGCGCTCCATCTCCGTGCCTGACGACGCGCCCATGACGGACGTTGCCGCCACCACCCGGCAGGCCACCACATCGGCGACCGCCTTCAGGAGATAGATGATGAAGACCACCCTTTTGGCCGCAGCGGCGCTGTTCGGATTGGCGCTGGCCCCTGCAATGGCAGGCGAGGGCCAAGGCAACCCCTTCCCCGGCAACTTCGGCACGCTGACCGTCAGCCGTAGCCTACCCCAGGTCGCCGACACCGGCTCCCAGGCCTACCCCGATTTCACGGGACGGCCGGGTTCAGACCTTCCCAGCCTGATGGCTGAGGTGCTGCCCACCGACGGCAGCGAGGGCGCGGTGCAGACGGCGAACTCCCTGCCGAAGGGGGCCGAGGACGGCACCGTTGTCTATGCCCAGGCACGAAGCGTCAATGCTTGGATGCTGGCGCACTCGGGCCGCAATGCCCCGGCCTTGGCTGCACGGTAACCCGGCGGCTGACTCCGCCGCACGGCATCCTTGGGCGACTGCCCAGGTCTGCCGTGCGGCTGGCTCGGCTCCGTTCGATCTGGCCGCACGCAACGCGTGCCGGAGGAAGACTGTAGGACGGCTGGGTTCTAGCTTCCTCCAGGCTTCACCACTCCCGTTCCCGCCCGCAGTTGCGCGATGGTTGCGCGTGACGTGATCTGCTCCGGGTCCATCCGCAACTCGATCACCGCCGGCTTGCCGCTGGCGACGGCCCGCTGGAATGCCGGGCCGAACTCGGTCGTTGCCGTCACGGTTTCCCCATGGCCGCCGAATGACTCGATCCACTTGCAGAAGTCTGGGTTGGTCAGCCCGGTGCCGGAGACCCGGCCGGGGTAGGTCCGCTCCTGATACATCCGGATCGTGCCATACATGCCGTTGTTAAACACCAGCAGGACCGGTGCGGCACCGTGCTGGAACGCTGTGGCGATCTCCGTCCCGGTCATCAGCATCCCGCCGTCGCCTACGAAGCAGACGACCTGGCGCCCGGGATACGTCACCGCCGCGCCGACTGCTGCCGGCACGCCGTAGCCCATCGCTCCGTTGGTTGGCCCCAGCATCCGCTGGCCCGGCCCGAAGTTGATGAACCGTATTGGCCAGGTGGCGAAGTTGCCGGCGTCCGAGGTGAACACTGCATCCGGCGCCGCCAGCCGCTCCAGTTCCCGCATGCATGCCGCGACATTGAGCGCGCCGGGATAGTCCGGCACCGCCCGCCCAGCCTCCCGCAGCACCCGCAGCGACGCCGTCCAATCGCTCCAGCGTCCCGCCCCGCCCGGCAGCGCCGCGGCGGCGAGCGCAAAGGCGTTCAGGTCCGCGGTGATACCCAGCGCCGGGCGGAATACCCGGCCGATCTCCGCGGGATCGGGATGCACGTGGACGATGGCCGGGCCGCCGGCAGCGGGGAACAGTTGGTAGCCCTGCGTCGTCGCCTCCCCCAGCCTGGTGCCGACTGCCAGGATCAGGTCGGCCTCCCGCGCCTGATGGACCAGCGCCGGGTCGGAGCCGACGCCGAGGTCACCGACGAAGGTGGGATGGGTGCCGTCATATGTCGCCTGACGCCGGAACCCGACCGCGACCGGCAGGTTGCGCCCTTGCAGGAAGGCGTGGATCGCGGCCCGCCCTGCGTCGGACCAGCAGGTTCCGCCCAGGATCGCGAGCGGACGCTCCGCCCGGTCCAGCATCGCCGCCATGCGCGCCATCGCCGCCGGGTCGGGCTGCGGGCGGGACACCTCGATGGGGCCGAGGTCGGGCACGTCCACCTGGCGCCGCTGCATCTCCTCCGACAGGGCGATCACCACCGGACCGGGGCGGCCGGTCGTGGCGACGTCCACGGCATGGGCCACCAGCTCCGGGATGCGGCGGGCGTCGTCCACCTGCGTCACCCACTTGGCGAGCGGGCCGAACATGCGGCGGTAGTCCACCTCCTGGAAGGAATCGCGGTCGGTTTCTTCGAACGGGATCTGGCCCACGAACAGCAGCAGCGGGGTGCTGTCCTGCATGGCGACGTGGATGCCGATGCTGGCGTGACAGGCGCCGGGGCCGCGCGTCACCATCGCGGCGGCGGGGCGTCCGGTCAGCTTGCCGTAGGCCTCGGCCATGTGGACCGCCCCGGCCTCGAACCGGCAAGTCACAAGCTCGATGTCGTCCCGCCGGGCATACAGGCCGTCCAGCACGTCGAGGTAGCTTTCGCCGGGGACGGCGAAAACGTGGCGTATGCCCTGGGCCACGAGGGCGTCCGCCAGGACGCGGCCTCCAGGACGGGAAGTTGTGGCCTGCATGTCCATCGTCCGGGCGCCCTCTGAGGTTTGCCCCCACACTATGCCGCCCGGCCCCGCTGTCCAGACCAGCCGGGCCGTGGCACGGTGCGGCGCTGCCGGGAGAGGGATGCGATGCGGGCCATATTCGTCCAGATCAAGTGCGAGATGGGCCGCGCCTACACCGTGGCGCAACTGGCGGTGGACAGCATCGAGGAGTTGTCGGAGATCTACTCGACCTCTGGACAGTATGACCTGCTGGGGAAGTTCTATCTGGAGAACGGCCAGGACACCGGGCTGTTCGTGACGGAGCGGGTGCAGACGCTGCCGGGGGTGGCAGACACCTATACGCTGATCACGTTCAACGCCTTCGCCGCGGGGAAGTAGGGCGGCCCTGGTCCAGCCTTGGGCCTGGGGACGACGGGCGCAGGCCCTTTCAGCAACTACTGAGGTCGCAAGTCGGGTCGGCCCAGCCGGGCGCGCCCGGGCAGGCGGGCAGTCCGCCCCATGCCTGCCCACCTGGGCAGTAGGAAAGCTGCGGACCCTGCCGCACATCGGTGGTGAAGGAGCACCCCATGCCAAATACAGCCCCCACCGGCCTCCAGGCCCTGTCCGCCTCCCTTGCCGGCCTCGTCGCGGCTGCGGCGCCCGCCGTCGTAGCGGTCGCGTCCCACCGCTCGCGCTCCAGCGGCTTCGCCTGGCGGGAGGACCTGGTGGTCACCGCCGACGAGGCGCTGGCCGACGAGGGCGAGGTCACCGTCATGCTGCCCGGCGGCGAGCAGCGCCGCGCCACCATCGCCGGGCGCGACTCCTCCACCGACGTCGCGCTGCTGCGGGTCGAGGGCGGCGGGCTGGCTCCGGCCCCGCTGCATGACGCCCCGCAGCTTACCGGCGCGCTGGCCATCGCCGTCGGCGCCAGCGAGGGTGGTACAACCGCAGCCCTCGGCATAGTCGGCGCAGCCGGCCCGGCGTGGCAGTCCATGCGCGGCGGCCGCATTGACGCGCGCATAGAACTCGACCTGCGCCTGCCGCGCGGGGCGGAGGGGGGCCTGGCTCTGGATGCCGCCGGGCAGGCGTTCGGCATGGCCGTGCTGGGACCGCGGCGCCGGGTCCTGGTCATCCCAACTGCCACGGTGGAGCGTGTCGCCGCCATGCTGCAGCGGCACGGCCGGGTGCCGCAGGGCTACCTGGGCCTGCGGCTGCAATCCGTGCGGGCGGAGGGCGACGGCGCCGCCGGGGCCATGGTGATGGGGGTTGACCCTGCAGGACCCGGCGCCGCCGCCGGCCTGCGCCAGGGCGACGTGATCACCGGCTGGGCCGGGCAGCCCGTGGCCGGCGCCCAAGCCCTGCTGCGGGCCATCGGGCCAGATAGCGTCGGGCAGGCGTTCTCCGTCGTGGCGATGCGCGCGGGACAGCAGGTCGAGCTGACGCTCACGGTGGGCGAGCGGCCGGCAGGCTGACGGTGGCCGGCCCCGGCGGTCCAGCGCCGGACGACCTGCTGGTGGTTGCCGTGCGGATCGGCGACCCCGCCCTGGTCGAGCGGGTAGCGGCCCTGCTCGCCGACGTGCCGGGGCTGCGCTTGGCGATAGGCAGCGAGCCTGCGGACCTGCTGCTGTCCGCGGCCTGCGCCGAGCCTCCCGGAGAGGGCGACGCCGGCCTGACGGCGCGTGAGGCCGAGGTGCTGGCGCTGCTCGCCGAGGGCGCGTCGAACAAGGCAATCGCGCGCCGCCTCGGCATTTCCGTGCATACCGCGAAGTTTCATGTCGGCCAGTTGCTCGATAAGCTTGATGCGCCGGGCCGCGCCGGCGCCGTTGCCCATGCGGCGCGGCGCGGGGTCATCCAGCTTTGAGGCAGCCATTCCCGGTGCAACGGACGACCTGCCCGATCCAGACGAGGTTCCGGCGCCGCCACGCCAGGATCTGCCCGACGCGCGCTCGCGGGTGGTCGCGGGCGCAGCCGGGCGCTTCAGCCAGAGGCTGCGGCTGACGATCCCGCGGGGGGCGGGCTGGAGGAGGCCGGCGTCACATCGGCGGGACGGTGATCCTTCCAGGCCGCGCCAAGCCATCCCGCCGGGATTCGGGCCCGGCTCGCACCATGCCGGCAACGCCGCTGTCCATCCCGATCCGCCCAATCCCCGGCAGCTTGAGGGCGGGCCGGCGCAGGTCCAACCCGGCAACCGCGCCCAGGAGGTTGACCTCCAGTCCCTCCACCCAGCCCAGGGTTACGCCGGCATATCCGCCCAGGGTCAGCCGGACCCCGGTGCGGGACGGGGTCCACCCCAGCCAGCGGCCGTCAGGGGGATAATCCTTCCCGATGGCGGTCGGCGGCAGCGCCGCGCCGATTTCGGGCGCCGCGGCCATGACGGCGGCGATGAAAGTATTGGAGTTCGGGCCGGGCCAAGCGCGGTAGTCACCCTGGTTGCGCCAGGCGTAGCCGTGCACGGCGGCTTGCAGGCGGGGGATCAGCGCCTCGGCCGCCGGGCCGTCGGCTGCGAACACCACGTCCGGCACGTGCCCGAACCAGCGCCCATCCGGCTCGAAGCCATTGACGCGGATTGGCAAGCCCCAGGCGGTGTAGTCGTAGCGCGTGTAGTTGGCGGCGCCCGCGGGCTTGAGCACGATCCAGCAGTGGGAGGCGACGATGCCGCGCCAGCGCACGGTGCGGGCCGAGAACACCCGCACGACCGCCCCCGCGTCAGGCGTTGCCGGGGGCAGCAGGCCGGTGCTGGAGCGGTCCGCCGTCTGCCACCCGGCGCCGGTGCCGTTCAGGCGGTAGAGAGCGGCGGAAACCGCGATGGGCAGGACGTAAAAGAGAATGAATGACCAAAGCAGGATTTTGAGCAAAATCATAATGCGGAATATGGTGCGCCGTGGCTCCAGGCACATAGCGGCAGCGCAGTCCTGGCGGCATAATAACAACAGCCATCTGCTCTGACCGTTTTTCCCGTCATCGTGAGGGGCGCAGCGCCGCGGCAATCTATGGGCGGCGAGGACGGTGCTGCCGGTTCCTGGATTGCCACGCCGCAAGGGCCGCTCGCAATGACGGTACGATTGCGCAAAGGTCAGGGCAGATGGCTGTTGGCATAATACCAACCGCTCATTGCTTTGACCGTTCTGGCGGCTCCGGCCTTTGTAGGGCGGAAAAGCGTCGGCGCCTTCCGCCGCTACTCAGCGCTGCAGGGCGGCGTATGGCGCTTCGCTTATACGCCCTACGAGAGCCGTCGGGAAAACGGTCAGAGCAGATGACGGCTGGTATCAGATCGTAGAACAGAGCGCCTGTTCTGATGCGCTGGGGCGCAATCAGCCACCGGACCGTTCGGGATCGCGTATGGCCGTGACCTCGATCAATCCTGGCCCGCACGGCCTCCGCACGCGCAGAGAGCCGATCCATAACAGGCCTATGGTAACAGCGTCTCGATCCCGACCGCCTCCCAGGTCGTGCTCGGCCCGTAGGACTGGCCGGCGATCTGCCGTTCGACCGTCTTGAGCACCATCCCGGTCGCGAGGTCCTTCCACTGCGTGATGATGGAATGGTAGGTGTTCCCCTCGATGCCCTCGCGTTCATGCGCCAGGCGCAGCGCCGGCCGGCTTTCGCCGTCCACCGTGACGGACTCGACTCCCTCGTTCGTGTAGCTGTCGGTCCACTGCAAGCCGGGGACTGATCGCGTGATGAAGCTGGTCCGCGTGCCTGCGGGGCCGTGCATCGCGGCGCGGATGGCGGGGTAGGCCAACCCGGCGCCGGGCCAGTCCGAACGCCAGGCGCCCAGGTAGAAGTCACCCTCGCCATCGCCGCGCCGCATCCGGCACAGCTCCGGCAGGCCGGGCACGGTGCCGAGGTAGTCCACCACGCCGCCGGCTGAGCGCACGACGCGGATTGGATTAGATGGGCACGCCGGGGGCGCCTCCGCCGCGGCGAGTGCCGGCGCAAGCAGCAGGGCGGCACCAAGGATGCAAGATGGGGCGGGGAACATGGCCATACCTTCTACTCCGTGCCTTACGGGCCTGGTATGCCGGCAAGCCTACCCGCTTGGCAGGCGCATCTGCCCATCGCCCGTCAGACCAGGCGCCTTTTACTCCCACCCTGCCGTCATTGCGAGGAGCGCAGCGACGCGGCAAGCCAGGGGCCGCAAGCACAGTCCTGTTGACCCCGGGGATCGCCGCGGCGAAAGCGACTGGCAATGGCGGATGACTGGCGGCCGGGCTTGCGGGCGGCTGGCATCGGCAGCTCGGGGGACCGCGCGGCATAGTCCGGCCGCATGAGGCGAGCGCGTGCAGATCCGAAGCAGGCGCGCTTGCCTGCTCCGGCCCGCCAAGCCTATGCCACCGACGGCACCACGAACTGGAAGTGCGTGGTCCCCGCGGAGTAGAGCGCGGCGGAGGCGCCGGAAACCGGGGCGCCGCCCACGTCAATTCCCTTCACATAAAGGTTCCGGTCCGTCGCCGGCGTCCCGCCCCAGGCGTCATTCAGGAACGAAACACTGAGGTCGTGGGACCCAGGCGTCAGCAGCGCGCTCAGGCTTGCCGCCTGCGACTGCCCTGCCCCGTTCAACGCCGTCACGGCGCCGTCCGCCGTCATCGTCTTGCCGTCAATCGCGACGGAGTAGTGGGCGTCTCCCTGCCAGGCGTCCTCGGCCAAATGCAGCGTCAAGGCCTGGTTCACCGGGGCAGGCGCGTCCGCCGCCGGCACGGCGAAGCTGGCGACGCCGTTCGACAGCAGCGTCGCGGAGGCTCCGCCCACGGCCGAGCCGTCGTAGTTGATCCCGTTCACGTACAGGTTGCGGTCGGTCGCCGCCGTGCCGCCCCAGGCATCGTTCAGGAAGGCGACGCCGACGTTGTGCGCCCCAGCGCCCCATCCCCCGGTCAAGGAGATAGCCTGGACCGCGCCGGCCGCGTGCGACGCCGTGGCGGTGAACGCCCCCTGCTGCACCCCATCCACCGTGACGGCGAACTGCGCGTCGCCCTGCCACGGGTCCTCGGACACCTGCAGCACGAGCATGTCGGAGCCGCTGGCGGCCGGGCTGCCGAAGGTGAAGCCTGAGGAGCCGCTTTGCAGCAGGTCCATCTTGCTGCCCGCGACGGTCGTGCCGTCTAGGGTCGCCTTGTCAACGTGCAGGTTGCGGTCCGTCGCCGCGGTGCCGCCCCAGGCGTCGTTCAGGAAGCTCACGGACACGCTGTGCGACCCGGTGGCGAAGCTGCCGGCAACGCTGACCGCCTGCGACTGGCCCGCGGCGTGGGAGGCGGTCGCCCTTTGGACGCCGCCGACTTGGCTGCCGTCCACCGTGACGGTGAACTGTGCGTCGCCCTGCCAGGCGTCCTCGGACATCCATAGGACCAGTTGGCCCGGGGCCGTCGAGGCCGGGCTGGCGACCGTCGTGGGCGTGGTCGTTGTGGGCGTCGCCGTCGTTGGCGCTGTGGACGCGGTCGTCACGGGCGTCGTTACCGTAGCCGTGGTCGTCGTAGGTGTGGTTGTCGCAGTCACCGTGGGCGTGGTCGCCGTTTGACTCGACTGCGTGCTGGACGGCGGAACCACGATCAGGAAGGGATGGTCGGTCAGGTCCAGCGACACGCTCGACACGTTGTGCAGCGTCTGCACCGGCGCCGTCCCCGTCGTCGGATCATAGACGAGGACGGTGCTGTAACTCTTGTCCAAGGCAACGCTGGTCGGGAAGTGCTGGACCGGTATCGTGGTCTGGGTGTCGGAATTCCAGGTCTGCTCCTCGTTCCAGACTGCGATCACATGCGTCCCGTCGCTCTTCTGCATGAGCATCGTGTTGCCGGTGTAGTTGTAGGGCACGCCGGTCGCGGTGAAGGAGAAGTTGTCGAGCGGGAAGCTGCCGCTGTTCGCCCCGGTGTCGGCCAGCAGGGTGGTCAGGTTGTGGATGGCGGTCGCCGCCAGCTTGGGCGAGCCGTCGTTGTGAAACAGCCCGAAATGGTCTTCCTGGTTGGTTCCTGCCGGGTCGGCGCCGTCGTCAATTAGGTCATACAGGTAGGTCCGGGACACGCCGGCCGCCGCCTCGTCCAGTAGCTCGCCGAGCAGGTACTTGGACTGCACGGACTCCGGCACGCCGCCCCAGCCTACGTTCGACTGCAGGGTGTAGTAGCCGGTTTCGGTGACGACGACCGGCTTGGACGGCGCATCGGTGCGTCCGCCGTCGATGGCCGCGTGGATCACGAAGATCGGCCGCAGCCCGTGCGGCGGGTAGGAGTGGACGTTGGCGTAGTCGGTGTAGGCCGACAGGTCGCCGATGGACGGGAACGCGCCGGGGTCCACGCCGCCGAGCGTGAACATGTAAACCGAATCCTTGGACAGCGCCGGGTCGGCCTTCACCGCGGCGTACAGGTCCTTTTGCAGCGCCACCGCGGCGTCCACGCCGCCGAGGCCGCCATAGGTGATCGGCCAGATCTGTGCCTCGTTCACGCCCTCGATGGCGGTCAGGTAGGGCGCGAGCTGCCGGGCCGTCGCCAGGGCGCCGACCAGGTTCACCGGGCCGCCGCCGTTCACGATCAGGTCGAACTTCGCCCCGAGCTGGCCGAGCGCCTGCATGTTGGCCAGCGACGTGGCGTCGGTCGGCGAGGTCTGCCGTATGTTGCTGGTCCCGAGGTAGGACAGCATGGACGCGATCCCAGCGGGATTGTTGTAGGGGTCCGAGCCGACGTGAGTATTGACGCCAATTGTATCAAGAAACCCTGCCGCCCGCATCGCCTGTTCCTTGCGTTGATCCGGCTGCTGATCCGGTTTCAGCGCCATCAACACCAGACAAACGGTGCCGAGCAAGGCAAAGGACAATATTTGACTCGGTCGTTTTGTTTTGTTTACTTTGTTATCTTCTGACATGACTTGCAGCGGGAGACAGATGCACCCCGCCCTGACCCGTTGCGATTGCAATGAAGACCCAAAGCAGCAGCCCGATTTCGCCGCTCGTGACGCTCGTGAGCGGAATGGCGGACAGCATGCCGACGATCACCGCACCGGTGACGATCAGCCGGGGGTCGCGGCTGCGCCGGGTGCGGGC
>JAABUQ010002428.1_pt1 | contig 36935 bp, 39 predicted proteins | sample 5560001 | NCBI WGS metagenome assembly JAABUQ01 (sample SAMN10711888, study PRJNA513371) | rock metagenome | isolation source: Antarctica rocks | place: Antarctica: Victoria Land, Finger Mt nord | collected 2015-12-18 | reverse complement strand
CCACCCTATTAACCCTCGTCAACGCCCTTAACCCATCACGCCTCAAATCAACTCCACTCCCCGCCCGGCTCTGCACGCGACTCCCACGCCGACTCGCATACCGACTTTCCGCCGCCGACCTCCCAGCGCTTCTCATCCCCACATCCACATCATCTCGTGCCGTATACACATCGTCCTCGCGATCTCGTGCCACGAGCGACGTCGAGGAACTCCGCTTCACCATCCACCCTTGCCCCCTCTCCTCCAGCCCCCGCATCTGCAGCGCCGACGCCGTGCGCAACAGCCAGCTGCTTTCTTCGTCACCTATCCCTCCCCCTCCCCCTCCCCTACCCACGGTATCCGCACATCTCCGCTTCTGGTAGCTAGGTCTTTTCGCCAAGGTAGGGGAAGATGTCGAGGTCGTGATTGGTTGCGGCCCGGCGCGGCGCACGCGGGAGGAGGAGCGCGAGAGGAGGGTGGGTGTGGAGGGATAGGAGGGGGAGGCGAGGTAGGTGTGTGAGGGGGAGCGGGGGAGTGGTGATGATGGGGTGGGGTCGGTGGTCAGGGGGGAGAGAGCGAGGTGTTTTAGGGAGGTGGTGGAGCGGCGGGGGGGCTGTGGTGGGGTGTTGGTTAGTTGGAGGATCTTGGGGATATAGAGGGAGGGGGGCACTTACGTCCATTGTTGGGTTTGATGTGGGTTGGTTATAGAGGTTTGGGGGTTTGGAAATGGTTGGTGACTGAAATGAGTGGAGTGGAGGTTGATGATGGCTTGGCGGACTTTCACATGTCAATTAGGGGGTAGACCCCTTTTTCTACGGAGGGGAGTGTTGCTGCCAGCCAGCGATGGAGAATGCAAGGGTTTCCTATGATATATCTTGATCCGTCGAGAAGCATCATGTGGCTTCAAAGTGTTTGCACGTACTGAAGAAGGGTTGTGTTGTCTGATAGGTAGATTTGGTGATGATACGATATGGGGCGCTTCTAAACTGAGAAGTCTGCCGATCCGCTGGTAAGCTATGTATTCCAATATAGGGATATAGTAGTTCTACATACAGCTCCCACGTCGATAGCGAAAACCGATATTCCTCTTCGAAGATCTATCTCATCCAAATTTGACTCCCCTACCAGCATCCCACTGCCCTCCTTTGACAGGTTTCTGGCTAGCAGCCCCATTGACACCATTAGGTGCACCAGCCCCGAACTTGATGCCCATCTCAGGGTTCCACATTCCTAGCTGTGGCTGAGACGCCGACGCTCTAGTCGGCATTGGCGCCGTCAAAGGGTCCGCAGCCGGTAGCCTTGTGTGATATGGCGGAACATCCCTATGCATTTGTTCCTGAAGGTTTTGCGTCTGCTGTAGGGAAAGTGACGACATCCCTGACGACAGCTCCGTCTCCCATTGCCCGGCTTCTATACGTCGCTGGTAGGCGAAGTTCTTGCACTCGTCGCGGAAGCGGTTGACGATGTTGGCCAGGTCGTTGTAGAATTTGCGGCCGGTGTTGATATTATTGACTATCTCCTTGTATTTGAAAAATGCGTTTTCTAAGCGTTGGAGGGCCTGCTCTCGTTCTTTGGTCGACGTGTCGCCTCTCCGGGCTAGTAAGAAGTCCTTGTTCGCTTCTCGGATCTGAACTTCGAGTTGCTTCTGCTCTTCGCTCTCATTGACTACCATCTGCCGGTCAGGATCATAGCGTTCAAGGCGCCTTTCGAAGAGATGCTCGAACTGCGCGGGTTCGATCTTTTGCATCGGATACTCCCGCTCGAGACGTGCAGTCTCGGCTAATATGACAGTGTCTGGTGATGACATTAGTAAGGAGCAAAGGTCTAGGCGCTGTCAACGAAGACTTACTGATATCGTCCTGTTTCCCCCTCTTTTGAAGGTCTTCGACTTTCCTCTTTCGTCTGTTCTCCGTATAAGTGACATTACTTAACACATTTCTCAACGAGCCCGCTGCTTTCTGTACACCTGGCGGCATCTGTACTCTTCTACTACTGGGAACATATTCCTCGAGGTCTAAATTAGTCCCAGAGAGGATCTGAATGATGCCCTCATGTTCTTTCAATTTCGTGTGCACGAGCTCATCACTGCTGCTGGCAGACTTCAGATATCCGCTGATCTCGGTCGACTGCTTGTAGAGGGCTTCTGCCGCTTGTTGTGACGGCGGTCGAGTCCATCGCTCTGTACCATACTTGAGCCTCGCACGATCATCTTCCGCAGCCTCGGACAGGAGAAATTCTTTCCCTTCCTTATACATGGCCTCATCGTTAGCCTTCAATTTCGAAGTTTCATGCATCATGCGGCGAAGACGATGAAGTCCTTCCTGTTGACGAATCTCCTCGGCATGGGCAGTAAGGGTCGGTGGTAGTCCCAGAGGTTTCTCGATCGCCTGTAGGGAGCCTGGTAGGTTGAGGGATTGAAGCAATCTGGGAACGTTAGTAACTCAATTTCGCAACCGGTTCGTCGTTATAACTTACTCTCTCAGTTTTATGGTCAAAGCCTCGAGCTCATCGATGACAGACGTATTGATTAGCCTGTTCTTTCTCTCCTCGTAAATACTTGCAGCGATGTGGACCGCATAAGGCACAAGTTTGGCAAAGAGTGGTTGACCGAATATACCATGATCACCGAGCGTCGATATCGGGTCGGACACCTCTTGTGGTACTCTTGCTGTAGCCATCCCCGCACGATCAAGAGTTCTGAGCTCTGATTTTGGAGGCACAGTCATAAGGTAGATTACATCGTTATCCTTCTCCGCTCTCTTCAGATCCTCCGATACTCTTGATCGAAGCCCATTGAGGTCGCCAAGCACAGTCTTATTGATCCATCTGGACTCCTTCAAGGCCTCGTTCACGCACATTAAGCTGTCCCGTAGTCTCGCCACTTCTTCGCCATACTTCTGCCTTTCCAGACACTCGCGCGATGCCCGATACTGAGCAGCCGCAGCAAAGTGGTGATGCTTTGCAGTCATATGATGGATCCACTCCGTACTGATCGTGTCTGACTTCGTCCCAAACTCCGCAGCCTGATCATAGAAATCCGAAACCTTGGCAGCTAATTTAGCAATTACACCATCCTTCAATCCATCCTTGACAGCCTTTGACCAAAAGCACTCTTGAGCCTGAGCGAGCATAAGCTGCTGCAAGCTTTCAAGGGTCATTGTATCCATATCCTCTGGCGGCATAGACCGCATATCTGGGATGATCTCTGTTCTGATGTGGTTGAGGACGCCGGCCGCTTGGCACAGATAATTGCATGCTGATTTGAGACCGTCACTTGTGCTCCGATTTATAGACACGGCGAGCTGGGAGTAAAGAGCCGCAAGATTGTATAGTACGTTTGTAAGCTCGAACCGAAGGTTATTCTCAGATACTAAAAGCAAATTTTAGCTCATTCATATAGATAGAAGAAAGGCAATGCTCCTCACTCGGTTTCTCTGTGTTAAAACCCAGCGCAGGATACCATGCAAAGTCCACGCCAATCTGTAGTTTAGAAGTTAGTATCCTTGTATAGCAAGAACGCCAATAATACACTCACGTCAATTGGGAACTTTCCTCCCATGAAGACAAGCTGTGCCGCATAAGCCGTTAATTTCTTGATGCCGCTGACATGAGGTTCGAGAGAATTGACAGCACTTGTCCGCAGCTTGTCTATGGCTTCGAAGTCTCGCGTAAACATGTCTGGGTGCTGATCGTACTTGGTTGATATGTACTGCCTGATGGCTTCGGACATTGAGACCGTATGTGTCCGCCGGAAGGGGAGAGAGAGGATGTTCCTGAGCACCTTTGTTAGATTGGGGCCTCTTGATGGGAGCTTGAAGACTTACGAAGCCATTTCCAGGTGCTTTACCGGTATCTACAACTGATATACAGGTTGTACAAGCTTTAATCAGAAAAGCAGTGTGGGCGCTGTTCCGCTGTCCAATGACGTTGGATTTCTAAACAAATACCGAAGATTCGCCGAGGACGGCACGTGAAACCCCTTTCAAGTTTGGATATTGAGGACGCTACCACTGGAGCGTCTTTGTTTTCGCCGGCCGTTGTTGTGGGCTTGTGGCACGACGACTCAACTCAAGTATATATAAGATATGACACTTGAATCCGTCAAAGACGTAGGAAGAGGTTTGTGTTGATCAAGTGATAGGCATGGGTATCATGTTCAGTAGACCTAGGTGTTGTTCAATGCTTGGTGGTCGACATCTCCATATCGATGAGTTTCTCCATCTGCACAAGCCACAGCCTCGCAAAAGCATCCTCAGTGAATCGTCTGGCCGATGACCTTGCCCTCCGTCGCATCTCCAAAGTTTCCTTTGCAGGCATCGAAAGTGCCTGCTGAAAGCCTGCAGCAAATTCGGACTCAGTGCTTGCGTGGAAACCTTGAGAAGCCAAGTCAGCTAGCTCCTCGCATTTCGAGATTGTGAAGCTTACCCGTAGGCCCACCGTCCCAATCGACCACGATATCTTCCTTAGGACCACCACTGTCATTGACGACGCTGATGAGTCCTGCGGCTTGATACTCGACAACACCGATACCAAAGTGCTCGTTCCACATCCCATTAACCCCTACCCAGCTTCTCCGCAACCAATCGAGGATGTCAGACCAAGGAGCGTCGCAGATGAACTCAACTTGATCCTTGATCTTTAGCTCGTAAGCCAAGAGTCGTAGACTGTAGACTCGTCGTTTGTCCTCGTCGTCGCGTACACTACCGACGAGCACTAACTTCACGTCTTGGGTAGCTTTCGCAGCATCGCCCAAGTTCGATTGAAGCAGTTGTGAGAACGCGCGAAGAATGAGTACGTGATTCTTCTCAGGCCGAAATTGTGCGACGTAGAGTAATGCCTTCTCTCTGCGTGCCTCACTGGACTCGCTGATTTCGATCGCTTGCTCCAATTCTTCGACAGCCACTGGTGGGAAAACCACCTCGATATTGGACGATTTGTTCCTTTTCCTTCGATTAGGTCCCCACAATGATCGAATATGTCCTTGAGTCCATGTTGAGTTTGTCATAACAACGTCGACAGTTCCACCCACCCAACAGTACATCCAGGCAAAGAAGTGCCAGTACCATCGTTTCAGAGTCCCTTTCCATCCCTTTCCCAACCCCGCGTTCAATCCTCTGCCGCTCTCGGCGTCTAGAGAGCCTAACATGTCTGTCGAGATAGTGGGATAATGTACATATGCTCCAGTGGGTATTTCAGGAAAGAAGAATTTGCAAAGCGCCAAAGTGAATGCATAACCCATGGTGTCTATGAAAATGTCCGGTACGAGGAGCGAAAATGCATCATAGCCAAGGATGAGCGATCCAAAGCTTTGTCCGAGGAGAGTGAAGTGCGGATACTTAGAGCTTAGGACCCAGTCCCGAGTGGAGAGATAAATGAATACTACGGTGGGGGGATGCAGTTGGATATTGAAACGGTTCTGCATCATCGAGTCAGCTCTATGTGCCGAATCACGGCCATCAAAGCTGCGGCTCATTACCTTTACGCGCTCAAGGATAGAAGGCTTCGTAGCATCGTGATCGCCAGTATACACGACACAGACGGCTTTCGGCCAACGCTTCTGCGTGGCTCTAATGGCCGCCCAGAGCACTCTCTCTCCGCCACCGCCAGCATTACTATCCGATTTGATCAGTAAACATTTGCTCCGCGTGTATATCAAGCCAACAAACCAGAATGGATGAAAAAATCCTACGATCCCTTCCCAGTCACTGTCCGCTAGGCTACCGTTAGTTGAAGTAGCGGCACCATAGCTTTCAATCTTCTCCCAATCGTCATCTTCAGACTTCTGAGAGCGGCGATAAAAGGATCTCACGGCTTCTTCTTCGATTCGAACTCTTTTCAAGGTTGATTGCCTGCGCGCCGCAGTCTTGCGTTTCAGATACAAGCCAAAGGCTTTGCCAATGCTGTAGATCAACCATCTTCCGACTAGCAAAGCTACAAGAATCGCCAGGAGCGAATTTCTTAGCTTAGTTGTAGCTGTCATCGCAGTCCAAGTAAGGTAGCCATGATCCTCGAATATGATATTACGGCAGTGTTTGATAGAGGCCCATGAAAGAGTTAAAGGGTGTAGAATTAGCGAATCCATATTGATTCGACCACGGGGCGTGTCCATATCAACGAGCCGAACTCGGCGATCTATCGTCTGAAAGTCGTTCATGATTCTAAGACCAAGCTTTTAGTGGTCACAGGGCGCGATGGAGTGCTCTGATATGAGCGGGCAATAATGGCTTTTATGCATTGAGCCTTCAGGACAGCTTTCAACAGGCAATGAACACTGCAACACTACGCTTATATGGAGCATCCCCAAGGTACCCGAACCTCTCACAAGGCCCCTTCAGGCTTTCCATCAGTACGACAATACTACCAGTGAACCAGCGCAATTTCCACGCTTCTCCACCCCAACATTTCATAGCAGAATGCGTCGACCAGACCCAGCACCTCATCGTCGGCCTCCACACCCTCACCGGCCTACCATGGGCAGCGGCCTTACCCCTGACCGCCATCCTCATTCGCCTCGGCATTCTCGGACCCCTGGCAGCCTACGCCCACATCAAATCCTACCAGCGCCGTGAGATCTACCCTCTCATCTACGCGTGGGAGCATGCTATCCGGCGAAAAGTCCTCCGAGAACATGGCGCGCAAGGTCCGGCCGCATGCCACAAGCTCGCTACTACACAGCTGCGCCAAAAGGGGAGGGAGTTACGAAAGGAGCTGGGTGTGCAGTATTGGAAGAGCTCGTTGTCGTGGCTGCAGCTGCCGGTTTTCTTGGTCGTCATTGAGAGTATAAGGAAGATGTGCGGGACGCATAGCGGCTTGCTGGGACTGTTGACACGAGGTCCTGGGGAAGATGCGACTAGGGAGGAGATACTCGCCGGCACCGATATGGGCGTAAGTTACGAAATAAAGCAAAGTCTCGCTACTGAGGGCGCATTGTGGTTCCCAGATCTCTTGCTGCCGGACCCGGCGCTCATCTTGCCGTTCATACTCTCCGGATGCCTCTTCGCCAACATCATGTTCCACGACAGGAAAGCAGCGGCCGCGGGCATCCAACCTGGGAAGTGGCAGCTGCGTTTTCAACGTTCTGTAAAGGTCGTGGCTTTGGCGATCGGGCCCGCGACGCTGGGGGTGCCGAGCGCGATGCTTGTCTACTGGATCACCAGCTCTGTGTGTGCGCTGGGACAGAATTACTTTCTGGAGTGGTACCTACCAACGAAGCCTATAGTTAAGCCTTGCAAGCAGAGAGGTTCAGGTCTGGCTTTGGGTGGCTCGCCCAAAACTTGAGCTGAGTGATGTCCGTTATAACGGTCCGTTACCATCCAGGCAATGATGAGCTGTGAGTATGTATTGGCTGCATCGAATTTCGGTACCAATTTCGATCCGAAGACCGCCCAAGCTTCGAAATTCTTCTTTTAAAATATTCAAGCGTCATCATACCGCTTCGCGCAGAACAGGCAATAATCGCTTGTGATGACCTCACAGAAGCCCATTCCACAACAAGCGAGCTTCGAACCAACAACCACTCGTCCCCAGCGGGCCTGACGGGCTTGAAGACGAACGTCGATCACGCGAGAGGCGGAATCAGGAACGCTCCCTTGCATCTCCTTGGAACACAGAATAGATCGTACTACTATTCTCGATGATTAAAAAACGACGTAAAGGATTCAGAGAGCAATCGAGAGCGACACAAAAGAAATAAGATCCAAAGAATTCGGAACGCAAACGCCCCATGGATTGCTGAAGAGCACCTGGAGCTTCCCTACTCTGCAAGCCTTGGTGCAGATTCCATCCAGCAGACGTCTCCTCGTACAGAAATCATGAATTGATGGATCCCAAAGAAAGCGAATCTGGGTAGGAATGACGAAGTAGGACATAATTATTTAAAGATAGGCGGGCATTCGTCGGGGTAGTATTGGAAAGGCAGGGAACGTGAACCGTGTCTTACCAACGCAGGGCCAGCGCTTCCGACGTTCTGATCATCGCAGTCCGAGGGACCCCAATCAAACCAGGATCTAAAGTCGAAATGCAAACGTCCCGTAGATCCCTGAAGAGCATCTTGAGCTTGGCTGCTCCGCAAGCCTTTAGTGCGGTTTCGGTGCAGGGAACGTTGGCTCTGCACGGAGATCGTAACATCCATGTTTGGCGAAGGGAGTAAAGTAGAGTAGGAATGAAGCACGACTTGACTACCTAAAGAAAGGCTGGCACACGTTTAGGAGGTACGGGAAAGGCAAACGATAAGGGATGTCTACAGAGCCATCATGTCTACCTACTGCGTAAGACAGATTACTCCTTCCTCGCCATCAGCGAGAACCCCTATGCTGTTACGCCCCAAATGCCCTTCATGCCTCAAATCGCCAAACACAACTCCGCTGAAATGCTCACAACTTCGCCCTGACGCCCCCATCCAAGGATGCACTCGCCTCCCGATTCTGCACCACATCGCCCGTCCCCGGCCCCTCCCCGAAAAAGATAACCTCCACCGTAAGATCGTCCCTATACCGTCTAGAATACGGGCTCGGCAGCGTCAGCAACGCCGAAACCATATCCCGATCCCTCCCTCCCAATGCATTCCTCACAAGATGCGTAGCCGCGTTCTTGTCCTCGACCACGAAGCGTTCGTCGGCGGAGCTGGCGCTGGAGTACCGTCTGATAGGGCCGCGCTGGCCGAGTCCGACTTGGTTCTCGTGCGGGGTTTCGACGGGGAGACCGGGCGAGCTGCTGCTGCTGAACCAGCTCTTTGGCCATGCAGAGCTGGTACTCGACGACGAGGTTTTGGGCTGTGATTCGAGCCATTGACCGACTAAGCCAACGACTTCCTCGTTCGACAGAAACTCCCACAACCCGTCGGTGGCCAGGACTACGAAGTCTCCTTTGCTCGGTTCGATTCTGGTGGTCGTGACGATGGGCTCGGCTGTGACATATGGAGGTGTGCGGAGCAAAGCTGACGGCGTCCTGCCGAAATAATGCTTCTTTATTCGCTCCTGGGTCTCCCTGCTCCACTTGTACGATGCGTCGCCAAAAGCTCGCGATGGCTCTAGACCACCCAATATTCGACCGTTCTGCACAACAAATCGCTCGCCAGGGTGTTCGGCTCGCAACCGAGCTTCTTCTGATGGCGTGCCGCCCGTTTGATCTTCGGACAACGGCGTGGCTGTCCACTTCCCATTTGCACCTTTCCTTCCCAAAACAGCCCTTGAATCACCGGTGCAGGCCACGCGGAACAGCTTCGATTTGGTGTCGTAAAAGGAGAGGAGGGCGCATGAGCCTGAGAGTGCTGGGGCTAGTAACTCCGCCGCTGCGCGTTTGGTATCGCTCTTGATTACTCGCTCGACGCTCTCGTGTACTATTTCGTGGTCTAAGCGGACAAAGCCTTTCTTGATCGCGGCGTCTATAGCTTGGGGGCTGGGTATGGTGATTGTTGGATCTATTAGGGCGGTTTTGTAGGTTTGATTCAGTTCGCGGGCAACGAATGAGATGAGGACTTGACGAAGCTTCGCTGACGTGGGCCATCCGCTAAGAAATATCAGTGTTTGGAAGCTTCATCGTGACGTATTGATAGCAACCTACCTATGACCGTCAAAGACGCCCCAAAACATCCAATCGCTACTCTGCAAGCCATCCTGGCCAGGCGTGACGGACTGTGGCACCTCAACTATCTTCTCCGCACGGTCGTCTTCTATAGGGTTGTTGCTGGGTATCTGCACCACATCGTACCGTATCACCCCCCTCCCTCTACCAACAAAGTAGGACTCTTCAGTGCGTCGTAGCTTTTCTGTGGCTTGTTCTGGTGTCAGCATCTCCAGTTGCTGTTGCCCTTGAGCGCCGGTATCCTTGGACAAAGGAGCGTCATCCGCGATATCGTGGGTGTAGAACTGGTCGTCCTCTACAACCAGCGCTTTTCGCTGGGTGGGAGGTGTTGAGGCCTCGTCTACCGCAGATGATGAAACAGGCGTAGATGTCGGACTGATACCGACAGGTGCTGAAGCTCCGGTCGGTTGGTTGAGGGAATGACGCGGCCCTCCATCCGTTGGACTCGTGCTGTTGACCAGGGAGGTGGTTCCCGGCGCTGGTTCCCCCTTGAAGTAGTAAACTCCAGATGCGAACAGCGAGACTATGGCCGCAACGGAGAAGCTACGGGAGTACATCGAGGATTGTAAGATTTGAGACACACCATGGTTTCTGGCCGAAGAGGAGGACACTGTCCGGTGACCTAGTGAATTGCTTATCAAGGTGATGGCAAGGTTTCTCGGGATGGAGCTGCGGCGAACTGGTGCACATCGAGCAGTGCGGAGGGCTTGCACAGCTGCTCGACGCATTGAGAGGATCCACCACGCCGGTAGCTCGGTTCTGAGGAGCAGACTACGATGTCGCCTGTTTCTAGGTCCGTGAGGTCTGTCGTGTGAGCCTCTTTAAACGTACAACCGTTAGGCTAGCTTCCAACGAGGCTAGCCGCTGATCCGGCGGAAGTTCGGATAGATCATGATCTCTACGACGTCACATTGAAGATTACTATAGAAAGAGTTAACCTAATTCACTCTATACTCGACGGCGAAGACCGACACTGCGGGTCGTCTCGGAGAGATCCAGACACTTCTGCTAATCTCAACCAAACGCAAATTCAGGCTTTTGAGTCATTCTCAACGAAGGAGTTTGGCAAAAGCTGCTTGAACTAAACAATCGACACGATGTCTTCAAGGGCACTACGAAAGCTACAAAGAGAGCAAGAGCAGAGAATACAACTTGAGCAGTCATCACAACCTATCTCTGAAGATGGGGATGAAGATGCAGCATCGGATCCTTCAAATGCCAAGGCTTTTAATGCCTTCGATATGTTGAATGTTGGCGAAGATGAAGACGCACCGGGTCGGGCTTCATCTAGCGATGGAGATGATGTTGCTTCTGCGCCACCAAAACAGTCGAACGGCGTTTCCACTGCTTCTGCCACTACTACCACCAAGGCGAAGTCGACTAGGAGGAAGAAAAAGAAGAACAAAGTTGGGAAGGAGAAAATGGGCACTCCAGCCAAGGCGAACGACAACGGAAAACCGGCAGAGCAGCAGGATGAGATTGATGCAGCCTTGGCGTCATTGTCAACGAAGTCACAAGATGGCTCGTATGCTATGACAAACGTGCGGCAAGATGATTCCAAGCTTGACCTGTGCCGGCTGCTAGCGATAGAATCGAAACACCTCAACGCCATTAATGAGATGAAAAGACTGTTTGGGAACATTATGACCGAGGATGAGAGTCCATCTCCAGACCGTAGGCGCGGAAGAGGGCCTCAAACGCTGGATCTTGGCGCGGCTTTGACCGCGAGATATAGCCCACTTTCGAAAGGTCAAGGCTTATCGGGCCTCGCTCTTCGCCGGAATGTTTTCATAAATGGCAGAGAAGAGTGGCCGAAGGCTCCCAGCGGGGGGCTAGGAATGGAACTTGAAGAGAAGGACAAAGATGACATTAAGCATTACCGATTCGTCCACAACACAGCCTATCAAGATGTCCAACGGCAATTTGAATCATGTGTCGAGTCAATGGATCCGCAACGCATGATCTCGATGCTCCAGTTCAACCCGTACCATATATCAACTCTCTTACAGGTCTCGGATATTGCAAAGCACCAGGGCGATCATTCCGTCTCTGGTGATCTACTCGAACGTGCACTTTTCTCATTTGGTCGATCAGTACAATCTTCGTTTTCCAATGCTTTGGCTGAAGGCAAAGCGCGGTTAGATTTTCGGAGACCTGAGAACCGCGAATTCTGGCTTGCCGCGTGGCGATATGTAGCGAATCTAGGGCAACGAGGCACTTGGCGTACGGCATACGAATGGGCAAAATTGCTCCTCAGCCTCGATCCAGAAGGAGATCCTTATGCCGTCCTGATGGTCATGGACCAGCTTGCACTTCGTGGAGGTCAAGCAGAGCATTTTCTGAACGTAGCCTCTAATAAAGTACTCGCAAAGCATGACCCAAACATCCATATCTCCAAGAGCTTAGCAGAGTACAAGCTCAAACTCGCAAAACCCTGTCGTATCACACTTACCCACGCTATCACAACATACCCCTGGATCTTCGCCCGCCTTTTTAAAGAACTGAATATCGAGCATGTTCCTCCTTCTATATGGGGCACCGAGCCGCGCACCGCGCGCGAGAAATTTGACTGCGAGACTTACGTCCTCGGCGCCAAAGACCTTTGGAACACGCCAGAGAACATACAGTTTCTAGTTGAGGTCGTCGAATATGCCTCCAAAAACCCTTCTGCTCCCGTATCCGACCATCCCATTACCCTCAGCGAAGCTCGGCATGTCCTCCTGACCGGCAATCCTCAGCTCATAGCACTTCTTCCACGTATCTTCACAAGCATGCCCTCGTCAGCCTCCGATCCCCTACCTCCACCCGACAGCATCGAATCCTACTCCACCGCCCTTCCCCAGCCCTCGCGCGCTACTGCACCAGCTGCCTACACGGGCCCCTTTGATTCCGATTCAGCAGACGCCCCCCCCTCACCCCTCGATTCTTCCCCTGCAACGCCCCCACTCGTACCAGTACCTACAGATGACTCCGCACCCGGCGGCCTCCGCGGACTCTTCTCCCGCCTCATGGCTTGGCCAAACCCGAATGCGGACCCGCCACCTCAAACGAACACAAACCCGCCCTTCCAAACGAACGAGGACCCACCACCTCAAGCCCAGGACACCCGACCAGCACTCCACGACCTCCAAGACATTGACCGTAGCTGGGCCGAACGAGTAGCCGAAGTGCTCGCCAATCAACCTGAATCGCGGCAGCAGCCGACCGTCGAATCAGATCCGGACTCGGAGTCCGGAGCTCCTGGCGCAGAACCAGCCTACGACGAAGACAGGAACAAGCGCTGGCTTGCGGGGCAGGGCATGCAGGCTGTGAAGGCGTTTGTAGAGGAGCATGGTAGCGATGAAGGGCGATGGAGCGCGGACGTTGAGAGAGGGAATGTGGTGAGGCTGTATGCGGAGAGGGTGAAGCTGTTGCGAGAAACGAACCGGAGGTTTATCATGGAGTATGCGCTGCCTCAGGGAGCAGGCAGAGAGGCTAAGGACCTGGTGCGGAGAATGATGGGGCAGTGAAGCAAAGGGTTGACGCAATGCATGAACATGAACCGCACGAATGCTCTATATGAGCTTGGAGTTGTGAAGATTCTGCAACAAGCTTGCGTGTATGGACCTAAGGCATCAAACCTAGAAGGCAGCCTCTATCAGCTCCCTGCATAGGAGTCTCTCCCATAGATGGGACTCGATCCATGGATTATCTTAAACCCTTCTTCCCCCATCTCACACATACGCCTCCGCATGCTCGCCCTCTGTCTTCTCACAGCCGCGCCCTATAAACCACATTCAATCGTACTACAAACACAAAAAGCAACAACCCCAAAGCCCTCCTTTCCCTCATAGTCACCCCTACTCCAAACGATAACAAACCACCACCACCACTCCAAAAATCCCCACCCACATCATATCAACCCCAATCCTTCCTTGACAACCAACTTCCACAACCTCTCCTGCTACCGATAAACGCATGGTGCAAGATTCCGCTATGTTGAGGGGATATCTAAAGCCCCTGCGGCGCTGGGTGTCAGGACCCAAAGGGCCAAATACGAATCGTATGAAGACCCCTTACTCCTTGGTATGGATGAGTGAATGGACGTTGCAGGGGTTTGGATCCCCCTTCGGTCTTTTTTTGGTTTTTGTGAGTTTGGTTTATTGGTTTGATTTGGTTTTGTGGTCAACACACACCCCCTTGGACCCAGCCGGCCCCCTTTTCGGTTCGGCCGCGGTCTTCATGCACCCGTCCATCTCTTTCCTGATCTATCCCGGGACGCTCGCTTAATTAAGTACATATACAATGTCAGTGTCGGATCTTGCCCTTCAACGGTATCATACTGTTGACGTCCTCACCAACACCATACTCCTCCCACATGCTACTATCCCCACAAAACCCGAGCATTATACCCCATCATCCCGATCCCATCAAGCACCAGAGACAGAAAGGGAAGCAAACCCCAGCTTACTTCGCCAGCAGCTGACAGAAACGACGAGCCCCAATCACCCCACCCATGCTCCCCGTAAAAAAGCAGGTCCCATCCCCCAACCCACAAGTCTGATCCCATGCATATATTTGTGTGTTGTTAACACACCTCGCTTCAAGAGTCGCCGTGTCCAACGCCGGCGGTAATGTCCCGCCCTGGTAGTCCACGCACGCGTTAGCACCGAGGAAGAGATCGCCATTGGTGGTCCACCCCTGGGAGAAAATCTGCACGAGTAAGTCATGATGCGATTTATGGGGCGGTTTGAGGATGAAGAGGTGGAAGGCGGCGTTTGTAGAAGGTCTTGAGCTTGCCGAGACCGGCGTAGAGGTCGTTGAGGCCGGTGAGTTCAGGTGTGATGGCAGAGAGGGTTTGCAGAAAAGTGCCGAGCACTTGGGCGCAGGGGGTGGATGGCGGTTTCGATTTGGTCTATGGGGCCCTGCGCGCTTGTGTTGGCGCTCTCGATGCCTTCGTGGACAGACTTGAATTATTGCTATTCAGCGAAAAATCATGAGTAGGCTTGTTGAAGTGTGAAGCCATTGGATAATGTTTGGAAGCTGCTCATGGAATGCCTGGTGTGGCCGTATTGTTGTTGCTCCATTTCGACGAATGCTGATAGCATGAAAAGAAGTCGGCGCCGTCAGCGGTACCTAGTAATTCGTGGTCCTGTCGCCACTGGTCAAGATGCTGCGACATATAAGGATTATCCCAGCAGGGCTGCGTTGGGTCTTGCATCAGATTGGTGCAAAAGGCATTGAGGAAAGCGACATCGGCGGTGAAAGTGCGGTTGCTTTGGGGCAATAGAGAAGAAGTCGTGTGGTACCACCACGGCAATACAGTTGGATAAGAGGATCAATGTCGCCGCATTGACGGAGAAACATGGTGTGCACAACAATCCTGAAGGAGAATAAGGGGGGCGTATATGGTACGAAACAGCCTTCCGGAGTGGAGAAGATAGGTTAGTGGCCTGGGCCATGAAGGAGAGCCAATTTGATTTCAATTGAGAACAGCCATCTTCACCGGTGTAGGAAAAACAGCGGTGAGGCCTTTATCAGTTTCTAGAAATTTCATGTGCTTGAGCACTTTTACGATCAGTGCACACTGAGGTGCAATCATCGTTCTTACGAAGCCTTGACACCCATGTTGGATTTGCAGATTAACACAAGTGGGCTGGGGCTTGGTCGGAGGCAGCTTTTCTTAAAGAGGATTCGCAGAGCAGCCAAGATAAGCAGAGATCTTCGAATATGCTCGGGCAGGTAGTCGTTTGAGTGTGGTGACTGTTTCAACCATGCTCCTCGATTCCGGGTGCAGCGAGGGGCCACGAGCCATGGTAAAGAGCCGGAAGGATGGAATGGCTATTGCAAGTGGAAATGGCTGGGCGTTTGACATGTTAAGGGATCCACCTGGCCCTGGCCTATCGACTAAGACTCTGCGTCAACGCAGCGGACAATAGGTGGAACAAGACGAGCTGCGACTTCCCATCAACATCGGAGCCGCAATCAAATGAACAAGCAGTCTAAAAGACCACAATGTCTCCTGCGCTGCGGGTATCGAGGAGGATATGTTATCGGTCATTCGTCGTTGGTGGGCTAGCGCTGATAGACTTTCAACGGTAGGGGCAGCATCCAACACAATAGGGATACTGGAGAATTCGCTGGATATTCTCCGTGTTCATGAGGGTAAGCGGCAAGCCAATTATCGGATAGATAGGCGAGTTTTGTGGCAATACGAAGGGCCAAAAAGGAGTCAAGCGCCACCCATCAGAGATCCAGGATATCGCAACAAGGAATTCACCGCCACCTATCAGAGATCCAAAAAATTACACAAGAAAGAACATTAATAGAAACCTACCCCGTTAAGCCCTTCAACCTAGGAGGCACCCCGAGTGGCCATAATACATAGACTATCCTAGCACATGATCGAAGCATGGGATCCGTTTAGAATGTCTCTTGTCTGTGGCCGAAGCCATGTTGTCCTAGAGTCTGGCTAGCCAGCATGAGATATACCGCCGATACCAAGAGGCGAAACACGAGAGTGCTTCCCAGGCAGAGGGTTTTCGCTCAAGCAAACGTACGAAGGGTTTTGGATAGGCTAAGCTGATTTGCCACTCGGTGATGACTTTATCTCGAAAAGTCGTGAAGATATTGGTTCGTAGGAGACGAGCAGTTCTCTTCCCTCGCCAGCTGAAGCTGTACTGCATAATCATGTATCCGTATATGGGTTGGTGGATAGCGATGATTCACTGATGTAGAATGCAACGATAGTCCATGGTGGAAGTCCTGGTAAGCCCAACGCTTGGTTAAGTACCACGAAAGGACGCAAGTATGGCATGGTGATGCCGAAAGAGAGCTTGCCGTCCTCACCATTCTATGTCAGAAAGCCTGCCCCACGTGCTACATAGTCCGATGTTGTGATACCAAACCATCATCGATGTCGTTGTCGTTACACTTTCTCATCCTTCTCGTCATCGATGGCTGCAGCAGCGTCATTGCCTTCTTCCTCTTCGTCGCTCGTACCACTTCCCTCACTCTCTCCCTCGCTGCCGGGATCGAAATTTTCATCGTCTTCCTCGTCACCGTCGTCATCACCCTGAGCCGCATTCCCGGCCTCCAATGCTGCTTTCTGTAGCTCTCCGGGCTCTGCTTCGTCATCCTGATCTGCCTCACTTTTGATACCATTGATATTGTACTTCTTTGCCCGACGCTGTTCAGCCATGCTCGCATCTTGGAGACGATGTCGCTTGATGTAAGCGTCAATGCCGGCAAAGTCAGCCTGGTCCACCATAGAGAACTCAAAATCTTGTGGCTCGTCGCTTGGCCCACTCCCTCTAGCACTGGTATTAAGGTTGAAGGTTCGCTGTAAGACGGAAGTGTAAGAGATAGAATCAATGGCGTCAAAGGAAAAGAAAACAAGAGGTTTCTTGAAGCCCCAGACTATGCCCGTAGGTAGGAAGAAGAGGAAACCATCCTTACTGCCCCGAAAAGCTTTCACGTGGACTGCTTTTTGGCCTGTTCTTGATGGCTGAGCCACTTCGCTTACAAACTCCTTCTCATCAGGCTCGATCACTTGGCACTTGCTCCCTTTCTGTTGTTTGAGACGATCATTGAGAAGTTTGACCACTACGGACTTAAACGATTCCTCGGGCGCGAATTGTATGTCGTCACTACATAAGCCTGGTTTAGGTGCTCCATTTGGTATCGTCCAGAGTAATTGGTCGGGTAGCGAGACTCCAGAGGCGGTCGTAATACCATCCCCATCGATAGGAAAGACACAAATGTTGTATTGGCCTTGCGCTTTCTCTGGCACTGGCAGACATGCCACATGTTGAATGTCTGCCCACCTAACTGTACATTCCACCTCTTTTGTGGTAGGGTTTCGACAGCGTAGGCCTGCTGAGGCGTCCCCGATCTCTAGATTTAGCTTCTTCCGCTGAGGAATCGTGAATGAGAGCTCTTTGATAGTGCTGTAAGAGGCGGTATCCCAGTTGCTGGTCGTCTGAGCCATGCCATTGTGGCCATTCTCAAGCTTCCTTTTCTTCGAGGGGTTATCGCTGTCGATTGTTTTGTTAGAAGGTTTTATGTTGAGTATGTACAGGGCTATATCGCCAAATAGTGGTCCAAGTTTTGGGTACTGATCTTATGAGGAGGGTTCGTTAGCTTTAGCTCAGTACTGGACCATTGTCGCAATGACTGGGGTTCATGAAGCGAGACCATATGATGCTTTTCTTCCTGTGTCTGTGGCCGAAGTATCCCGGATCTCGAGAAAAGGTAGAAGATCAATTACTTACCAAGCGCATCATGAGCTCTCTTCTTGAGCTGGGGCTGGTTGACAAAAGCTAGATCAATTCTCTGGGCAGCGGATGCCATAGTTGCGACCAGCTTATGGTAATTGCTTCGGTTTTCAGCACATGAGATACAAGAAATATATTCGTACAAGACTCATACCCAATTTCTTTTTGGAGACTGAAAGTGACTGGTAGTGGTAGGAGCTACCCCTGACTTGGCAGCTTGGCAGGCACAGCAGTCCCGCGTCTGATATGCCGCAGCTAAGCGCCCACGCTAACTGTATTGAGTGGTGTGTATAGTCAGGGGCATTGTAGTAAAAAGTCTGATATTGATACTTGTATCACGAGAAATCACTGTTCAGGACCGAAAGATTAGCTGTTTTCAATTGTGTGATATCTGAGCTTGAAAGGACTAGCCATGCTTGGCGCTTAGTCGTCGATTTGGGTTGAAAAGCTTTCCATTTAGCTATCTGAATCTTCCTCAAGCACATCTTCACGACAAATGTCGAAAGCTTTGCTAGTCGAGAATCGATCTTCATAAGACTGAAGACAGCTTTCCGCCTGCTACTGCCTCAGCCTTCGTATTGCCACACTCCTCATAGAATTCATGCCAGTCTTTCAAGCACAGCCATGCTATTCTTCATCGTTTGAACACGTCCAGACCACACACCGATTGACGACAGCGTCCTTTCTGCAACATCATGTAAACATACATCCCGTACATCTGAAGACAGACAAAGTACAAGGAACAAAGCTGGGTATCTCGCAAACAACAATCACACAGAAGATAAGATCATGAAAGTCGAACAAAGAACACGTACATGCAGTTCCCGCTGCAGCAAACGGGCTCACTAATGTTGAACTTACGCTCCGCTTGATCTTCAAGACAATTAGGACAGACCGCGAAACGGCGAAGAACAAGTTGTTCTCCGATAAAGCCTATCATAGTTGGGTCCACACCTGTTGGGCAACCTGGCGTGATTTCTTGCGTTCTCCGATGGTCAGCGCGAGAAGCTCCTCAGCAAATGTCTGCTTCTCGATACGTTTGGATATTGATTCTCCGTAGCCACTCAAGTCCGTCATTTCGATATCCGGAATATTGGCTTGATGGATCTCGTTAACCTCAACATTGATTTCTTGAGTGAAATGAATGGCATCCGTGGACAAGTCTGCCGAAGCCGCATTGGAGTCGAAATTGACAAGACTCTTCTGAGAGGATACGTTATCGAGGACCCCGTTGCTCCCGCGGATGGGGAATGGCCAGTGGCGTGTTGATGTGAAGGGTGGGGTGTGGTTGGGACGAATGCTTTGTCCTGATGAGCTTGGACGGTAGAACGAGCCTTGACGGCTAATCAAAGATCGGGCTTCTGAATCAGCACGAAGCACTTTCTCTCCGAAGTCTGCGAGAACACTACGTGCGAAGCTCTCATTGTATGATGATCCTTGATACACACGCTGCTGGCTCAAGAAGAGATTTGCCGGGACATATTCGAAGCGAGGATCGATATTGCCAACGGAGTGGACATCAGTAATGACCCGGAAAGCAATTACTGATGCATACTCTAAGCGGGGACCGCTCCCTATTTGAGGGCATGGAGCAACCAGAACGCGGGCAGTCAATTTCGCTTCCTGGAAGAAAGAATCTCCAAGCTGCACAGTCAATTGGGAAAGGGCGTCAAAGAATTGGCGACAGAACTGCTCCTCTTCTTTGCTGGTAGAGATAGACTTGCGGCGGAGCTTGTTCAAGCAGGTGGCGACCGTCACACCATCCAGGCGTTGAAGGAAGTTAAACTGGCATTTATTGAGCTTCCATCCAGGCAATTGGACAGTCGGTAGTAGACCTTTCGCATCCTTCCGTACAAGTATATCGAAGCCTTTTCGGAATACTGGGCGCACAGCGAAACAGGCCAGATGAACACCTGCTTCCAGAAGCATCTCCGTGCCAGCACTGTCGCGCATCCGGTTGAGCTTTGGAAGAAGTTCCTGACGAGTGACCTCCATGCTTCGGGCTAGGTAGTCAACGATGTGTGGGATGGCTGCGAAACGATACCCATTTGCCAGAAGCTTTCCGGCGTCTTCGTCCGAGATCTGTCGGACAAGTACAAGGAGCTGCCCCCGTCCGAATGAAAAGAGCGAATTGCCTCGTTCGGCTGTGTTAAGACTAGATGATTCACACCTCTTCCAGTTGGGAAAAACTTTCAGTCCAGTGCTCTTGCTGGTCGTCCCGGTGCTCAGGATCTCGCCGAACAAGATGCCGATGTTCTCGAGGGAAGCGTAAATGGAATCGGCGAGGTCCTTCGCTGCGACGCAGAAGAGCTGCTTGAAGTACGTGTCGTAGTCCTCGATCTCGTCTCCGATGCCAAAGTCCGAGCTGGTGGCGGCGGTCCCTGGGCGAGATGTTTTACCCTCACGACCGGATCGAACGTTCCTACGCATGCCCGGAACAAGGTCCACTACAGCTGGCCAACAGTGGGAAAGTCTAAGGATCCAGCAGAATATCAGATGGCCGGTGTCGAAGGTATCATCGAATGTCTGTTGCTCAGATTATCAGCGGTGGCCCTTTGCTGTAAAAATCGAGCAACTCACACGCTCGCGATAGCTGTCGGTAATCTTGCGGCATGGCAGTAAACCTTCAGAGGTGACCAGTATTCTACCATCTCCGTCGAAGGTTGCACTAGCCAGGACCACCTGCTGGGCTCTGGTGGCAGACTGAGTCTTGGAACGTCGGCCAAAGATTGCAAAAGCCATGAGGGCGATACAACATCCAAGCGACTGCAAATAGTTAGCAGTGGACCTGATCGCCACAGTGTAATAGGTGACTCGACCAGAAAGAGCACCATCAATGCAGTTGTTTCTCCTGAGAGACCTGCTCCGCCTGTTTTCGCTTCTATCTTCACTCGATATGATGTGCCCACGGTGGCAGACCAGTGCATGCCAGAGACTGCTGCTGCCAGCAAAGCTGCACAAGCTAGCCTTCGGGGGCCACTGTTCGTCCACATCACCGTCAAATAGAAGAAAATCCCCATGGCTATTGTGCTTGCTGCTACCGCAATCACTGCTGCACCTACGACATAGGCTACAGAGTACTGTAGAGTATAGTTCGCGATGCCTTGCTGACTGATGTAATGCATGCCGCATACGCTGGCACCGACTAGGACTCCTCCAGTTATAGTCCATAGGATACTTACCGTCTCAGAGATTCCGAAGGCGTAAAATGCGGAGCCTACAAGGCTGATAGGAAGAAAGAAAGAACCGGCGGTATATCCAGGGCGATACACGATTTCAGGTCCGTTGGTCATGACAAGAGCGCGGTTTCCGATGTAGTGCATCGACCATATGGAGACAGCTCCCATTGCCGTAGCGGCCGCAATGAGCAGATACCTTGAACATGTAAGTGGTTACTGTCACCAAGAACCAGGTCAAGATTGGATGGAAGGGCTACTAACCAGTTATAGCATCCATGGCTCGAGGTCCGCCTATGGAGCAGCTCGAGCGTGGTCAAGGAACCTACTGTGCTCACAAAGTAGGACAATACGATATAGAGCGCGTGGTACGTCACGTCGACCGCCTGGCCAAGGGCCGGAGTTGCTGCCTCCATTGGTAGAAATGCCATCCGGTCTGAGGATAGCCTCAATCGTGTAGAAACGCGATTGAGCTCGAAGCGTCTTAAAGGACAGTCCGGTCGTTGGAGTTACCTGCGTCTTACCGAGTTGTGGCAAGTTGTAAAGAATTTGCCGCTGGATGTCGAAGCATGGCACAGAAAGTTTGGTGAAATACTTCTGTGGACTTCCGAAAGACACTAAGGAGACTAGCCAGCCCTAGTGCTCGGATGGCTCTAAGAATTCTCAAGGGCTGACTATAGAGGACGCAGCTTGGGCAGACCGGTAGGTAGAAGTGAGGTTGAAAGAAAGTCCGAATCAAGTGATGGGTGGTAGCAGAAGTGGACCCGCTTACTCGACGCTGGTCTCGGATACTTGACTACAACAAGCCATTGATGGGTCATACCACCCAGACCCGAATCTCGACATGGTATGCACTCGAGCGTTCATCATGTTTTCCTTCCCTTCTACTACATGGGGGTTATTATGCTTATCTTAAGAGACAGTATTGTCACTGAGGTAACAGCTCTCAGCCACAGCCAACTTTCGATTGCATAGCAAACGAGACGTTAACCGGAGTGCGAGTTGTATCTTTATCATTCTGAAGGCTCTTGAAATTATGATGGCCAGAGGGGCCCTCTAAGCGTGGGTCCCAATAACCATGCTAAAAGGGGAAGGCACGACTCTGCAGATGCCTCATCAGTTCAATTGAATATCTGAGGGCTCATTATGCAGGCTTTCACAAGGCGGCATGGTTGATGGCACATCTCTAAGATTCTAGACCGAGAGATGTGTGAACAGATCAGTTCGTGGCTCGGGTTTGCTTGGGTTCGACGCAATGGCGGCAGTTGCAAGCCATGGGACAGTGTCTCGGTAACGGTCCGTCAACCGTGGTCCGCATCGAGGCCAGGATATGCCCTAAACGAGCTGTTGTCTCGGATTAATATGTGGAGTGTTGTCATCTCGGCCTTCGGATCCTTCCTCTCGGAACGATCTCTGCTTAACAGTGAATGCTCAACCGGTCTCATCATTGGTCTATTCATGGTCTGTTCAGTGCAGAAAGCGAATGCGTGGAAGCAAAGTGGAATATACCCCTGATCGACATCTCAACAAACTGCTCTTCGCAAACAACTCCGGCTTCTCTACCCGACCCGCCAACGACCCATCATATCTCAGGTCACACATGGACCTCGCGGCTGCAGTTCGTCACTTCCGGGTCGAGGCTTGCAGATTCAACCTGTGGCCTGGCTGCATGAGGCCCCCTTGGTCGACGACTTGCAGCTCGCTTATCTTCACGACCTCTCTTTACAACATGGCTTCACAACTCGGATCTCTCATAAGGCCCCTTAGACGCAATACAACATGGCTTCACGACTTAGCTCTCCATTAAAGCCCCCCTGGGAACCAACTCCACACTTCGACCATAGCAGCTTCGCACCACTCGCCTTCAGCGGCCTTAGCTATACAAAGCAAGCACCACCACCACGCGTCATCACAAGCCCCCCAACCCTCCCGCCTCCACTTCTTCGATCTCGGCCCCCGCCACCATCGCCGTCAGCCTACCCGGACAGGAGCCATGAAGTAGCGAACGTTGGGCCCGGAGAAGATGACAGAAATTAACTAGCACGCACATGGCCGAGTACCCTTTCCATATCCCCTCAAAGGAGACAGCACGTGCAGAGGCGGTACTGAGCAACAAACTACGAGCCGGCGGTAGAGATGTTTCAAGACGGCTTTTTCGAAAGGGGTTCAGGGACAAGGTATGCGTGGGTGCTTCTACACACACACCTTGGAACGGGTTGACGGCGAAGTCTATAAGGGTATTGATAGGGCGAAAGGATCGGCCGTGAGAAGAGGAGGCTGGCGGTAAGAAGGGGGAGACAAGAATGCGGGAATGGGATGATGTACACGGTTTTCGTTCGAGGGAGGGAGGCAAGCCTGGAAGGAACATGCACAGGAGAGGGAAGATGAGGAGCGAAGCGTGTTCGAGACAAACATTGAGAGACACTGGAGGACATGGGCGCTTGATATTATTCCCTGCTCTAGCACGCATCAAAGAAACATGGAGTAAGTATTCACAATTGAAGCTAAGATGTCATTTTCTGTCTTTCTAATTCTGTACCCTCCTATTTTGACCACTCTCTCCTTGCTGTTGAAGACTTAGGCCAAGAGTCAAAAAGGTCTATACATCCAGTCATGCTATCATCTCTCCCAAAACTCTACGTGACAAATCCGTCCCAAATAATCTATCGCTTTTCCAGATCCGCAATCGAATTCGATCCCTCCATATCATGCACTACGTACCATTCGCCATCGCCCCCCTCTCCTTCAGCGCAGCGATGCACCCCTCCCTCGCCGCCTGCGCACACCAAGCATCCATCACCACCAACGCCGCCATCGCCTCCACAATCGGCACCGCCCGTGGCACCACACACGGATCATGCCTGCCCTTCGCCTCCAGCGTGCCCGTCGTCCCATCATACGTAACCGTCTCCTGCGCCTGCCCAATCGTCGCCGGGCTCTTAAACCCCACGCGAAAATAAATCGGCTCCCCGTTCGAGATCCCGCCCTGCACGCCGCCAGAGTGGTTCGTCTTCATCTTCAGCTGCTGCGTGCCCCCCGGTCTTCGTGACGGGGGCAGGTCCTGCGGCCACGCGACGAAAGCGTCGTTGTGTGCTGACCCTGCCATCTCGCACCCCTCGAAGCCGGAGCCGAATTCAAAGGCTTTGGTCGCGGGGATGCTGAGCATAGCGTGTGCGAGCTCGGCGGACAGCTTGTCGAAGCAGGGCTCGCCGAGGCCGACGGGGCAGTTGCGGATCACGCAGGTGACGGTGCCGCCGATGCTGTCGTGGCGGTCGCGGAACTCGGCGATCTTGACGGCCATGCGCTGCGAGGCTTCGGCGTCGGGGCAGCGGACGGGGAGGAAGTCGTCGACGCGGCTGCGGGTGATGGTGGAGATGAGGGAGAGGAAGGCGGGGTTGGAGGAGGAGGTTGGGTGCTCGGGGGTGGGGTGGAAGAGGTGCTCGTTGCCGACGGAGGAGACCCAGGCTATGATCTCGACGCCGAGGGCTTGGGAGAGGTATTTCTCGGCGATGGCGCCGGCGGCGACGCGGCCGATTGTTTCCCGAGCAGAGCTGCGGCCTCCGCCGCTGCTGGCTTTGACGCCGTATTTGTGGAGGTAGGTGTAGTCTGCGTGGCTGGGGCGGGGGTAGAGGTCCATGGTGCTGCCGCCGTAGTCTTTGGGTCTTTGGTCTTCATTGCGGACGACGAGGGCTATGGGGGTGCCTAATGTGACGCCGAATTCTGTGCCGGACTGGATTTCGACTCTGTCTTTTTCGTCTCGAGGGGTGGAGAGGGCGCTTTGACCCGGTCGCCGCCGGGTCATCTGGGGTTGGATGTCTTCTTCTGCTGTGAGTTTGAGGCCTGGAGGGCAGCCATCGATTATGCAGCCTACAGACCGGCAGTGTGATTCGCCGTAGGTGGTGACTCTGTAATATTTTCCGAATGTCGACATGGTGGATGGGTTGGTGCTTTCTCAGCCAGGTCTTCCAACCGCCCCTTTATCCTAGCAGTGAAGACCTGAGGTATGAGATCAAGCCCAAAACAATTCTTTGCTGGAGCTGGATGGCTTCGGCTCCATCAATAGCCTTGACTCATAATGTGCAGCTTTGCACAGCAATGGACCGATACTGTGTTTCCGTGTCTGAAATGTTAGACAGTAGTCGAAGTTCACGCGTTAGTAGAGGCTTTGTAGAGTTCAATCTTTATATCAACCAGTCATTATTCTCACAACCAATGCGGAACCAAATTCTCTCGTTGCTCATCATGCGTGAGGGTCCAGGCCTAGCTTCGGCGGAATCGGTGCCGCTGGCCGTGCTCCAATCCAGCCTCGAAAACCAACCAAATCTTAGAGCTACATCCAGCTTCTACCCTCCTTCAAATCAATTCATGCCTCCATGGCGTCGAGCAGCTTCATCACTCACTCGAAGCAGCTGGCCCTCCGGCGGGCTCGCTGACTTGGTCAGCAATCCTGTCTATAGATACCATGTCTACTTCTCCCGCAGCCATGACCCTTACCTGAATCTCTCCATAGAGTATCAGCTCCTCCAAAAATCCCACAAAGACTCAACGGTGCTCTTCCTCTACACCAACAGCCCTTGTATCGTCATCGGGAGGAATCAAAACCCCTGGCTCGAAGTGAACTTGCGTTTGCTCAAGCAGAGCACTGGATCCAACGACTCACAAGTTCTGGGGGGGATTGTGCCAGGACCAAACGTACAGCTCGTCAGGAGGAGGTCTGGAGGAGGGACCGTGTTTCACGATGAGGGCAACCTCAACTATTGCGTTATATGCCCCCCAAAAGCCTTCACAAGAGACAAGCATGCAGAGATGGTGGTGCGAGCATTGCGTCGATTCAATCCCCGAGCAAGGGTGAATGAGAGACATGACATTGTGCTCGATCAAGGCGAACTGCGAGAAGGAAGCTTGGGAACCGAATCAGCCGATACACATAGAACATTATATACCAGCGATTCAAAGCCACCGCTGAAAGTATCGGGGTCAGCTTTCAAGTTAGCCGCAACTAGGTCCTTGCATCATGGTACTTGCTTGCTTGCATCCCCACATCTAGGGCGCATCTCGAATTATCTGCATTCGCCGGCGAGGACATACATGAAAGCCAAAGGCGTAGACAGTGTACGATCTCCAGTGGGTAACGTCTTCAGTAGTCCGGTGCAAAATCAGCGAGAACCGCTCGAGGCCGAGATCGTGAAAGAATTTGCGAACGTCTATAATTTCGGTAGAGATACTATTGCCTCATTCAGAGGGCCCGATGCAACGACAGTCGGAGCATCTGGTGATGCGTGCTACGGGCATTTGGACCATGGGGTCATGGGTGAAGTAGAAGCCGAAGTTGAGAAAATCAAGGTTAGTAGTCAAAGGCTTGTTACGGTGGTCTTCCCATTGTTGACTCGTGATCGTTCTGTAGTCTCCTGAGTGGACGTATGGCGAGACGCCGGAGTTCACGCTATCAAGTCACGCTTCACAAGACAACGAAGGAAACGCTCCACCATTACCCGAATGGTGGCCCCCGTCAGTAAGTATAACATGGATGTTCCTCGTGCCGACTAATGGTGTATCAATGCAGGCTCGTGTCTTGATCAAATCGAAGAAAGGAATAATCACCCAAGTGAAGATCTCCACGTCGCGCGACCCGCAGATCACTCTTGCGCAGGAACAACATTTCAAAGGATTGCTGAAGTACAGGGTCCTTCACGAGATCCGCGATTTTTACGAGGTATTGAGCCCAACATCTGATGGCTCAGGTCGTGAAAAGATACCAATAATAGCAACCTGGCTAAACTCGATGTTTGGAAAATGAAACAAGGAGAAGCGCGCTTGGCGCTGTGTCTCTGACTTGCCAATACCTTGCATAATTGGGTTCTCAGCGTCGAAAAGAAGGAAGCTCGTTAAGTCCCTTCATGATTTCTGCGTCGTCGGCTCCCTCCTCGATCTGTTTGCAAATGCGGTCAAACTGGTCGACCATGACATCAAGCTCACACACCTTCGTTCGGAATTTGCGATAACGCTCCTCGGCAGCTACCACACGTTCAGCTTTGGTCCCACCACCCGATGTGCAGCTTCCTTTCACTTCTGCCATCCAGCCGGTCGTTGCGCTTTCTGGGTGCTTGAGGAAAAAGTCGGCCAACTTCTCTTCCAGATGGCTGCAGTTGAGTAACATCGCGTATATGTCCGTTTTCATGTATTCGTACTTCTGGAATTCCGGCATCTCATAAATGTGCTGTTTACCCCAGTCCCAAGTCTCCTTGCTGCTTTCAAACCAAAGCGTTATTGTGCAGATTACCAGATCCCTCTGCTCGATCAGGGATGGTTTCAGAGCGTGCAGCTCACGCCTCGTAAACAGCAGATCACAGAGGCTGCGACGGATAGGCTCCGAAAAACTGTCAGGTATGTCTTGTCCACGGGCGTATTCAGGTAGTGCTGGGGAGTAATCGTCCGAGATGGGCTTAGAGATTTCTCGGGCATCTGTGCTGAATTCCTGGCAGTGGCGTTTCATCTCCTCGATAGCGGCAACAGCAGAGAGCCTCTTTCGAGGTTGAGCTTTCTTCTTCTGGGGAGGTCTCGCCTTTACAACCTTGTAAGGCGCATTGAATCTCTCAAGGAGGCTAGGCTCTATGTTTTGAACTACTGCCGTGTAGTGGTACGTTCCATCGTCTTCCTTTGCAAGAACCTTGTTAAAAGCTTCTACCGGAAAGCCGAAGATCTTATCGACGTTCGAAAAGCTCACGCTCTGTGCGCAGGCGGTCAACAGCCCTCGGAGCCACAAAAGGTCTACCTCGACGAGGTTCACCCTGTCCCTTATATAGTTCTTCGCTCCATCCAAGTCTTGGTCTCCTGTGGATTGCGAAGTTATTGAAAGTTGTTGCGATTTCTTCTGCATTGCTTGCTTGCATGCTCGCTTGGTCCCCTCGAAGCTCTCGAGCATATTGATGATGTGAACAGCCTCATCTTGGACGAGATGATCCCAAGCCTCCGAATGATTCAGACCCCAAGAGTTCGGACGTGCTAGCACAGCTGCCAATTTATTCTTATGTCGCTCATCCTCTTGCTTGATCAGCTTATCTAAGTTCAGGCTGATCTTATCGAATTCCTATTCACAGCCCGGCAGTCAGCGTGGCTCTCTTTCTGAAAAGCGTCTTTTTTCCTGCGAATGGTTTTCATCCGCTTGCTGGCTTTGACCCCTAAGATTGCTCTTATATCACCATGCCAGGGGACTATCAAACGAGCGCCGAGCTTTGAGACTAAACATACCAATGCTGCAGCACCAACAATTTCATGGTCCAGTGTTGGGAACGGATTGGGTTTCTCTACTGGGGCACGATGGCCATGGCCATGTACTTTGCAACAACCAAAGGGACAGCTGTTCTCAGCGCTCTGCCCAAAGAACTCATTTGTGATGAGCGCGTCCTGTAACTTCTTCGTGTATTTCTTTCCCATCATGGCAGCTCGACTGCGTCGTTGTGGTGGCGAGGCTCTTGATATTGACAGACTGGAAGGGGTAATGAAATGAGACGATGACTTCCACAATATCTTGTCAAGGTGTAAGTCACCGGGAAAGGTGAATGCAAGAGATAACGCGTCACTGAGGCGCGCCTTCTGCTTTCAACACCTGCGTGCGAGTCCGAAACGACCCTTGGGCTTGTGATGTTTCTGCACCAGGAATTTCCGCCATAGAAGTGAGCGAGTGAAGACGTCAATCGGTTCTTTGGAGGATTTGCCACTCTACCATTTGGCTGTTGGCAGTCGATATGTGCCCATCAGCGCTCTCCACACAATCTTTAGAAAGAATCCAGGCTTTTGAGGCATTGAAACCGGTTACGCGGACCTGCGGGACCGGTGTAGAACATATGGTCTTTGAGCAATGTGCCATATCTGATCGTCGCGTTTCAATGTTCAAACCGTCCACATCTTGACGGCTCCATCTTCCCCAGTACTGATAATCACCTCTTGATCCTCGCCCTTCTTCGCCCAACAAACATGGTTGACCTCCGCAACATCATGTGCGCCGTCAACTTGAGCGATCACTGTCCAAGTACCCTCCTTCTCTTCTTGATAAACAATGATCTTCCCATCTCCCCCAGCACTAACCATAAGCCCCGTCTTCTTACTCCACGCAATCGAGTAGATCGGCCTTACGTGCACCTGCGGCAGCCTCGTTTCTTCCACCCACTCTTCCTCGATACTCCCACTCCGAATAATACTCAGCCTATTCTGCTGCGGCGCCCTCTCTTTTGGCACTCTCCTCCACACCCTTATCGTCAAATCATCCGAACAGCTCGCCAACCTTGGCCCTCCATCCACCTCCGCCTCCCCCCCATCCGCCCCTTCCCACTTCTTCACACCCTCCCACTCAACCGCCCACACCGTACTCCCATGCCCCCTCAGCACCGCCACACACCCCCAATCATCCACATCCTCCCTCCACAGCCTCACCTCATCATCATAGCTCCCACTCGCCACCAGCTCCTCCTCCGGATGCCACGCCACGCACTTGACATCCCCCTCATGCTCCTGCAGCACCGCCACCGTCTCGTACTCCTCCTCCCCCACCTCCTCCCATATCCACACGCTCTTGTCGCGCGAGCACGTCGCCAGGAGATTGCCCCCGCTCGACCACGCCACCGACTTGACTTCGGATTCGTGCCCGTCGAGGACGATCGCAAAGCGCCAGCCGTCTTCGGAATCTTCGTCTTCAGAATCGTGCATATTCGTGTCCGTATTGCCGTTTGTGTCCACCATCTTATTTTGTGTTTCCTCCCGCCGCAAACTCAGATCGTTGTCCCATCGTCGCCATATCCCCACGCTGGCGTCGAAGCTCCCCGTCGCGATAATGCTCTCGCCCTTGAGACCTGGTTTCCAGGCGCAGGCGCGGATGCTGCGCTTGTGGCCGCCGCTGATGGTGGAGATGTGGGAGGAAGAGGTGGAGGCTGTGGTTGGAAGGTCGGATGGTGAGGGAGGGGGATGGGAGGGGAGATTGCGCAGGGAGTGGATCTTGACGGTCTTGTCGGAGGAGCAGGTTGCGATGAGGGGGAGGGTGGGGTGTGGGGCTGTAAGCCAGGCGCGGGAGATGGAGGGCGGGGCGACTGTGGAGAGGAGGGTGAGTGGTGGAGGTGGTGATATGTTGTTGGCCATGGTATAGGGATAGTAGAGAGTCGAAGATTCTAGTCTGTAAGATTGTGCGTCATGTCTGGATAAGGATAGGGGGAGTTGAGGAAGGTGGCACGTCGTCTGGTGTCTTTTCTGTCAGGAGATATATTTCCATCTAATTTTCTTTTTGAGTCGCGACGATACTGGTTCACCTATCCGTTCGTGTGCTCTCGGAATGCCACAGATAGGGACAGGGGTGCTTGCATGGATGTTAAAAGCCCAAGCTTGCGTCAGATTTCTCATCTCTCAGCTGATTATCTTTCACGTTCGAGTCTTGCTTCAAACTTATGACCTCTCTTCTTGTCAAAACCGGGTGCCCAGCTTTTGCTAGCGCTTCGGGAGATACTTTATCGCCTTCCCAGGATCCTTGCAGGAAGATGCGTAATCGAGCCAATGAGAAAGGAGTGGATAGCCCCTGGTCTGTGTTTCCAATGATAGAATCCGCGTCACTTCTTGTCTTAACGTCAATCACCCGTTCACCTTTATCTGACCTGCAACTCTTTGCGCCTCCACCACTTCTTACTCTTTGTAATATCCGACCGATTTTCTGAGCACTATCACGTGTTCCAAACATTCTGTACGATTTCTAATCACTCTTTCGGTTTGCCCGGGCTTCATTCCGCTTCTAACCTGAGCACCTTCCACCTTGCACCTTCCTTCCACTGGTATCCCTATTTACGACTTCCCGTATTCACTCTTGTCTTTACTATCATACCACTTATTATTGCATCGTCTGGACGATCTTCTAACACTCGTCTGTCACTCCTGAATGCGCTCGAGCAATAAAATAGGAAATATACTAGGTCTTGGCAACAAACATTCCCACCAAGGCTCTCGATTACCGCTTGTAAGGAGCTACTCTCACCATTCAGTGCTACATTAGGCAACTGCATCGTGAGCAGTTGCTGTAGCCTAGGTTTTTCTTCTCCGTGTCGCATGGCATGTTTCTACTCCCATGGAGTACCGCGACAGCGAGCGAGAAGGTTCTGCCCAAGGAGGTAAAGCCTTGCGGCGACAATGCTCGGACATCATCAATGGTCCAAGTTCCTCTACTGGATAAGGCAAAGCGGAAAAGAGATGCCGATGGGTTAGCAATTCCAGCCATGGAACCGCCACCAGCAAAGCGACGGCCAGAGCAGGCAACGCGCAAAGGACGCCATGATTCTGTAGACATGATGCTGGACAACTTCCAGCCCCTATCTTGTTCCGACGGCAATTGCTCTTCATCTGCCGAGCCCAAAAGTAACCTGGGACCGGCCGCCAAAGCTCAGATCAAGGAGAGCCATCGCGTTGTGCGAATGGAGTCGGAGCAAACTTCGCAGGCCAAGAGATACGACTGCGATCTCAGTGCGAACAGTGCGCTCAGTGATCGAGGGAAGGGAATGCCGAGCGGCACACACACTAGGCTCAATCACAGAGCTTCAGATCCTACAACATTGCAACAAACGATCGAGTCACAGTTCAATCTCGAAATTCTCCTCAAGCATCGAGAACTACGCCTCATAGACCAGGAGCTGGCAAAGTGCCAGATAGCTCTGGAACAATTGCGGAGATGTCATATCATGCCATATCCAGCGACAACATCTGACCATGATACCATAGCAACGGTCAGCACGGGCACCGGACCAGCATACGGTACTGAAGCACCACACGCACCGCCATGGGGTATGACTGATGGTCCTTACTCGCGTCACTATGCGAAATGGCTGATACCCGATCCGGCTTTCGATGGAGATCTTTCGGAAAACATGCCACCTCGACGGGCAGGAAAAGGGCTGCCGAGAGCGAACCGAGCAACGAAGTCTCAAAAGGCTCACCCGAGTTCGTCATCACGTGCTCAAAGGGGTTCGGCTCGTGAACGGCTGCATTCCTTACCTCACGGGTACCCGGAGCCGAAGGAGAACAAGGGACCCATGATCGTGAGACGTTCAACTGATGGCCAAATGGTCAAACTAGTCTGTTTGGATTGTCGCCGAGAGGACTTCAGTAGCGCGCAAGGCTTCATCAACCACTGTCGGATTGCGCACAGTCACGGATTTGCAAGTCACGATGCAGCTGCTATTGCTTGTGGTGAAGAGGTAGAAGTGGATTCCATGGGTGTTGTAGGAGAAGCAGTAGGGAACCACGCTAGCGTTGCTCTAGTACATCCTTTGATCAGGTCCGCCAGCTTGAGGCAAGCAAAACCATCCCTTGCGACTTCGAAACCTCAACAAAAGATAGAACCGACTCAGCTGCTTTCCAGTATCAACGGCTCAAGCAAAGCTTTTAGCACCCCGAAGCCGCGCGATGACCTGGCTGGCGACAATGCTGCCACGCCATCATTCAGACCGTCTCCGCAGACTCCACACCTTTCTGCTCTCTTTGCGCGAAGCGGGCGGAGCGGAGACCTAGACGAAATGGTGACCGAAGCCAGAAAACACCCAGACCCGGACACGCCATTTCCCGAAGATGATGACGAGGATGATTATCAGGAAACGGAGGATACGCCAGTGGAAGTCAATGGACACCATACACTCGGCACTCGTGGGATGGTCCGTGGCGGTGGTCGACTTCCTGCTCGCTCCGGCATGTCTCCAGTACCCATGGGGCGACCGCAGAGCAACAAAAGCACCCACAACACCAATCGACGCAAAATAGATCAAATATATACGGTTGTGAATAGCACACCCTACCCCAACCACTACAATCGTCCCTCAGTGCCAAGTGTGGTGGGTCTATTCGATCACCACTCGAACTACACAGATAAATCCCCAGCCGACAGCTCACCCGCCGTGAATCTGAGCCCCAACACCATTGAATCATACCCTGCACCGAGTCTTGTCTCGGACGACGGTGACTATGACAACCCACATACCGATTCCGAAATCCCCAGCTCAGCCGTCGCCACAGATGACGAGGACACCTTTGACGTCGAAGTCAAAGACCATGAGCATCACGCTATGGACGTAGACGAGCCCAGCGGGTCCTCGACTGCTGAGTTCGGCATTGGGAAACCTCACCATGGCGCCCCAGCTTCAAGAAGAAGGGCGGCCATCGGATTTAGGCACAGTCGGACCAGGAAGCCTCCAGGTGGACCGAGGAGGAAGGGTGGGAAGTAACTTTGTGCGCTAGCATTCTCAAAATATCATTTTCAACATTACTATGTCCCCTCTACTACTCTCCTCAGCAAGCGCGGCGTCTCGGCGGTCCTTTCTCTCGGTTTGTTTCTCTCCAAGGTTGGAATGACCAGCATCTCTGTTTCTGATACGATTTTGATCTCGGATGCACGTGCTGTTACGGCAGGATTAGCAAGGAAGCTTTGCTCGAGGAGCTTGTAAAACAAGCCCTTGAGGGCAATGAGCTGGGATCGGGGCGCTAGATTGGCTACTCTAGGTATGCGTGCTGAGGAATTGGATGTACACTAGCAGCGAGACATAAACCAAGCAGGACTGTGCAGCACCAAGGAATTGCGAGTATTGGTATGCAAGCATGTTTTCCTGGTGACCGCATGCACTGACTTCTTAAATCCTAACTCGATCTTTTATTTCCTCGTTTGCTATCTCTAGAGGCTAAGTTAATGAAAAGAATGTCGGGCGTCGGCATGCCCCCTCCCTTCCTCCATCTGACAATGGAAGGGAACTATGGTCTACAATAGGAAATAGTATGAAACGTCGAGCATGGCTTTAGAGAAAACGTGTCAGAGCCTCACAACGTTCTGGGGCATATGTAGGCTCAAGTCCATCTGGCGAGCTCTCATTGGTTTGATAACATGCTCTACTGTATCATGCATGTGATGAATCACTCAGGAAAATGTTCATCATGTAAGGCTTGATGGCCGTTGAGACATGAGATACCAGAATTATGCAAGTGCAGAATTCTTGTGCTAGTTTATGCAAGGTTCACTGCGTCATCTCGTCCCGCAATGGTGCATGATAGACTAAGCGCCAATGGTTTCGAGATCTTGGAACCCCCATCGCTGCAATCAAGCTCTTTCCATTTGCAGCTATCGAAGAGAAATTGGTCCATGGACCAATACCGGTAACCATCGACAAGATGTCCGACAACGACAGATCGCCGCTTCTTGGGGAAGAAAGCGCAACCTTTAGACCTGAAAGACCTGCATCAGAAAGATCAAAAGCGTCAGAGCATTCTAAACACACGGATGCCTCAGCTGAGTCAACGCCTCTGCTATCACGGGATATCGAGCATCGAGGTTACGGTGATGCTCCGATAAACGGTGGCGCTCCATCGCCTGCAGCTTCATCGTTGAGGTCATTACAGAATGGCGTCTTTAACGGCAAAGGAAAAAAGCCCAGGAGGTGGACGATCGTTCTTGCTGTTACGATTTTATGCCTTATTGTGATTGCTATACTCGGTTTTGGGTTCGCAGCGCCAGCAATTGTCGAGCAATATGCGAAGCAGGCTCCAGTGTTCGAGCCTACGAACCTTTCTATTGATTCGTTTACATCGTCCGGGGTTACCGCCAGAGTACAAGGTTCTTTCAAATTGGACGCATCTCGGGTTAGCAAGAAGTCGGTCCGGGACCTGGGCAAAGCTGCAACATGGATAGCAAGCAAGGTCGAGAGCCGCCGTTCGAAGGTTGAGGTGCTACTTCCGGAGTATGGGAATATTCTGATTGGGACTGCGGACGTGCCTCCGCTTGTCGTTGATATTAGGGATGGACATATTACGCATTTGGATTTCCTGGTCGATTTGACGGCGGGAGATGTGGAGGGCATACAGCGCATTGGGAGAGACTGGCTTGCCGGCCGACTTGACAGGCTAAGAGTGCAGGGAATGGCAGAGGTGCACCTAAAGTCTGGCATTTTTGGGCTCGGCACACAGAGATTATCCGAGGACATGGTGTTTGAAGGTGAGTTTGTATTTCCAGCCAAGGAGTTTTGGCGGTTGGACTAACGTTTTCCGTAGGTCAACAAATTCCGGTGATGCCACAGTATAACGTTACGAAGATGAACTTCCATGAGACTGAATTTCCCAATGCAGAGAAGGGCATGGCGGCCGATGTGTCCTTGACGCTTGCCAACGACTACTACCCCGTCACGTTCGCCGTTCCTCCCTTGAATTTCGACATCCTAGTTGAAGGATGCTCACCCGACGAACCATACATCATGCTTGCAGATGCGACCACTGAAAAGATTCAAGTCCGGCCCAAGCACGACCTCGAGGTCAGCGTTGGCGGAGTTATCCGTCAGCTCCCAGATATCCTCGTCCAGACTTGCCCCGATACCATGAAATCACCAATGGATACGCTACTGGGCAACTACATGAATGGCAGCGAGACAACGGTCTACGTCCGCGGCTCGGAGTCTCCTTCTCCCGATACACCGGAATGGATCACCGAACTCATGAAGGGTATCGTTGTTCCTTTACCATTCCCTGGCCACCCTTTCGACAACCTCATCCGCAACTTCTCTCTAGCTAACGTCCATTTCGGCCTCCCTTCTCCCTTTGCCGAGCCCGACACGCCAGAAGCTCAGCCAAGGATATCGGCGGTGGTCAAAGCGCTTGTGGGCTTGCCACAGGAGATGAACTTCCCAATTGCCGTTTCCCGAGTTCGTGCAGACGCAGATGTCTACTACAAGCAGGAGAAGCTCGGCGAGTTGGACTTGTCGAGTTGGCAGAAGGCTAATTCTTCGCTTGTCGAGGCTCATGGCAACCTGACAGAAGGTCTTGCCGTCGAGTCTATCGTCAAAGACGCACCTTTAAATATCACCGACAACGATGTCTTTGCAGACTTGGTTGAAGCGTTGGTGTTCGGTGGGAAGAATTTGGTTCTGGGAGTCAAAGCGAACGTCGACGTTGAGACAGAGACCGCTCTGGGAAAGTTTGTTGTGAGGGATATATCGGCCGAGGGCAAGGTGTTTGTAAAGCGTTAGTCTTCTATTCCTAGTCTTGTAGTGTAGCATTACATATAGAAAACATGCTGATTGAATGAATTTAGCTCTTTCAGAAGGCAACATGACCGGATTCTCCCCAGAAATAGGTGATCTCCGTATCCTTGAGACCACTCCTTCCACCATCCTCTTCGAAGCAAAAGTCAACATCACCAACCCCACGGACTACTCCGCCACCGTGCCCTACGTAAACATCCAAATGCTCAACAACAACTCCATCCTCGGCCACGCCACCGCTCAAGACATCCAAGTCGTTCCCGGGCCCAACCGCGACATCCTCGTCCACGCCCTCTGGTCGCCCGAAAACGAAACCGCAATCGCCATCGGCCGAGAACTCCTTTCACAGTACATCTCCGGTAAGCCTTCCCCCCGCCCCTTCTCCCCCTTCCTCCCCTAACCCCGCCCCCCCCCCCTCTGCAGGCTACAACACCACCCTCACCCTCCGCACCCACAACGGCACCCTCCCCTCCAACCCCCCACTCGGACACGCCCTCTCCCCCCTAACCCTCACAATCCCTACCCCGCAACTCCGCCCCCCACCCAACCCCAACCATCCCCCATCCGACCCCTCCGACCCCTCCCACCCATCCAACCCCGACGACCCCCCACACTTCATCACCGACGCAACCTTCCACCTCCTCACCAGCACCGCGACCCTCACTCTCCTCTCCCCGCTGCACACGCCCCTGTACATCACCTCCCTCAATGCCACCGCCTACTACAACCACACCGAACCCGTCGGGCGCGTGCACTATGATCTCCCGTTTGAGGTGCCCCCGGGGGCGAGCATCACGCCACGGTTGCCGGTGGAGTGGAGTCTGGAGGGGGTGGGCCATGGGGCGGTGAAGGAGGCGTTGGGGGGGAGGTTGGTGCTGGATGCGTGGGCGGAGGTGGGCGTTAGGGTG
>JAABUQ010002427.1_pt1 | contig 36959 bp, 34 predicted proteins | sample 5560001 | NCBI WGS metagenome assembly JAABUQ01 (sample SAMN10711888, study PRJNA513371) | rock metagenome | isolation source: Antarctica rocks | place: Antarctica: Victoria Land, Finger Mt nord | collected 2015-12-18 | reverse complement strand
GCGGACAGGCGCGGCGCAGATCCAGGTGCCGCACGCCCGGGGCGACCCTGTCCAGGCCGACCTGCTGGATCCAGCGGCCGCGCAACGGGCCGCGGAGGCGTACGTCGCCGAGACCTACCCGGATCTGCGGCTCCGGGCAGCGGCTGACGACAACACGATCGTGGTGGTGGTCGAGCAGCAGGTGACGCCGACGTTCCTGCAGCTGCTGCACGTCGGACCGGTGCCGGTGCAGGCTCGGTCGCAGGCCCGACCACGCGGTGGCATCGACCGCCCGGTCGAAACGCCGTAGTCTGGTGAGTCAGGAGGCAGCAGCCGTCCCGTGTCGCAACTGATCAGTAAGCCACCGGGCCCCGAGTCCGGGGCCGGGGAGCCACAGACGCCGGCGGGCGGGGAGCCGCCCTACCGTTGGCGCACGTTCTTCGCCTGGGCGGCCGGCATTGTGATCCTGTTTGGCGTGCTGATCGCCCTGCGCGACCTGCACATCTTCCCGCGGCCCGCTGGCGACGATCCCGAGATCGTGGCGGCGAAGGCCACCCAGCAGGTGCTCCTGACCGCGGAGGTGCTGACTCCGCGCCCGACGGTCGTGCCGACCAGGGCACCGGCCGTGGCGCCAACGGTTCAGCCGACAGCTGTGGCCGGTGCTGCATCCGCGGCACAACCGGCTACTGCCGGCATTCCGACGGCTGTCGCCCCCTCAACGACAGCTGCGCCGACGACAGGAGCAGCAGGTGCGGCTGCCCCAGAGTCGACGGTGGGGACCCTGCCAGCTACCTCGGATCAGGACAGTCCGACCCAGGCGCCGGCTATCGACCCCAACCTTGCGGCTCAAGTACTTCAGGCCTACCAGAGCTACTGGGCAGTAAGGCTACATGCAATGGACGATCCATTTGCCCCCGACCTCAACTTGGACAGCGTCATGGCCGGTGACGAGTTAGAGGGAGCACGGAGGAGCGTAGCTCAGTACCAAGACGAAGGGAGAGCGTATCAAACGCAAGTGGATCATAACGCTGAACCTAAGTATATTACGGCTAAGGAAGCGTTAATTGTTGACCAGTATCGCACCAGCGCCGTTCGGCTAGACCCCGAGACCAAGAAGCCAATTGATGGTCAGCCACTGACTGAGGAGCGCACGGAAGCATTCTTGCTCCAACAGATCGATGGTGCGTGGAAGGTTGTTGGTGAGCCAGCACGTGCACAACAGGCGAATCCATGACGAACTGGGTACGTGCGGCCCTGTCAGCGCTGTTGTTCTTCGTTGCTGTCCCGGCATATGCCGACGGTGATCCACGAGCTGGGCACTGGCATGACAATGTGAACGAAGTCAGCCAATCAGTGAACGTCGCACCATCGAAGAACGGGTGGAGCATCAATTTGAATGTGACAGGGGGAGGGCCTGGCCTTCCTAACAATGCGGCGTCTAGTGTCTCTACCTCGTCCTGGACGTCCGTCAGTGGAACCTCGCCCGGCGAGACTTCACAGGGCCGCTCCTCACCGGGCGGCGGGGGTGGAAACTCGGTTCGCGTGGTGGGCAGTCGGGACTGGACCTGGGAAGCACCGACAGGTGGGGTAAACGAGATCGTTCGTACTGGGCCGGTGTCCTCGGAGACGGGCACCAATGGCGGAGGCAGCAGCACCTTTGGTGGTGCCGCCGTCGGTGGATGGACGTTCCCGACCATCGATGCACCGCAGCTCGACGGTGTGGGGGGCAGTCCAGCGACCGTTGCTGTGACGACAGGCTGGGCCTCCATCGGTCCTGTGCCGCAGATCGACCCGTGGTCGGTCGCCCGCGCGGGTGAGAGCGAGGCGCCCTTGCCGCGGATCACGCTGAAGGTCAACCCGGATCCTGGTCGTGTCTCCCTGGCGTCGTGGTTCTGGGTTGAAGGCTACAACGGCAGCGTGATCACCTGGAGCAAGACCCAGCACGCGTCGCACACGGAGTGTCGGCTAAATGAGGGAGTGCCGGAGTGCCATTCCGTGGACGACTCGGTCACGGTCAACCTGCAGGCGACGCCGAAGCTGTACGCGTGGACGTTCGGCGACGACGTGAACAACGATGCGTCATTTGACGACGCCCAGGGACTGGGACGGTCCTACACCGACCCGAACACCGCCTCGCCGGTAGCCCACGCGTACCACATGTCCAGCCTCAAGTACCTCAAGGATGGTGGCTATCCGATCGCGCTACAGGTGACCTGGTCAGCGTCGTTCAGCGTCAATCGGGGCGGCTCGCAGGGACTCCCGGAGCTAGCCCAGACGTATACGGCGCGCCACCAGGTACGCCAGATCCAGTCAGTGGTCGAGCGCTGACGTGCCTGCGAGATGGGGTTGCACGCACCGTCCGAACAGTCGTGCCGGCCACAGGAGTGACGCACTGACCAGGGGATCAGGGGGGTGGTGATGGGGCGAACAGCGCAGGCCCTAGGGAGTGGGGATGGCCCGGTGCAGCTGCGGGTCCTGGTGCCGTTCCTGCTCGCCTTCGCCGCTGCTCTCTACGCCCTTGTCGGCCTGCCTCATGCGCCTGACCGCGCGCTGGGCATTCCCGATGGCGCGACGCTCGAGGCGCTGCTGCGGAGTCAGCACCCGCCGCTGGATGGCCTGATCTATGTGATCGGCGTACTCAGCTGGTTGGTCTGGGGCTGGCTCGTCTTGAGCCTGGCGCTGCAGGCCGTGGTGGGTGTGGCGGAGCGTGTCGCCGTTGGCGCGGCCTGGGTGCGGCAGTTTCGCTCCGTCGCCGACTGGCTCAGTGTGCCGTTGGTGCGCAAGACTGTGCGCGCGTCACTCGCCGCCAGTGTGCTGGCACGGGTTGCGGTGGGTAGTGCGGTGGATGCCGCGCCCGCTCCGAGCACCCCCTACGCCCAGATCGAGCATTCCCACCCCGCTGAGGCAGCGGCCCATGGGTGGCACGCCGATGTCGCCCAGGTGGCCGTGCCGTCGGAGATACGTGTCGACGCCGGGGACGTGCTCGTGACCGTGCAGGAAGGGGACACGTTAGGCAGTCTCGGCGAGCGTTTCTACGGCAGCTGGCAGGGCTATAAGACCATCTTCGAGGCCAACCGGGGCCTGCCGCAGCCTGATGGGCGCACACTGCAGGACGAGCGGAAGATCAATACAGGCTGGCGGCTGATCATCCCGCAGCCGACACAGGGCGTCCACGAGGACGGCCAGTCACGCTGGCACGTGGTCACGTTTGGCGAGACGCTCAGTGGGATCGCCGCTACGGAGCTGGGGGATGCGCGGCGCTGGCCCGAGCTGTTCGCGCTGAACCGTGATCGGGCGCACTTGGCCGATGGCCGGACGCTGACCAATCCCGACCTGATCTGGCCCGGGCTGCCGATAGAGGTGTCGGCCGACGGGCAGGCGCCGGCCACGGATGAAACACCCCCAGCCGCCGATGCCGGCTCGGCCGACCCGGCGCCGGCGGCGGCGGATGACGCGGTTCCCGCCCCGCCTCCACCAGCGCCAACAGTTGCGGCCATCCCGAACAGTGCACCGCCGTCCGCGCCGGCGGCATCTGTCGCGCCAACGCCCGTTGCCACGGCAGCGCCGACGGCTGGCGCACCCGTGATCGTTGATACGGTCGCTAGCGCGCCGGCGCCGACGGCGCGCAGTGAACCGACGGCGGCGGCCGATTCCGCATCACCGAGCGTCGCTCCGATACCCGTCGCGGTCCAGATTCCTGATGGGGCCGTCGGTGCCCTGATCGTCGGGACTGCGGCCGCGGCCTTGGCCGTGGCTGGCCTGGGGCTGGCGGGCATGACCCGAAGACGACGACGGCGTCCAGGACGGCAGCCAGAGATTGACATCGTGGGCGGTTTTGCCGCGGCGACTGGCGACGAGCAGGTGTATGACGAGCGAGTCAGTGCGCTGGCAGCGCACGCGTTGACGGCTGTGCGCGACCAGGGCTGCTCAAGCGTGCGGCTGGCAGGTGCGTACGCCGGTGAAAAGGGAGCAACGCTGCTGCTGACTGTCGACGAGGACGAGGTGGCCCAGCTGGCTCAAGCCGCGCAGGCCCTGTGTCAGGACCGCCAGGCGGCGCCGGTCCGTCCCGTCGCTGGCGAGCTCTACGAATGGATGTTGCCGTGGGACGTTATGCGCCTGCACACCGTCGACGCCGCGCCCGCATCGTCCGTGGGGCTGCTGCCGCTGGGGTTGGCGGGTGATCGCAGCGTTCTGTATGTGGAGCGCGATCGCGCCGGGCTGCTCCTTGTCGCGGGCGAGCCGCACACGGGGGTCTACGACGTGCTGGTGACGCTCGTCTGCCAGGTGGCGCGACGGCAGACGGCGGAGATGCTGTACCTGGTGACCATTGCTGATCCACAGCGGCTCGATCCGTTGCTGGCCGAGCTGCCGCACCAGCGCTCCGGGTTCATCGACCCGCACGACAGCGCTGCGGTGGTCGGCGTTCTGCACCAGCTCCAGGAGGAGCTCACGCGCCGTCTGGAGACGGGCCAGGGCAATAGCCCCGATGTGCTGCTGGTCGTTGACGAGTGGGCCGAGCTGCCGGACGCCGATCCCGTGCTGGACCTGCTGGCCCGCGAGGGTCCCGGTGTGGGTATGCGGGTTCTGGCCGGCACCGCGCGCTGCGAGGATGACGCTCTGGAGCGCTGGGTTGGGCTGTTCGGGACCCGCCTGGTCCTGCGGGTGCCGTCAGAGGCGGCGAGTGTGCGCCTGCTCGGCGAGCCCGGCGCCGAGGACCTGGACTGGGTGGGGCAGCTGTGGCCGCGGCTCGGTGACGCGATCCTGCCACGGGTGCGGAGTTTCCAGATCTCTGCCGCCCACCGCGCCTACCTGGTGGAGCAGATGCGCGCGCGTTCTCGCCCGACGGAGGATATGCCCGCGCCAGCCGCCAATGCGGTTGAAAGTGATGCTGGGCAGGACTCCGAGTCGGGGCAGACGGACGAGCCCACCATGGGGGCGACGGGTGCGAGTAGCGATGGAAGTGCTGCTCCGTCCAGTGTCGCGGAGGACGCGGCGGGCCCGCAGGAGAGCGCCGCGGGTCCAGAGACGGGCGTGTCAGACCAGAATTCGCCAATTGGCGAATCCCCGATGTCCGCACCAGCCACGGTGGACGTTGCGGAGCAGTTGGTACTCGTCCCAGCCGTTGTCGTGCCGCCTCCGCCGTCGCGGTCTACGGGCGACCGTTCCGTCCCGCCGCGCGTCGAGCTGCGGGTGCTCGGTGGGTGCACGGTGCTGGTCGACGGTGAGACGATCTCGGGTGCGGCCCGGCAGGCCTGGGAGATCGGCGTGCTGCTCGCCGCGCTACCGCCCGGGGCGGCCTCGTGGGAAAAGCTGGCCAGCCTCCTGTGGCCCGAGGTGCCGCCCCTGGATCGCGAGCCAGCGGTGCGCTCGCTCGTCTCGAAGCTGCGCCGCTTCTGGCGGACATACCTGACGCGGACGGATGTCGATCGCCTCGTCCTGGCCGACGGCAAAGGTGGCTATGCCTACAACCCGGATCTGGTGACCGTGGACCTCCACGCGTTTCTGACGGCCGCCAGGCAGGGCGATGGTGCGCGCGCCGCGGGCAGAGGTGCCGAGGCTATCGACGCGTACCGGCGGGCCCACGCGCTGTACGCGGGGCCGCTCCTGCGCGGCTGCGAGCGCGAGTTCCCCTGGCTCGATCTGCATACCGAGGGCGAGGAGAGCATGACACTGCGGCATATCTACGAGCAGCGGGATCGCGAGATCAGCCGGCACCTGAGTGCGTTGCTTGTCGCCACCGGTCGCCTGGCGGAGGCGGTGTCCGTGTACCACGGGCTGCTGGCCGATCCGAACCCGCCGGTTGGCGATGAGGAAGAGGATGAGGGGCAGCACCAGCTCGAGACGTATGCCCGCGCGCTGTTCCAGTGCTACGGGCGCCTGCATGACCTGCCGGGACTGGTCCAGGCGTGGGCCGACCTCGGTGCGGCACTGCGCCGGCTGGATGCTCTGGCGGTGGAGTCCGATCCGCCCAGCCAGCCCAGTGAGGCGACGGTGGTTCTGTTCGAGGCGACGCGGCACGAGCTGACGGGCTCGGGCATGACCGCGGCTGATTGAGCACGGACGGGCCGGTGGGGTACGGAAAGGGGGAGAGGACCGGGGTGGTGAGCAGAATGCGCTGTCCGCACTGCACGTCGCGGCCGCATGCCTCGTCGATCAGCATCCAGAACGCGCCTTTCTGGAACACTCGGCCGATGCCTTCGATGTCCATCTGCCCATCTGCCCAGGTTAGTGGCGCTCCAAGTCGCCCGCCGCAGTGGCCATGTCCACGCCCACCCCTGAGCCGAGACGTCTGTGAGCGAGCGCAGTGAGCGGACATGAGCCACTCCACGCCTGGGCGCCACGCGGTGAGCGCCGAGACATGCAGCAAGTGAGTCCCGCGAACGAGCGAGACTAAAAGGTCGGCCTTCTGGCGTAGCGCCGCGGAGCTCTCTGGGGAACGCCCGGCGTCGAGGCTGGCTGCGGGACGCTGGCAGCTCTCCGGCCGATTGAGGCGCCATCCCGAAGCGGGCTCACGTCCTGGGCACAAGAGCGGACACGGCGCTTGGAGTGCGCGCGCGTGGCACGTGGCAGATCGCCACGAGAGCGTCCACCAGCGGCTCGGCTGCATCGACGCGCCCCGCTCGTGCACCGCATCTCAGCACACCTGTAGAGACCCACACACGTCGGTAACGCGGCGGCCTTTTGTCTCTCCTTCAGACGCCTTTAAGGTGACTTTGACCTTCGTCGCTGGGCCTGGGGGAACAATGCTGCTGGCTGCCCGGTTTGCCGCGCAGCCAACACTCGGCTCGGGGGTGAATGCCTCCAACTCCTCTAAGCCCCAGAGCCGAGCGGGTGAGGCTGGAGGTGCACCGTGCGGGGCTGCTCTCCAGCCTCTCCGACATCGTGCCGCTGGGGGAGAGTGTCCCCACGGGCAGGGTCCACCAGGGAGATCTCCGGAAGCGCCGGGCCCGGAGTACGCACGGCGAGCATTCACTGCCCGCGCCATGGCTGTCGGCCGCGCGGGCGACAGCCGTAGGGGCCGGCTTGCCAGCGGTATCGAATGGCACGTCGTAGAAGCGCCCGCCCGTGCGATTGTGACGCAGGAAGGCCTCGAGGCGCGCCCGGATCAGGCTGCGGTCGTCCTTGACGACCGTGGCCACGTCGGGCACGTCGCAGCCGCAGGCGGACCGGCGCCCCGCCCTGCAGGTTCTTTCACCCCACAACAGTCGGGCTTCACCCAAAGCTAGCCGGCTCAGACTGGCTGGTATGGAGGTGTCAGCCAGCTTTCTTTGCTCGGTTGTACGGGCCCAGGCGTGAGCGGACTACCTGCCCGACGAGGCGGCGGACACGGGTGTCTCTTTGACGTGCCGAAGAACTGCCTCGGCCGATGCGCTGTCCGTGATCAGCACGTCCAGGAGTCCACCGCGCACAGCCGCGATGATGCCCGCGATGGTGTCCGGTCCGCCCGTCGCGAAGATCTTGGTCGGTATCCGACGGATCTGTGACAAGGGCAGAGCGACTGTCCGCTCGGAAAACGCGTTCGGTAACTCCCGGCCGGCCGCGTCGACGAACCATCCGCCGATGTGCGCGACGGCGCCTGCACGCGCGATGCTCTCGATCTCCGGCGGGCTGATAAACCCAGCCAGAACGAGCACGTGGTCGGCGGTCGGTGCGCCCGCTCCGAGCAAGACAATATCCGCGCGCTCGGCGAGCTCGATCGCGCGACGTATGCTGCCTTCATGCAGCAGGACGTCGCGCGTCTGCATCGAATTGACGAGGACGGGGGCGTGGAGGTACACGCAGCGTCCACCCAGGCGCTCGGCGATCCGGGCGGCCACTTCGTGCGCAGCGAAGCGCTCGGTGACTTGGCCGACCCCGCCAACTAACTCGCATATAGTGACCGACGGCTTGGCTATTGGTCGCAGTCGCGCGGCCAACTCCGCTAGGGTCCGTCCCCAGGGAACCGCGATCGTATCGGCGGGCCGGACCAGGCTTTCGAGGTAACGGGCGCCGGCTTCGCCGATCTGGCGTCGCACCTCGCCCATGTCGGCCCCCGGCGCGGTCGGCACCACGACGCACCGCTGGATATCCAGAACCCCTTCGAGCTCAGCGGCGATCGCGAGCATCGATACGTCTATCGGGACGATTTCAATCCGCACCAAGCCGATATCGCGGGCTCGCTTGAGCCAACGGCCAACCACGAAGCGCGACACGCCGAGTCTGTCAGCGATTTCCTGTTGGGTCCAGTTGTCCCGGAAGTAGAGGGAGGCAACTCGGACCAATTGCTGAACTCCTTCGTCGGCCTCGGCGCCGAGGAGTTCAGCGCCCCTGTCTGGACCAGCCACCTGCAGTCGGCTGCTCATGCTTCAGGAGTTATGGCCAACGGCAAGCCACCGATCAAGCTGGATTCTGGTACGCATCTGGCTTGCCCCGGGTCGAGCCGGGCACTCCTGTGCTGAAGCAACTTCCGCACCGCGCTGGGCCAAGTGCCCGCCTAACGGATGGGCGTCTTGACGAGTTGCAGAGAGGGAACGTAGCCCTCGTGTTCCTTGTAGAGGTGCGTCTCTCTGGCATCTGGCGGCAGCGTACCCGATATGCCCACAAGCTTGAACACGGGCGTAAGGGGCATTGCCTCATGATCTTCACCTGCGTAGATCATCCAGATGTCGCCCGCCTCAAGGACGAACTCATCGACCTTGCCGGACGGGGTGGTAAGCCGCGCCTGAGCCGTTCCCTCGATGATCACCCATGTTTCGTCACAGTCATGGAAGTGGCGCTCAACCGGATGCTCGGGTGTGAATGTCGCGACGGATTGGCCCCGCTTATACACTGGCATGTGGCGCTCCCTCCCGAGACCGCGGGTGGTTCATTCGGATGTTGTCGCGTCATGGTCGGGTCGGTCGGCGATCCGCACCCTCCGCTTGCCTGGTGAGCCGCAGCATCGCATCGTCACGTGCACATGCGTGCATTTATGCTCATCTGGTCCCAGGCTGGGGACACTTTACGTTCGTCGCAAGGGGATGTCAAGGCTCAGGACCTAGCCACGATTCGGCGAGACACACGACCTGAGTCTGCCGCGCTGGGAGCGCCTGAAGCGGCGGACGCGCTCGCCTTGAGCTTCAGCTGGACGCCGCACTTATTCAACTCGAGTGCCTACGCGCGCGCGGCCTTCAACCAGCAACCCGGCTGCGAGCGCCCCGTGACCGGGTCGGCCTCTACATCGTGATTATTCCACTTGGAATATCCCTTGACCCGCGCCACCCACCCTGAGTAGGAGGAGGGCCGAGTAAGCTTCATCTTGAGGCAACGATCTAGCCCTCGGAAAAGCACGAGGTCTTGAGGCAACACGGGCTCGACCTTTTGTGGGGCTTGAGAATCCTCGGCGCATTGACACGCGCACAGCCTGCGCCTAAAATGCTGCCCGGCTCCTAGGAGCACGGAGGCTCAAATGTGCGACGCGGCCTGCGCCCGAGCCGACTTGGGCGCCACAGGCGGAAGCTGGTGGGGCGGGGCGTGATCCTCGTCCTCGGAACGCTCGACACAAAGTTGCCCGAGATCGCGTTCCTCGCGGAATGCATCCGCGCCCGAGGCTACCGCCCCTGGATAGTTGACCTGAGCTTGCGCGAAGCACCCGGCGGAGTGGCCGATGTTCCCAGGGAGAAGATCCTTGAGGCCGCTGGGACCAGCCCGCACAACCTAGAGGCCATGCCCAAGAGCGAGGCCATGGGTGCGGTCGCCGCTGGGGCGGGCGTGCTGGTGCGGGCGATGGTCGAAAACGGCGAAGCCACCGCCGTGGTCGCGGTCGGCGGCGGCCAGGGGACGTGGCTGGCGAGTAGCGTGATGCGCGCTCTACCGTTGGGCTTCCCCAAGTTGATTGCTTCCACCATCGCCAACCGCGACATCGCGCCTTTCGTCGGCTACCGTGACGTGACGATGATGCCCACGGTCGTGGACCTCGCGGGGCTGAACTCCATTCTCAAGCCGATCCTGGCGAACGCCGCCGGCGCGATCTGCGGTATGGCTGGGGTGACGGCAGCATCGCCCCAGCCTCCTAAGCCTCGCTTGGCGCTGACCATGTTCGGCGTGACCACGCTCTGCGCGACGCGCGCCCGCGCCGCCCTGGAAACGGCCGGCTTCGAGGTCGTTGTCTTCCATGCGAACGGCGTCGGCGGGGCGACGATGGAGGATCTCGTCCGCGAGGGGTACTTCGTCGGGGTCGTTGATTTGACGACTACGGAGCTGATCGACGAACTCGTCGGCGGAATCTGTAGCGCGGGTCCTCACCGCCTCGAAGCGGCGGGCGTGCTCGGTCTCCCGCAGATCGTTGTCCCCGGCGCTATGGATGTCGTGAACTTCGGCCCGCCCGAGAGCGTCCCGGCCCGCTTTGCCGAGCGGCGGCTGCATGCGCACACACCGGTGGCGACGCTGATGCGGACCTCCGTCGAGGAGAGCGCGGTGGTCGGCAAGATCATGGCCCAGAAACTTAACCGTGGACGCGGGAGGATCACCGTTCTCATCCCGATTGGCGGGTTTTCCGCGCTCGATGCGCCGGGCGGACCGTTTGAGGATCGAGCCGCCAACGAAGCCTTCGTCCTTTCCCTCCGTCAGTTCCTGAACCCGGCCATCGTGGTCCGCGAGTTCCCCGACCACATCAACTCAGAACGTTTCGCACAGGCCGTCATTGACGCCACGCTGATGGCTTGCCCGGTGGTGCAGCAGACCAGTCCGTGAGGCCGAATCGTAGGTTCCGATCTGTCTGGTTGATCGGCTGCGTCAACCCAATCGACAGCCCGCATCTTACATAGGAGAGTATGACCATGCCACTGGAGCGGACCTTTTCCCGAACGGAAATTCTTGCCCGCTTGCGGCGCACGATCGCCGAAGGACGAGCCATCGTTACAGCCGGTGCCAGTGTGGGGCTGGTCGCGAAGTGTGCCGAGCTGGGCGGGGCCGACCTCATCGTCGTGTACAGCACCGGACGTTCGCGCATCATGGGCCTGCCGACGACGACGATGGGCGACTCGAATGCATTGACCCTAGGGATGTACGAGGAGATCGCGAACGTCGTCGAGGACACGCCGATCATCGGTGGGGCCGATGCCGTCGACCCGACGTACATGAGTCTACCGAGGCTGGTCCGCCGTTTCCGCGACGCGGGGTTCGCCGGCCTCATCAACTTCCCCACCATCGGCGACCGCCAGGCATGGAGCGCGAAGCGCGAGACCGTGGGCCTGGGCTTCTCGCGCGAGGTCGAGATGATCCGTCTTGCGCGTAGCCAGGACTATTTCTCGATGGCTTACGTGTTCGACGTGGATGAGGCGCAGCGAATGGCGGCAGCCGGCGTCGACGTGCAGGTCGCGCACGTAGGCTGGACGGGCGGCGGCCTGTCCGGAAACAAGGACATCCCCGCTGAGGACAAGGCGGCACACGATGTGCAGGCCATCGTCGAGGCGACGCTCCGGGAAAACCCTGAATGCATCTGCCTGGCGCACGGCGGCCCCCTGGCCACCCCCGAGGATACGGAAAGGATCTACACCCAGACCGACGCTCAGGGCTTCGTCGGCGCGTCGAGCATCGAGCGCATCCCCATCGAACGCGCGGTTCGCGAGGCCGTGGAAGCATTCAAGGCCCAGCACCCGCGCCGCAAGACGGGCTCGTAGGCACACCGGCATGCTTCGCATCGGCTTTATCGGCGCAGGCGACATCGCCGCTGTTCACGTCGAGGCCGTCCGAAATTTCCCGGACGCCACAATCACTGCGGTCAGTGACCCCGTTCAGGAAAAGGCAGAGGCACTCGCCGCACCAATCGGTGCGGCGGCGTACACCGACCACCGCGACGTCATCGACCGGTGTGACGCCGTGTGGGTGTGCACGCCGCCGAGCGTGCGCCGTGTGCCCATCGTCGACGCGGCGGAGGCCGGCCGGCACGTCATGGCCGAGAAGCCGCTGGCGACGGCGGCGGACGACGCGCTGGCCATCGTCGAGGCCGTGGAAAGGTCCGGCGTTAAATGCATCGTCGACTTCATGAGCCGCTTCCGCTGGCCGTTCCTGCAGATGAAGAAGCTCGTGGACACGGGCGACCTTGGCGCCATCGTAAGCATCTGGAGCTACCGGCTTGGTCAGGCGGGCTACCCGTCGGGGCAGCGAACGTGGCGGCATGACCGACAGTTCGCGTGCGGTTTCACGATAGAGTCCCTCAGCCACGATATCGACCTCATCCGCTGGATCGCCGGGCCGATCACGGCTGTCAGCGGGCTGGTCGCGGCCACCTGGCCCGACTTCCCGACGTTCGACAATACGATGGGGGCCATCCTGTACCTCGAAAGCGGGGCCATGGGCCAGCTGCATGCCAGCCTGGTTTCGCCGGTAGGCGCGAGCCAGCGCGGCGTGATCGGCACCCGGGGCACCGCGCTCATCGAAGGAAAAGGCATTTGGGACTTACCGCGGATGCGCTGGCGGACGGAGGGAGCGGAGTCCGAGCAGGTCATCGACCTGCCCGGGCCGCTGGCGGATGACATGGGCTACCGGTCTATGGCGCGCTACTTCCTGGACTGCATCCGTGAGGACCAACGCCCGCGGCCGACAGCGCGCGATGGCTTGGCGGCGCTCGAAGTGTCCTTGGCCATCCTGCGAGCCGCCGCGGAGCGGCAGGTCGTGTCGGTGCCCGTCAGGTCGCTTGGCGAGTAATCGACCTAAGGAATTCGGCAGAAACAAAGTTTCTTAACTGACGAGGTGGCGCCGCGAGAGAGTGGAGTTCCAGTGCGCCGATGAAAAGCGGCGAGGGGCAGCGAGAGAAGAGTCGTACGGTGAAGGAGTAGCAACCCACACCGGCCCCGAGCTATATGTAGCCAGCTGCAAGGCGCGAGACGGAAGCGTTAGTAGGGATACGCGCAGACGAAGTATTGAGCCCCAAAAGTAACATCGATTCGCTGCCGACGCTAGTGGAATAAGCGAAAAGCTACACGCCGCTCACCGTCAGAGCGAGATGGGCGGCGACCCCACGGGGTCTGAGACCTCACGCATGCACGGAAACACGTCCCGCGTCGGTTGGGGAGGACAAAATCGCGCCGTCAATGACACACGATACCCGGTGTTGACACGAGCTCGAGTCGCTCCGTAGAGTGTCCGTGCTCATATGGGCATGGGTGCACATGCGTGCCCGAATCGTTCGCGCGCACCGGAGGGCAGAGCGGCTCGAGGTTCCAACCATAGCTGCCGACAGTGCCGCGACGGATGGTGGTTGCTGATGGAGAGGAGCGACACATGCACGAGATAGGCAAAGACCGGATCGAGCGAGCCAGCATGGCGTTGCCATCAGCGCCCGCTGTTACGCGGCGCACGCTGATTCGCGCGCTCGGGGTTACCGTGCCGGCGGTGTTCTTGGCCGCCTGCGGTGTCCAACCGGCGCCCACACCCGCTGCGACCCAGGCCGCCGCTCCAACGGCGGCCACGACGCCGCAAGCAGCCGCCACGACTGTGTCTGCGGCAGCCAAGCCGGCCGCTGCCGGCCAGACGACGCTCACCTTCTGGCATTCGTTCACTACGGGCGCCCAAGCGGACGCATGGAAACAGCTGGTCGCGGACTTCGAGCAGGCGAACCCACAGTTCAAGATGGAGACCGAGGCGACCGCCTGGGCGGACACCGTCTGGATGCAGAAGGTGACCACGGCCGTTGCCGGCGGTGCTCCACCCGACGGGATGATCGAGCGGGCGGGCAGCGTTCAGTACTCGGTCATCAAGGCCATCCGGCCCCTCGACGACTACATGAAGAGTTCGAACATCGATCCCACCAGCTACTTCTACAAGTTCTACATGGACGTGAACGTGCTCAACGATCAGTACTGGGGGATCCCCTGGGCTCCTGACATCGTCCTGCTGTACCTCAACCGCGCCCACCTACAGGAAGCAGGGCTTCCGACCGACCGCGGCCCGAAGGACTGGGCCGAACAGTCCGATTGGGATACGAAGCTCACCAAGACGGACTCTTCGGGTAAGATCATCCAACTCGGTCATGTCCCGGACTACGGTGGCGCAATCCGTCTGACTCAGTACGTCTACGCCAACGACGGGTGGTTCTTCAGTCCGGACTACTTGAAGGCTACGTACGACAGTCCCAAGGACGTCGAAGCGCTGGAGTGGTACGTCGCGCAATACGACAAGCACGGCGGCGTGGAGAAGGTGGCGGCGTTTTCCGATTCGGTCGGCCAAGGTGCGCAGGGGGCGCCCTTTCTCGCCGGGAAGCTCTCGATGTTCCCAACCTACGACTACTTCGCCGCTCAGGTTAAACAATTCGCGCCCAACCTCGACTACCTTGTCGTACCGATGCCGGGTAACGTCGGCGCGCAGCACCGAGCTCAGACCGGGTCGAACCATATCAACATGTTCCAGGGGACGAAGTACCCGGACGAAATCTGGAAATTTATCAACTTCATGATCCAGAAACCGCAGCAGATCTTCTGGTTCAAGAGCACGGGTTCGATCTCGGCGAACGTCGACGCGATGGCCAGCCCCGAGTTCCAGGCCAGCCCGACGATGAAGCTCATCAAGGCGGAACAAGACTCTAACCCGCGCAACTACGTCTTCCATCCATTGATCCAGAGCTTCGCCGCCGCCGAGCGTAGCACCGCTACCGACCTCGCGCTCCACCATAAGATGACGGCCAAGGACGCCCTGATCGCGGCTAACAAGAACGTGCAGGCCAACCTCGACAGCGCCCTTGGTCAGTTGAAGGCGCAGGGCTATAGCGAGATCAAGTTCGCAAAAGCAGAATAGGGCCGGGACTCATGGTGGACCGAGGATATCCGGTCGAGCTACGGGACCACCGACGTGCGTATTCGGGCAGTGGCCGCGTGGATACGCCCATGGGCGTATCGCCCGGGGCACGCCGGCACCCGCGCCTCCGGCGCTCGTGGCTTGTCGGCTATGCGTTCGCCGCGCCGTGGCTGTTCGGCTTCTTCTTCTTGTACCTCGGGCCGATCGCCCTATCGTTCTACTACAGCCTGACGGACTACTCGCTGCTCTCGTCGCCCCGCTTCGTAGGACTCGCCAACTACGGCAAGCTCCTGACCGACGACCCCCGCTTCGTCGCCACGCTGTACAACTCAGGCTACTACACCGCGCTCAGTGTTCCGCTTTATACGGCCGGGGCGCTGCTGACCGCGATGCTCCTCAATCACAAGCTCGTCGGGATGCGTGTGTTCCGTACGATCTACTACCTGCCGGCGGTCGTCTCGGGGGTGTCTGTGGCCATCTTGTGGCGTTGGCTGCTCAACCCCGAGTTCGGTCTCGTGAACTGGTTGCTGTCGCTCGTCGGTATCCAGGGTCCGGGGTGGCTTCTCTCGTTGGACTGGGCGAAGCCCGGATTCGTGCTGATGCATGTCTGGGGCCTGGGGACGGGCATGGTGATCTTCCTGGCTGGTCTCCAGGGGATCCCAAGGAACCTGTACGACGCGGCGGAGATGGATGGCGCCAACGGTTGGCGCAAGTTCTGGCACGTCACCGTACCCATGCTCTCGCCGACGATCTTCTTCGTGGTCGTGACGGAGAGCATTAATTCGCTGCAGGTATTCACTCCGGCCTTCATCATGAGCGGGTCCAGCGTGAACACCGTCGGTGGGCCGGCGGATGCGACGCTGTTCTACGTGCTCTACCTATTCCTACAGGGTTTCGTCTACTTCCGGATGGGCTACGCCTCGGCGATGGCGTGGATCCTCTTCGTCCTCGTCCTCCTGCTCACGCTCGTCCAATTCGCGTTGGCCGGACGCTGGGTGTACTACGAAGGTAACACTCGGGGGGCGTAGCAGGTGCCACAGGTAGCGGGCGGCAATCGAACAGACGCGCGGGCACCCGCACGGGGCGGTGTTGCCGGCGTGGCGGTGAGCAAGCGGGTGCGCCGCGTCGCCCGGAACACGCTGTTGTACGCCGTCCTCAGTGCCTTGGGCGTCCTATTCATGCTTCCCCTGCTTTGGATGCTCTCAACGTCGATAAAGCCCGATTCGCTGATCTTTGTCTTCCCTCCAGTATGGGTACCACGCGACCCCGACTGGGGGCATTACCCAGCTGCCGTGGCGCACGTGAACTTCGGCGTCCTGCTCCGAAACAGCGTCGTGATCACGTGTGGCAATATCGCCCTCAGCCTAGTGTCGTGCTCGCTCGTCGCGTACGCGTTCGCCAGGCTCCGCTGGCCGGGCCGCGACGCGTTCTTCGTCGTGATGCTCTCAACGATGATGCTGCCACCGGAAGTAACGCTCGTGCCGATCTACATCGCTTTTCGGCAACTCGGGCTCATCAACACGTTGTGGCCGCTAATTATCCCCGCCGCGTTCGGTTCACCCTTCTTGATCTTTCTCCTCCGGCAGTTCTTCCTGTCCATCCCCGCTGAGTTGAGTGACGCCGCGAAAATCGACGGCGCAAACGAGCTGCGTACTTTGGTCAGCATTGTTCTTCCGCTGTCTAAGCCAGCGTTGATGACGGTGGCGATCTTCCAGTTCACCTGGCGCTGGAACGATTTCCTACTGCCACTCATTTACCTCACACGAAATGACCTTAAGACGCTGGCATTGGGGTTGCAGATGTTCGTGGCCGATTACGGAACGGATTGGGGACCGCTGATGGCTATCTCGGTGATGGTGCTACTGCCAGTTTTGGTACTCTTTTTCGTGGCTCAAGAGTACTTCATCGAAGGCGTGACCCTGACGGGCCTCAACCAGTGAACTCCAAGGCCCGGAGGAGCGCGGTATACAATCATTACGACGCTCGCGCACAAAATGCTACAGACAGTGCGGTGAGGTGAGGAGGCGAACCCGTTCTTGGATCCTGCCGTCTACCAGCTCCGCATCGTCCGGTGCGGCGTCAGCCGCTGATCTGGCGCCGGATCGCCGCGCCGGCTGAAGTCATGGACTCGCCGCTTGCAGGGCCCCGCCTTGCGGCGGAGCGGTGGAGGCGGAGACCCTCAGACCGGCATCCGCTGGTCGGGTCGCTCCGATCCTCCTGCCTTGAGTGCTCCTGCAGTTCCGGATGCGGGCTTCGAGCTGGACAATGCGGGCCTGCTGCTCCGCGATCAAGGCCAGGGCTCGCTCGAAACGCACATCGAGCTGCAGAAGCCACTCCACCACCTCCCGCGTCAGGGCCATCCCCGCAGAGTAGCCGGCCGCCTACCCAACCGGTAGTCTCACCTGGTCTCAGCAGTCTCAGCAGTCTCAGCAGTCACCGTCAATCGGGTGGACACACGCCGGCGTGGAAGACGTGCGCCACGCCGGCGCCGGACCTGGAGGCGCGCATGAAGCTTGCTTTTTCCACCCACGCGGTCACCGACTATCCCGAGCCGGGCTGGGGCCTGATCCGCTCGGCGAAAGTCCGCGCCCAGGTGTTCGACTGGGTCGAGTCGGTCGGCTTCGACGGGGTGGAGGTGGCCGATAGTTGGACAGACATCTACGGCTGTCCGCAGGGCTACCTCGAAGACATTCGGGCCCAGTTGGATCAGCGCGGCCTGGCGACTGCCTCGATCAACTGCCTGCGCAAGTCGCTCTGCCATCGGCAGCTGGCGCCGGAGAACGAGCAGCGCCTGCACCAGGCAATCGACGTCGCGGCCATCCTGGGCTGCACCATCGTCAACGTCTCACTCTCGGAGGGTCCGGGGCCCGGACTTGGGGCCGTTCGTGGCCGAACCTACTCGCCGGGCGGCAGCCTCGAGGCCACCGAGCAGGACTATGCCGTCACGGCCGAGCGGCTGCGCGGTGTCGCCCGCTACGCCGCCGAGCGCGGCCAGGAGCTGGCGATCGAGCTGCACCACTGTAGCCTCGCGGACACAAGTCGGGGAGTGCTCAAGGTCATCGACATGACAGGCGAGCCCAACGTCAAGGCCAACCCGGACCTGGTGAACGGACTCTGGTCGGTCGCCCAGCCGCGCGAATCGTGGCGCGAGGCACTCGCCAACGTTGTCGATCGCATGAGCCTCTGGCACGTGAAGAACGTCCAGCGCATCTACCTGCCAGAGTACGACGTTGCCGAGTTCGTCGAGGCCCCGCTGCCGCTCGGGGACGTGGACTACCGGTGGGCCGTCATGTTCGCCGCCGAGCGCGGCTTCGACGGCTGGATCAGCATCGAGGGCGCCGGCCAGCTCGATCCCTTCGAGAAGGTAGGCTGGGGGAAGCGCTATCTGGACAGCTGCCTGGCAGCGTGGCAGGCCGGTCGGCTGGCATAAGCTCAGCTGCGCGACCGGACGGCCCGGGTGGGCCGGGCGCACACCGGCCTCGTGCGACCATCGTGAGGGAGGATCGAATGCGACTCCACGGCAAGGTAGCACTCATCACCGGCGGCGCCGGTGGTATCGGCCGGGTCATCGCGCGCCGCTTCGCCCGGGAGGGAGCGGCGGTGCTCATCGCCGACATGCTTGACGACGACGGCGAGCAGCTCGTCCGGTCGATCCGCGAGGCGGACGGGCGCGCCGTGTACCAGCGTACCGACGTCACCCGGACAGACGAGGTCGAGGCCGCGGTCCGGCGAGCCGTCGCCGAGTTCGGCGGGCTCACGACCCTGGTGACCCTGGCGGGCTGGCTGCGCGTCAGCGTCGCGACGCAGCAGACCGAGGAAGACTTCGACAAGACGATTGCGAGCCACATCAAGGGCACCTGGCTCGTGTGCAAGGCGGCGATGCCGGAGCTGCTGCGAGCCAGCGGGGGGGCCATCGTCACCATGTCCTCGATGCAGGCGTACCGCGCCATCCCGGGCCGCGTGGCGTACGAGGCAGCCAAGGCCGGCATCAGCGGCATGACCCGGGCCCTGGCCCTGGAGTTCGGCCCCGGCGGCGTCCGCGTCAACGCCATCTGCCCCGGCGTGATCGTGACCGAGCGGAGCCAGTCCAAGCACGCCGAGGACACGCCCGACGAGCACCAGCAGCGGATCCTGGCCTACCCGCTGCGGCGGCTGGGTACCCCGGAGGATGTGGCCAACGTCGCGCTGTTCCTGGCCTCGGACGAGGCGTCCTGGGTCACCGGCACCGATGTCGTGGTGGACGGCGGGATCTCGATTCAGCTGGCCGAGGCGCTCACCTATCCCCCGTTCAGACGCCTCTGGAACGAGGCGGTGCCAGGCGCCAACCCGACCTGAGCGTCGCGGCCATGGGCGGGCGGCACCGCTATCGCGTGGAGCGAGACCATACAGGCGGGCCAGGCGGTGGCGCAGCCGGACCACGCGTAGGAGCTAAACAGAGGGGTAGCCGGCACCTGGCCCGGCAGATAGCCCTGTGAGGGGAGGAGTTTGACGATGGAGTCTCGAGTAACCATATCGCGGCGCCGGCTGCTGAGGACAATGGGCTTGTCGCTGGCTGGACTGGGCGCAATACAGCTTCTTGCGGCTTGCACCCCTGCGGCACCAGCCGCAACGCCGCCCGAGCCGGCGAAAGTGGCCGCGCCCGCGTCTACCCCGACCGCGCTGACTGGTCCCACAGCAGCGTTGGCGCAGCAAGCTCCGAGCACCAAGCCGACGGCAGGAGCCTCGGCGAACGCCGGTCCCGAGGCTGGCTTTATGCGGGCGCCTGAGGGCAACGTCAAACGCGGAGGGACGGCGCGCCACGCAGGGCAGATCAGCACCGCCCATTACGACATCCACCAGGGCGCGAACGTCTGGGCCGTCGGCCAGATGTACAACAACCTGGTCCGCTTCAACCTGACCGACGGACTTCAGACCATCATCCCTGATCTCGCGGAGCGGTGGGACGTCTCACCCGACGGCAAGAGCTACACGTTCACCCTGCGCGACGGCGTCCAGTTCCATGATGGCACGCCGTTCACCTCGGCGGACGTGCAGGCGACCTTCCAGCGGATCATTTTCCCGCCCCAGGGCATGGCTAGCATCCTCAAGGATCTGTTCGACTCGGTGGAGAAGGTCGAGGCCACGGACCCACGCACGGTGCGCTTCAGTCTCAAGGAAGCGCGGCCATGGCTGCTGGAAGTATTCACTAACCCCACCTGCATCATCTACTCGAAGAAGGCGCTCGACGCGAGCAACCAGGATCTGCGCAAGGTCATCGCGCCCGGTACCGGTGCATTCATGCACAAGGAGGTCCGCGAGGGCGAGAAGTGGATCATGGCGAAGAACCCCACTTATTGGGACAAAGAGCTCCCCTACGTCGATAGCCTCGAGATGCTTCACCTGCCTGAATGGACTGATCGCGGGACGGCCGTCCTCACCGGCCAGGCAGAGCTCACGCTGAACACCTCCGTCGAGATGTACATGGAGGGGCAGGGACGCAGCGATGTCGTCACCTCGAGGCAGCTTCCGAGCACGGGCGTGTACATGGTGTATTACAACGCCGCGCAGAAGCCCTTCGACGACCCGCGTGTGCGTCGGGCGATCAACCTGACGCTGAACCACCAGGACATCATTCAAGCGTTCGGTAACAACGAGGCCATCAAGTTCAGCCGATGGATTCCGCGAGCCAGCAGCTACGCCACGCCCGAAGACCAGCTGGCCACGCTGCCCGGGTATCGCCATGACAAGACGGAAGACGTCCCGGCGGCGAAGAAGCTGCTGGCCGACGCCGGCATGCCTGATGGGCTGCCGAACGTCGACCTGGTGTGCGCCTCGGTCGCGTCGCATTCCCAGATCCTGGCCCCGGCGATTCAGGAGCAGCTGAAGCGCAACCTGAACGTGGATGCGAAGATCCGTGTCGTCGAACGCGGCGTGCTGACGCAGGAGTTGATGAACGGGAAGTTCAATCTGAGCATCGTTGCCAACACCATGGTGACGACCCTGGATCCGGCACCGCTGTGGAACCAATGCTTCAAGACCGGCGGGTCACAGAATCTCGGGCGCTACTCTAATACGACGTTCGACGACCTGCTCGCCCAGATCAATCGTGAGACCGACGTCGACAAGCGCAAGAAGCTGGTCGCTGATGCCCAGGGTGTGCTCGACGACGACCCGCCGTGGTTCGTGCTTGGCTGGACGGACCACAACCCGATCTGGCGGAACACGACCAAGGGGCTGGCACTCGACAAGCGCCAGGCGTCGGAGCTTGGCCGCATGGAAACGATCTGGCTGGACACATAGGTCAACCTGTGCAGCGCTACATCGCGCAACGGCTGGCGCTAGCCGTTCCAACGCTCTTCGGTGTCACCGTGCTGATCTTCGTCGCTATGCGGGTCCTGCCAGGGGACCCGCTGGCCATGATGGGCGGCGAGTCTGGTGGCTTTACGCTCACGCAGGAGCAGCTGGACGCGGCGCGGGCAAGCCTGGGACTGGACCGACCGTACTACATGCAGTATCTCGACTGGATCGGAGATATCGCGCACGGGGATCTGGGACATTCGTTCTGGCGGGACACCCCCGTCTCGGACCTCATCATGCGGCGCGCACCAATCACGATACAGATCGCGCTCATGGCGGTCGTGTTGTCGTGGCTGATTGGGCTGCCGCTCGGCATCTTTAGCGCGGTCTGGCTGCGGTCTCGGTTCGACCTCGTCTCGCGTGTCATGATCTTGGTGTTCATGGCGATCCCGAGCTTCTGGCTCGGGCTGCTGGTCATCCTGACGTTGGTCGTTTTCTTCACCTGGCGACCGCCGCTCGGGGTGGTGTACCTCTGGGACAACCCGCTCGGGAACCTGCAGATGACGATTGGACCAGCAACGGTGATGGGCATTGGGCTTGCTGCCCAGATGGCCAGGATTACCCGGTCCTCCGCCCTCGAGGTGCTGAGCCAGGATTACGTCCGAACCGCGCGAGCCAAGGGATTACGTGAATGGGCGGTCATGAGCGGCCACGTCTTGAGGAACGCGCTCCTTCCGATCATCACGATCTCCGGCCTGATGTTCGGCTACCTGTTGGCGGGCTCCGTGGCCGTGGAGAGAGCCTTCTCCGTCCCGGGCCTCGGGCTGGCACTCGTCACCGCCATCGGCGAGCGGGACTGGATGGTCATCCAGAACCTGGTGCTGCTCTACGGCGTGATCTTCGTGGTGGTCAACTTGCTGGTCGACCTGAGCTATGGCTGGGTGGACCCGCGCATCCGATACCAGTGAGGACACAGTGAGTACGACGGCCGCTCCAATCGCGCCGCGGGTAGCCACGCCCGCAAGACCGAGCATCGCCCAGACGGCCGTGGGTGGCTGGCGCCGCTTCTCCAGGAGGAATTCGCTCGGCGTCGTGTGCGCCGCGTTCCTGGGCGTTCTCGTGGTTCTGGCGATTTTTGCCGACCAGATTGTGCCGTACGATCCGCTTGCCGCCAGCTATACGGCGGTGCGGGCGGCGCCATCGGCTGCCCATGCGCTGGGCACCGACGACCTGGGCCGCGATGTCTTGAGCCGCATTATTCTCGGGACACGCGTGACCTTGCTCGTCGCTATCACGGCGGTGGCGCTGGGTGACTCGGTGGGCTTTGCCTGGGGCCTGCTCAGTGGATACCTCGGTGGCAGGTTCGACCTGCTGAGCCAGCGGGTGCTCGACGTGCTCCTGTCATTTCCATCGCTCATCCTGGCCCTGCTCCTCATGGTCGGGCTCGGGGCCGGGCTGCAGACGGTCATCATCGCGATCGCGGTGACGCGCGTGCCGACATCGACGCGGGTCGTACGTTCGCTGGTGCTCTCGGTCAAACAGGTCACCTTCATCGATGCGGCGCGAGCACTTGGTGCCTCGGCATCACGCATCATGAGGCGCCACGTAGCCCCACAGTGTGTCGCGCCGTTCCTTATCGTCGCGACAGCAAACCTGGGGCAGGCGATCTTTGCCGAGGCCGCACTCAGCTTCCTGGGTGTCGGCGTACCGCCCCCAACGCCGAGCTGGGGCAACATGCTCGGCGGCGTGCTGGCCCAGGCGTTCCGCCCACCCTGGTGGTTGGCCGTCTTCCCCGGCCTTGCGGTCACGTTGACGATTCTGGCCACCAATCTCCTAGGTGACTCAATTCGTGACTTTATCGATCCCACACTTCGCCGCCGCCTGGACTGAGTCCGCGAGCCTGGTGAGAAGCTTCACGGTGTCGTTGAGTGGGCAAACCGCGCTTCCACGTCCGGTGGCTCATTTCCACGTGCCCACGACCGCCAGCTCGGCCACGTTCACCAGTCCTTGCCACCCATCTGCGATCAGGATCTCCGCCTGCTCGTCGTACAGGGCGAGCACCACGGCGAGGGTGTACGCTTGACAGATCTCGTCTGGTAGAATCGCCTCTCTGTGTCCCTGTGCCAGAGCCCGGTCGTGTGCGCGGTCAGCACCTCGCCGCCGACGGCAAGAGGATCCCAGGACGCACCAGCGGGCTCCGCTGCACCGTCGAGGTCATCGACTGTCTGCGAACGTGCCGACAACGTTGCCGTGCGACGGCAGCCGGCTTGCCTCGTCAGCTACGATCCGCCTATGAGCGACCCGCCCGGCGGCGCCGGCGCCGGCCACGGGCCTGATCCCGAGGACGCCGACGCGCTGCTCCGCCGCATCCGCGAGTTCTTGCGCCATGGCGATCCTGCCGAAGCCGGCGTGGAGGAGTGGGGCGAGTTCGCCGCCCAGCTGCGCTTTCTGCGCCAGGAGCTGCCGCGAGAGGAGCGGGGAGCGTTGCTCGCCCACTGGGAGCGCGTTCTCAGCAGTGCCATCCCAGACCTGACTCTGGCTGCGGAGCAACGCGAGAGCGTGCTGCTGGCGCTGGAAGCCGCCGCCGCTGAGGGCGCCGCGTGGGCCTCCCTGGAGCAGCGTGAGCCGTCTGACGAGGGCACGGGGCTAGCCCCGGTGCTCCGCCCGTCGGCGTGGACGCTGGGCTGGGTCGCGCCGGGCGGCGACGGCGACCGAGAGGCGGAGGAGCAGAATCAGGAACGCGGGGATGACGAGGACGACGAGGTCCTGGTGCTGACGGCCGCGGATGCACGGACGGAGGTGCGCTGCGTGCTGGCGGATCGTCTGGTACTGGCCCACCTGGCTGCCGACGTGCGGGGCCTGTTGGCCGAGGGCAACAGTCTGCCCGTGTTTCCGGAGGCGGAGGGGGCCACGCACCTGCCGTCGCTGCGCGTCGACGCCGACGCGGGGTTTGCCTGCACCGGGTTTTCGATCCGTGGCTTGCCCGCCATCGGACTCCAGGCGACGCGGAACGCCCCGCCGCTAGCGTTCCTGGTGCTGGACGTGGCGCAGTTGAGCGAGCTGCTCGATCACGCCCGCACGTTACTCGGCACGAGTGCGTGAGCCGCCGGTGCCACCTGAGCAACCGGCGATGAGCGTCAGCGGCCTGTCTCGACGGTTGCCCGCGAGCACGGTGGGGATGGTCAACCTGAGGCAGAGCTGTCAGACCGGCCCAGGAGCTGGCCGGGGCGAGAGGTCGGTGAGCGAGCCAAGCTCGAGATGGCGCAAGAAGGCCGCGGCAGTCATCAGAAAGGTAGGCCACGGCACCACTGTCAATTCTGTCGGCCGAAGACAACGCGGTCGATCAGAAGCGGGCAGTCAGCGCCGGCCAGGAGATGCTGTCCTCGCTCGCCCATCGAGACGTAGGGCGTCGTGCTGGTTGGGTGTGCCGATGCGCAAGATGAGTGGGCTGACGTCGAGGTGCCCGATTCGGTAGTCGCGGGCGTCTATCAGCACGGCTCACGCGCGAAGCAAACCCAAATGGGAAGCGGCCAGCCACCCTTACCGTACACTCGCCAGAGGAAGGGGAGTAGCCGACCGAGTTCCGCCGCGGAGCTCGCGGAGCCCTGGTCGTCAGCACGGGACAGTGGTTTATCCACCGGACCCGGCCAGAGCAGGCGTGATGCACGCCGCGCGCGAGACCTTCCACGAGCTAGACCCGCGCCGGGTCGGTCGTGGAAGCATGTCCCGCACAGCGGACGCCCTTCTCAACGACGCGGCGACGGGCCACCCTGAGGAGGTCCCGATCGCCATGGAGTTCTTGTCAGCAGTCGCCAGTATCGTCCTGATCGACCTGGTGCTCAGTGGCGACAACGCCCTCGTCATCGGTATGGCGGCACGAGACTTGCCGACCAGGCAGCGGCGGCAAGCGATCATCGCGGGCGGCATCGCAGCCGCCGCACTCCGTATCGCCCTCACCGCTGTCGCGGCTCTGCTGCTCGGCATTCCTGGTCTGCGGGCGGTCGGTGGCGTGCTGTTGCTCGGGATCGCATACCGCCTATTGAAGAGGAGCGACCACCAGGGGTCCGAGCGAGCAGCAGGCAGCTTGCGCGAGGCCGTGCTGACGATCCTGGTGGCTGATGCGGTCATGAGCTTAGACAACATCCTGGGTGTCGCCGGCGCCAGCCACGGAAATCTGGCGCTGCTGCTGTTCGGGCTCGGGCTCAGCGTGGCGGTGCTGATGGTGGGTGGCAGCCTCATCGCGACCCTCGTCAGTCGCTTCTGGTGGCTGACCTACCTCGGCGCGGCGGTGATCGCCTGGACCGGGGCGGCGTTGGTGCTCGAGGATGAGCTGCTCGCCCATGCTGTAGAGGTGCCGTCCTGGGCCGTGTTGCCGATCACTGGCCTGGTCGCGGCTGCTGTTCTGTTGGTGGCGCACTGGGTGCACATAATGCGACCCACCAGGCGCGCCGGCGCACAGGCATGAGCCAGGGGTGGCGCCAGCGCAGGTGCCGGAGACGCGTTCGGCCCATTGGCAGCGATCCCTCCTGCGCCCGTCGTCGGCGTCCCACGTTCGGCCGGACTGGTCTTCAGCGCTCTGCTGGCTTCCGCGCCAGCACCAAGAATGTGCGTGGCAGTGTGTCCCGCACCGCTACGAGAATGTTGGGGGAGCTGTCGTAGAAGTTCACGCGGTGCTCACTCAGGCGCTCAATAATGAGGCCTGCCGCACGCAGGGCCCCGAACACCGCGCCGATCGGCCAGGCATGCGCGTACTTCTCGGCTTGCTGCGCGACCGCGACGGGCAGGCTGTCGCCGATGTAGGTGGAGGGCTAGAAACGGTATGAGAAGCCGATTCCACGTCTTGAGCACGGCCCACGAGAAGCTCTGCACCACAGCGCGGAGATGATGTACGCCATCCTGAGCCGTCTGCTGGTGCGCCGACTGGCCCGCCTGTGGCCCTTCTCATACCGTTTCTAGGCTAAAGACCGTTCGTCGCCTCGCCGAGACCCTCGGCGTTACCCCCGGCGACCTTATAAGCCCGCCGCCAGAGCTCGACTCGGGAATCGTCACACCGGCACGCGATGGGCTGCTTATCGTCAACCCACCTTGGATCCATGCCCTGGAGCACCACGCGCCGGCCGAGCCCGAGACAGTCGCGAGCCTGGCCCAAGCGCTCGGCGTCGAGGCCGCTGCTGGTGGCAGCGCTCGCCGCTGACGGCTCTGGGGGGTCACGGTGCTGAAGCTCAGCGGGGCGCTCATGTCCGTGAGCGTGTTGCTCGCTCTGGGAGCCGTTGGCCGCCCCGCCTGGCGCGCAACGGCCTGCTGCGGGCCATCGACATCGGCGCTTTTGGCTGGCTGTCCAATGGCGGCTCCCACGCCTTACTCCGCCTGCTCGCGCAACCGGTTTAGGACAACCGATCGTCCATACCGGGCCGCTACCAGCGTCTCCGCGGCGCTTCCCAGGCGCTTCAAGCGCGTGTGCACGCCCGACTCGCGCCGTTGCACCGTCCCGAGGTCGACGCCTACGAGGTTGGCGAGTTCCTGCTGAGCCATGGCGTGACGGACACTGCCGATGATCTGCTGCAGGAGCCGCCCGTCGAGCTCTAGCAAGCCCGCGTCTGACTGACCGCACGCTGCCAGTCTCCACACGCTACGTGACAGCAGGGTGACCGGGACAACTCCGCGGCGCTCACGCAGCGTCGTCTCCAGGAGACACTACCGGCCGTACACGGACCGTGGGGTGTGCGGCAGGTTCTTGCGGAGTTAGTAACCGGCGGCCTGTGGCGCCTGATGGTTGCCAGTGAGCAGTGGGTAGCGTTTCCACGGATGCGCGCTGGTGGGTCGGCCGTCGACGATCGTCTTGGTGCGCGGAGCGGCCGCGGGACGGGGGGCGACGGCTGGGGCCGAGCCGGGCAGCACCACGGGTCTCGCCTGCTGGACTGGGGTGAGCGTCGGCAGGGGCTGACGGGGCTGACGGCGCGCGTGGCGGCGTCGGTCGGCCTCAGTGCGCAGCTGCGCGGTGATGCGTGGCCAACTTGCGGCCCAGCGGTCGGCGCAGGCAACGGTCCGCAAAGCCACCAGCGGGTTGACGTGGGGGCGCGCCCAGTGCATGCCACTGCCTTTGAGGCGTGCCTCGACCACCACCTTATTGGCACTTTCGGTGCTGCCGCTCCCGATCGGGTAGCCGGCGGCCTGGAAACTCACGTACTGGACCTGCCCGAGCCGCTTGGTGAAGTAGGCGATCGCTCCGTCGCGGGCCGCTCGCGCCGCCCGCGGATCAGCCGCCGTCTCGACCGCGAGCTGCGCCACAGCCCCGATCACCTGCCGTGCTCCGTCGGGCGCGTGCTTGAGCGTGTGCGCCTGCTGGTCCAGCCAGGCCTGCAAGGACGGGGTCCCCAGACCCAGCACCGGCGCGGCGGCGGCCGTCAGATGCTCGACCGCGTGCGGGAAGTCCAAGATCCGCACAGCGTCGGGCCGCAGCACGTCGACCACTCCTTGCAGCCACTCGGCGCCATCCTGCACCGCGCACACCACGCCCGCGCTCTCGGTGCCCCGCCGATACGCCTCCACGTACGCCAGCCGCGTGAACGTCTCGGCCTCGGCCAGCCGCGAGAAGTAGCTCAGGTCGGTGGTGTGCGTCTCGGCTGTCCCGTCCGGCCCCAGCCGCTGCTGCACCCGGCCGATCGCCAGCGTCTTGACCTCCGCCCACTGGCCGTGCCGCAGCGGCACCATCGCACCGTCGGCGCTCAGGTACTGCACCGTCGGCCCCAGCGGCGCCGGTGGTCGCTGCTGTTCGAGCCACTGCACCTCGGCCGCTTGCTCCGCGACGTACGCCGCGCCCGCCGCTTCAGTGTGCCGACGGACGGTCGTTTCGTCCACCGCCACGCCCCAGAAGAACGCCAGATGCTCGGCTGCTTGCGCAAACGGCATCCGCGTCCCCAAACGCACCAACCCCTCCGCCAGCGTGGCGCTCAGCTCCCCCGGCAGCAGCTCCAGTTCCTTATCCAGGGGGAAAAAGACCCGCTCCGCAGGCCGTACATACCGCATAACTGCGCGTCACCGCCAGCACCGCCGGTTGCCGCCCCGGCCGCCCCGTCCGCCGCTGCCGTCCCCGCGGCTCCAGCCGCCCGCCACACTGCGGGCACGCCGGCCGCTCGGCCACCGGCTGCGCTGCCAAGTCCGCCGTCGCGCTGGCTTGGACGATTTGCTCCAAGGCGCGCGCCTGCAGCCGCTGCCCCACCGCGCACACCACCTCTTCTATCTCCGCCAGCGTGGCGCGCGGGTGCGCCGTGCGCCAGGTGGTCAGTTCCTGCGCCACCTCTTCCGCCAGCGCCTGCCACCCCGGCAGCAGCCGCTCGACAGCCGCGGCGACCGCATTCGGGCTCGAAGTGCCCGATCTGCCTGCCGCCGCTTGCGTTGGTGCATCGCCACTCCTTCCTGCACCGTTGCGACGACGCCTTGAACCCGGTCAGTACACCAGCCTCGCCTTCGGCCGCCGCTTGCACCAGGCGGGTGTCGTGCCGTCGATGGGCTCGGTCGGCGACTGCTACGACAACCCCCTCGCCGAGAGCTTCTTCGCCACGCTCGAATGTGAACTGATCGCTCGCAGCCGGTGGCGTACCCATACCGAGGCGCGGATGGCCATCTTCGACTACCTGGAGGCGTTCTACAATCCGCGCCGCCGCCACTCCGCCCTCGGGTACCTCAGCCCGGCCGAGTACGAAAGGAGAGCCCACCTCCACTCCAGCGCCGCCTAACCGCCACCCGTCCACCAAATCGGGGCCAGTCCAGTGTGATTCACGCCCTGATCGAAGGACTTGTGCTGCAACGGATTTTGACCCCGGAGCTGTTTCCTGACGAAGTGTTCTTCGCGGCATTCGAGGCCCTGGCCCATCACCGCCGGGAACCCGACCTCAATGCGACACCTGTCGCCGAAGAGCCGAGTGCTGGGAAGGGTCCCGCGTCCGACTACATTTAGTGTCCGGTCAGGTTGATCCGTCGACAACTTTTCCTGGCATCGGGATTTCGTCGTCTGGAGCTGGTTCTGAACAGGCAAGAGCCTCGACAGAAGGAGCCGGTGATGGGACGTGCGGGTCGACCGACGGTCGTGATCGAGCTGGCCGATGAAGAGCGAGAGACGCTGGTGCGCTGGTCGCGACGGCATTCGTCGTCGCAGGCGTTGGCGTTGCGGTCGCGGATCGTGCTGGCCTGCGCGGACGGCAGGCCGAACACCAAGATCGCTGACGAGCTCGGCTGTGACAGGGTCACGGTCGGCACGTGGCGCCACCGGTTCGCCGCGGAGCGGCTGGAGGGCTGGTCGACGCCCCGAGGCCTGGCGCGGCGCGCACGATCAGCGACGAGGTCGTCGTGGTCGAGACGCTGGAGACCACACCCAAGGACGCCACACACTGGTCGACCCGGTCGATGGCCCAGCGGCACGGGATCAGCCGACAGACCGTCAGTGAGGTCTGGCGTGCCTTCGGGCTCAAGCCCTGGCGACAAGACGAGTTCAAGATCTCGCCCGATCCGGACCTGATCGAGAAGATCCGCGACCTGGTCGGCCTGTACCTGTCCCCACCGGTCGCGGCCGCGGTCTACGCCGTCGACGAGAAGCCGCAGATCCAAGCGCTCAACCGGTCCGCACCGATCCTGCCGATGCTGCCCACCACCCCGCAGAAGGCCACCCACGACTACGTCCGCAACGGCACCCCGGACCTGTTTGCCGCCCTGGAGGTCGCCACCGGCAAGGTCATCACCGACCTGCGCAAGTCCCACACCGCTGCGGACTTCATCGCGTTCTTGAACAAGATCGACCGCGAGGTCACCGACGACCTCGACGTACACGTCATCCTCGACAACCTCTCCACCCACAAGACCCCGGCCGTGCGCGAGTGGCTACTGCGCCACTTCCGGTTCCACTTCCACTTCACCCCCACCTACGGGTCGTGGATGAATCTCGTCGAGCGATGGTCCGCAGCCCTGACCACCAAGAAGCTCCAACGCTCCGCGCACCGCAGCGTCCAAGCGCTCGCCCAGGACATCCGCGACTGGGTCGAGACCTGGAACGACAACCCCCGACCCTTCACCTGGCACAAGAGCGCCGAGGAGATCCTCGACCGACTCGCCGGCTACTGCCGCTCCCTCACCAAATAGCGACCGCTCCAACCTGACAGGGCACTAGGCAGATTCCCACCCATCAAGCTAGCCGCCCTGCCAGGCACGGGCACTACTACCACAGCTCGCGACACCGAGGTGGGCGGGATGGGGGGCTGCCAGTTAGCGAGTACCTCGTCGACGATCCCGGCCGCTCCCAGGGTGCCTTCCGGGGGTGCCCGATGGGGTCCTGCGGCCACCGCGGTGAGCACCTCGGTGGCGACCAGGATCGGCACGCCCTCGTGCAGCGCCAGCGCCAGGGCGTCGCTCGGCCGCGCATCGATCTCCACCAGTCCGCCCGAGCCAGCCACGACGGCCGTGGCATAGAAGGTTTCGGCTACCAGCCGGTCGATGCGCACCTCACGGAGCTGCCCGCCGGCGGCGCGGAGTAGGCTGGCGGCAAAGCTGAACGTCAGCGGGCGGGTGACCGGCACACGCTCCCGCTCCAGGAGCAGGGCGATGGCCGCACCCTCGAACGGCCCAACCCAGATCGGCAGGCGCCGCGTCCCGCCGACCTCCTCCAGGATGACCACGTGTCGGGGCGGCCCGTCGCCCTCCGCTGGGGCGCGCACCACGTCCGCAACGCGCATTGTCACCATGTCCACCACCACATCGTCTGTCATACGCTGCTCCTTCCACACTGCCCACAGTTCGCGCCGAAGGCTCGTCCGCGCCTTGTGCAGCCGGGTCTTGACTGCTCCTACCTCGATGCCGAGTGCCGTGGCCACCTCCACCTGGCTGAGGCCGGCCAGATAGAACAGCACGACAGCCCGCCGCTGGCCGCCGGGCAGGTCGGCTACTGCCTGGCGCACCTGCTCGGCGAGCTGCGTCGTTTCGGCGAGCTCCTCGGGACCAGGGTGTTCATCGGATGGCTCCGTGATCTGGCGGCCGCCCAGAAGGGCTTCCCAGGACCACGGATCGTGCCCGCGCTGGCGCAGCCACCCCTGGCAGACGTGGAGGCCGATCCCAATCAGCCAGGGGCCGAACCGCTCTGGTCGGCGCAGGCGCGCCAGGCCGAGGAGCGCCTGGAGCGCGGCTTCCTGGGCGGCATCCTCAGCCAGCCCCGCGTCGGCCAGCAGTCGTCGGCACACCCCGAGGAGGCTGGGCCGATGCCGCAGGACCAGGGTGGTGAAGGCCCCCTTGTCACCGGCGCGCGCGGCCACGACCAGCACGGCGTCGGTACTGCCAGGGTCAGAGACTCCGTCACTGGGTGTCACCGTTCTGCTCCATGTAGTAGTCGCACGGAGTGGCTGGCCGGTTACCCGATCCTCCGTGCACAGTTCAGCGGGCGAGATCACCCCCACGTCCATGAAGTGCCGCCGCTCTGCCCTTCCTGGTCTGCTGACACTGACTCGATCGGGCTGGACCGGCGCGGCTCTAGCTCCGAGGCGGCGGCTACTCGTGTCGCTGCATGCGCTTCCACGTCTCCAGTGCCTGGCGACAGTTGTCGAAAGCGAAGATGTCTGGCAGTTCGTCGGGACGAAGCACGATCAGCGTCATCGGATGGTCGTCCTGCAGGCGGCGGCCGAACTGGACGCGTGCAGCGCGCGATAGACTGACGCGGCCGGCCACACGGTCTCCTGGTAGGAGAGCCACGGCCCGCCCCCAAGGAGGCCCCCATGGCCACGACGATCGACTGCGGCAAAGTCAACCCCGCCTCTGGCTGCGGGCACGTCATTCGTGGCGAGACCGACGAGGACGCCCTGCGCCTGGCCGGCGAACACGCCGTCAAAGACCACGGCTTGCAGCCCACGCCCGAGCTGATAGCCAAGGTCAAGGAGAACATGCGCCGCGAGTAGGCCACTCATTGGCGACTCCGGATGCGGAGCGCCAGCTCGCGCTCGAGCGGAAGTCGGAGTGCTTCTGCAAGGAGCTGAGCGGTCGCGGCCGAGACGCTGATGCCGCGGTCGTGCGCCGCTTCCTGGATGGCGAGCGCCACCTCACGTGGAACGTGGGTCGTGATGGTGATGTAGGCCGCGCGGCGGCTCTTCCCCGCGGTCATAGTGCGCCCCCTCCTTCGGCGGCAGGGCTCAGTTGAAACCAGGGTCGGGCGCCTCTCGCCGGGAGCCCCGCGTGCGGGGCTCTTATCCTGCTCATTGCTTGCTCACGCGGCGGGCGGTACTCGAATAGGTAAGTTTCCCGCTCGGGCGCAGCCCGCCGCCGTACTCCGGGCCTTGGGCATTGCACCGCCCGCTACGCTGACAGCCACGAATGGCCCTGCGCGCGAGCGCCTGGTTGATCACCGGCATCCCGGGCGCCGGCAAATCCATCATCGCCACCACCTGGCCCCTCGCGCGCCTGCACGAGACAGCCGGGCAGCGATAGTCCTCGGGCGTTGTCCAGCTCGTCGTCGACGTGCCTGCCGATCGCGGCCTGGAGTGTCGCTGGCACAACCGCCACGGGACGCAGCTCTGCCCGATCTGTCGGCCAGCTCGCCGCATGCCGGCTGGTCGTTAGCATGAAGAGCCTCTTGGAGCGTCTCGCCGACTCACGGCCAGGAACAAGACAGCAGGCGGTCTCGTGCCGCGACTCCCGCCAGATAGTCAATGGGTGGCCAGCAGCGCGTTTCTAGCTTTATGTTTGCTGCCGGTGCAGGGTCACTCACGACTCGGCAGCCACGTCCTCAAGCGATTCGGGGTGCGCGGCGAGCCGACGCTGCTACCGAGGGGCTCGCGCCCGGTGTTCCGTGTCGACGGTCTGGTGCTCAAGCATCTGCGGCCCGGCTCGCTGGAGCACGACCGCTCACTCGACCTGGCACCCTGGCTCGCGGAAGGTGTTGCCACTCTGCCACAGGCGCGCTTCCGGATGCCGCGCCCAGTCCGGACCAGAGATGGCCTGTGGCTGACGGAGGACGGTTGGACGGCGTGGACGTACCTCGAAGGGCACCACGCCACGGCCCAGGACCTACCCACCTGCATCGACAGCATCGTGGCGCTGCACCGGGCACTCCGCGCGGTGCCAAAACACCCGCTGCTCGACCGCAACCAGTCGCCATTCGGCCGTGCCGACACGGCCTGCTGGTCTGACAAGCCCGACGAGGTTCATCCGGCAATCGAGCCCCTCGTGGACGCCCTGTATGCGCTACGGTGGCCACTTGACGGCCTGGAGGAGCTGTGGGGTGGCAAAACCGCGGTCATGCCGGTGAGCTGCAGCACGCCGACGAGTGCCTCTACAGTAAGGACGAGTGAGCCCGATGCTGGCGGAAGGTGCGGACCGAAGCGCGGGAAGTCACGGAATGAGAGGCAGTAGCACATGAGCGTGCGGGACGAGGTGCGCGACTTGCTTGCAGCGGCGCCCGACGAACGCCTGGCGGACATCCGTACCTACTTGGAGAAGCTGCGCGAAGCGGACGCTGCTTGGAGCAGGTGGCAAGAGCGCTATGGCGGAGCGGCGACCGACGAGCACATTCGGGCAGCCGTGGCAGAGGCCGCGGCGGATTCTCGGTCGTCAGTCGCGCACGGCACCGTGGCGGCTTGGCTGCGGTCGTGGGGCACCGACACGGAACTGCCGCCGCCGCTTACCGGGATGTGAGGCTCGAATGCGCCCGCGTGCTCTGGCCGATGTCCAGGCGCTCGGTGGACGCGTGGCGCGCGAGCAACCGGCCGCGGCTGCGCGCGTAGCGGGCAGGATCTTGGCGGCAGCGGAGCTGCTGTCAGCGTACCCTGAGCTCGGGCGTGTGGGCCGGGCGTCAGGTACCCGTGAGCTGGCGGTGGCGCGCACCCAGCACCTGCTCATCTACCGCTACCAGGGTGACAGCGTCACTATCCTCCGCGTCCTCCACGGGGCCCAGAACTGGCCGTAAGCTGCGCCGAGCTGTCGGACGGCAGACCGCGGCCCTCTTCATGCGGCGCGTGCGTAGACATGGTGCAGGCCATTCAGAACAGGGTGCGAGTGGACCACGCCCGTCATGGAGCGCACCCGCAACTTCGGCGTCTGGAGCTTCAGCGTGCGATGGGGTCGCTCCTGGTTGTAGTAACCGACGAACGCGCGCAGGACCACCGCCAGATGCTGCTCGTCGAACACGATGAGGTGGTCCAGGCATTCTCGCCGTAGGGTGCCGATCACGCGTTCCACGACGGCATTCGCCTTGGGCGACCGAACTGGCGTGGCGATGGCGTCGATGCCGATCTGCTTGGCTCGTGCGCGGAAGTCGCGGCCGTAGACGGCATCGCGATCGCGCAGGAGATGGCGCGGCTTGTGGCCCCACGGCGTGGCCTCGATCACCTGGCGCCACACCCACGCGCCGGTCGGGTTCGACGTCACATTGACGTGCACAAGCTCCCGTCGCCCGTGTGCGATGAAGACCAGGACGTAGAGCGTCTTGAAGGTCAAGGTCGGCACGGTCAGCAGGTCCGCCGCCCAGAGGTGATGGGCGTGGTTGGCGAGAAACGTGCGCCACGTCTGGCTCGGTGGACGCGCGGGGCCGCGCCAGCGATAGCGGCGGATCGAGCGGTTGCTGACCACAATCCCGAGTTTGAGCAGTTCACCCCGGATGCGCTCGGTGCCCCACAGGCGGTTCTCTTGGGACAGGGTGGTGATCAACTCCTGCACCTCGGCACTCAGGCGCGGCCGCCCACCGGGATGGCGCGACTTCCAGCGCCAGAACAGGCGCCAGCCCTGCCGGTGCCAGCGCACCACGGTGTCCGGGCTCACCATGGCCAGGTGCTGGCGCCACCCGGCGCACCAGCGGCGGGCGAGCACCCAGAGCAGTCTGTCCCACCAGCCGAGCCGAGGGCGGGGCCGCGTCCGGGTCGGTCGGGTCAGGACGGCAAGCTGGTGGCGCAAGAGAAGGTTCTCGACGACGAGGTCCTGCCGTGGGCGGACCACGCCGCGGACGGTCAGGAGTAGGAGACTGAGCAGTTCGAGCACGCCTTCAGCATCGCCGATTCGGCCCGTCCGAGGCTTTGCCGTCTCACAGCTCGGCAGTGGTCACGGCAGCCACTGGCGCGGCATGATGGCTTCCGGGAGCACGGGACGCGGTTCGGCCAAGGCATCTCGTATGCGCCGCACGGTGAAGTCCGAGAGCGGTCGCGGCAGCGCCTCCGGTGCCCAGTAGCCACAGGCCGTGATCTCGTCGCAGCTCGGCCGGGGGACAACCAGCATATCGACGAGGCGGCAGGAGAAGACGAAGTGCAGCGCCTCGCGTCCGTGAGCCTGGCGCTCGTAGTAGACGCCGGTCAGCCGCTCAGCGCGGACCCGTAGGCCAGTCTCCTCGACGACCTCGCGGACGGCTGTCTCGGTGGGCGTCTCGTCGCGCTCAGCCGCGCCACCGGGCAGCTCCCAGTTCAGACGCCCGTAGCTATGCTTCACGAGCAGCACCCGTCCCTGGGAATCCACGAGAACAGCTGCGGCCGCAATGCCCTTGGAGGCTCTGGCCCAAATCTCATCGAGCGACGTTGACACGATCGTCAGTGCGCTTGCCGACGAAAGACCCAGCGGCCGCGGAAGCCGGCGCGGGACGGGCGCATGGCGCTAGCCTACCGCGACGGCCGTGCACCAGGACAAGCAAGTAGAACGGGCAGGCTGACGGTCTTCCGTCTGCACTTCCGCTCTAACCGCCAGACGCGAAACGCTTCCCGCTCCTCCCTTACAAGTCCAGGCACTCCCTGGCCAGGCGTGCCAGGTCGCCGCCAGCCGCCTCGACCGGGTGATCGAGAACACCTCGCAATGCGTCCCGCGTGGCTCGACTGTCGCGCTTCCCCACCCGCCCACCGAGTCGCTCCTTGACCGCTTCGAGATGCAGGTACAGCGCCCTACCGGCCTCCCTCTCGGCGTGCCCGATAGCCAGCGAGGGAGCCGCAGGCAGAAGACGTGCGGCCGCACGGGGGTCGACGACTGCCTGGCTGCTGTACTCGGCGCACACAGTGATGGGACGGTCTTGTATGTGTCCCACCCGACACGTGGCGACGAAGTCGGGCACTGAGGAGAAGCTGATGTCGAGCCGATTGAAGGGGCTCTCGTCCGCGAACCAGTACCGGCCGGACGGCTGTGAGACGGTCGTGAACGGCCGATAGAAGACGACCGGCTTGGCGGAGCGGATGGCTGGCCCTGCGGTGGAGCTGCCGGTGCGGGTCCGGAGAATGCGATCATGCCGGCGACGTTGACGATCGTGCCTGCTCCGCGCCCGATCATGCCGGACAGGGCGGCGCGAGTCAGCATGGTCGGTGCGACGACCTTGACGTGGAGCAGTTCGCGCGTCTTCTCTGCGGGCAGTTCCACCATCGGCATGTAGTGGGCGACACCAGCGTTGTTGACCAGCATCGTCAGGGACTGGCTCGCGCACAGTTCGGCCACCGTGTCGATGCCTTCGTCGGTCGACAGGTCAGCTGCAACGACCTGCACCGCGACACTCGGTTGTGACGCAGCGAGGGCCGTGAGGCGGTCTTTCCGCCGTCCCACGACGATGAGGTCGTAGCCGTCGGCGGCCAGACGCTCGGCGAACGCCTTTCCACTTCCCGAGGACGCCCCGGAGACAAGTGCGAGTGGTGACATCAAACCGCGTTCGAGACGGTGGCGAGCAAGGCGCGGGTTTCGGCCACGTATCGAGCGGCGAACGCCGGGTCACGCACGTGTGCGGAGGCAAGCATGGGCTTGCCGTTCTCGTCGTAGTACACCCCGGTCGCATGGGATTCGGCGGTCAGGACCTCGGTGATGACACGAGCGGCACGCTTCGGGGTGCTCCAGTACGGGATGAGAGGCGCCAGCGGCGAGAGAACGTACTTCGCCAGGAAGCGGAGGGCGGCGTTCGCGTCGCGGCCGAGGCTGGTGCCCGGGTTGAAGCCCGGTTCGACGGCGTTGAACCGGAGCCTTCCCGTCTCGCG
>JAABUQ010002426.1_pt1 | contig 36961 bp, 34 predicted proteins | sample 5560001 | NCBI WGS metagenome assembly JAABUQ01 (sample SAMN10711888, study PRJNA513371) | rock metagenome | isolation source: Antarctica rocks | place: Antarctica: Victoria Land, Finger Mt nord | collected 2015-12-18 | reverse complement strand
CGCTGGACAACTTTGGGACGGTGCGCTTCAGCGGGGCGGCGGCGGTCAAGGACGGCAAGAGCGTCAGCGTTGCCGAGGCCGGGGGCCAGGCGATCACCATGATCACGCGCAGCGGCCAGGCGCTGGCTGAGCCGTCCGCTCTGGGGGCCGACGGCGCCAGCTTCAGCGTCGCCCGCACCGCCACCCCGTCGCCCAGCCAGGCCGTCCCCAGCCGCGGCGGGCGAGGCACCCAGACCGGCCCGTCCCCCTTCGGCGCTTGATGGATGATCGTCCGAGGCGGCGGCCACCCATCTCCAAGGTGATGACCGTACAGTTCCACTGATGAGCTGGAAGAGGCTCCCTGCCGCGCGCCCCCTGCCCGCCGCCTCGGCGACGGCGGGGGCCGCAGGGGGCCTTTCCGCGGCCCGGCCCCTGCGGCGCTTCGCCCTGGAGCTTGCGCCAAGGCGCTGTGTGCCCCGAACTCTTCGCTACGCGGCGGGCGATGATCCCCACCTGGTGTACGGACCCGTCGCGGGGGCGCCGCCCGGGGCGTGCCTTCGGGCTCTGGCGCGTCAGCCAAAGTTGGGCGCGCAGGGCGTATAGGCCGTGCGGAAGAAGCAGTAGACCGTTTCCGGTGGCGAGTACGTCACTGGCGTCGGCTGCGCCGGGTCCGCCACGCTGAGCGACAGGGTCACGTTGTCGTTGTCTGGGTAGTTCGGGTCGTAGATACGAAGGGAGAGGTCCGTCCCTACGAGATCGTAGCCGTACGCCAGCACCTGGTGGTTCTTGCCCAGGTCCATCACGTCGAGCGACTTCACCTTGATGAGGCCCAGCGGGGCCGGGTGGCCGGCGTCGATGTCCGCCCGGATCTTGGGCCATTCCTGCTGGACCATGACGTAGGCCCGGCTCCGCACCGCGAGGTCGTGGCTCGTCACCCAGTTCTCGTGGTCTGGTACAGCTGGATCCATCAGCTCGATGTAGCGGCCGATGCCGAGTGGCAGGGTGAAGCTGGCCATCAGCCGCTGCACGAGGTACGTGAAGAGCGGGGCGCCCTCCGCAGGAGCCGTCGTGTCAGCTGGTGGCGGCTGGCCGACCTCGTAGTAGTCCCGGACGGTGTAGGCCATGCCCCCGCACAGACCGTTGGCGGCGTCGCCGATCGCGAGTTTGCGACCGCCGGGCAGGTCGACGGTCTCGGTCGGCTCATGGGGAAAGAAGTTCTCGAAATGCAGCCCACGCGTGCTCGGCAGAAACCCTGGCACGGTCACCGTTGTCATCCGGCAGCCTCCCGCGTCTTGCTCCCGTGCAGCGTACCAGGCAAACAGGGGCAGGCTTGCGCACCACACCCGCTAGACAGGCGCCGAGAAGGCGGCCTATTATCGCCACGAGGTCCGCCAGGTCGGGTCTTGAGTACGGCTGGGAAGGGCATGCGCCATGGTGAAGCGCCCGCGAGCGGGGCGGTTTGGCGCGGTGTCGCCGTCGTGGTGACCGGCGCGCAGACCCAGACAAGAGGGGCTGCGCCGGCCCTCGATCTGGACGACATCCAGGGGTTGGTCGCTCGCGGTTACCCGCAACTGCCGTTCGCCTCGTACGTGCTGGCAGGCATCGGCGACCAGGCGACCGCGCGAGCCTGGTTGGCGCACCTCGTCGGTCAGATCACCCCGGTGCCTGATCGCCCGGCCGACTGGGCCTTGAACGTGGCGTTCACGGCCTCCGGGCTGGCTCGGCTGGGCCTGCCGTCCACGGTGCTGAGAGTGTTCTCCAACGAGTTCGTGAGCGGCATGACGACGCCGCATCGTCGGCGCATGCTGGGCGACGTCGGAGCCAGCGCGCCGGAGGAGTGGTTGTGGGGTGGCCCCAGCACTGGCCGGATCGACGTCCTCTTGCTGCTATTTGCCCGCGACGAGCCCACTCTCACCGAGCGGTACGCGGCGTTTCGCGACGGCTTCGCGGCCGGTGGCCTAGCCGAGCTCTGCAAACTGGACTCGCTGGTCGATCTGGGCGGACGCGAGCACTTCGGCTTCGCCGACGGGATCTCGCAGCCGATCATCGAGGGTCTGTCGCCGCGGGTCGGGCCGCCGAGCGGTACGATTCGCGCCGGCGAAGTCATTCTGGGCTACCCGAATGAGTACGGTCGCTACACCGAGCGCCCCACGCTCAAGCCCGAGGCGGACCCCCAGCGTCTGCTGCCGCCCGACCCGGCGGGGTCGAGCGGCGTGGACCTCGGCCGCAATGGGACGTACCTCGTCTTCCGGCACTTGAGCCAGGACGTTCGGGCCTTCTGGCAGTTCGTGGACGCGGCCAGCCGCGGCCCGGACGGTACTGTGGACCCCGCCAAGCCCACCTGGCTCGCGTCGCGGAGGCAGCACTGCTCGTCCCGGCGTTTCTGGCCCGTCGGCTGGGCGCCGACCCAGGGACGGACCCCGCCGTGCTGTACGCGCTGCGGATGTTCGGCATTCGCACGGTGCTGATCGGCGTCGACCTCCTCGTCCAGACTGGCGAGCGGCGGGCCGAGTCGCTGCGCCGCGCCATTGTGATCCACGCCTCCGACACCGTCGCGGCCGGGCTGGCCGCGCGGAGCGGGCGCCTGCCGGGCCGCACGGGCTTACTGATCACGCTGATCTCGCTCGCCAACACGCTGCTGGCCGTCTACGCCAACGCGGGCGAGCGGCGGCAGCGGAGCTGACGTACCAGCGGCCTGTGCCGATGGTCGCCGCCGCGCCACCTTACGCCGTCAGCTGCTCACACATCGGGTCGAAATCGCCCCGGTTACCCCGTTGGTGCCGGACCTGGTAGCCCGGCGTCGGCGAGCTCGCCGGCCACGGGCAGGCCCTCGGCCCGGGCGACTGGCAGGCCGGCAGCGATCCAGGCCTGCGTCCCACCCTCGAGGCTGGTGACGCGTGGATAGCCCACCGCGACGAGGAACCGAGCCGCGCCCAGGGAGCGGGCGCCGCTCCAGCACACGACCAGCAGGGGACACGCGCGCGGCAGCTCGGCCAGGTGCAACGCGAGGTCCGCTTGCGGCGCCGAGCGCGCTCGCGGGATGTGCCCGGCGTTGTATTCTCGCGGCTCGCGGACGTCGAGCACCAGGGCATCCGGGTGCTGCTCGATCCAGACGGGCGCCTCGTCGACGCCGATACGCGACACCTCGTGGTCGCTCGCGGCCGCGGCGGCCCAGGTGCAGGCGCCGGCACCGCGGTTGGTCGCCAGGATCGCTGTCATGTTCAGCGGTCGGGCCGGCACCTCGGCCGCCGACAGCACGAACTCCTGCTCGGGCAGCTGCAGCAGCGGATTGAAGCGCTGTTCGAAGCCGATGGTGGTGCTGGGACGGCCGCACATGCCCTTGCCGCAGGTGCCCTCGAAGTGGGCCGGGAAGACCTCGACGTAGTCGGCTAGCTCCAGCAGGCGCCGCACGCTGCGGTACTGCTGGCCCGCGCCCTCTGACCCGCCGAAATCCGGCCGCCCCACGTCCCCGACGAACAACGTGTCGCCGCTGAGCACCAGCGACGGCTCGGGGCTGCGCGGCGGGTTGGTCACGGTGAGGGACAGGGCTTCGGGCCGATGGCCCGGTGTGTGGATGACCTGAAGGATGAGCTGGCCGCGCCGCAGCTGCTCGCCGTGGCGCAGACCACGGAACGGGAAGAGCACGTCGGCGCTCTCGTACAGACACAGCGCGGCGCCAGTGGCCGCGGCCAGGGCGCGGTTGCCCGAGATATGGTCGGCGTGCAGGTGGGTATCGATGACCAGGGTGATGCGGTAGCCGCGCTCCTCGGCCAGGTCGAGGTAGCGCTGGATGGCGAGCTGCGGGTCGACGACCGCCGCCTCGCGTGACTGGCGAGAGGCAATGAAGTACGAGGCGCAGCCACGGTCGTCGTGCAGGAGTTGCTTGAAGTACATGGCATTCCCCTCGCGCAGAACTGTACACCTCTGACGGCGCGCACACCTTTTCGATTGCGATTCGCAGCGCATCGTCGAACTCGGCCGGCGGGGTTCGGTTGGGGGGAAGGCGAGCGGGCATGACCGCTGACGTTCTGGGCGCACACGTTGATGTTGATGCTGACAAGTCGGGATCTCGTGCTCTGGTGGCGGGCCCCTCCTGGCCATCGAGCTCGGCATCGCGCGCGCATTCGTGCAGGCGCGCATCCTGCCGGCGGTCATCAGCGGAGCAAGCGCTGGTGCCATTGTTGGTGCCGCGCATGCGCTGGACATGTACTCTGGCAAAGGCATCGACCGCACCGTCGAACAGCTTGGCCACATGTCCAACAGCTCGCTGCGGCTGGATCCGGGCGACTTCGTGTTCCGGCTGGTGCGCGAGGGCGCGCACCTGGGAGCGATCGGCGACAATGCGCCCGCCGCGGCCATCATCTCGGGCGTCGTGGCGCAGCTGCTCACACGGCCGGCGCTGACTCTCGGCGACTTTGGGCGGCCGCTGGTGCCGGGTTGGCCGTCGGCGCTAGTCCTGCAGGTGGTCGCGACCGACCTGATCGGTGAGCAGCCCTACTGGTTCGGCAGCGATGCGCCGCTGCAAGACGCGCTCATCGCCTCGTCGGCGATCCCGGGCATTTTTCCTTGGCGAGCGCAGCCCACCCCGAGCGGGCCGCTGTTTCTGGTCGACGGCGGGGTGGTCGCCAACCAGCCACTCAGCAAGCTGGCTGACCAGGGGTGTGGTCGCATCTACGCCTGCGCGGTGGGCGCTAGCCCGGGCCGCTCGGAGCCGACCAACCTGATCGACAACCTGCTGCGCAGCGTCAATCTCACCATGCACGAGTGCTCGAAGCTGGAGGAGGCCGCGCTTCGCCAGCGCATGCCCTCGGGGGGACGGGTCATCCACATCCACCCGGAGATCACCACTCCTCTGCCCGACTTCGACTTCACGCCGGCCCTCGTCAACGACGTCGTGAACCAGTCCTGCCAGCTCACCCTCGACTGGCTCGCCCGCGACCCGAAGGAGTGACCGCGCGCCCCCGCGCACCAATGCGGCAAGCACGCATGAAGGGGGCACTGTGACTGTGAGGCGAGATTCAAGGAGGAGCTGGCTCGAGCCGCTAGCCCTGGCGGGCGTGGCGGTTGTCACACTGGCCACGGGCCTCCGCTTGTCGCGCCACGCGTCGTCTATGGGATTGTGGACCCGCCTGTACACGTCGATCGCCTGGGCGATCGACGTGTACATCGGCTGGCCGCGTCTGCCTACCCCCGTGGCGATCCTCGTGCTGCTGGCGGCGCGCGTCGTCTACCGCGCCAGGAACCTCTATGACACGACTAGCCTGCCCACCACTGGCGGCCTGGTCCCCGGCTCGCTGAGCCCGCGCCACCTGGTCGGCCGCACCGCGGACGGCACCTACAACGATCTGGCGGTGCCGACCATGGGGGCTGCCAACACGCGCTTTGGCCGCAACGTCCCGCTGGCGGCCACCATTCCAAACCGCCCGGAGCTGATGGTCCCGAACCCGCGCACCGTCAGCCATCAGCTTCTCACCCGCCACCAGTTTCGACCCGCGACCACCCTGAACCTGTTCGCGGCCGCGTGGCTGCAGTTCATGGTCCACGACTGGCTCAGCCACGGCGCGAATCAGCAGGAGCAGCCGTTCGAGGTCCAAGTGCGGGACGAGGACTGGAGCGGCCAGAGGCCCATGCGCATCCTGCGGACGCGGCCGGACCCAACGCGCCCGCCATATCCGGACGACGCGCCGCCGTCTTACGTGAATACCGCTACGCACTGGTGGGACGGCTCACAGATCTATGGCAGCGATCCGGCCACGCTGAGCCGGCTCCGCTCGCACGTCGACGGACAGATAAGCGTTTTCCCGAACGGCCTGCTGCCCCGCGACCCCGATCACGGCGTCGACCTGACGGGCGTCAACGGCAACTACTGGCTCGGCCTGAGCCTGCTGCACACCCTGTTCACGCGCGAGCACAACGCCATCTGCGACCGGCTCAAGCGCGAGTACCCCAGGTGGTCGGACGACGACCTACTCGACAAGGCGCGGCTGGTCAACGCGGCGCTGATGGCCAAGATCCACACAGTGGAGTGGAGCACCGCCATCCTGAGCAACCCGACGACGCGCGTGGCGCTCCGTGGCAACTGGTGGGGACTCGAGGGCGAGACGCTGAACAGAGCCTTCGGCCGCCTGAGCCACCTGGACGTAGTGAGCGGCATTCCTGGCTCCGACACGAACCACCACGCGGCGCCGTACTCGGTCACCGAGGAGTTCGTATCGGTGTACCGCATGCACCCGCTCATTCAGACGCGCACGTTCCGCGACGTCTCTTTCCGGGCGTCGCGGGAGGTCGCCGAGCAGATCCCGGCCAAGGACCTGTTCTACTCGTTCGGCACGCTCAACCCGGGCGCTATCACCCTGCACAACTACCCGCGCTTCATGCAGGAGCTTCGCGACGACAAGGGCAACGTGATCGACCTGGCGGCCACCGACATTCTGCGCATCCGCGAACGTGGTGGTCCCCGCTACAACGCGTTCCGTGAGCTGATGCACCTGCCGCGCGTCAGCACCTTCGAGGAGCTGACGGACAACCCCGAGTGGGCGGAAGAGATCCGCCGCGTCTACGACAACGACATCGACAGCGTCGACCTGATGGTGGGCCTGTATGCCGAGCCGTTGCCGGAGGGATTCGGCTTCAGCGACACCGCGTTTCGCATCGTCATCCTGATGGCTTCACGCCGGCTGAAGAGCGACCGCTTCTTCACCGTCGACTTCACGCCCGCGGTGTACACGCAGGCAGGTATGGACTGGATCGCCGACAACAGTATGCTGACGGTGCTGCAGCGGCACGTTCCGGAGCTGGGTCCGCAGCTGCGGACGGTGCAGAACGCGTTCGCGCCGTGGCCGCGGGCTGGGTCAGGGTAGCGCAGGCTGCTGGCCGAGGCCGGCCCGGCGATCGGGTTCGGTCGGCGAGCCCGACGTCCCCACACCGTCCAGAACAGTGAAGCAGTGAAGCCGGGCCAGGGCCGCTACGCGGATGGGGATACACTGGGTGTCGGCATGACGAGCGGCCGTCACGACCATAGACGCCCGCCAGTGACGATCACACAGTCGGCAGTCACTGTGGTGGCCGAGATCCTGGCCGGGCACGAAGCGGGGTTGCGCCAGCTGCTGGTGGACGCCGGCCAGGACCCCGGCAACAACGCGCTGGTGCCCTTCGCGGGTTTTGCGAACGTCCACTTTGCCCGCTTCTTCGTCATGGACGCCACGCGCGACCTTCGCGGTCGGCCGCTGCCGCCACGGCTCGTGTTCATGGCCGACGTCGACGGGCCGGCCGATGCGTTCCTGATCCAGCTCGTCGGTGCGCTCGGGCAGGGCCTTGACACCATCCTGAGCCATTGCCACGGCTACCCGGGCCATGCCGGCCAGCTGCAGTTCCTGCGGCGCCACAGCGTTCCGACCGCCGCCAACTACGTCAACACCATCGGGCGCACCGTCGCGCAGATCCGCCAGGAGGCGGCCCTGCGCGACGCCGTACAGGGGTATCTGGACCTGACGGCTGCTCAGTGGCGGGGCGCCAAGCCGATCCGGGTGCGCGCCGCGATCCAGCGGTTCGTCGAGGGAGAGCCTTCCCTGGCCTGGGCTCGCCGGCCGCTGCCGCCGGATCCGTCGTACGTGCTGCGCGAGCGCCTCCACATCTTGATCGTCGCCGCGGTCGTGGTCGCGCTGTTCCCGCCGATCGTGCTCGGATTTCCCTTCTGGCTGTGGCTGCTGCGCCGTCACGAGAAGTCGGATGTTGCGCGGGACGTCATCCCAGACGACGCTTTCGTCCAGGCGCTGGCGGCCCAGGAAGACCACGGCGTGCAGAACCCGTTCACGTCCGCCGGCTACGTCAAGCCGGGACCGTTCCGCCTGTTCACGGCCAGCGTCGTCCTGTGGGGCATCAGCTTCCTCACGCGACACGCCTTCAATCACGCAGATCTGATTGGGGTGAAGACGATCCATTTCGGCCGCTGGGTGCTCATCGACCAGAAGAGACGGCTCCTCTTTACCAGCAGCTACGACGGCAGCCTCGAAAGCTACATGGACGACTTCGTCGACAAGATCGCCTGGGGCCTGAACGCGGTGTTCAGCAACGGGGTCGACTATCCCAGAACGAACTGGCTTCTGCTCGACGGCGCGCACGACGAGCAGGTGTTCAAGCGCTTCAACCTCGCCCACCAGCTGGTCGCGCCGTTCTGGTACGCGGGCTACCAGGGGCTGACGGCGTTGAACATTGAGAACAACGCGCGCGTCCGCGCCGGGCTGTACGGCGACATGGACGAGTCCGCCACGTGCGCGTGGCTGCGACGGCTGTAGAGCGCTACCGCACATCCGGTTGCCGCCTGGCGGTGTGCCAGTGACAAGCTCTGGGTCTGGCGGACGATTTGCCGGGCCCGAGCCGAGCACGACGATGGCACACCTCGCGGTCGGCTCAGGACGAGCCCAGCGCGCTACTTGATCGACCCGACCAGCAGGCCTCGGGTGATGAAGCGCTCGAGGAGCAAGGCGATCACGACCATGGGCGCGATAGCCAGCAGGCACAGCGCGGACAGGTACCACCATTGAGGGCCGTACGAGTTGTTCTGGCCGGCGATGTACATCGGCATGGTGCTCGCCTTGCTGAACGTCAGCATCAAGGCGAATAGGTAGTCGTTCCAGGAGAAGACCAAGCAGACCAGGAAGGTGGCAACCAGGCCGGGTGCGGACAGTGGCAGGACGATGTGGCGGAAGGCCTGTAGGCGGGATGCGCCGTCGATCAGGGCGCTCTCCTCGAGGTCGGCCGGCAGGCTAGCGAAGAAGTCGCGCATGATCCATACCACCAGCGGCAGGTTGAACACTGTGTAGGCGAGGATCATCCCCGGGTGAGTGTCGAGTAAACCCAGGAAGCGATACATGATCAAGAACGGTAGGATGACCACCACTGGTGGCAGCATGCGCTGCGAGATGATCCAGAACGCGATGTCGTTGTTGCGCCAGCGCAGCCCGGGCACCTCGAACCGGAAACGGGTCAGGGCATAGCCGGCCAGCGAGCCGATGGCCACGGCCAGCAGAGCACTGGTCAGCGCGAGGATGGCGCTGTTGGTCCAGCTGCGCGTCACTTCGTTGCGGACCGGACCAAACAGGTAGCGCCAGGCGTCGAGCGTGGGCTGGAAGTCGACGCCTGGCAGGTAGCGCGGCCCCTGGGAGACCGCGATCGGCGCCTTGAGCGAGGTGACGACCAGCCAGTAGATCGGGAACAGGCACACCAACGTCCACACCAGCAGCAGCGGATACGAGATGGCCAGCTTCAGCTGCCGGGCTCGACGCACGCTCACGTTGCCGACCCGCCGCGGTGTCTCAGGCTATTCAGGAAGAGGAGCGAGACGATGGTCACCAGCACTAGCAGGGAGTAGGCGATGGCTGAGGCGTAGCCGAGGTTGCCGTTCTTCATGGCCACCAGGTAGGCGTACAGGGTCACCGTCTCGGTGGCGGTGCCCGGGCCACCGCCGGTCATGACCGAGACGATGTCGAACAGCTTGAACGCCTCCAGCGCTCGGATCAGGATGACCGTCATCGAGACTGGGATGAGGAGCGGGAAGGTGACGAAGCGGAAGGTCTGCCAGGCGCTGGCGCCGTCAACGCGCGCCGCTTCATACACCTCCGGCGGCAGGGATTGGAGACCGGCTAGCAGCACGATGAACACGAACGGCGTCCATTCCCAGCTGTCCACCAGGGCCAGCGACGGCAGGGCGAGCGCGGGATTGGTGGTCCACGGCGGCAGCGGCAAGCCGAGGTGCTTGAACGTGTCGTTGACCGGGCCGATTGACTCGTTGAGCATCATCCGGCCGACGTAGCCGACCGCGGCTGGCGTCAGCATCATCGGCAGCAGGAAAACGACCCGGAAGAAGCGTCGGAAGCGTATCTCCTGGTTGAGGAGCAGGGCTAGACCCAGACCAAGCACGTACTGCAGCATCACTGCGCCGGCGACGAAGGTCAGGGTAACGCGGGTCGTGTTCAGGGCACGCCCGTCCGACAACAAGGCGCGGAAGTTATCGAGACCTACCCAGCGCACGCCGCCCGTAAGCCGGCTGAGGTCCCAGCTGAGGAACGCGAGCGCCAGCGAGAACAGTAAGGGAAAGACTGACAGCACCAGGATGAGGACGACCGCCGGCAGCAGGAAGGCGTACTTGGAGCGGTCGTCGATGCCGCGGCTGGGTCGGCCGACGGCGCTGCCGCGGCCCGCGCCCAGGGCGACCTCAGCCCGGGCCGGAGGCAGCGTCACGCGTCCGGCCCGGGCCCGGGATTGTCCGCGGCCGTCACCCGGCTCTTACGAGGTCGGCAGGTTCAGCATCTGCCGATACAACGTCTTCTGCTGGTCGCGGCCGAGCCGGTCGGTGATGCTGTTCCACTCATTGGCCACCTCGTCCAGCGCCTGCTGCGGCGTAACCTTATCGGCGATCGCTCGCGCGAGCTGCGTGTCGAGCGCGTCGAAGTACTCCGCCGCCCCCGTGATTCGCAGGTCAACGACCACGTTCGGGTGGCTCTCGGTGTTTCGGATGGCATCCAGGTACTCGCGCGCCTCCTGCTCGCTCATGCCCACTTTGAGCCACGGGGTGATGTCGTTGACGTCACTGTAGAAGTGCGGGTTGACACCCGTCTCGGGCGAGATGTTCAGCAGCAGGCTCATGTTCGGATTGCCCATGAACGCGGCCAGGTCGAAAGCACAGTCCGGGTTCTTGGTGGTCTTGGCCACAGACTGGATCCAGCCGCCGAAAGCGAGGTACGGCGCCTGGTTGTACTGCTCGACCCACTGGCCCTTCCGGCTGTCCCAGTAGTGCTCAGCACCCGGCTCCATGGCCGAGCCCCACTTGCCCTCTATGACTGACTTGTTCGGATCGGGAGTGATGGTGCCGATATCGGCCCAGTCGATGGCCAGCGCCAGCTTGCCCGAAGGGAAGGCGGCGCGGATGTCGCCGACGTCCCAGTTCAGCACATCCGGAGGTCCGAGCTTGGAGATCGCCTTGTAGTCCTGGAGCGCCTGGACGAAGCCAGGATTGTTTATCCGCGGCTGCATCGTGTCGGCGTCGAAGAAGTAGGCGGGGTCGTCCGGCGCCTTTGCGTAGGCAGCGGCACGGCCGAGGAAGGTCCAGTACGACTGGGCCTTGCGCTTGAACGCCTCGCCGGCGCCATACGCCGTTTGGCCGGCGATTGTCTTGCCCTGGAAGAACTCGGCGATGTCGTGGTACTGCCGCCAGGTCTTGGGTGGCAGCGGCAGGTCATAGCTGTACCTGGCCTTGAAGTCGGCCTGGTTCTGCGAGTCGCTGAGCCAGTCGCGGCGGAAGTAGATCATGTGGTTGTCGCCGTCGTATGGCAAGCCGTAGGTGGTGCCGCCCCAGCTCAGCAGCCGGTCCCGGAACGTTGGGATCAGGTAGCCGTAGCCGATCTCATCCTGGACACCTTGGGGCACTTCGAGAACGTAGCCGGCGCCCATGATGTCGCCTGCCCAATCTGGCGCGTAGATGATGACGTCGAACGGGTTGGCGCCTGAGACGAAGCCGGTGCGGATCTTCTCGAACAGGTCACCGAACGCAAACGTCTGCACTTCGACGTTCGCGCCCGTCTTGGCCGCCCACTGCGGCGCGTACTGCTGGACCGGACCTGATATCTGGGGCCCAGTCTGGGTGGCGACGACCAGGCTCACGCCCTGGCAGTTGACATTGCCGATGCCGCTGGGGAACAGGTCGCCTGGGTTGGCGGTCTTGGTCTGCGCGTCGGGCGGAGCCGGGGAAGAGGCTTGCTGGGCTGCCGCCGCGCCCGGCGACACGAGCGTGGTGATGATTGCGATCAGCGCGATCAACCTGTGCATCGACTGTCCCTTCTACTGTGGTGCGGCACTGTCGGGGGTGGCAAGAGCTAGCGCCGTAGTCCGCCTCCACCGCGGACCGGCCCCCCGTCGCGTCGGCTCCTTGCCGTCCCTCCTCCGAAGGATTGCCCGACTGCCTCGGTAGCGTAGACAGGCGCGCACGGGCTGTCAATACAGCGAGCCGACTGGTCGACTGGCCTCAGAAAGATCTGACCCGGGGATGCCCGGCACCCACCCCGGACCAGCGTTGTCATCCAGGCAACACGTACAGTCAGCTGTACGCCGCTAGATCAATCGCTCGGGAACGCGGCCGGCAGGCTGAACCGCTCGAGCGCGCGATGGGCGACGGCCACGATCAGCGCCGGCGGGAGCAGCGACACGATCAGTGCTGCCGCCGCCGGCGGCCACTCCACGCCACGCTCGAGCGTGAAGAAGTCGACCATGGCGACTGGGACCGTCCTCAGCGCTGGCACGCCGATGACCAGCGGCACGAGCAGCAAGTTCCAGTCGAGGACGAACAGCACCAGGCCAGTCGCCACCAGCCCGGATGCCGTGCTCGGCAGGACCACACTCCACAGCACACGCAGCGTCGAAGCGCCGTCCAGAAGCGCGGCGTCCTCGAGATCGACCGACACCTGTGCGACATACCCACACAGCGCGTACACGGCCAGCGCCGTCAGGACCGCGGTCTCAGCCGCGACAGTCCCGGCCAGGGTAGCGTGCAAGCCCACGCGTCGCAGGGTGTCGTCGAGCGGCAGCACATAGGCCATGACCGGCAAGCTGGCCAGCACCAAGCAGGCCTGGACCAGCCAGGTGCGACTCCCCAGGCGGGAGCCGATCAGACCGTAGGCAGCCGGCAAGCCGACGCTGAGGGCCAGCAGCGTGACGACGACGGCCAGGCCCGTGGAGACCACCACCTGCTGCGCTAGGTCCCGTTCGACGGCCGCGATGGTGGCGTAGGCCTCCACCGTCGGCGACAGCCTCCAGCTGGGTGGCGACTGGCTGTTGTCAGGTACGATGCCGAGCGAGGCCAAGGCGGTCCACGCGAGTGGCAGGGTCCACGTGAGCAGGGCTAGCCCGATACCCAGTGCGCGCACCTGTCGCCGGCGCCGGCGCTGTGTGCTCCAGCTAGCCACCGGCGTTGCGCTCGCGCCGCAGCAGCCCCAGATAACAGGCCCCCAACAGCACGACGGCGGCGACGATCAACCAGGCGGCCGTGACGCCGACTGGCCAGGCATGCGCCGTGAATGCCTTGTCGAAGCTGTACAGCGCCGGGGTAACGGTGGCCGTGCCCGGCCCACCGCCGGTCAGCACAAGGACGGTCTCGAACGAGCCGAGGGCATCGCCAGCGAGCAGCAGGGCGACCGGCAGCAGCAGCCGCCGCAGCCACGGCAGCGCCACGTCACCCGTGTGGCTGAGTACGCCTGCTCCCTCCAGCGTGGCCTGCTCCCACTGCTCCGAGGGCACCGCCAGCAGGCCCGGCAGAAGGAGAAAGCTTGCCAGCGGCGACTTGCGCCAGACGTCGACCGCGATCATCGCCGGCAGGGCCAGGCTAGGCAGTGCAAAGGGCGACGGCCGAGCCGGCAGCCCTAGCCAGGCCGGCCCGAAGCTCAACAGGCCGAGGGTGCTGCTGCCGAGGAAGTGCCACATCACGCCGTTGGCGACGGGGCTGACCATCCAGGGCAGGAGCAGGACGACCCGCACGAGACCGCGGCCCGGAAACGGCTCCCGCAGCAAGGAAGCGATCAGAAAGCCAAGTCCGAGCTCCAGCGGCACCGACACGAGCACGAACACCGCCAGGTTGCCTGCCGCCGTTCGAAACTCGCCGTCGCCCAAGACGGCCATGTAGTTGGCGAGCCCGACGCCGCGCACGGCGGGCTGCCCAGGCGCGTAGTTGGTAAAGCTAGTGACCAGACCGAGCAGCGCGGGCCAGAGCAGGAACGGCCCCAGAACGATGGCTAGCGGTGCGAACAGCAGGAGCCGCGCGGTCAAGCTGGCGTTGGCACCTCGGCGTGCCGAGGCTCGAACACCAGCTTGATCTCCCCCTTGCCGATGACCCAGCCCTCGGGCATCTTGCCGTCCTGATCGAACAGTATGCACTCCCCGCCGCTCACGAGCCATCCAGACAAAATGCGAGCCGCGCCAGCAGGAGGTCTCAACGAGCCAGTCCAGGAGACGATGGTAGGACCTCTTGCACCGTGACTGACTCGGTCTACTCGAGCGTCACCATCACGGTGTCTGGCAGCGTTGCCAGCACGGGGCTTTCGGCGATAATGCCGTCGGCCCCCGTACCAACGTCTCGAGTGCCCCCTGGGGGATTCGAACCCCCAACATTCGGATTAAAAGTCCGCTGCTCTGCCATTGAGCTAAAGGGGCGGCGGCTGGATTCTAGCTGAGGGTGGGGTAGGCTCAGCTGCCGATGACGGCGCCGGGCCTGGGGCGCAGGAAGTCGAAGTCGCAGCCCTCGGGCGCTTGCAGCACGTGCTCCTGGTACAGCGCCCGGTAGCCGCGCTCGAATTTCCGCGCCGGTGGCTGCCACGCCGCTCGGCGCCGGGCGAGCTCCTCCTCCGGCACCTCGAGCGTCAGCCGCCGCTGTGGCAGATCCAGGGCGATCGTGTCACCGTTCCGTACCAGGGCGAGCGGTCCGCCGACAGCGCTCTCCGGAGCCACGTGCAGCACGATCGTCCCGTACGAGGTCCCGCTCATCCGGGCGTCCGAGATGCGGACCATGTCGCGGACGCCCCGCTCCAGCAGCTTGCGCGGGATGGGCATGAAGCCGGCCTCCGGCATGCCCGGCGCGCCGACAGGGCCGGCGTTCTGAAGCACCAGCACGTCCTCGGCCCCGACGTCCAGCTCGGCATCGTCGATGCGCGCTCGGAGATCGTCGACCGACGTGAACACCACGGCGCGGCCCCGGTGCGTGGCCAGCGCCGGCGATGCCGCCGTCTGCTTGACGACCGCCCCGTCCGGGCAGAGGTTGCCACGCAGGATGGCGATTCCGCCCTGCGCGCCGAACGGTTCCGCCAGCGGAGCGACGACGTTCCGGTCCCGCGGCGGCCGAAATTCGGCCAGGTGCTTGCCGACGGTTCGGCCGGTCACCGTCACGGGATCCCCGTCCAGCAGCGGCGCCAGCTCCTTCATCACGGCCGGCAGTCCGCCCGCGTCGAACAGCTCCTCCATCTGGAAGGCGCCCGAGGGCTTCAGGTTCACGAGCCACGGGGTGGTGCGCGAGATGGCGTCGAACCGATCGAGCGGCAGCTGGATACCCAGGCGACCCGCGATCGCCACCAGGTGGATCACCGCGTTGGTCGAGCCGCCGATGGCCGCCAGCACGCGGATGGCGTTGTCGAAGGCCGTGGCCGTCATGATGTCGGAGGGGCGCAGACCCGATTGGGCCAGGCGCACGGCCTGCCGACCGCTCAGCTCGGCCAGCTGCAGACGGCGACTGTCCGGGGCCGGGATGGCGGCGTTGTGCGGCAGAGCCATGCCGAGGGCCTCCGCCATGCTCGCCATCGTGGAGGCGGTGCCCATGACCATGCACGAGCCGGCCGAGCGGCAGATCGCGTCCTCGATCTCGCCGTAGCTGTCCGGGGTGATCGTGCCGGCGCGCAGCTCGGCCGTGTAGCGACCGCAGTCGGTGCAGGCGCCCAGGTCCTTGCCCAGGTAGCGCCCGTTGAGCATCGGGCCGCCGCTGACGAGGATCGCCGGGATGTTGGCCGACGCCGCTCCCATCAGCGCGGCGGGCGTGGTCTTGTCGCAGCCGGCCAGGAGCACGACCGAGTCCATTGGCTGGGCCCGGATCATCTCTTCGGTGTCCATGGCCATCAGGTTCCGGAACAGCATGGTGGTCGGGCCGGTATGGACCTCGCCCAGCGAGATGGTGGGGAACTCCAGCGGCAGACCGCCCTCCTGCCAGACGCCGCGCTTGACCGCCTCGGCGAGGCCCTTGAAGTGCTGGTGGCAGTTGTTGAACTCCGACCACGTCTGGGCAATGCCGACCACTGGCTTCCGCATGTCGTCGCCGGTGAAGCCCATGGCTCGGGTGAAGGCGCGGGCGGTGAAGCCGGCCGGGGTCCCGCGCTGGCCGAAGAACGCCGTGCTCCGGGCTGGCGATGCCTCAGTGGAAGGGGAAGCGCTCATGGCTCACAACCGTTGGACTCCTTGGCCAGCCTGGACGGCGACAGCCGGAGCACCGCCGTGCGCTGGTGCAGCCAAAGGTACGATAGGGTAGCGTTTCCGATTCCGCCCCGTCCGATCCACCAACAACCTACACGCTCCCGTCGCCGGGGCGCCTGGACCGACCCGAGAGGAGCCCTCAATGCCCACCCAGATGCGCGGCGTGTTCACCATCCCTGTGACTCCGCTCGACGCCAACGGCAACCTCGACGAGCCGTCGCTCCGCGCCTGTGTCGACTTCTGCGTGGAGGCTGGCGCCCACGGCATCGTGGCGCCGGTCAACGCCAGCGAGGCGCCGTTCCTGTCGGACGCCGAGCGACTGCGCGTCGCGGAAATTCTCGTGGAGACGACCGCCCACCGCTCCCCGGTGGTGATTGGGGTGACCGGCGTCACCACGCGCCAGGCCGCGGGGCTGGCGGGCCACGCGCGCAGCATCGGCGCCGACGCCGTGATCGCCATGCCGCCCTACGTCAAGAAGGCCAGCGGGCCGGAGCTTGTCGAGTACTTCCGCGCGGTCGCGGCCGCGGCCGCGGTGCCGGTGTTCATCCAGAACTATCCGGCGCCGGTTGGCACGCCACTGTCGGCGGCCGCCATGGCCGCGCTCCTGCGCGATATCGACGGCCTGGTGTACATCAAGGAGGAGACGGTCCCGGCGGGGCACGTCATCAGCGAGGTGATCGCGGCCGCCGGACCCCACCTGAAGGGCGTCATGGGCGGCATGGCGGGCCGGTTCATGCTTGACGAGTACCGCCGGGGCGCCTGCGGCACGATGCCGGCGTGCGAGGTGACCGACGTCCACGTGGCCATCTGGAACGCGCTCGAGGCGGGCGACGCGGCGCGCGCCCGCCAGCTCCACAACCGGCTCATCCCGCTGCTGAACATCGAGTGGATGTACGGGACGACTGTCTACAAAGAGGTGCTGCGCCGCCGCGGCATCATCGAGCACACGACCCGCCGCGACCCCGGGGCGGCCACCCTGGACGCCTACGACCACCAGGAGCTCGACGCGATCCTGGCCGGCTTGAGCGACCTGTTCACGACGGCGCCGCTGCCTGCTACTGTTGCCCGCCGCAACGGCGCGCGCGCGTGACCCCCGACAGGGGGGCGGGCGTGGTTCGACAGGCTCACCATGAGCGGGCGGGTAGGACTCGGAACGTCCGGGACGCTATACGTCGTCGATAGTGAACCGCAGCCGGCGGTGGGCCTCGCGGAGCGCGCTCTCGACGCCCGCGGGCGTCGGGCCGTGGGCGAAGATGAAGCCGAGGTAGCGGTCGCCCCGGGGCAGCGGCACCAGCCGTTGGCCGCACGGGATGCTGATCGTCACACCATCGACGCCGGGCACGGCGGCGGCCTCCCGCTCTCCTTGGACCTCGCGCAGGATGCCGCCGCGCGGGATCGGGATCATCATCACGCCGGCCGGCCGTGACTCGCGCTCGAGCGAGGCCATCGGCAGCCCAGCGGCGTGGCGCAGGATAATGTCCTCGAGCGAGACCCCGGCGCCGAAGCGCAGCGTGCGCGAGCACAACCCGCCGAGGGACCGGGCGGCGATCTCGACGAGGTAGGCGCCCCGCTCGTTGAGCCGCACCTCGGCGTGCACCGGACCGTCCCGCAGCCCCAGCGCCTGGGCGGCGGCGGCGGCGCACTCCACGATCGTCGTCTGGTCTGACCCGGGCAAGCGCGACGGCGTCACGTAGATCGTCTCCTCGAAGTAGGGTCCGTCGAGCGGGTCGGGCTTGTCGAACAGCGCCAGCGGGCTCAGCACGCCGTCCCGGAGCAGCCCTTCCAGAGCAAACTCGCGGCCGGGGATGAACTCCTCGATCAGGAGCAGCCGGGCGGCGGGATCATCGGGGGCGAGGGCCGCATCGCCAACAATGGCGACCACCTCGTGGAAGGCGGCCACGAGCGCCTCGGGCGTGTCGACGCGGATGACGCCCCGGCTGGCCGATAGGGACAGCGGCTTGATGACGCAGGGGTAGACCGCCTGGCGGGCAATCGTTTCGGGGTCCTGGTCCACGCCGATGAGCTTGAAGCGCGGCGTGGGCAGCGACGTCTCGGCAAGAGCCAACCGCATGACGTCCTTGTAGCGCGCCGCCATCACCGACTCGACCGAGTTGTGCGGCAGGCCGAGAGCGGCGGCGGCCAGCGCGGCCAGCACGGTGGTCTCGTCGTCGACGCCTACCACGGCGGCCAGCGGGAAGGCGCGGGCGAACTCGACCACCTGCTGCCGAGCGAGCTCCGGTCGGGCAAAGTCGAGGGCCACGGTCGCGCCGGGGACCAGCCGAGCGAGCGGCTGCTCCAGCTCCGTGCCGACGGTGACGTCGACGCCGAGCCGCTGCGCCGCCGACAGGAACGGCTCGGCCCGGTACGTGTGCGTGGGCATCAGCAGCAGGAGCCGGGTCACGTCAGGGTCCGCGCGGGGCGCTGGTGGCGGCCGCTGGTCCGCCTTTGAAGCGGTCGACGTAGGCACGGGTGAGGTCGATGTACTGCCGTCCCGTCTCGACGGTCTCGGCGATGTCGGTGCCCTCGGAGAACTCGTTCCACGTCTCGACGGCGAGGAGCTGGCGTCGGCTGTCGACGGCCTGCTGGAGCTGCCGCTCGTAGCGGGCGCCGTTCTCCCGGCCGACGTCGAGGCAGTTCCGCTCGGGGCCGCCGGTGCAGTACTGCGTGTTTTTGAAGCCCGGCCCGACTTCGGCGACGGTCAGCTCGGGGGCCGTGTTGAAGCCGAACGCGGCGGCGCCCCAGGCGTACAGCCCGTCGCTGTGGACCGGTCCTGGCGTCGCGGCGTTCTTGCTGGTCTGCCACTGCGACTCCCGAACCACGAACAGCCGCAAGCCGCCGAAGTCCTCGGCGAAGCGATCCGAGAGGGCGTCGATGCTGGACTGGTCGAAGGCGCTGACCCAGGCCGTGTCGTACAGCCAGACGACCGGTTTGCCGCCGACGGCGGCCCAGTAGCGTGGCGGGATGCGCGAGTAGAAGTCGCGCACGTTGACGTAGAAGTACTCCTTGCCGGCTGACGTGGTGAGGTCGGCGTTGGCGAGGATGGTCGTGTCGTAGAAGAGGCCTATCTGCAGCGGGCCGCCGCCAGCGGCGCGCAGCTGATCGAGCGCCTCGACCATGGCCGGGATGCCCTCGGTACTCCAGTAGTGCGGGGTGGTGGGGCCGGTGGTGCGGCCCGGATGGCCAGGCTCGCCCCAGTAGACGGGCAGAACGAAGTCGAGGCCGGCGGCGCGCATGTCCTGGAACTGGCGCAGGTGCGTCTCGGGTGCCAGGAAGCTGTAGCGCTCGGCGTCTGGCGGGGTGTGGAAGCGGCCGGCGAAGCGGGCGCGCCGGTCGGGGTCGGTGAGGTCGTGCCAGTAGAAGTAGTAGGTTGTGGCGAGGCGCTGGTCGGCGGCGAAGCTGTTGAGGGCGAAGTCCGTCCAGGCCGGCGCGATGTACGGGCCGGGCTGGGCCCAGGTGAGGGGGCTGGGATCGCGCGGCGGCCCGCCGGGGGCGAGCTGCTCGAAGGCGGTCGTCGGGGTGGGGAACCCTTCGGGGACGAGGTTGGACTGGCCCGGGTAGCCCGCGGGAGCCGTCGGCGACGGCGCCGCCGGAACGGCGTCCTGGGCGCGCGCGTCGCGGCTGTGCGACATGCCGAGGACGAGCAGCGCCGCCAGGGCCACCAGAATCGGACGGAGCCTCCCGCCACCAGGCACGTGCCCAGCATACGCCAGCGCCCGTCACACGATCGGCCAATGGGGCATCATGCCAGCGGGGCGGTTGGCCCGTGACGGCGGGGGCGCGAGGTGGGTGCTATCCTGGGGCCAGGAGGTGGCACCCATGGTGGTCCTGACTGGCCCGTCCCTCGCGCAGCAGAAGGCGCAGTACGAGGACGCGGGGTACCTGGTGTTTCCTCAGCTGCTCGATCCGAGCGAGCTGGCCGAGCTGCGGTCGGCGCTCGCCGACGTTCTGGAAGAGGCTGAGGGGCTGACGGAGTCGAACGCGAAGTTCTCGGTGGTCAAGTCCGCCAACGGCAACCGGTACTTTGTGCGCCGCATCTTCAACCCCATCGCCCATCACCGTGCGTTCCACGACCTGGTCTTCAACCCGAAGATCGTCGACGTCGTCGAGAACCTGATAGGTCCTGACATCCAGCTGCACCACACGAAGCTGAACCTGAAGCCGCCGGCGCCGGACGCGCGCTTCGAGTGGCACCAGGACTACCCGTTCTTCCCGCACACCAATTTCGATCTGCTGGCCGTCATGGTGATGCTGGACGAGGCGACGGAGGAGAACGGCTGTCTGACGATCGTTCCGGGCAGCCACAAGTGGGGCCCGCGCAACCACATGTTCGCGCGTGACGGGGCCTTCTCGTCCCAGCTGGAGGACAAGGCGGTCCTGGCGGACCAGTCGCGGTGGCTGAGCGTGCCGGTTCCGGCGGGTGGCATCGAGCTGCACCACTGCAACATGCTGCACAGCTCGCGGGCGAACCGGAGCGACAAGCCGCGCAGCGCGCTGGTGATCCAGTACCGGGCGGCGGACAACGTGCAGGTGGGCGGGGGCACCGGCCACTATGGCTGGGGCATGCAGATCCGCGGGGCGAACCCCTACCGGGTGCGGATGATCGAGGGGGTGTTCAAGTTGCCGGGCGAGATCAAGGACCCGCTGCAACGCGACGGGTAGGGAGCGAAGCTGTCGGCGGTCAGCCGTCAGCCGTCAGCACGCATCTGAGGCCTGTCGTTATCCCCACCCGCCGCCACCATCCGACAGACGTCGTCCACGATGAGGACCTCGAGCGCGACCCCTGAGCCGTGAGCCCGCGGCTACCCCGCATCACCGCGACCCAGCTCTTGCGCGCGCTCCGTCGGGACGGTTGGATGCTAGACCGACAGCGTGGGGTCACGCCCAACTAGCGCACGCGACCAAGCCAGGGCTGGTCACAGTCCCGCAGCACGTGGGCGAGATACTCAAACCCAAGACGTTGGCAACGTTCCTCGAGCAAGCCGGGCTGACCACGGACGATCTACGGAGGCTGCTGCAAGACCATGGCGACCAGCGCGAACGAACGCCAGTACACGATCCTGCTCGACCCCGACGAGGCGGACGGTGGCTACACCGTCACCGTGCCGGCCCTACCAGGCGTCGTGACCCAGGGGGAGACGGTCGACGAATGCCAGGACCGCGCGCGCGAGGCGATTGCCCTCCACATCGAGGGGTTGCTCGCACGCGGCTTGCCTGTCCCCGAGGAGCACACGCAGCCCCAGCTCGTCAGCGTGCGCGTGGCGGCGTAGGGATCGCGCGCGTGACCGCCGCGGACCTGCTAGCGCTTCTTGACGCCGCGTCGCAGCGTGACGGGCTGGCGGGCGGCCAGGTCGCCGGGGGGAATGTCGCGTGCGGTCTACCGCCGGCAACAATGGTCCCGCCACGCCGGACGATCCCATCTATATCGTGAGGCGCTCATGCTGTTCATGGTGATCGAGCGGTTTCTGGAGAACGACATGGTTCCCATCTACCAGCAGGTCCGTAGCGAGGGGCGCATGCTTCCCGACGGCCTCGAGTACGTCGATAGCTGGGTCGAGGCGAACTTCGCGCGCTGCTTCCAGTTGATGCGCTGTGACGACCTCCGCCTCTTCCAGGAGTGGGTGCTCAAATGGCGTGGCTCGGGCGCGACGTTCGAGATCATTCCCGTGGTGTCGAGCAAGGAAACCGGGGAGATCGTCGCGCCGTACCTCGAACAGCCCGCCCCTTGAAGCGGCGGCATCCCCACCGCGAGTCCTGGAACGAGTCCTACGCGCGGACCGCTCCGAGCCTCGCGACGCGCCGGGCTGCTGTCCACGTGCCCGTCGTTGACGGAGGTTCCGGCGGATGTTCTGCGTCTGTCTCATCACGCTGGACATGGACATCAGGGGAGAAGAAGCGCACCGTTGACTCACGGCTAGGGACCGAAGCCTCGACGGGCGCGGCGATGGCTGTCCTCGTCCGCGGGCCAGGCATGGGAGGAGACGATGGCACACGCAGTATGGGCCACACGCGGGCGGGTGTCACCCGCCGGGATACGGCTGGTTGCGGCGGCACTGGCTGGGGGCGGTGCAGGGCTGGCGGTGCTCGTCCTGAGCTGGTTGTCAGCGATTGTCCTGGGCATGCTCTTCGCTGGGCTGGTCGGGCCAGTTGCTGGCATTCTTGTGCTGGGGTGGGGAGCAGCGTGCGGCCTGGTGGCGGGGTACACGGGCGCGTCCTTCGCGGAGGATTGGTCAGTCCCGGGCGTGCTTGGTGCCTGGGCTATCTGGGCGGTTGGCGTCGTTTTCGTCAATGAGGCCGCGTTTGTGCCCACGTCGTCCTATTGGCCACTGCTCGCGGCGGGGCTCGTGGGCGCCCTCGTCGGTGCCGGCGTGCGCGGGCGCGGCGCCGCCAGACGAGCCCGAAGGGGGCTGCTCGGCGCGGGGTGGCTCGGCGCGCTGGGAGGGTTCGCGGTCCTGGCGCTGGGGGTCGCTGCGCTTGGCTGGGCCGCCGGGCTCGGGCTTCGGCCCCGTGATAGCCGCGCGGACTTCTACGCGAACGTCCACCTGCGCGGCATGGGGGCGGCGCTGTGGGCCGTGATCATCCTCGCCACGGCGCTGGCGGTCGGTCTTCCGGTCGCCGCTGCGGGTTGTCCTCTGCGCAGGCCAGTGAGGGCTGCCGCACTGGGGTTGGTGCTCTTCCTAGCACTCGGCGGTCTGGCGAGCGGCGCGTTCGTTTTCTACCTGTCGTGTAGTGTTGGGCTCTTCGGCGGCGGTGCGTGTTAGGCGGGTCAGAGAGAGGGCACGGAGCTGACGCTCATCACGGACTGTCTTCAGGCGCTGGGAAAGGGATGTGCCGGGACGGGCGCGGGTGGTTCCAGGTGACCTCGGACACCATGATAGGCGTCGGCGTCCACGACGAAGGCCTGCCACAGAAGATGGATGATCTGAGCGTTCAGGCTGCGATGCTCGGCCGCGGCGCGCTCGAGCAGGAGCGTGTGCAGTTCGTGGGGGAGGCGGAGCGAGAAGCGGGTCTCGTCTGGCATAGCGTCATACTAGCATCATAATGAAGGCATCACAGCATCATCCTTAGCCATCTCGCGAACGCCTAAACGTATTTATCCTGCGTTCATGGCCTCGACCCAGCTGGCGAGCAGGGCAGGGCAAAGTGGCTCTGAATCTGTTTGGAGACCGCGCTCGGCTGGATCCCCGTCGTGTCGATACGCAGTCCAGGCTCAAACGGCACGCTCGTAAACAGACCGAACTGCTCCGACAGCGCCAACGCTCTGACCGGGTCGGTGAGCTTATGCAGCACGTGCCTGGACTCGTTTCGCACGCGCGACAGCCACTCCTCGCGCGTACAGGTCAGCTGCACGTAGAAAACCGTGCCGTTGCCGGCGTAAATCGGTTCAAGCATACGGCGGATAGCGGTGTCGTGCTCGGCGGCACCGCGGTAAACGGCAGTGCAAATGAGGTCGACGTTCTCGTGTACCGCCTCCGTGAATACATCACGCCAGATTTGGCGGATCAGGCGAAAGTAAGGGGCTGACTCGTGCGGGAAGATGGTCCTCGTGAGATCGACAGCGAGGTGGTTGTGAAACAGCCTAAAGCCCGTGCGCTGCGCGAGCTCCTGACCCACAGTGAGTTTGCCCACCCCAGGCGGACCGTACAGATACACGAGCCGCATGCATTCCTCCAAGCTAGTGGACGAGTCAGAATGGCCGTCCGTCAGAGGCAGACGTCCCATCAGGACAGATATAACAGGCCCCTCATGAGCCACTTACCGCGTAAAGTGGCTCGGCCTCAGCTCGACTTTAGCCCTTTGAACTGGGCTTGCCGTGGCCAGGCACGGTCCCGGCAGTAGCGGAGGGATGCTGCCGCTCCGCACGTTGCCGCCGCCGATCCTGGCTACCCTGCTCCCCTTCGCGCCCCTGTTCTCCCGACGGGTGTGGGCGCATGTCCAGGTTCTGGTGGCCGGCGCCCTCTTGACGCCGCGCGCCGCACGGCCGCGGCGGCGCTACGGGTCATGGGGCTCGCCCAGTCCAAGCAGTTCCACCACTACCATCGGGTGCTCAGCCATGGGTCTGCCTGCTGCTGCTGGAGGTCGCCTCGGCAACGGCGGTCTGGTCCCACCCTGGCCAGCCGCCCGTGCCGCTGCGCTGGGTGCTGATCCGTGATCCCCACGCCACGTTCGCCACCCAGGCGCTGCTGTGCACCGATCTGGACGCTACCCCAGCGCAGATCGTAGCCTGGTTCGTCCAGCGCTGGCAGCGGGAGGTCACCTTTGAAGAAACCCGCCGCCACCTCGACCTGGAGACCCAGCGCCAGTGGTCCGACCGGGCCATCGCCCGCACCACGCCGGCCCGGCTCGGCCTGTTCTCGCTGGTCACCCTGCTCGCCGACCAGCGACTGAGTCGCTCGATCGTCGCGGTGCCCTGGCCGCCTGGTCGCACAAGGACCACGTCACCTTCGCCGCTGCTTTGGCTCTGGTCCGCCGTGAGCTCTGGGCCGACCAGCCTTTCCGGCTGTCCACCGAGTCCACCGACACCGTCAAAGTCCCGCGCGTGCTCATCGAGCAATTGACGAACACCCTCGGCTACGCTACCTGACCTGCGAAAGTCGAGCTTAGCTCAGCTATCAGCTATCGGCCATCGGCTAGAGAAGCGTGCCGGGTCGGGGCCAGGCGCAGCGGGCCACGCTCCCCGATGCGTGCTGACGGCTGAAAGCTGACGGCTGACGGCTCGCACCACGAGCACTAGCGGGTTTGCCGCTAGTGCTCGTGGTGCGATTGGGATGCGTCCCAGCCGGGGCGAATGCGGTAATTGAACCGCTGGCGGAAGCGGTCGTAGAAGCTGATATCGCGGAAGGTCACCAGCCGGAAGCGGCGCGGGTCGGCCGTCACGTGGGCCACGTCCTGCGGCTGGAAGTCGTCGAACGACTCCTGGCCGTCGACCGCGACGTTGATCGGGAAGCGGCCGTTCTGAACCACCGTGATGGGAGTGTTCTGGTCCACGGTGAACGACGCGCGCATGGGAGTGTGGGCGCAGATGGGCGTGATGGCGAACGTCCCGCTACCGGGAGCCAGCACGGGGCCGCCGGCCGCGAGGTTGTAGGCGCTGGACCCGGGGCTCGTGGCGATGATGAGCCCGTCGCCGGGGATCGGGTTCAGGTACTTCCCGTCCATGTACAGCTCGAGCAGGGCCATCTGCTGGCCGCCGCCCGGCACGACGTAGGCGTGGAACACGATGTCCTGGACGGCCCACAGGGTTCCGACGACGTCGGGACCGCGCTCGACGACGACGCGCAGGGTCACGTCTTCGCGGACGAGGTAGCGGCCGGCGAGCACCTGGCCGAGCCGGGCCTCCCAGCGCTTCGGCGGGACGGGGGCCAGGAAGCCGAACTGGCCGAAGTCGATGCCGAGGATGGGCACCTCGCAGTTGCCGCGGGCCGCGCGGCACACGGAGCCATCACCCCCGAGGACGACCTGGACGTCGGCGTCGGCCGGGGTGGGGGCGTAGGCGTCGCGCGCCCGGAGCCAGGCGCGCATACGCTCGGCGAGCGCCAGGGCGTCGGTCTTGCGTGAGTCGGCGTCGATACTGAGACGGCGCCGCTGCTTGGAGTTGGAGTCAGCCAATCGCTGCTGTGCCACGGCCAGCGATTGTGCCGGAACCGGAGAAACGGCTAGAGGTCGCGCACCAGCTTGACCACCTTGCCCCGGATCTCGACGTCCCGGGCCGGCACGATGAGCGGCTGCATCGTCGGATTGCGCGGCTCGAGACGCACCGTGTCGCCGTCCATGTAGAAGCGCTTGAGGGTGGCGCCGCCATTGAGCGTGGCATCGTTGACGATGGCCACGACGATCTCGCCGTTCTCGGCGCGCACCTGCGGCCGGATGACGACGACGTCGCCATCGTCGATGTGGTCGTCGATCATGGAGCTGCCGCGGACGCGCAGGGCGAAGCAGCCCTCCGGGACGGTGCCGGCGGTGAACTCGATCACGTCGCTGGGGTCCTCGACCGCCTCGATCGGCACGCCGGCGGCGATCCGTCCGACGATGGGAATCCGGATCAGGCGCGGGGCCGCCTGGCGCGCGCCCCGGGCGGCGGCGACAACCTCCAGGCCACGGGACACCTCGCGGTCGCGGCGTATGTACCCGTCACGCTCGAGGGCGCGCAGGTTGTAGTCCACGACGGAGGTCGACGAGATGCCGACGCGGTCGCCGATCTCGCGGATGCTCGGCGGATACCCGCGGTCGTCGACGTACTCCTGGATGTACTTCAGAATATTGCGCTGGCGCTCAGACAGCTTGCGCGACACGGCTCACATCCTTACCGGCCCCTCGGCCGTGCTGCTCGGGATCATAGAACACCCGTTCGACATCCAATATACCAATGGTGTCCCAATGTGTCAACGGACTGTGAACGAATGTGCCCGGCGTCGGTACGCGCCGCGTTGGACCCAAGCAGCAGGGAACAGACGGCGTGTACCCTCACCCCAACCCTCTCCCTTTGGGAGTTCATGGGCGACAGATTGGCCGAGGATGAAGTGGTGGGCCTGATGGGCGAGCCACTGGGTGTTGCAGCTGGGAGCATTGGGGGCCGGCAGGGTCCCGGGCAGCGGGGTCTGGGCGGTGCCGTACAGCCAGCGGCGGACGGCCCGGCGGCCCAGGGTGACCAGGCTGGCGTGCGCGTGCTGTACAGCAGGCTCAGCCGCAGCAGGTGCACCCGGTCATCCTGGCTGCTGTCGTCCCGGGCCAGCAGCACGCGCGGCTGCCCGACCAACGCCGCCTGGAGCACCACCCGCACCAGGGGTTCGTCGCCGGTGGCCGCCACCAAGCGCGGGTCGGCCAGCGCCCGCCGCCGCCGCCGCGCGCCGTGTTCGGGGCGGGCCGCCGTGGTCAGCCCCAGGGCGCAGAGCTCGGCCGCTATCTGGGCCAGCACGCAGCTCTGCGCGGCCAGCACGCCGGTGACGAACAAAGCCAGGCGCCGGACCGAGGTGCTGCGCACCCCGGCCTGCTGGGCGCTACTCTGGAGCTGCGGCACCACGTCCTGGTACAACGGCACGCCGGCGGACACGGGGACACCCTCCGGGAACGGGATCTCGGCACCCCCACCTTCCGCAGACCGCGTTCCCGGTCCGCCCTCCTTGTTCCCTCCCCGCTGCCCCTAAAACTGTCCGCCCATGAACCCCCTGGGAGAGGGCTGGGGTGAGGGTGCGCGGCACATACTGACTTTCTCACGGCTGATAGCTGAAAACTGAAAGCTGATAGCTTCCCTCCCATGCGTCTGTCCACCACGTTGGGCTACGCCGGCAACGTCGTCGACGACGTGCAGCGCGTCGTGGCGCTGGAGAAGGCCGGCCTGGACATCGTCTGGGTGCCCGAGACGTGGGGCTTCGATGCCGCCACCCAGCTCGGCTTCCTGGCCGCCCGCACCACCACCGTGCACATCGGCGCTGGTATCCTGCCCATCTATTCGCGTACGCCGACCCTGATCGCCCAGACGGCCGCCGGGCTCGACCTGCTGTCGGGCGGGCGCGCCATCCTGGGCCTCGGCTCGTCCGGCCCGCAGGTCGTCGAGGGCTGGCACGGCGTCCCGTTCGACCGGCCGCTCCAGCGTACCCGCGAGATCGTCGCCATCTGCCGCCAGGTGTGGCGGCGCGAGCTGGTGGTCCACGACGGCGCCTGCTACCGGCTGCCGTTGCCGCCGAACGAGGGGCTGGGGCTGGGGAAACCACTCAAGCTGTTGACCCACCCGGTCCGCGCCGACATACCCATCTACCTGGCGTCGCTGGCGCCCCGGAGCGTCGAGCTGACCGCGGAGGTAGCCGATGGCTGGCTGCCGATCTTCTACCTGCCCGAGAAGGCGCGGGCCGTGTGGGGCGACGCCCTGGGGCGGGGCGCGGCCCGTCGCAGCCCGGGCCTCGGCCCCTTGGAGGTGGTGGCCGGCGGCCTGTGCGCCATCGGCGAGGACGAGGACGTCGTCGGCCTACGCGAGCAGGCGCGGCCCCAGCTGGCCCTGTACGTGGGCGGGATGGGCGCCCCGGGAAAGAACTTCTACACCTCGCTGATGGCCCGCTACGGCTACCAGCGGCAGGCGGAGCAGATCCAGGCCCTGTACCTGGCTGGCGAGCGGAGCGCCGCCGCGGCGGCCGTGCCCGAGGAGCTGCTCGCCGCCACGACGCTGATTGGCCCCGCGAGCTACGTGCGGGAGCGCATCGCCGCCTACCGGGAGTCGGGCGTGACGGTGCTGAACGTCGTGCCCATTGGGGGCGCCGACCCGTGCCGGACGGTCGAGCAGGTGAAGGAGATGCTGGCCTAAAACGACAGCCTCACTTCCGCCTCGCGGCGGCCAGCCCGATCTCAGACCGTCCCGCGCCGGCGCGGATGGCTGGACTGGACTTGGTCTCGCGCCACAGGAGACGGTTGCCAAGTGAGGCTGCCGTACTAGCCCATTGCAGAGCACCACGTACCTGTTCTGAACAGGATCGGACCCGACCCACGCCGTTGACCCGAAAGAGATCAGGGGTGCCAGTGGCGCTATCTCTACATAGAAGCACTGGCTGCGCTTCCTGGCGATCAGATCTTTCCAGGCGTCTTCTCTGTCTATTTCACGGGGTAAGGCTTCGGCCACAGCCGTCAGGACCGCTACAACACAAAATCCATGACGGCGCCGGTCTCTACGTCGCGGACGATCGGCGCCCTGCGCTGCAGCGGCACGCACTCGCTGCCGTCATCCAGGTGGAACGATGTCGTCTCGGCGTACACCGGCGAGGCGAACAGTTGGGGAAGCGGAGCTGTGGGCGCGGTTCCTCGGCGCGGAGGGCATCCCCACGGTGGTTGCGCTGGTTGGCCCTGAGGGCGAGGTGCCGGGCACCGACTTGCTCTGGCCGCACGTCCTGCGGGTCGGCGCGCAGGATGCCCAGGGGCGGGGGAGCTGCTGCGCCCCGCCTAACGCTGCCGGCCGCCCGGCAGCACCCGAGGATGTAAGTGTCCCCCCTGATTCTTACATCGGGCCGCGTTCACGAGTGGCCGCCGCGGCGCTCGAGCCGGGCCAGTCCATCTCAGACAGCGCCAACGAGCGGGGAAGCCGGCGCGCGTTGTCGGCCCGTTCTTGCGTAGAATGTAAGCGATGACGGAATTCGTACGTGCTCGCGCGGATAGCACCCTGGCGCTCGCCCCCGCGCGCCCGCGTCTCGCACCATGACGACCGCGCTGGCGCGCCGGCCGGCTGCCAGCCTGGTCGCCGCGGCCTCGGGCGAGCGCTTGCCCACGTACGTCACCGGCGAGCAAGCCCGGGCCATCATCAACGCCGCCAGCTCGCAGATCCACCGCCTGCTGCTGGAGTGCCTGTGGCAGTCGGGTGGGCGCCTGTCCGAGGTGCTGCGCCTGCGCCCCTGCGACGTCGATGCGGCCGAAGAGGCGTTGGTCTTGGACAACCGCAAGCAGAAGAGAGGCGCGCGTCGCAAGCGGGTCTACGTCTCCGCCGACCTGGTGGCCCAGCTCCAGAACCTCGCCCACGATGCGCGGGTCGGCTACCGCGGCTGCTACTTCCGCTCGGCCAAGAGCGGCGATGGGCCGATGAGCGGCGTGCACGGCTGGCGCATCGTGACCGCCTGCTCCCAACGTGCGGGCGTGCACGTGGACGACGGCCAGGGACGGGTGCGCCCAGCCAACGCGCGGGACTTCCGCCACGGCGCGGCCGTCAACCAGGTGCAGCACGGTATCCCGCTCAGCGAGGTCCAGCAGCAGCTCGGCCATGCTCGCATCGACTCGACCACGATCTACACCAAGCTGGCCAACCCCGAGCGCCGGCGGATGGCCGACCGGGTGACGTGGTAGAGGTGGCGTCAGCATGCTCCGCCCGACGCGAGCACTGAGGCCTACGCCGTTCTTGGTTCGACGACTACTCGACACCCCTGAACGGCTGGCACAAGGATCGGAGACCACCCCCATGACCACCAAGGACCGCCTCCACCAGCTCGTCGACGCGCTGCCCGACGGCGAGTTCGTCGTGGCCACCGACCAGAGCGCCCGACGAGACGGCACCCGGTGACGACCGTGCAGCCGGTCCACATTCGGACCGACGAGTTTGACCGGATGACCAGCGCGGGCCTGTTCGATGGCCGCCGCGTCGAGCTGGTGGAGGGAACCCTCTACGAGATGCCCCCGATGCGCACGCCGCACGTGCTCGTGCTCGTGCGGCTCCAGCAGATGCTCGCCCCGCTGAACGCCGAGCGGCGGCTCCTGGTCCAGATACCCGTGCAGGTGCCCGACTTCGACGAGCCTGAGCCAGATCTGGCGGTCCTGCGCCTGCCGCTCGGGAGCCGCAAGCCGACCGCCGCCGATTGCTCGCTGGCCATCGAGGTGGCCGACAGCACGCTGGGCTTCGATCGCCAGCGCAAAGTGCCCGCCTACCTCCGCGGTGGGGTGCCGACAGTCTGGATTGTCAACCTGCCCGACCAGCAGGTGGAGGTGTACCGAACCGAGGACCGCGGCCCCCGCATGTACCTGCGTGATGCCCACTTGGAGGTGGACGGTGCCGCCGTGGACCTGGCGACGCTGTTCGCGGACCTGGAGGCCGACGCGGGAGACAGCCGGCCGTGACCCAGCGCGGGCGTCTGCGAACGCGACATAAGAGCGGAAGAGATCACGGCCCACCTTGCCAGCCTGGTCGACGACGGTAAGCCCATTCCTGTCGAGCAGAAACAGCCCCAGCTGGACTGGCCCTTGGGACAGCCCAACGGAATGTCGCCGCCGGACGCTTCTACGAGCGACACGGCTTCCGTGTCGTGGCCGAGGGCTTCGGCGGCATCATCTCCCAACCAAACGTCACCTACCGCTGGGAGCCATCGGCGCCGTAGAAGGCCTGGAGTTAAGGAAGCTGCTACCAGAGTGCTTCGGCAGCGTGGTGCTGCATGGCCGCGCCACGAGCGGCGGCCTCCCACCCCACCGACTCCTCCCGCGTCACTGGCGCTTGTTCTGGCGGCACGTCGCACCGGGCGATGTCCTGCGCGCCGTCGTCGCGGCCAGCGCTGCGACGCTGACTATTGCGCCACCCCGTGGTTGGCCACAGAGTCAGCCGTTCCGGGTGTTCAGGCCGAATCCCCACCGATCACCATCTCCGCCAGATGGAGCAGACGCAGCGTGACGCTGCCGGCGCACGACTCCGTCGATGCCCGTGGCGTACTCACGCAGCGGACCGCGACAGACGAGCACCTGGTCGCGCTGTGGCTCCACGGCCGCTCACCGCACACCCAGCGCGCCTACCGCGCCGGCGTCGACCGCTTCCTGGCCTTCGTCGCCACGTCGCTGCCGACGGTCACTCTCGGCGATCTCCAGGCCTTCGCTGACGCGCTCGAGCGGCAGACCTTGACGCCCAGCTCGCGGGTGCGGACCCTCGCCGCGGTCAAGTCGCTGCTCGCGTTCGGGCAGCGGACCGGCTACCTGCCCCTGAACGTCGGCGCCGCCCTCAAGCTGCCGCCCAAGAAGGACAGGCTCGCCGCGCGCATCCTGTCCGAGACCCCGGTCCACCGCCTCCTGGCCCTAGAGCCCAGTCAGCGCAACCAGGTGCTCCTGCGGCTGCTGTACACCGGCGGCCTGCGGGCCTCCGAGCTCCCAGCGCTCCGGTGGCGCGACCTCCAGCCACGAGACGATGCCGGTCGGGTGACCATCTTCGGCAAACGCGGCAAGACACGCGTTGTGCTCCTGCCAGTCTCGGTGTGGCACGAGCTCGCAGGCCTCGGCCGTGGCCCAGCCGAGGCGCCCGTGTTCCGTTCCCGCCGCGGCGGTCATCTTGATCCTTCGGCCGTGGAGCGGATCGTCCAGAAAGCCGCGACGCGCGCGGGGATCGTCGTGAAGGTCTCGCCGCACTGGCTGCGGCATGCGCCGCGACCCACGCTCTGGAGCGCCCACCTGGTGCAGGCCACCCTCGCCCACGCCTCGGTGGCCACCACGGGCCGCTATCTGCACGCTCGACCCACGGACAGTTCGGCGCGCTACCTGGTCGTTTAGGGGCGCGGCGCTGATCGCTTTCGGTGGGGCGGACCGCGGGGGGCGTACCTCCCTCGCTAGGCCGCCGACGGCTCGGCAGAGAATCGATTTCTTCTAGGACCCACGCGAGCTTGCGCCCCGTCCGTGGCCAGAAAACGAGACGGACTGCGCCATCCTCGTGTCTGGTCCGCCGCGAGGTACGCCCGCATCCGTGCCGATGCTCACTGCTCTCACATTCCTAGCGACGCGACGAGCCTGATGCGCCCTAGGTTGGCTCTGCTCTCGACGTTGTCCGCTTTGTCAACGCTGAAAGCGTAGAGGTCCCAGTCGCCCACGTCGCGCAAGGCGAACGGCGCCTGGTAGAGCTGCCACGAGCCGGGTAGGGTCGCGCTGGGCGTCGGCTGCCCGTGCGGAACGACCTGGTAGTAGGTCAGCGCGACGCCGGAACCGGGCGCGGCGTCCTGGGCGGTCAGCGTGACCGAGACAGGCAGCATGTACGCACCATCCGGGCTCCTGCTGCCGTCGAGCTGGAGGCTTGTCGTGGGCGGCGTGACATCGGCCAGGAGCGCAAATTCCGTCATATGGTCGAGCTGGACCGAGGCGGTGTGGTTCTTGGCGTCGAAGGTGCTGTCGTCGACCATCCAGGTCATGGTCCCGGGGTCGAGAAAGTAGAAGCCAAGCTGCTGTGGCTTGATACCCGCCTCGAGCAACGCGCGTTCCTGATAGGTCAACGTGAGCGAGTAGGCCGCGGGGAACGGCGTCGACACCGGAACGCCGGTTCCCGCAGCGGCGGCGTGCAGCTCGACGTACGGGCCAATCCCGCAGAGACTGCCCGTCGAGTGGGAGGGCCCGGACAGCAGCGTCGGCGTCACGAACGTGTCGGGCGGGAGCGAGCCGACCGGGAAGTGCACCCGGCCAATGCTCTCTGGCAGCACCAGCGTCGTGGCTTCGGCCGGATCCACCATGACGGTATGCGCCGCGTCATAGCCGCGCCCGAGCCGGCCGCTCGGGTGGTTCAGCCCCTTTTGGTCCATGTACGGGGTGCTGAGCCGAAACTGCACCAGCCAGCGCCAGACAGTGGGATAGCTCACGCCAAGCTCACTGGAGATCGTACGCACGCTGTCGTGGCGCTCGAGGAGCTCGGCCAACAGCACCTCCACGGGCTTGCCGTAGAAGTGTTCCACCAGGCGCATCGCCACGGACTTGCGCGTCGGGGCCGCACTCCTGTGTGTCCCCACGTTTGCCGCGGGTCTGAGGGCTTCAGCATCACGCTGGCCACGGTCCGCAGAGCTCTTCCTGGTTGCCTTGCGGCGCGATGAGCCAGACATCTCAGTTTTCCTTGGGGCCACCAGGGCGGGGCCAAGGACCCTGGCGTTCTGAACCGGTAGCAGCCGACAGCGTCGCGGCTAGGATCATCTGTCCCATCCCACGGGCACGGACCAGTTGGGAAGCGTTGCCAAGGGCCCCGCAGTGGGACTCGCGTCGACCAGCCCCGTGACCGGAGCACGCGACGCCAACCGTCGCGGGGTCGACGCCACCATAATCTGGACCTCCCTGGGGGCAGCGGCAGACTCGGGCGGGTCGCCGGAAGAGCCGACGACCGAGGTGGCGCCTTGGTATTGATCACCGTGGACTTCCTGCCGACAACCGCTCGTGAGGCGGTTGAGCGCGGCCGTCTAGGGTGTTGCGTACTACACCCCCCAGTGTGGCGGGTCGGGGCCAGCCCGTCATGAAATTTCTTCATGACGGGCTGGCCAGCGGGAGAGGGATCAGGTACGTCGTTGGCTGCGCCGAAGGAGAGCCTTGTCTGGGTAAGGGGAGTGCGGACGCGCCGCGCATGGCTGGCAAGCGAGCGCTCATGGAGCACCTCAGGGCGACCACGGGCGCTACGGGCACACGACCGAGAGCTGGGGCAATATCGGGCGGTCCGCTTCTGGCAGGGCCGCGACCCCGTATTCCGCCGACGCGCCGAGAGAAAAGCGTGTAGACTCTCATTATCAACGTGAAACACTGATGAAACACTTCCGCGGACGCACGAGGCGGTAGGGGATGTGGATGACATGCAGATGAGCTCTCACGGGAAACACACACGATGACGACACCAACGGCAGGGATCAGGACGCACACGGTCCTGATCGCCGATGACAACCCGAACGTCCGCCTCCTGGTGAGCGCCACCATCGCCTGCGACCAGTACACGCTGCTGACCGCGGCAGACGGGGACGCGGCCTGGCACCTGGTGCTCCAGCACCGGCCCGCTGTGGCCGTGCTGGACGTGCGGATGGACGGTCTGAGCGGCCTGCAGGTGACGCGGGCGATCAAAAGCACCCCGGAGTTGGCCGGGACGCGGGTCGTCCTCCTCACGTCGCGGGCGCAGGCAACCGACATCAGCGCCGGGCTGGCGGCCGGGGCCGACTACTACCTGACCAAGCCCTTCTCACCTCGGGATCTGCTCACTGTCCTCGAGCAGGCGCTGACCGAGCGCTGAGGCTTCTGATCGCCGACATACCTTTATGGACGGATGCTCCCGAGGACTGACACTCTGGGCCTGCGGACGCGTGCAGCGGGGCACCGGGCAGATTCCGCGGCCCGCCAGGACGCATGCAGAGCTGGCACTCCACGGGTCCGTGTTCAGCCCTGTCGCTCGGCGCGACGCGCCATGAGGAAACTTCATGACGTGCTGGCGCCGGGCTGTCACGCTCGTGCTGACTGAAACACCATGAAAGCCCTACGCGCACGGCACTCTGAGCCAGGACAACTCGGTGGCGAGCGACGCGAGACAGCAAGACGGTTCGGACCAGGTACGCGGCAATGCTTTGCAGGAACGCGTACTCCGTTCTCGCGGCCACGTCACTTTTCTCGACGGCCCGTGGCGGACGCCTGCAAACCTCTGCCGCGCGTCTGTCCTGAGCGACGAGGTAAGGATGGTGCCATTGTGGGCAGTCCTGAAGAACCACAGACCTGCAAGCCAGACCTGACCTGGCGGCGGGGCACGGCATGACAACCCGCTCCGTCAGCTGTGGAGCACGAGCGCTATGACGGCCCCGGCTCCCGATGGCACCCTCTACGCGGTTGGTCGGGACGTCACCGTGCAGAAGGAGGCGGAGGTATCGGCCACCCTGGCGGCGGTCATGGGCAGCATGGAGGACGGGCTTCTGGTGTTCGCTGCTACCGGCCAAGTCCAGTACTGCAACCCCCAGGCCGAGGAGCTGCTCGGGGTCGCCTCCGGGACGCTCTGCGGCGCCAGCGCGAAGGCAGCGTTCGCCTCGATCCGGCCGTCCCTGGCGGATCCAGAGGCGGCCTGGGTCGCCTGGGAAGGCGCCCTCCGGACGCCAGACGACCGAGCCACCTTCGAGGTGAGCGCACGCGGCCCGGTACCCCACGACGTGCTTATTCGGCCTTTCCCGGTGGTCGATCACGCCGGCGGGCGGCACGGCACGGGCCTGCTGCTGCGTGATGTCTCGGTCGAGCGCGACCTGGCGCGCACTAAGGACGAGTTAGTCGGTGTGGTCAGCCACGAGCTACGCACCCCGGTCGCTTCCCTGGTCGGCTTCGCCGAGCTGCTGCTGAGTCGCGACTACGCCGAGCCGCAGCGGCGCCAGTTCCTGACCGTGATGCTGCGCGAGGGGCAGCGGCTGACGGCACTCATCAACGACTTCCTGGACGTCCAGCGGTTGGAGAGCGGCGCCCAGCCAATTACCCTCGCCCCCACCGCCCTGCGCCCCGTGGTGGAGCACGCCATGGCCGCCGCCGGCGAAGGCCCGGCCACGCCGATCGTTCTGGAGATTCCTAAAGACCTGCCTCTGGTGCTGGCGGACGCGGATCGCCTCCAGCAGGTCCTGGGCAATCTTCTCTCCAATGCCCGCAAGTACTCCCCGGCGGGCGGCGAGATCCGGGTGGCGGCGGAGCGCCGCGATGACGACGTCCACGTGACGGTGTCCGACCACGGCCTGGGCATCCCGCCCGAGGTGCTGCCCCGCCTGTTCGAGAAGTTCTACCGGGTCGACAACTCTGACCGACGGACCATCACGGGCACCGGCCTGGGCTTAGCCATCGTCCGCAATATGGTGGAGGCCCACGGGGGCACGATTCAGGTCGAGTCGGCGGGGCTTGGTCAGGGCAGCAGGTTTACCTTCACCGTGCCCATCACCCAGCGGCCACTCGCCCCGCTTGCTACGCCGGCGCTGGTCGCTGGTGGTGACGAGACGCTGCCCAGCGGACGCGTGCTGGTGGTGGAGGATGACCCGTCTTTCGCGTTGTGGTTGTCGGAAACACTGACCGCGGCCCGCTACGCCGTCGACGTGGCCGCCAGCGGGGAGGAGGCGCTGCAGGCGGTTGCCCACGCCCGGCCGACAGCCGTGCTTCTGGACCTGACCCTGGCGGGCCAACTTGATGGCTGGGACGCGCTGGCCGTCCTGCGCAGCCGCCCGGAGACGACCGATCTGCCGGTCGTCGTGGTCTCCGTCCGTGAGGAACACGTCCGCAGCGACGCCCTTGGCGTTGCCCACTATCTGGTCAAGCCGATCGGCGCGGACGTCCTCCTACGTACCCTGCGCCGACTCGGTGAGGCCGGCACGCCGGAGTAACGGTGACCGGTGAGACCACGAGTCCATTCTTCGCCCGCTCATCGTCGTCCGCTCCAAACCTCGCCACGACTTGCTTGACACCGGCTTGCACTCGCCGTGACGAACCGTAGGGCGGCCGATGTTCGGGGCTGACCCAGGGTAGCCACCCTCGACGAGAAGGGCTCTGGCGGCCCGCACAGCGAGCCATTTGTCACTCGGACTGCACGTATGCGTAAAGGATGTTCTGGCGAGGTTTGCACGGACAGCTCAGCGCGTTACCTGACGGTGTGATAGCACCGAGCCCGACGCCTTCTTCACCGACGAGGACCTGCAGCTGCTCCAGGCCTGCTGCGTCGAGGTAGGGCCTGCTGCACCGACTGAACTTCGGGCAGCCCGCTCGCGGATGTGCACAACGCGTCGGCACGCCTCGCCCGTTCGTCGTAGCCGCTGCGCTGAAC
>JAABUQ010002425.1_pt1 | contig 36964 bp, 31 predicted proteins | sample 5560001 | NCBI WGS metagenome assembly JAABUQ01 (sample SAMN10711888, study PRJNA513371) | rock metagenome | isolation source: Antarctica rocks | place: Antarctica: Victoria Land, Finger Mt nord | collected 2015-12-18 | reverse complement strand
TCGCCCGTCGGGCGGCTGCACCTCATCACCGCCACGTGGCGGGAGATCGAGGACGTCTTCGTCGGCCTCGGCTACACGGTCGCCGAGGGCCCGGAGGTCGAGCTCGTCCACTACAACTTCGATGCGCTGAACTTTCTCGTGACGCACCCGGCCCGGGCGCGCTCCGACACCTTCTACGTCGCCGCTGGGCACCGCTCGGCGAAGCCGAGTGGTCAGGTCGTCCTGCGCACCCACACCTCGCCCATGCAGATGCGGGCGATGGAGGCCCAGGCGCCCCCGATCTTCGTCATCGTCCCCGGTCGCGTCTACCGCCGTGACTCCGACGCGACGCACACGCCACAGTTCCACCAGGTCGAGGGTCTGGCGATCGACGAGGACATCACCCTGGCCGATCTGCGCGGCACCCTGCTCGCCTTCGCCCGCGCGATCTTCGGCGAGGAGCGCGAGGTGCGCCTGCGTCCCCACTTCTTCCCGTTCACCGAGCCGAGCGTCGAGGTCGACGTCTCGTGCTTCAACTGCGTGCGGGGGCTGACGAGCGACGGATCCCGCTGCGGGCTGTGCAAGGGCACGAGCTGGATCGAGATCCTCGGCGCCGGGATGGTCCACCCCAACGTGCTCGAGGGCGTGCGCGAGCACGGCTATGACCCCGAGCGGGTGCAGGGGTTCGCCTTCGGGCTCGGGATCGAGCGGATCGCGATGCTCAAGCACCGCGTCCCCGACCTGCGCCTCTTCTACGAGAACGACGTGCGCTTCCTGGAGCAGTTCGGATGAGGCTCCCGCTCTTCTGGCTGCACGACTTCTGCCACCCCGACCTCGACGCGCACGCCCTGGCCGAGCGCCTGGCGATGACCGGCACGGAGGTCGACCGGGTGCTCACCCACGGCGTGAGCGGCCTCGAGTTCTTCGTCGTCGGCCGGATCCTCGCCGCCGGCCCCCACCCCGATGCGGACCGGCTGCGCGTCTGCCGCGTGGCGGTGGGGGAGGGCGAGGTGGCCGAGATCGTCTGCGGCGCGCCCAACGTCGCCGACGGCCAGACCGTCGCCGTCGCGCGGCCCGGCGCGGTGATGCCCGACGGCACCAGGCTGCGAGAGGCGAAGCTGCGCGGCGTGCGATCCCGCGGGATGGTCCTCGCCGAGGACGAGCTCGCGATCGGGACCGACCACGAGGGGATTCTGGTGCTCGACGACGGGCTCGCGCCGGGCACGCCCCTGGCCGACGTGCTGCCGATCGCCACCGAGGTGCTCGAGCTCGAGATCACGCCCAACCGGCCCGACTGCCTGGGCGTCTACGGCGTGGCGCGCGAGGTGCACGCCGCCACCGGCGCGCCGCTCGCCTCGCCACCGTGGGCGGAGGACCCGGGGAGCGAGGGCGACGTGGAGGGGATCGAGATCGTGGTGGAGGCGCCCGAGCTCTGCCCCCGCTTCACCGTTCGGGCCTACGAGGACGTGCGGATCGGTCCCTCCCCGCCGTGGCTGAAGGCGCGGCTCATGGCCGCCGGGCAGCGGCCGATCTCGAACGTCGTCGACGTCACCAACTACGTGATGCTCCTCACCGGCCAACCGCTGCACGCCTTCGACCTCGACCGGGTCGCGGGCGGGCGCCTCGTCGTGCGCCGCGCGAAGGACGGCGAGCAGCTCGAGACCCTCGACGGCGCCGTGCGCACGCTCGACTCCGACATGCTCCTGATCGCCGACGAGGAGGGCCCGACCTCGATCGCCGGGGTGATGGGCGGCGCCCGCTCGGAGGTCGGGGCGCAGACCACGCGCGTGCTCATGGAGGTCGCGACCTGGAACGGGCCGAACATCCAGCGCACCTCGAACGCGCTCGCTCTGCGCTCGGAGGCGAGCGCGCGCTTCGAGAAGCAGCTCGCCCCCGAGCAGGCGCTCGAGGCGCAGGTCGTGGCCGCGCGGCTGATGGTCGAGGTGTGCGGCGCCCGGCTCTCCCGCGGGACCCTCGACGAGGGCGGCACGGACTTCGCTCCCCCGTCGATCCGCCTGCGCGAGGCGCGCGTCGCCGGCCTGCTCGGCGCGCCGATCCCGCGCGCGCGCTGCGCAGAGATCCTTCGCGCGCTGGGCTTCGGGGTGGAGGACGCCGAGGACGGTCTCGAGGTGAGCGTCCCGCCCTTCCGCCGCGAGGACGTGGTCGGGGAGGCCGACCTCATCGAGGAGGTGGCACGGATCGACGGCCTCGAGAAGCTGCCCGCCACGCTGCCCGCGCGCCGTGAAGCCGTCGGGCGCCTGACCGCACGCCAGCTCGCGCGCCGTCGGGCCGCCAACGCGCTGAGCGCTCGCGGCTTCCACGAGGTCGTGGGCTGGAGCCTCGCCGACCCCGCGCTCGCCGGACGCCTGCGACTGGACGTCGAGGACCCGCGGCGCCGGGCGGTGAGGATCGAGAACCCCATGGCCGAGGACCAGTCGGTCCTGCGCACCACGCTCCTCGGCTCGCTGCTCGAGGTCGCCCGCCATAACGCAGCGCGCGGGCGCGAGGAGCTGCGGCTGTTCGAGTCGGGCGCCGTCTACATGGCGTCCCAGGGCGAGCTGCCGTGCGAGCGGCGCCACCTCGGCGCGCTCCTCAGCGGGCCGCTCCGCCCGCCGAGCTGGCGCGAGCCCGAGCCGCCCGTGGCCGACTTCTTCGCCGTCAAGGCGGTGCTCGAGGCGCTGGGCGCGACGCTGCGCACGCCTCTGGAGCTCGCGCCGGCAGCAGAGCCGTTCCTGCATCCGGGGCGTGCGGCCGCGATCCGCGCCGAGGGCACCGCGATCGGCTGGCTCGGGGAGATCCACCCGCCCGTGGCGGAGCGGTGGGACCTTGCGGGCCTGGCCGCGTTCGAGCTCGACCTCGACGCGCTCGCGACGCCGCCTCCGGCGCTCTACGAGGACGTCACGAGCTTCCCGGCCGTGCGCCAGGATCTCGCGGTGGCGCTCGCCGAGGAGGTGCCGGCCGGGCGGGTGCTGGCGGCCGCGCGCGCGGCGAGCCGGCTGCTCGCCGCCGTCGAGGTGTTCGACGTCTACCGCGGCGCCCAGGTGGGGGAAGGCAAGGTGTCGCTCGCCCTGCGCCTCGCCTTCTGGGCTCCCGACCGCACGCTCACCGACGAGGACGCTGCGCGGGAGCGCGAGCGCATCCTCGCCCGGCTGCGCGACGAGCTCGGAGCCGAGCCGCGTGCCTAGCGTCGGCGTCCTCGGTGCCGCCGGCTACACCGGCGCGCTCGCCGCCCGCCTGCTCTGGCGCCACCCGCACTTCGAGCTCACGGCGCTGACCGCGCGCGCGGACGCCGGCCGGCGGCTCGACGAGCTCTACCCCCGCCACCGCGTCCCCCTGATGCTCGAGGAGCTCGACCTCGACCGCCACGGTGCTCTGGACGCGGCGATCGTCGCCTATCCCCACGGCGCCGCGGCGCCGGTGGTGGACGGGCTGCGCCGCCGGGAGGTAGTGGTCGTCGACCTCTCAGCCGACTTCCGCCTGCGCGACCTCGCGACCTACGAGCGCTGGTACGGGGAGCACGGCGCGCCCGAGCGGCGCGGGGAGGCGGTCTACGGCTTGACCGAGCTGCGGCGCGAGGAGATCGCCGGCGCCGCGCTCGTGGCCAACCCCGGCTGCTACCCGACCGCCGCGCTCCTCGGCCTGGCGCCGCTGTCCCGCGCCGGCCTCCTCGCCGACGTGGTGATCGACGCCAAGTCCGGCGTCTCGGGCGCCGGGCGCGCCGCCACGGAGGCCACTCACTTCGTCGCCGCCGACGAGAACGTCAACGCCTACGGGGTCGCCGGCCACCGCCACGCGCCCGAGATCGACCAGGAGCTCGGCGTCACGGTCACCTTCGTGCCTCACCTCCTGCCGCTCGACCAGGGCGAGCTGGTCTCGGCCTACGTGACGCCTTCACGCCCGGTGGAGGACGTCGAGCTGGCCGAGCTCTACGCCGAGGCCTACGCATGCGAGCCGTTCGTCGAGCTCGCCGACCGCCCGCCGGGGGTGCGCGACGTGCGTGACACGAACGTCTGCCGGATCTCCGCGCACGTCGATGAGCGGACGGGCAAGGTGCTCGTCTTCTCCGTCATCGACAACCTCTGGAAGGGCGCCGCCTCGCAGGCCGTGCAGAACCTGAACCTCATGTTCGGGCGGCCCGAGGGGGAGGGGATCGAGGCGTGAGCGCCTTCTTCTCCTCCCGGTGGGTCGAGCCCCCGGCGCACGTGAGCGAGCGCGAGGGCGGCGGCCTGGCCGGCGGATTTCGCGCTGCCGGGGTGGCGTGCGGGATAAAGCCCGACGGGGCCCGCGACCTCGGCCTCCTGGTCTGCGACGCTCCGGAGCCGGCGAGCGCGGCGCGCTTCACCCGCTCCGGCGTGCTCGCCGCCCCGGTGCTCCTCTGCCAGGAGCGCTGCGCCCTTGAGCGCCTGCGCGCGGTGGCGGCCAACTCCGGCAACGCCAACGCGGCGACCGGCGGCCGCGGGCTCGACGCGGCGGCCAAGGTGCAGGGCGCCGCCGCCATGGCCGCCGCGGTGGCCAGCGAGCAGGTGGCCGTGGCCTCCACCGGGGTGATCGGCGTGCAGCTCGACGCCGAGCGCGTCGTGCGTGGGCTTCTCGACGCGCGGGGCGCGCTCCGGCCCGACGGCGACGCGGATCTCGCCGAGGCGATCCGCACCACCGACAGGTTCCCCAAGCGCTCCTCGCTCGAGGTCGAGCTTCCCGGCGGGAGGGTGCGCCTGAGCGCCCAGGCCAAGGGCGCGGGGATGATCTCGCCGGCCTTCGCCACGCTCCTGTGCTTCGTCCAGACCGACGCCGAGCTCGCGCCCGAGACCGCCGAGCTCCTGCTCGGCGTGTGCGTCAAGCGCTCCTTCGACCGCATCAGCGTCGACGGCCAGCTCTCCACCAACGACACCGTGATCCTCATGGCCAGCGGCGCCAGCGGGGTACGGGTCGAGCCCGAGTCGCCCGACGAGCTCGCGCTCGGCGAGGCGCTCGACGCGCTCATGCGCCAGCTCGCGCTGCTCGTCGTGCGCGACGGGGAGGGCGCGCGGCGAATCGGTCGCGTGGTCGTCCGCGGCGGCAACCTCACCGACGTGGAGGCCAGCGCCCGCGCGGTCGCCGACTCGCCGCTCGTCAAGACCGCCCTGCACGGCGCGGACCCGAACTGGGGCCGGATCGTCCAGGCGGTCGGCGCCGCGCTGCCCGGCACCGCTCCGCTCGCGCTCGACGTGGAGATCGAGGGGGTGACGGTGTGCGCGCGCGGGGGAGCCGTCGCCCACGACCGCGACGCGCTCGCCGCCGCGGTCGCGGGCGAGGAGGTCGACTACGCGATCGGTCTCCCCGGCGAGGGCGCGGAGACCGAGGTCTTCTTCTCCGACCTCTCCCACGAGTACGTCTCGATCAACGCGGAGTACACAAGCTGATGCGCGACGTCGGCACCCTCCTCGAGGCGCTCCCGTACATCCGGGAGTTCCACGGCAAGACCGTGGTCATCAAGTACGGCGGGGCGGCGATGAGCGACCCCGAGCTGCGCGAGGACTTCGCGCGCGACGTCGTGCTCCTGAAGTACGTGGGCCTCAACCCCGTGGTGGTCCACGGCGGCGGCCCGGACATCACCGCCTACATGGAGCGCCTCGGGCTTCCGGTCGAGTTCGTGAGCGGCCTGCGGGTCTCCGATCCGGCCACCGTCGAGGTCGCCAAGATGGTGCTCGTCGGCAAGGTCAACAAGGACATCGTGCTGCGGCTGAACCGACACGGACAGCGAGCGGTGGGGCTGTGCGGAGACGACGGGCTGCTCTTCCGCGCCGCGCGCCAGGCCGCTCCCGGCGGGAAGGACATCGGCTTCGTGGGCCGGATCGAGCGGGTCGACGTCGACGTGCTCAACCACGTCGCCCAGGACTACATCCCCGTCGTGGCCTCGGTGGGCGCCGACCGGGAGGGGCAGTCCTACAACGTCAACGCCGACGAGGCCGCCGGCGCGGTGGCGCGGGCGCTGCGCGCCTACAAGGTGATGTTCCTCACCGACGTGCCGGGCTGGCTCCGCGATCCGGCCGACCCGGCGAGCGTCATCTCCGAGGCCGGCGCCGACGAGGTCGAGGCCGCGCTGCCCGCGGTCGCCGGCGGGATGCGCCCGAAGCTTCAGGCCTGCCTGGACGCGATCCACGGCGGCGTGAGCCACGCCCACATCGTCGACGGGCGCGCGCCGCACTCCCTGCTGCTCGAGCTCTTCACCGACGCGGGCATCGGCACGAAGGTCAGGCCGGCGGCGTGAGCCCGCGGCTGGCCGAGCTCGAGCGCCTCGAGCGCGAGCACGTCATGTCCACCTACGTGCGCCAGCCCGTGGACTTCGTGCGGGGGGAGGGCTGCACGTTGTGGGACGACGAGGGCCGCGAGTACCTCGACTTCCTGGCCGGAGTCTCCGTGCTCAACACGGGTCACTGCCACCCCGCCGTGGTCGCCGCAGTGCGCGAGCAGGCCGGCCTGCTCATGCACGTGAGCAACCTCTTCTACACCGAGCCGGCCATGCGCCTGGCCCAGCGCCTGACCGAGCGCTCGCTGGGGGGAAGGGTCTTCTTCACCAACTCGGGGGCGGAGGCGGTGGAGGCGGCGCTGAAGCTCGCGCGCAAGCACCGCGCGGGCGGTGAGATCGTCGTCGTCCACGGCGCCTTCCATGGGCGCACCTACGGCGCGCTGTCGGCCACCCCGCAGGAGTCCAAGCAGGCGCCGTTCGCCCCGCTCGTGCCCGGGTTCGTCGTGGTGGCGCCCGAGCCGGAGGCGCTGCGGGCGGCGGTCAGCGAGCGCACCGCCGCGGTGCTCCTCGAGCCGATCCAGGGGGAGACGGGGATCCATCCGCTGCCCGTCGAGGTGCTGCAGGCCGCGCGGGAGGCGTGCGACGCGGCCGGCGCGGCGCTGATCTTCGACGAGATCCAGTGCGGGATGGGTCGCACCGGCACGCTGTGGGCCTACGAGCAGGTCGGCGTGGTGCCCGACGCGATGACGCTGGCCAAGGGGCTCGGCGGCGGACTGCCGATCGGGGCGCTCGTCACCGGACCGGCGCTGGCCGGCGTTCTCGAGCCGGGCGACCACGGCTCGACCTTCGCCGGCGGGCCGGTCGCGTGCGCGGCGGCGCTCGCGGTGCTCGACGTGCTCGACGACCCGGCGCTGCTCGAGCGCGTCCGCGAGCTCGGCCTGCGCCTGGCCGAGGGGCTGCGCGAGCTCCCCGAGGTGGCGTCGGTGCGCGGGCGCGGGCTCATGCTCGCCGTCGAGCTGGCCGACGGCGGCGCCCTCGAGCTCGTGCGCCGTGCGCTCCTCGAGCAGCGCCTCGTCCTCAACGCCACCGGGCCGACCACGGTGCGGTTCATGCCGCCGCTCGTGGTGAGCGACGCCGAGGTCGACGACGCGCTGGCACGACTGCGCGCCACGCTCGCGTAGGCTTCGCGCCGCTCCATGGCCGACCCCCACCCGTCCCCCGACCGCACCGAGGTCCACCGCATCGCGCCCGCGCCCGGGCGCACGCGCGTGGCCTCCTACGAGGCCGATCCCGAAGAGGTCGGCCGCGTCCTGCTCCTCTACTCGGGGGGGCTGGACACGAGCGTCATGCTCAAGTGGATCCAGGACGAGTACGGGGCGGAGGTCGTCGCGCTCACGGTCAACCTGGGCCAGCCCGGAGAGGACTACGAGGTCGTGCGCGGCAAGGCACTCGACCTCGGGGCCATCGAGTGCCGGGTGATCGACGCCCGGGAGGAGTTCGCCCGCGACTTCCTCGTACCCGCGATCAAGGCCAACGCCCTCTACGGCGGCGGCTACCCGCTCTTCACCGCGCTCGGGCGCCCGCTCATCGCCAAGCTCGCGGTCGAGATCGCGCGGGAGACGGGGTGTGACACGATCGCCCACGGCTGCACGGGCAAGGGCAACGACCAGGTCCGGATCGAGACGACGATCGCCACCCTCGCCCCCGAGCTCGGGGTCATCGCCCCCGTGCGCACGTGGCAGATGGGCCGCGAGGAGGAGATCGCCTACGCCCGCGAGCACGGGATACCGGTGAAGGGGGGGACCGAGGCGGCGCCCTACTCCATCGATGACAACCTGTGGGGGCGCTCCTCGGAAGGCAAGTGGATCGAGGACCTCTCGCACGCGCCCGAGGACGACGTCTTCCAGCTCGTGACCCGTCCCGAGGAGGCGCCCGACGAGCCGGAGCAGGTCTCGATCTCCTTCGCCGGCGGCGTGCCCGTCGCCCTGAACGGCGAGCGCCTCGAACTGGTCGAGCTGCTCGAGCGCGCGGGCGAGCTCGGCGCGCGCCACGGGGTGGGGATCGTCGACCACGTCGAGGACCGGATCGTCGGGCTCAAGGTCCGCGACATCTACGAAGTGCCCGCCGCCGCGCTCGTGCTCAGCGCCCACGCCGAGCTCGAGAAGCTGGTGGGCACCATCCACCAGAACCAGTTCAAGCCCGAGCTCGACCGGCGCTGGGCCTACCTGGTCTATGCGGGGCTCTGGTGGGAGCCGCTGCGGGGAGACCTCGACGCCTACATGGACTCGGTCAACCGGCAGGTCACGGGCACGATCGGGCTCAAGCTCTTCAAGGGGCTTGCGCGGGTGATCACGCGTGAGTCCCCGAACGCGGTCTACGACGCGGCCCTCGCCTCCTTCGCCGAGTCGGGCGGCCTCTTCTCGCAGCACGCGTCCCCCGGCTTCATCGAGCTGTGGTCGTTGCAGTCGCGCATGGCCTGGCGCGTTCGCCAGGGAGCCCAAGACGGCTAGGATCCGGACATGGGATACCGACTTCTCGGACTCGCGGTGTGGAAGGGAGCGCGGTGGTATGTGCGCCGCCGCTTCGGCTCCACGCCGCGCAAGGCCGCCGCCGGCGCGGCCGTGGCCATCGCCGTGGCCGGCCTGATCGTCGCGCAGCGCCGCGGCGTCTCCGGCGCCTCCTAGGCCCGACCCGGACGTCCGCCGGCCGGGCTAGCGTCCGGCGGGTGAGCGCTCCCGACCCAGACGAGCCGTCCGAGCGCATCGTGGTCGACCGTGCCGTGCTCGCGGAGCGCCGCGCGCGCCGGGCGGAGCTCGGGGAGCAGATGCAGGCCCGCCGCGCGGCGGAGGCCGAGGCGCTGGCCGGCGAGCTCTCGACCGAAGTGGGCCGGGTGGAGCGTGAGCTCGAGCGCGCGCGTGAGGCTCCGGCGCGGCTGGAGGCGGAGCTCGCCGAGCGCGAGCGGGCGTGGCGTGCCGCCGAGCAGCGCGCCGACGCCGAGCGCCGCGGCCGCTCGGAGGACCTCGAGGAGGCGGCCGCGCGCATCCGGGAGGCCGAGGCCGAGGCGCGGCGGGCACGCGAACGCGCCCAGGCCGCGCAGCGTGTCGCACGGGAGCTGGCCGAGGAGCTCGTGAGGTTGCGCCGGCGCCTCGCCGAGGCCGAGCACGCGCTGGCGGCGGCCGCCGCCGGGTCACGGCGGCCACCGGATGTGGCGCGGCAGCCCGAGCTCGTGCCGGTCCCGCCGGGCGCGCTGCGGCGTGAGCGCGCCATCTCCCGGGCGGCCGGGTCGCCTCCGGCGCCCCGGCGCCCCCGCGCGCCGCTGCCGTCGGTCGCGGACCTTCTCGCCGCCGAGCGGCGCATGCGCCCGCCGGCGGCGGCGGGGGACCCGCGGGCCGGATCGGAGCGACTGCTGGCCGAGGCGCGAGCGCTGGCGGCGGCCGCCGGGGAGCGACTCGCGGAGACGCGCCGCGCGGCCCACCTCGATCGCGGGGAGCTCGCGGAGGCGCGCGCCGCGCAGGCCCACGCCGAGGAGCAGCTCCGCGCCCAACGCGAGCTCACCGCCCGGGCCCGCGCCGCGCTCGGCGAGCTGCGCGCCGAGCTGGCTGCGCTAGAGGCTGCGCCGCGCCCGCCGGCTCCCACGCCGCCGGATGGAGCCGAGCTCGCGCGCCGCGCCGCCGCGCTGGCGGCCCCCGAGCCGGTCGCGACCTCCGCCGCGGTCGCAGAGCAGCTCGAGGCCGCCCGCGCACGACTGCGGGAGTCCGCTCCGCTCGAGGAGGAGCCTCCGGCCGAGCCGCACCCTCCTGTCGAGCGGCAGCCTCCCGCCGAGCCGCCGCCCGAGGCCTCCGCCGAGCGGAAGCCCCGCCCCGGCTCCCCTCCGGCGTCGCCGTGGCTGCCGGGGGCCTTCTCCCGGCTCGCCGCCGAGGAGCCGGCCGCCGCCGGCCGCGTGCTCCTCGGCCTGCTGCCCGCCCTGGGCGCGGTGGTCGAGCATCCCGTGGCGTTCGAGCTCGTCCTGCCCGACGAGGGCCGGCTGCTCGTTCGCGCCGAACCGGGGCACGCCGAGGTCGCGCCGCTCGCCCGGGCGGCGAAGGGGCGCGACGTCCTCTTCCGGCTGAGTGGCGACCCGGCGAAGCTCGGCTCCTTCGCGGCCGCCCAGGGCGTCGGGAGGTGGCGAGCCTCCGGCGGGGTGCGCCTGCGCGGACGCCGCCGGCGCGCGGAGCTGCTCCAGCGCCTCGCGCGCGCGCCGCTCGGCTTCGCCGAGCTGGCCACCCTCGGCGTCGAGCTCGGCCCCGAGCTCGCCTACCGGCTGCTCGCCTGCGCGGTGGATCCCGCCTGGACCGCCGGTCAGGCGTTCACGCTCGCCCACGAGACCACCGGCCTGGGGGGCAGGCGCGCGTGGATCACCGTGCGGGACGGGCGTCCACTGGCGGTGACTGACTCGTCGCCCGCCGGGCCCGCCGCGGCGACGGTGTCGTGCAGCCGGGCGGCGCTTCTGCCGCTCCTCGCGGGGGCCCCCCTTCCCGGGGGCGAGCGCGCCGCCATCCGCGGCGACGCCGGCGCGGTCTCGCTCCTGCAGGGTTGGCTCGCCCGCGCCCAGGACTAGACCCCGAGGTCGCTGGCCGCGCACCCCGCAAAGAGCGACCGGAGCCGCCCGCGCCATCCGCGCCGGCTCCTACGATGCCCTACTCCGTGAGCACGCCCTCCTGCGCCCACCTCCACGTCCACTCGGAGTACTCGCTCCTCGACGGGGCGTGCCGGATCGAAGGTCTAGCCGCGCGCGCCGCGGCGCTCGGCCAGCCCGCGCTCGGGCTGACCGACCACGGAGTGATGAACGGGGCGGTCGAGCTCCACCAGGCGGCGGCCCGCCACGGCATCAAGCCCCTCCTCGGCTGCGAGGTCTACGTGGTCGACGACCACCGCGCCCGCCCTTCGGGACGGGTGGAGCGCAACCACCTCACCCTCCTCGCCGAGACCGACGCCGGCTACCGCAACCTCGTCAAGCTCTCCTCCGCCGGCTTCCTCGACGGGCTGCACCGCGGCAAGCCTTCCGTCGACCTCGAGCTGCTCTCAGGCCACGCGGAGGGCGTCATCGTCCTCACCGGCTGCCTGCAGTCGCGCTTCTGCCAGCGGCTGCTCGGCGAGCGCCCGGCCGAGGCCCGCGCGCACGCCGACGACCTGCTGCAGGCCTTCGGCCCCGAGCAGGTCTACTTCGAGGTCCAGAAGAACGGCCTCGCCGATCAGGAGAAGGTCAACGAGGGGATCGTGCGCGTGGCCCGCGAGGTCGGCCGCCCCCTCGTGGGCACCGCCGATGTCCACTACCTGACCCGCGAGGACTATCACCACCACACCGCGCTGCTGTGCGTGCAGACCAAGTCGACGCTCGCCCAGCCCAAGATGACCTTCGACACGAACGAGTTCTACCTCAAGGACTCGGAGGAGATGGCGGCGTCGTTCTCGGAGTGGCCGGAGGCGCTACCCACCACCCTGGAGATCGCCGAGCGCTGCGACGTGAGCCTCGAGCTCGGCAGGCAGCTCATCCCCCGCTATCCCACACCCGCGGGCCGCTCGGAGGAGGAGCACCTGCGCCTCCTCGTGGAGGAGGGACTGCGCGGGCGCTACGGCGACCCCGTCCCCGCCGCCGCCCGCGAACGGGCCGACATGGAGCTCGGCGTGATCGGGCGCATGGGCTACAACGCCTACTTCCTCATCGTCTGGGACTTCGTCAAGTACGCCAAGGACGAGGGCATCGCCGTGGGGCCCGGCCGCGGCTCGGCGGCCGGCTCGATCGTCGCCTACGCCCTGCGCATCACCGACGTCGACCCGCTGCGCTACGACCTGCTGTTCGAGCGCTTCCTCAACCCCGAGCGGGTGTCCATGCCCGACATCGACATCGACTTCTCGGTGCGTGGCCGCGAGCGCGTGATCCGCTACGTGACCGAGAAGTACGGCAAGGAATCGGTGGCCCAGATCGTCACCTTCGGCAAGATGTACCCGCGAGCGGCCACGCGCGACGCCGCTCGCGTGCTCGGCCACGACTACGGCGCCGGCGACAGGCTCGCGAAGCTCATCCCCGACCCGATCATGGGCCGCCCACCGTCCTTCGCCGACTGCCTGCAGCCCGGGGCGGACCTCGCGCGCGCGGTCGCCGAGGACCCGACGGCCAAGCAGATCGTGGAGGTCGCCCGCGGCCTCGAGGGGATCGTGCGCAACTCCTCCATCCACGCCGCCGCGGTCGTCATCGCCGACCGACCGCTGACCGACATCGTCCCCCTCCAGCTCGCCGACGCCAACCAGGTCGACGAGCACGGCAACCGGGTCTACCGCACGGTCACCCAGTTCTCCATGAAGCCGATCGAGGAGATCGGGCTGCTCAAGATGGACTTCCTGGGGCTGCGCAACCTCGACGTGATCGAGGACGCGCTCGACATCGTGGAGCGCTCCTCCGGGGTGGAGCGCCTCGACATGTCATCCCTGCCGCTCGACGACGCGAAGACCTACGAGATGCTCGCTCGCGGAGACTCCGTCGGTGTCTTCCAGTTCGAGTCCGAGGGGATGCGCGAGGCCCTCAAGAAGGTGCGCCCGACGGAGTTCGACGACGTCGTCGCCCTCGGCGCCCTCTACCGCCCGGGGGCGATGGACCAGATCCCCGCCTACGCGCGCGGCAAGCGCGATCCCGAGTCGATCTCCTACCCGGACGATCGCCTGCGGCCGATCCTCGAGTCCACGAAGGGCGTGATCCTCTACCAGGAGCAGGCGATGCGGATCGCCAAGGAGCTCGCGGGCTTCTCGGGCGCCAAGGCCGACGACCTGCGCAAGGCCATCGGGAAGAAGAACCGCGTGGCGATGGCGAAGCTGAAGCCCGAGTTCTTCGACGGCTGCGCGGCGTCGGGTACGAGCCCGGCGGTCGCTGAGCTCTTGTGGCAGACGAACGAGAAGTCGGCTGACTACTCCTTTAATAAGTGCGCTTCTGGCGAGACCCGCGTGATCCTGCCCGACGGTAGTCACATGCGGCTCTCAGAAGCCTTTCGCAAGCAGCCGGCGGAGATCATGTCGATGTGGAGCGACGGCGAGATCCGGCCGCATCGGGTGGCACGTATCGTGAAGACGGGGAAACGTCCGGTCGCGCGTGTGCGCACCGAAAGCGGACGGCAGATCAAGGTCACGGTGGACCACCGCCTGCTCACGACCGAGGGCTACAAGCCGGTCAAGGAGATGCGCATCGCCACAGAGCTGATCACCATGCCGAAGATCAGCGAGAAGCAGCGTGAGGCGCGGCGGCGAACGATGACGGGGCTCGCGCAGCGCCCCGAGCGCAAGGAGCAGGACCGTCGGGCCGCTGAGCGCATGCGGCAGTGGCAGGCCGGGCGCACGGCGGAGGAGAAAGCTGCGCACATGAAGCGCGTTCATGCGGTCAACCCCGCAATGACGAGAGCCGGGACCGCTGCGATGCACGAGCGGGTCAAGTGGCTCTATGCGAACGATCCCGCTTGGCGCCAGCGCGTGATCCAGAGCAGCCTCGCCTCCGTCCGTGCCGCCTACGACACCGGTCCCGGATACGGGCACTGCTCGGTCGCCTCCAACGAGATGTGGTGCGCGAGCACGCCCGAGCGCGAGATGGCCGAGTGGCTGATCTCGAACGGCGTCGAGTTCGAGATGCACAAGGCGCTGCCCAACGGGCGCATCTGCGACTTTTACTTCGACGGGCGCTACTGGGAGATGGACGGGATGGACCGTTCCATCGAGTTCTTCGAGGAGAAGTACGGCGACCTGCCCTTCACCGTCGTGACGCCCGAGGACTTCGAGTTCGTCATCGAGAACTCATGGGGGTGCTACGTCGAGAACGGCGACCCGATCGTCTCAATCGAGTACGAGGGCGTCGAGACGACCTACGACGTCGAGATGGCGCCTGACGGGCCCCTCAACTTCATGGCCAACGGGATCGTCTCGCACAACTCCCACGCCGCCTGCTATGCGCTGATCTCGTACCGGACGGCGTGGCTGCGCGCCAACCACCCCGCCGAGTACATGGCCGCGCTCATCTCCTCGGTCATGGACACGAAGGACAAGGTGCCGTTCTTCGCCGCCCAGGCCGAGCAGATGGGCATCGAGATCCTGCCGCCGGACGTCAACGAGTCAGACCACGAGTTCATGGTGGTGGGGGGCAACATCCGCTTCGGGCTCGACGCGGTGAAGGGCGTCGGCTTCCAGGCGGTGGAGGCGATCAAGGATGCGCGCGCCGAGGGCGGTCCCTTCTCCTCGCTGTGGGACTTCTGCGCGCGGGTGGACTGCCGCTGCGTGAACAAGAAGGCGATCGAGGCGCTCATCAAGTGCGGGGCGTTCGGCTCGACCGGCGCCTCCCGGCGCGGCATGCTCTCGGTGCTCGAGCAGGCCCAGGGCGCCGGGCAGAAGGCCCAGCTCGACGCGCAGATCGGCCAGGGCTCGATCTTCGACTTCGGCGGTGACGGGAGCGGCGGCAGCGACGCGGCGAGCGCGTTCGCCGCCCCGAGCCATCCGCCCATCCCCTCGGCGGAGTTCGACCAGGCGGAGCTCCTCGCGCTCGAGAAGGAGTCGATCGGGCTCTTCATCTCGGCCCATCCCCTGAAGCCGCTGCGCGAGGCCCTGCGCCTCAAGGTCGACTGTCCGGTCGCCGAGCTCTCGGGCCGGCGCGACGGCGACTGGGTCACCGCGGGGGGCATCGTCGCTCAGGCCAAGCGGATCCGGACCAAGAAGGGGGATCCGATGATGTTCGCCACCCTCGACGACCTCGAGGGCACGGTGGAGATCCTCGTCTTCGGCAAGGCGCTGGCCACCTACGAGGGCGCCCTCGGGGTGGACTCGGTGGTGCTCGTGCGCGGGAAGGTCGACCACAAGGAGGCGGGCAAGACCTGTCTCGTGGTGCAGGAGGCCGAACCGTTCGCGCCCACGCCCGAGGAGGTCGAGGAGGCCAAGGCCCGGGCGGCGCAGCGCGCGGCCGGACCGCCGGCCCTTCAGCTCCGCCTCGACGCCACTACCCTGCCCGCCTCCGTGCTCGAGGAGCTCAAGGGCGTGCTCGAGACCTACCCGGGCCCTGCGGACGTCGTGCTCGAGGTGCGAAGCTCGACCGGCCCCCGGCGCCTCAAGCTCGGCCCGGGCTACCGGGTGGCGCCCTCCGCGAGCCTGCGCGCCGAGCTCGACGAGCTGCTCGGCGCGGCGCTCGGAGGCGCGGCGGCGGCGTAGGTCCCGGGCTCCACCGCGGTGCGCTCAAGCCGTCGCGCGAGCGCGCGAGGCGAGGCCGCGCTCGCGCAGCGCCTGCACGTGGTCGAGATCCTCGGCGCTCGGGCCCCTGCGGTCGCGCCCGGGTGTCTCGAGCACGCAGGGCAGCCCGACGAAGCGAGGCTCGGAGAGGAACGCCGCGCAGCCCTCCTCGCCGATCTCGCCTGCCCCCACGTCGGCGTGGCGGTCGCGGTTCGATCCCAGCGGCGTCTGGGAGTCGTTCAGGTGCAGCGAGCCCAGCCTCGGGAGCCCGACGGCTGCCTCGCACGCGGCGAGGGTCTCACCCAGCGCCTCGGCGGTGCGCACGTCGTAGCCCGAGGCGAGCAGGTGGCAGGAGTCGAGGCACACGCCGAGCCGCTCGTCGCCTCCGGTCGCCTCGATCAGCGCGGCGAGCTCCTCGAAGGAGCGGCCGAGGGTGCCGCCCGCGCCGGCGGTGTTCTCGAGGTGCAGCGGGCAGTGCTCGGACTCGGCGAGGGCCTCGGCGATCGTGGAGCCCGCACGCGCCACGGCGGCGCCCGCGTCGCCGGCGAGCGCCGAGCCGGGATGGAGCACGACGCAGCGGGCGTCGAGGGCGGCGCCGGCGCGCAGCGAGGAGATCAGCGAGGTGAGCGACTTCCCGCGGATCTCCGGATCGTCGCTCGCGCAGTTGAGGAGGTAGACCGCGTGGATCAGGAGCGCCTCGATCCCCGCCTCGGCGGCGGCTGAGCGGTAGGCGGCGAGCTCTTCGTCGGGATAGGTCCGCGGCTTCCACGCGCGCGGGTTCTGGTTGAAGATCTGGATCGCGCGACAGCCGCGCTCCGCGCCCCGCTCCACTGCCTTGACCAGGCCGCCTGCGGGGGAGACGTGGGCGCCGATCAGCATACTTGCGCCTCCATGAGGGTCCGCTTCGCTCCTTCTCCGACCGGCGCGCTGCACATCGGCGGCGCCCGCACCGCGCTCTACAACTGGCTGCTCACCCACGGCCCGGACCCCGCCGGCGAAGCGGGTGCTCGCGGCACGCTCGTGCTGCGGATCGAAGATACCGACCGGGAGCGATCGACGGCCGAGAACGTCGAGCAGATCCTCGACGCTTTGCGCTGGCTCGGCCTCGAGTGGGACGAGGGACCGATCTTCCAGTCCGAGCGCGCCGGGCGCCACGCGGAGGCGCTCGCGCAGCTCCTCGAGACGGGGCACGCCTACCGTTCGCGGGCGACGGGCGAGGACGTCGCCGCCTGGAAGCGCGAGCACGGCGACGCCCGCGGGTTCCGGGGGGAGCCCGGCCCCGCCGGCGAGGGCGCGGTTCGCCTGCACGTGCCCGACGAGGGCTCCTCGGTGGTGCACGACGTGATCCGCGGCGACACGGAGTTCGCTCACGTGCACATGGACGACCCGGTGATCGCCCGGGCCGACGGCTCCGTCCTCTACAACTTCGCCGTCGCGGTCGACGACCTCGACGCGGGGATCACCCACGTGGTTCGCGGCGCCGACCACCTCTCGAACACGCCGAAGCAGCTCCTGGTCATCGAGGCCCTCGGCGCCGAGCCCCCCGTCTACGCCCACCTGCCGCTGCTCCACGGCCCCGACGGCAAGAAGCTCTCCAAGCGCCACGGCGCGGCCTCCGTGCAGGAGCTCCGCGACGCCGGCTACCTCCCCGAGGCGGTGGTCAACTACGTCGCGCTGCTCGGCGCGGGCTTCGATCCCGAGCGGGAGCGCTTCCCCCCCGGGGAGCTGGCCGAGCGCTTCCGGCTCGAGCGGGTCTCGCGGGGCGCCGCGGTCTTCGACGAGCGCAAGCTGCGCCACCTCAACGGGCTCTACCTCCGCGAGCTGCCCGAGCCCGAGCTCGTCCGGCGCCTCGAGGCGTTCACCGGCCGCGCCGGCCTCGACGGCGCGGCGGCGATCTCACGGGAGAAGATCCAGACGCTGTCGGAGTTCGAGCCGCTCGCCGGTTTCCTGTGGGACGGCCCGGTGGACGACCCCGAGGCCTTCGCCCGGGTGCTCGGAACCGACGAGGCGGTGCAGGCGCTCGGCGCCGCGCGCGCCGCGCTCGCCGCCGCCGGCGCGTGGGAGCTAGGCGCTCTCGAGTCCGCGCTGCGCGCGGTCGTCGAGTCCCGAGGCGTCAAGCCCAAGGAGGTCTTTCAGCCCGTGCGCGTCGCGATCGCCGGACGCACCGTTTCTCCGGGCATCTTCGAGAGCCTGGCCCTGCTTGGGCGCGAGGAGTCCCTGAGGCGCATCGACGCCGCGCTCGAGCGCGCCAAGGCGTCGCCGCGCCGGCCGGAGACCTAAACCGACGCGGAGCGAATGCCGATACCCCCGGCACCGGCGCGCGCGGACGCGCCCGGGCCACTGCCATCCCAACCCCAGGAACGACTCCTCGTGTCCACACCCCTTGCCGCCCTTCCCGGCGCTCCCGCCCCGAGCGACCGCCCGACCTCCGCGCCGCCTCGACGCACCGAGGGCCACGGTCGCCGGCTGACCGCCGCCTTCGAGGCGCTCGAGGCCTTCCCGGTGCTCGTCGAGTCGCGCAACCGGGTGCTGCGGCTCTTCGCGCAGGAGCGGCCCTCCCCCGGCGAGGTAGTGAGCGCCGTCGAGTCCGACGTCGCGCTCGCCATCGCCGTGCTGCGGCTGGCCAACCGGCTGGAGGGGCGCCACCGCGGTCGGGTGGACAGCATCGTGCAGGCGGTCGAGATCCTCTCCCCGGAGGCGGTGCAGGCGCTCGCGCACCGCGCGCGCACCTTCGACTTCTTCGAGCGCGGTGGCGTGTGGGAGGGGATGCCCGAGCGCTTCCGGCTGCACGGAGTGGCCACCCAGCGTGCCGCCGACCGCATCGCCGCCGAGCTCGGGCACCCCGACCGCGACCGGCTCATGGTCACCGCCCTGCTGCACGACATCGGCAAGCTCGTGCTCGTCCACGCCTACCCTGGCTACCCGCGGCAGATCCATCAGGACGCCCGCACGCCGGAGGAGCGCCTGCGCCGCGAGCGCCGCGAGCTCGGCGTCGACCACGCGCTCGTGGGCGGCGTGCTCGCGCGACGGTGGGGACTGCCGGGGACGATCGCCTCGGCGATCGAGCGCCACCACTCCGAGGAGACCGAGGGCGAGGCCGCGCTCGTGCGCGTGGCCGACATGCTCGCCCACTACACGCAGGGCAGCCCGGTCTCCCCGAGCGAGCTGCTCGCGAGCGCGCGGCAGGTCGGGCTCGACCCGGGCCCGCTGCGCACCGTCATGTACGACCTTCCCTACCCGACCTCGGGGGGGCGCCCGCGCCAGGTGGATCCCTGCCCGCTCTCCGCCCGGGAGATGGACGTCCTCAAGCGGCTGGCCGAAGCCAAGGTCTACAAGCAGATCGCCCGCGAGCTCGAGCTCTCCACGAGCACGGTGCGCACCCACCTGCACAACATCTACGGCAAGCTCGGGACCGTCGACCGCGCCCAGGCCGTGCTCGTGGCCGCCGAGCGCGGCTGGATCTAGGCCGTCCCGGGGCGCCGCGCGGCGCGCCGGCGCACGAGCGCCCAGGCGATCGCCACGCCGGCGCCGTCGATGAGCACGTCGATCGGGGATCCGTGCCGTCCGGCGACGAAGGTCTGGTGGTACTCGTCGGAGACCGCGTAGAGGACGGCGATGGCCGCCGCCGCTCCCGGCCGGCGATGGCGGAGCCCGCGAGACCACAGAACCCAGAGCAGCCCGTACTCCGTCATGTGGGGAGCTTGCGCCCCACGAGATCGATCCAACCCAGGCCGGAGCTCAGGTGGGGCTGGGCGGAGAGGAAGAAGATGACCGCCATGAGCAACACGGGCGGCCCGAAGCGCTCGGCGCGTGACATACGATCGGCCATGGTAGGAGTGGCTCCCCACCCGCGATGATCTCGATCACCACCAAGTCGCCCTACGCGATTCGTGCCCTCGCCGAGCTCGGCCGGCTGGGCGGCGCGTCGGGAGAGCGCCCCGTACCGATCGGCGAGCTCGCCCGCCGCCGCGACATCCCGGTGCAGTTCCTCGAGCAGCTCTTCGCGGTGCTGCGCCGCGCCGGCGTGCTGCGCTCTCAGCGCGGGGTCAAGGGAGGCTACGTCTTCGCGCGCGACCCGAGCCAGGTCACCGTGCTCGAGATCGTCGAGCTCCTCGACGGGCCGGTCGGCCCGGGCGCCGAGGGGGTCTTCGCCGCCGCCGCCGAGGCCACGCGCGCCGTGCTCGCCGGCCGCACCCTCGGCGAGGTGATCGAGGCGGAGGCGCAGGCGGCGACGGCGCCGATGTATCACATATAGAACCGGGTCCGCCGCTACTGGCGAAAGCAGGCTGCGCAGGCGTTTCCACCGCGGCCACCGCTCGAAGCTGGGTACCGACTGCTCTACGGAATGCGTCCAATCGACTGCGTGAAGAGGCGGCGCTGCGTCGCTTACTGTCTCTGAATGTCGGTGAGTCAGTGGCTACTCGCGGTTGGGGTGTCGGCGATCGTGCTCTACGTCGCGGGGGTCGGCGCGCTGTACGCGCTGGGCCGGCGAGGGGAGGCTCGTGCACTTGCGGGGTTCATCCCTGATTGCATCGTCCTCGTTCGTCGGCTTCTGGCTGACCCTCGCGTGCCGCGCCGCCGGAAGGCGCTGTTGGTCGCGGTAGCCGGTTACCTCGCGTTGCCGATTGACCTAGTGCCCGACTTCATCCCCGTCGCAGGCCAGCTCGATGACGCAATCATCCTGACTCTCGTGCTCCGCGCCGTCCTGAGATCAGGCGGTGAGGGCTTACTGAAAGAGCATTGGCCCGGCCCAGCAGAGTCGTTAGAGGTCGTGCGGCGACTTACTTTCGGACGGCGCGCGAACCCTTAGATCCATCCGAGCAGCTTGGCCGGCGGCGGTGCCTGGGCGCTGGCGCGTTCGGCGGCCCTGCTGAAGCGCGATCACGGCGTCGATCTGGGCTGAATCGCTGCTCTTGACGAGTCGCCAAGCCGCGCGGGGTGGGCTTGGCGACGGCCGCGGCGACGTGGCGGTCGAGTCCGGCGACGCCGGGGTGCCGCAAGCGGTGCTCGACCACCAGGCGGTGGAGGTTCCCCGCAGGAGACGGTCATCCGGCTCTCGTTCTGAGGCCACTCGACGAGCGGACCGTGGGCGCGCCCGAGAAACAGGCTTCGCTCGAGAAGCGCATCGGGTCGAGGAGGATCTCGCGGATGGTCCGGCCGGCGACGATGAGCTGCTCGACGTAGGCGCTGGCAATGAGCACGGCGTCGGTGCCCAGCCAGATCTCGGCGCGGGCGACGCGCCCTCCTCGTCGCCCACGCAACCGACCTGGGCGGTGGCTGAGCGTGAGCCGCACGAGCTTGAGCGCGACCCGGCCCGCGCGGATACTGTGCATCGGGAATGGGCTCAATCCCGGTCAACATTGCCGAGCATGTCGGGAGCACGCCGATGGTACAGCTGACCCGGATGTTCAACGACAGCGGCGAGGCTCCCGACGTCGCGGTGCTCGCGAAGCTCGAGTCGTTCAACCCCGGGGGCAGCCTCAAGGACCGCATCGGCGTCGCGATGATCGAGGCGGCGGAGGCCGAGGGACGCATCGAGCCCGGACGCACCACGATCGTCGAGGCCACGAGCGGCAACACCGGCATCGCGCTCGCCTTCGTGTGCGCGGCGAAGGGCTATGAGCTCGTCCTCACGCTCCCTCAGGGCATGAGCCGCGAGCGCGAGGGGCTCCTGCGCCTCTACGGCGCGCGGGTCGAGGTGACGGAGTCGCTCGGAGGGATGAACGAGGCGGTGCAGGCGGCGCGCGCCCTGGCCACGAACGACGACATCTTCCTTGCCGAGCAGTTCGCCAATCCGGCCAACCCCGAGGCACACCGGCGCTCGACCGCCCCGGAGATCCTCGCCGCCCTCGACGGGTCGGTCCCCGACGTCTTCGTGGCCGGCGTGGGGACCGGGGGGACGGTGACCGGGGTCGGGGAGGTGCTCAAGGCGCGCGATCCGAGCTGCCGGGTGGTGGCGGTCGAACCCGCAAGCTCCCCGGTGCTCTCCGGCGGCGCCCCCGGGCCGCACAAGATCCAGGGCATCGGGGCCGGCTTCGTTCCGCCCGTCCTCAACCGCGAGGTGCTCGACGAGGTGATTACGGTGTCCGACGAGCACGCGATCGAGACGGCGCGGGCGCTCGCGCGCCGGGAGGGGATCCTCTCCGGGATCTCCTCGGGAGCGGTGGTGTGGGCGGCGCTCGAAGTCGCCCGCCGGCCTGAGTCGCGCGGGCGGCGGATCGTGACGATCCTCCCCGACTCGGGCGAGCGCTACGTCTCCACGCCCTTCTTCGCACCCTGACGTCGTCGGGCCGCTCGTCCGGCTCGCTAGGCTCGGAGCTCCTCATGCTCGGCCTCGGCACCCTCGCCCGCGTCACCGGTGAGCTCCGCCGCGATGTCGCCGCCGCGCAGGACCGCGACCCCGCCGCCCGTGGCGCCGGCTGGGGCGAGATCCTCGCCACCTGGCCCGGCGTCCACGCGCTGCTCTCCCACCGCCTCGCGCACGCCCTGAGGGAGGCCGGCGTTCCGCTGGTGCCGCGCACCATCTCCACGGCCTCGCGGGCGCTCACGGGGATCGAGATCCATCCCGCCGCAGAGATCGGAGAGGACTTCTTCGTCGATCACGGCATGGGCGTCGTCATCGGGGAGACGGCGGAGATCGGCGACAGGGTCACGCTCTATCAGGGCGTCACGCTGGGCGGCACGGGCTTCGCCACCGGCAAGCGCCACCCGACCGTGGAGGACAACGTGACGATCGGATCGGGCGCGAAGCTCCTCGGCCCGATCCGGATCGGCCACGGGTCGAAGATCGGGGCCAACACGGTGGTCATCCACGACGTGCCGCCCAACTCGACGGTCGTCGGCAACCCCGGGCACCCGGTGCGGGTCGACGGGCTCCGGCCCGAGGGGCCCGACGCCGACTGGGTCCACCTGCCCGACCCCGTCGCTGACGCGATCAAGGCGCTGGCCGGGCGCATCGCCGTCCTCGAGCGCGCGGTCGCCGAGCTCTCCGGCGAGGAGGCCGGCCCACCGCGCGGCGACGTGCGGCCGCTGCGCCCCGTGCGGGGACCCAACCCGGCGGGCGGCTAGCCACCGCGGGCGCTCAGTAGGCCGTCGTGCGCGTCCGGTGGCGCGGGACCGCCTTGTAGGCGGGCTCCTGCCCGCGATTCCACAGCCAGCCGTCGAGCACGCGCGGCGGCACGCCGAGGCGCGCGGAGAGGAGCTCGCAGGCGTGCACGGCGCCCGCACGGATCTCGCGCTCCTCCGCGGACCCGGGGGCGAGGAGCTCTCCGGCGTCGATGCGGGCGGCGAGCGCGGGGTCATAGCGGAGCACGCCGTCCATGCGGAGCACGTGGGAAACGAGGTTGTCGGCGAAGATCGTGAGCCGGTCCAGGTCGGCGAACCCGGCCACGCCCGCGAGCGCGAGATCGTGGGGGACGATCTGCGCGCGCTTGTAGAAGCCGCGGTCGTCGAACAGGGCCATGCCCGCGCAGAGCGCGGCGGCCAGACGCTCGGCCGAGCCTTCCGCCGCCGCGATCGCCTGCAGCGCCGAGCGCTCGCCGAGCCACGTTCCGAGCTCCCGCAGCGCGCGGGCGTAGAGCGCCATCAGCTCGTGACGAGGGTCCTGGCCGAGCGCCCACGCCACCGCCTCCGCTCCCAGCGCGCGCAGCTCGGCCGGCGACCACGGCCCGCCACGCTCGCGGACGTGCTCGGCGAGCGCCCACGAGATCGTCACCGAGCCAGAGCAGCCGGGGCGCTTGCGCAGCGTGGGGAACCAACCCGAGCCGAAGTTGATCGCATCGAGGGCGAGCACGTAGGCGGCCACCTGGTCGACCGGACCCTCGAGGAAGTGGCGCTCGGGGTCGAGGCGCGGTGCCGGTCCCGGCTCCACGGCGTCCAGCGCGGCGAGCTCGATCTGCACGTACCGAGCTCCCGGGGCGATCTGCGCGCAAGTGGTCCGCACTTCGTCGCACAGGCTCAAGACCTCCTCGCGACGGGTCGATCTCTCGTCCACCGCTCCCAAGCTTCTCCTCGCCGCCCGCGTTCTCGCTCCGACACCCCAAACCACCCGCCAAGGAAGTCACCCCAGACCATGATCGCTCGCTCCTCTCGCACCGCCCGTCGTGCCGTGCTCCGTCTCACCCTCGCCTTCTGCCTGCTCGGCGCGCTCTGCGCCACGGGCGCCTCCGCCCAGGATCCCACTCCCCTGGCGCCGTGGGGCGGCACGTCGGCCGCCAACCCGCTCGCGGGCGTCCCCCTCTGGCGCGAGGGCCCGCGCTGGGGCCTCTCGGCCGGGCAGATCGCTCAGTGGCTCGGCTACGACAACCCGCGCGCGCCGTCGACCTTCGGTGACGAGGTGAGCTGGGACGACTTCGCCCGGACCATCCCCCGCGAGGCTCCGCTCGTCGCTCCCGACGTGCAGCAGAGGATCAACCTCATGCTCAAGGTCGCCAGCCAGCCCGAGACCAAGCGCTTCGGCGGGTTCACGGGCTCGGGACCGAAGACGGAGGACTCGGTCAGCCGGCTGCTCCAGCGCGCCGAGCGGACCTCTCCCGGGAAGGTTCCGGTGCTCGCCGTCTACCGCCTCAAGCACGTCCGGTGCGGCGGCTACGGCGACTCACGGGCCGAGGAGGCCTCCTACCGAGGCTGGCTCAGCCACTTCGCGAGAGGCGTGGGAGGCCACCCGGCGATCATCTTCCTCGAGCAGGACGCGCTCATCACGGCCCCCTGCCTGAGCCGCCGCGGCGTCGCGACGCGGATGGCGGAGCTGCGCTACGCGACCTCGCTGCTCGGTCGGCTGCCTCACGCGGTCACCTACCTCGACGCGGGCGCTGCGGACGCCGTGTCGGCCGGCCGGACGGTCAGGCTGCTTCGGGCGGCCGGAGTGACGAACGTCCGCGGCTTCTTCCTGAACTCGACGCACTTCGACTGGACGCGCCGGGAGCTCGCCTTCGGCGACCGGCTCTCGCGGGCGCTCGGAGGCACCCACTTCGTGGTCAACACGGCCGTGAACGGGAACGGGCCGCTCGTGCCCTCCAGCCGGGTGCGCTACGGCAACGAGGTCCTCTGCAATCCGCCCGGACGCGCCCTCGGGCCCCGGCCCTCGACGCTCACCGGGGACCCGCGCGCCGACGCCTTCGTGTGGATCGGCGACATCGGCCGCTCCGGCGGCCAGTGTCACCGGGGCGACCTCCCGACGGGCACCTTCGACGCCAACCTCGCCCTCGAGCTCGCCGCACACGCCAACGAGCAGATGAGCGCGGGGGAGCCCCGGTTCCCGTACTGAGGGCCTGACCCGACCGGAGGGGCGGCGGCGGTGGGCCGCCGCCGCCCACCACGCTACGTTCTCGGGCCGTGCCCGAGACCGCTTCCGCCGAGCGCATCGACGCCCTCCTCGAGGGCCTGAACGACCCCCAGCGGGAGGCCGTGGTGCACGGCGAGGGCCCCCTGCTCATCCTCGCCGGCGCGGGCTCGGGCAAGACCCGAGTGCTCACCCACCGGATCGCTCGTCTCGTGGCCACCGGCACCGCCCGGCCGAGCGAGATCCTCGCGATCACCTTCACCAACAAGGCGGCCCAGGAGATGCGCGAGCGGGTTGAGGCGCTCGTCGGCGCCCGCACCCGCGCGATGTGGGTGATGACCTTCCACGCCGCCTGCGCGCGGATGCTCCGCGCCGACGCCCACCGCCTCGGCTACACGCGCTCCTTCACGATCTACGACCAGGCCGACGCGCGCCGCCTGACCAAGCGCTGCATCGACGAGCTCGGGGTCGACCCCAAGCGCTTCACACCGGCGGCGATCCACCACCAGATCTCCGACGCGAAGAACAAGCTGCGCGACGCCGACGCCTACGGCAAGCTCGTCGGCTCGTTCTTCGAGCAGACCGTCGCCGACGTCTACCGGCTCTACGAGTCGGAGCTCCACCGCATGAACGCGATGGACTTCGACGACCTGCTCGTGCGCGCGGTCAACGTGCTCGAGCTCTTCCCCGAGGTGCGCGAGCGCTACGCGAACGCCTTCCGCTGGGTGCTCGTGGACGAGTACCAGGACACGAACGCGGTGCAGTACCGGTGGTTGCAGCTGCTCGCCGGGGAGCACCGGAACCTGGCGGTCGTCGGTGACGACGACCAGTCGGTCTACAGCTTCCGCGGGGCCGACATCACGAACATCCTCGAGTTCGAGGACAGCTTCCCCGACGCGCACGTCGTCAAGCTCGAGCAGAACTACCGCTCCACCCAGACCATCCTCTCCGCGGCCAACGGGGTGGTCGTCAACAACCGCGGCCGCAAGTCGAAGTCCCTGTGGACCGACCTCGGCCAGGGCGACGCGATCAAGGTCCGCGAGCTCGACGACGAGCACGCCGAGGCCCGGTTCGTGGCCGGCGAGGTCGAGCGCCTCGTCGACGAGGGATGCTCGCGATCGGAGATCGCCGTCTTCTACCGGACGAACGCCCAGTCCCGGGTGCTCGAGGACACGCTCGTGCGCGCGCAGATCGGCTACCAGGTCATCGGCGGGACGAAGTTCTACGAGCGGGCGGAGATCCGCGACGCCGTCGCCTACCTGACCCTGCTCGTCAACCCTCAGGACACCGGCGCCTTCACGCGGGTGGCCAACTCTCCCCGGCGCGGGCTCGGTCAGACCTCGCTGGCGCGCGTCATCGGCTGGTCGAACACCATGGGCATCAGCGTGTGGGACGCCGCCGCCGACCCCGAGGAGGTGCCTTCGCTCGGCGCCGCGGCGGTCAAGGCCCTCGGGCGCTTCATGGGCACCATGCGGGTGCTGCGCGAGCGCGCCGAGTCGAGCCCGCCCGTGGCCGAGCTCCTCGAGGAGCTCCTGAGCGAGACGGGCTACCTCGAAGCCCTCGAGGCCGAGCGCACCATCGAAGCCGAGGGCCGGCTCGAGAACCTGCAGGAGCTCGTCGAGGTCGCCCGCGAGTACGACGGCACGGCCGAGGATCCCTCCCTCGCCGAGTTCCTCCAGCAGATCGCGCTCGTCGCCGACGCCGACACCCGGCGCGAGGACGAGGGGCTCGTCACGCTCATGACGCTGCACAACGCGAAGGGGCTCGAGTACCCCGTCGTCTTCATGATCGGCTGCGAGGAGGGCGTCTTCCCCCACTCCCGTGCGCTCGACGAGGGCGGACTAGAGGAGGAGCGGCGCCTGTGCTACGTGGGGATCACGCGGGCGCAGCGCTCGCTCTACCTGAGCTACGCGCGCACGCGCAACGTCTTCGGCGCGCGGTCCTACGGCGCGCGGAGCCGGTTCCTCGACGAGATCCCCGCCGATCTCACCGACCGCGAGGAGCGCGGCCTCGCCCCGGGCGCCCGGCCGCGCGCGACGGTGTGGGGCGACGCCGACGAGAGCGCGGCGCCCGCCGCCTACCGGCTCGGCGACGACGTCCGGCACGCGGCGTTCGGAGTCGGGAAGGTGATCGGGGTGGAGCCGGGCGGCATCGTCGTCCTGCACTTCCGCGACCACGGCGACCGCAAGTTCGTCGCCGACCTCGCGCCGCTCTCACGGGCCTGATGGCGGCCACGGTGATCGACGGCCGGGAGGTCGCCCGGCTCGTGCGCGAAGAGGTCCGCCAGGAGGTCGAGGCGCTCGTCGCGCAGACCGGCGTGGCGCCCGGCCTCGCCACCGTGCTGGTCGGGGAGGACCCCGCCTCGGCGGTCTACGTCGCCGGCAAGCACCGCGCGTGCGCGGAGGCGGGCATCGCCTCCATCCACCATCCGCTGCCCGCCGGCGCCTCTCACGAGGAGCTCGCCGAGCTCCTGCACGCGCTGAACGCCGACCCGGCGGTGAGCGGCATCCTCCTCCAGCTTCCCGTCCCCGACCATCTCGAAGGCTCCGCCCTCACCGCGCTCATCGACCCCGAGAAGGACGTCGACGGGCTCACGCCGATCTCGGCCGGCCGGCTGGCGCAGGGGGTGCCCGGGCTGCGTCCGTGCACCCCGTCGGGCGTGATCGAGCTGCTGCGTCGCCACGAGGTCGAGCTCACGGGCGCCGAGGCGGTCGTCGTCGGCCGCTCGGACCTCGTGGGCAAGCCGCTCGCCGCGCTGCTCCTGCAGGGCAACGCCACCGTGACGGTGTGCCACTCGCGCACACGCGAGCTCCCGGACGCGTGCCGGCGCGCCGACGTGCTCGTCGCGGCCGTCGGGATCGCGAGGCTCGTCCGCGGAGACTGGGTCAAGCCGGGCGCGGCGGTCATCGACGTGGGGATCAACCGCCTGCCCGAGGGGCTGGTCGGCGACGTGGACTTCGACGGCGCCCGGGAGCGGGCGGGACTCATCACGCCGGTACCGGGCGGCGTCGGCCCGATGACGATCGCGATGCTCCTGCGCAACACGGTGAGCGCGGCGCGGGCGCAGGCTCTCGTGCGAGCACCGAGCTGAGCAGTAGCGTGCGGCCGGCGATGTCCTTCGACCTCCGACGACTGCGGCTGGGCGAGCGCATCGCCGCGATCGGCGCGGTACTGCTGCTCGTCGATCTCTTCCTGGACTGGTACGGCGTTCGGATCCAGTCCCTGCGGCCGAGCTCGGAGTCACCGACGCAGAACGCCTTCTCGGCGCTCCACCTCCTCAGCCCGCTCCTGCTCGTGCTCGTCCTCACGGCGCTGGCGCTCGCCGTCCTGACCGCCGTCCAGCGGCCGGTGTCGGTGCCGCTCGCCGTCGGGACGATCCTCACGGCGCTCGCCGGCGTGATGACGCTCCTCGTCCTCTACCGGGTGGTGGTCAACGAGCCGGGGCGCGACGACTTCACGACCCCCAGGGTGGGCGCCTGGCTCGGCTTGGTCCTATGTGCGGCGATCGCCTACGGCGGCTACCGCTCCCTGCGCGAGGAGGCGACGGGCTTCGAGGACGCCAAGGCCCACGCCGAGCGCGCGGTCTCCTCGCGCGGACGGACGGTCCCCGAATCCTCGGCGAGCAGCTCCTCGCGGCCCGGGCCGGCGCCCGAACGGGACTAGAATCCGCGCGCCATGATTGATCGTGCGCAGGTGCACCACGTCGCTCGCCTTGCGCGGCTCGAGCTCGACGAGGCGGAGGTCGAGCGCATGGCCCGCGAGCTCTCCGCCGTGCTCGAGCACGTCGAGCGAATCGACGAGCTCGACCTCGACGGCGTGGAGCCCACCTCCCACGTCATCGACCTGACCAACGCCTTGCGTCCCGACGAGCCCCGCCCCTCGCTGGCGCGGGAGGCGGCGCTCGGGTCGGCGCCCGAGGTCGCCTCGGACGGCTTCCAGGTTCCCAGCCCCGGCGCATGAGCGAGGTCCTCGAGCTCTCGGCCGCGCGGGCGGTCGCGCGGATCCGCGCGGGCGAGCTCGACCGCGGCGAGCTCTTCGACGCCTACCGGCGGCGCGCCGCCGCCGACGAGCTCGGCGCCTTCACCTGGGTGGCCGGCGAGGCACCGGCCGCGCCCGCTCCCGAGGCGCCGCTCGCCGGCCTCCCCCTCGCGGTCAAGGACCTCTTCTGCACCGAGGGGATCCCGAGCCAGTCGGGCTCGAAGATCCTCGCGGGCTACCGCCCGCCGTACACGGCGACGGTCGTCGAGCTCCTGACCCGGGCGGGAAGCGCCCTGCTCGGCAAGACCAACCAGGACGAGTTCGCGATGGGCTCCTCCAACGAGAACTCGGCCTTCGGCCCGGTGCGCAACCCGTGGGACCGCGAGCGGGTGCCCGGCGGCTCCTCGGGCGGGAGCGCCGCCGCGGTGTCGGCCGGCCTGGCGCCCTGGGCGATCGGCACCGACACCGGCGGATCGATCCGCCAGCCCGCCGCGCTGTGCGGGATCGTGGGGCTCAAGCCCACCTACGGCGCCGTCTCGCGCTACGGGATGATCGCCTTCGCCTCCTCGCTCGACCAGGCCGGTCCGTTCACCCGCGACGTCACCGACGCCGCCCTCCTCTTCCGGCACATGGTCGGCCAGGATCCGCGGGACTCGACGTCGCTCGCCTTTCCGGAAGAGATCGCGCTGCCCGACGCCGAGGACCTGCGCGGCGTGCGCCTCGGGGTCCCCGAGGAGCTCTCGGGGCAAGAGGACGAGGAGGGCGCCGGCTTCCAGCCCGGGGTGCTCGCCGCCTTCCGCGACACGCTCGCGCGCGCCGAGGAGCTCGGAGCGAGCGTCGAGCCGTGCCGCCTCCCGCACGCACCGCACGCGCTCTCGGCCTACTACCTGATCGCTCCCGCCGAGTGCTCCTCGAACCTCGCGCGCTTCGACGGCGTGCGCTACGGCCTTCGCGTGGACGGGGAGGAGAGCCTCCTCGACATGTACACGCGCACGCGCGCCGCCGGGTTCGGGCCGGAGGTCAAGCGCCGGATCATGCTCGGCACCTACGCGCTCTCCAGCGGCTACTACGACGCCTACTACGGCCGCGCGCAGAAGGTGCGCACCAGGATCTCCGCGGACTTCCGCGCGGCCTTCGACTCCTTCGACTTCGTGGTCACGCCGACCAGCCCGACCGTCGCGTTCAGGCTGGGCGAGAAGACCGACAACCCGCTCGAGATGTACCTCAACGACTACTGCACCGTCCCGATGTCGCTCGCCGGGATCCCCGCGATCTCGATCCCCAACGGCCTCAGCGACGGGCTCCCCACGGGCTTCCAGCTCGCCGGCCCGGCGTTCAGCGAGAGCCGGATCCTGCAGACCGCGCATGCGCTCGAGCGGACGATCGGGTTCGACGGGAGGGCGGCCCGAGCATGACCCTCGCCGCCGCCCCCGACGCCGCCTTCGAGCCGGTCATCGGCCTCGAGATCCACGTCCAGCTCGCCACGCGGACCAAGATGTTCTGCGGCTGCGAGCTCTCCTTCGGCGAGCCGCCGAACGTGCACACCTGTCCGGTCTGCCTCGGCCTTCCGGGCTCGCTGCCGGTTCTCAACGCGCGGGCGGTCCACTTCGGGCTGATGATCGGGATGGCGCTCGCCTGCGAGCTCGCCCCCCGCTCGCTCTTCCACCGCAAGAACTACTTCTATCCCGACCTCCCCAAGGGCTACCAGATCTCCCAGTACGACATACCGCTCGCCCGCGGCGGCCGGCTGGGGGACGTGCGCATCCACCGGGTCCACCTCGAGGAGGACGCGGCGAAGCTCGTGCACGTGGGGCAGAGCGGGCGGATCCACGGCGCGGGAGAGAGCGTCGTGGACTTCAACCGCGGCGGCACGCCGCTGGTGGAGATCGTCACCGAGCCCGACGTGCGCTCGGCCGCTCAGGCGCGCGAGTGGCTCGGGCTGCTGCGCACGACGCTGCGCCAGCTCGGGGTCTCGGACGTGAACATGGAGGAGGGCTCGCTGCGCTGCGACGCGAACGTCTCCATCCGTCCCAAGGCCAGCCCCGTGCTCGGCGTGAAGACCGAGCTCAAGAACATGAACTCGTTCCGGTTTCTCGAGAAGGGCGTCGAGGCGGAGGTGGCGCGCCAGGAGGCGCTGACCCGCGCGGGAGAGCCGGTGATCCAGGAGACGCTGCACTTCGACCCGGCCTCGGGAGCGCTCACGCCCATGCGCTCCAAGGAGGAGGCCCACGACTACCGCTACTTCCCCGAGCCCGACCTCGTGCCCGTGGTGCTCGACGAGGCGATGCTCGGGACGGCGCGCGATGCGCTACCCGAGCTGCCCGCGGCCCGGGCGGAACGCTACGAGCGCGTCCTCGGGCTGAGCGCCGACCGCGCCCGGCAGTTCGCCTTCCGGGTTGAGCTCGGAGCGTACTTCGAGGCCGCGCTGGCGGCCTCGGAGGGAGACGGCGCGGCCGTTCCCCTGGCCAACTGGGTGGGCGACGAGCTCGTTCAGCGGATCGGCGAGGCCGACCCGCGCGCCACGCCCGTTACTCCGGAGGCGCTCGCGACGCTCGTGGGCATGCTGCGCGAGAAGGCCCTCACCCAGGGCGCCGCGCGGCAGGTGCTCGACCGGTTGGTGGCCGAGGGCGGAGACCCGACGTCGATCGTCGAGGTCGAGGGCCTGGGGGCGCTCGGCGATGAGGACGAGCTCGGCGCCGTCGTCGAGCAGGCGCTCGCGGCCAACGCGAGCGCCGCCGAGAAGATCCGCGCAGGCAACCCCAAGGCGATCGGACCGATCATCGGCTGGGTGATGCGCGAGACGAAGGGACGAGCCGATGGCGGCGAGGTCACCCGCCTCGTGCACGAGAAGCTCGACGTCTGAAGTCGCGCCCGCGGCGGAGCGCCTCGGCGCGTCCGTCGCCGGCGTAGCATGAAGCGCGACGCCCATCGCTTCACCTCTCGGAGGAGGCCTCGATGTCCCGACTCATCCGCATGGACCGCACCGGCCACACGACCCTGGCGGAGTGGTCCGCCGCCGACCCCGAGTCGGTCGAGGCGGCCGTCGAGGCGTTTCGTCGCGAGCTCGACCAGGGCTTCTTCGCCATGGTCACCACCGGTGAGGGCCAGGGCGAGATGGTCCGCGAGCTCCCGCTCGACGCTTCGCTCGTGATCATGCGCCGGCCGATCGCCGGCGGGTAGGGCCGCCCCCCGACCGTGACCGAGGTACTCCCGGAGCTGGCGGGCGTCTACTGGCGCCCGCGAGTCGACGAGCGCCGCCTCGGCCACGCGGCCGGGCTGTGGACGCTCACCACGGTGGCGCACACCGTGCCGTTCATCGCCGCCGCCGTGCTGCTCGTGGTCCTGCAGCCACTCGCCTTCCCCGTGTCGCTCATGGCGCTCGCCCACGCTTGGATCATCCCCGAGCTCTACGCCCAGCGCGGAGCGAACGTGGTCCGGCCGAGGAGACGGGCGGGAGCCGGTCCGGAGAAGGTGGCGCTCGGGCTCCTCGGCGACCTGGTGGGCCACGCCGCCCGCGAGCTCCACGCGCAGACCGGACTGGTGCTCGAGCGTGGGGCGCTCGGCACCTGGCTCGTGGCCGAGGCGGGCGCCCTCCTCGTGCGCCCGGCCGGACACCGGCGGCGAAGCCGGTGCTCGGTCACCGTGCACTGCTACTGCGTGCGCGTCCCCGATCCCGAGCTGCCCTCCGCCGATCGCATCGCCCATCTCCTGCTCGCCCTCCGCGCCGACGAGCGGGGCTTCGCCACCGTGGCCAACCGGGCGTTCGCGGGCGCGCGCTGGCGGGTGCGCCGGCGGATGCCGCCAGACATGCGTCCCGCGCTGGAGCGCGCCGCCCGGGAGGCGGTCGCGCAGGTGCGCGAGGCTCCCGCCGCCGCGTCGCTCGCCGTGCCTTGACCGGTCACCGGTCGCTCGGCGCCGCGCTCGCGATCATCGCGCTCGTTCTCGCCGGCTGCGGAGCGGCGGGGAAGCGCTCGCCCGCGCGTAGCTCCGCTCCCGACGGCTCGGGTGCCTCAGTCGCCGGGGCCCATCACGCGTCGGCGTCGCCTCAGCTCGCCGCGATGCACCTCCCCGCCCACCCCACCCCGCGGACGGTCCGCGTGCCCATCCTCACCTACCACCGCGTGCACTCCTTCGCGACTGAGTACACGAAGTCGATCCCGGACGAGACGGTCGAGCCGGCGACCTTCGCCGCCGAGATGCGGGCGATCGAGCGCGCGGGGTATCGCGCGATCACCCAGGCCGAGCTCTTCGGGGCCCTGTTCGGGGGCCGGTCACTGCCCCCCAAGCCGGTTCTCGTCACGGCCGACGACGGCTACGCCGACGACGTCACCCAGATGCTGCCCGTCTTGCGCCGCCTGCGGATGGTGGCGACCTTCTACGTCATCACCGGGCGCCTGCACGAAGCCGGCTTCCTCACGCCGGCACAGGTGCGCGCCCTCGACCGGGCCGGCATGGACGTGGGCGCCCATACCCGCACCCACGCCGAGCTCCCGACCCTCCCCCTCGCCTCCATGCGGGAGGAGATCGCCGGCTCCCGCCGCGACCTCGAGCGCCTGCTCGGGCACCCCGTCGCGGCGTTCGCCTACCCCTACGGGCGCTTCGACGCGACGGTGGTCCGGGAGGTCCGGCGCGCCGGGTTCGCGCTGGCGGTCACGACCCGGGGGGGAACGACCGAGTCCTCGTTGGCCTCGCTGACCATGCCGCGGATCCACGTGGGACGGGCGCAGACCGCCCAGGGCGTGCTCGCCTGCCTGCGCGCCGCGGGCGGGTGCGGCGGCGGGGGAGGAGGCTGAGCGCTCAGCCGCCGCGGGCGCGCCGGTAGAGCGTCAGCATCAGCGACTGCATCTCGCGCGAGGTCTCTCCGCGGCGCGGGCAGCACGTGACGTTGCGCGCGCCGCTGATCCCGATCTCGAGGTGCGGGCCGCTCGAGAAGCCGACGCGCCCGCAGCCCACCTCGGCGATCGGCTGCCCGGTCGCCACGTGCCGGCCGACCGGTACGAGCGCGGGAGCGGCGTGACCGTAGTAGACATAGCGCCCGGCGTAGCGGCCGGAGTCGAGGCGCAGCACCGGCGCGTAGGACCCGAAGCCGCTGACGCCCTCCTGCACGATCGTGCCGCTGGACACCGCGACCTCGACGACTCGAGAGCCGCACGCATTGCCCACGGTGCCGATGTCGACGCCCTGATCGAGCGTCCACGCGCTCGGAGGCAGCACGAGCGAGATGGGCCGCAGGGGGAAGACCCACCCGCCGGTGGGCCGCTGGGGCCGTGGGCGCGGCGCGGGGGCCGGCGGGTGGCCACTGCGGTGCCGGTGCGGATGCGGATGTGGCCGCGAGCGAGGCCGCGGGCGGGGACGGACAGGGACGGGGCGAAAGGCGGCGGCGCCTCCGCTCGCTGCGCCCTGTCCGCTCGGCGCGCTCGGCGAGGCGCCGAACGAGGCGCCCCCGTCGGTGGCCCACGCGGGGGATGCCGTCAGCGTGAAGAGGGTGGCCGTGACGGCGGTGAGCCGAAGAGGGGACATGCCCAGCGTCCATCGGCTCGCGGCGGGACGCCACGCCGGGTGCACGGTCCTTGCGCATGTTCCCGGGGCGGAAGCTCCCGGAAGCGCCCCGCGTGAACGATTTCGCCCAGCGGGCGCGAGGTACCCTCACAGGGCCCATGGCGCTCATCGTGATCCTCACGTGCTTCGGCCTGGCCGGCGGCATCGTCGGCCGGATCAAGGGGAGCTCGTTCTTCCTGTGGTTCGCGATCTCGTTCTTCCTGCCGTTCATCGGTCTCGCCGCCGCCCTGCTCTTCCGTTGGGAGAAGGACGAGCTGCGCCGGCAGTGCCCGGGCTGCGGCAAGGTGGTCAAGCTCTACGACGCGCTCTGCACTCGCTGCGGGACCGAGCTCGACTTCCCGGAGGTGGCGATCGTTCCCGAATCGGCCGTGTCGGGGATGCCGCGGGCCCGCGCCGGCTGAGGTGGCCCGAGCGCCCCGTCCGAGCGCTCGGAGAGCGCGAAACCCCCTGTTAGACTGGGTTTCCCGGCGCGTCGGGCCCCCTGGCGCGTTCGCCTGAGTCCTGGTCCGAACGGAGAACCACACGATGCGCGCGGTCGATGCCCTCATGGAGTGCCTCAAGGCCGAGGGCGTCGACGTCGTGTTCGGCCTGCCCGGTGGCGCGAACCTCCCCACCTACGACGCCTTCTACGACGCGGGCATCCGCCACATCCTCGTGCGCCACGAGGCGGGCGGCGGCCACGCCGCGGAGGGCTACGCCAAGGCCACGGGCAAGGTCGCGGTCTGCCTGGGCACGAGCGGTCCCGGGGCCACCAACCTCGTGACCCCGATCTGCGACGCGATGATGGACTCCGTGCCCGTCGTGTTCCTCACGGGCCAGGTCCGCACGGAGCTCCTGGGCACCGACGGCTTCCAGGAGGCCGACACGATCGGGATCACCATGCCGATCGTCAAGCACTCGGTCATGATCCAGCACCCCCTGGAGATCCCGCGCACAATCCACGAGGCGTTCCACATCGCCCGCACGGGGCGGCCCGGGCCGGTGGTCGTCGACATACCGCAGGACCTGTCTCGAGCGGACATCCCCTACGAGCCGGTGAGCGACGTGCGCCTGCCCGGCTACCAACCCACCCGCGAGGGCAACCAGAAGCAGATCCGCCAGGCGGCCAAGGCGCTGGCCGCCGCGCGCCGCCCGGTGGTCTACGCCGGCGGGGGCGTGGTCAGCGCCGAGGCCGGCGCGGAGCTCGTCGAGCTCTGCCGCTGCGACCGCCTGCCCGTGACCTGCACGCTCATGGGCCTTGGCGCCTTCCCCGCACCCGACGAGCAGTGGCTCGGCATGCTCGGGATGCACGGCACCCGGGCGGCGAACTACGCGATGGACGAGGCCGATCTGATCCTCGCCGTCGGCGCGCGCTTCGACGACCGGATCACCGGCAAGCTCTCGGAGTTCGCGCCCCGCGCGAAGTTCGTGCACATCGACGTGGATCCCGCCGAGATCTCCAAGAACGTCCCGGCCCACATCCCGATCGTGGGCGACGCGAAGAACATCCTCTCCCGGCTCAGCGTCGAGTATCGCGCGCTCGCGCCCGACCCGGCGCGCCTCGAGGCGTGGTGGAGTCGCATCGAGGGCTGGCGCCGACAGTACCCGCTGGGCTACGCGGACTCCGCCGACTCCGAGATCAAGCCGCAGTACCTGATCGAGGCGCTCTACGAGGCCACGGGCGGCGAGGCGATCGTCACCAGCGACGTGGGCCAGCACCAGATGTGGACCGCCCAGTACTTCCACTTCCCCGCCCCACGCAAGTGGATCAACTCCGGCGGGCTCGGGACCATGGGCTTCGGACTGCCCGCGGCGATGGGGGCGGCCGTCGGCTGTCCGGAGGAGACGGTGATCTGCGTGGCCGGTGACGGCTCGGTGCAGATGAACGCCCAGGAGCTGGCGACCTGCGCGCAGGACGGCATCCCGATCAAGGTGTTCATCATGAACAACGGCTATCTCGGGATGGTCCGGCAATGGCAGGAGCTCTTCTGGGACCGGCGCTACTCGCACGTGGACATGGGCAACTTCCCCGACTTCGTCAAGCTCGCCGAGGCCTACGGCGCGACGGGCCTGCGCCTCACGCAGAAGGAGACGCTGGTCGAGGACGTCCGTCGGGCACTCGAGATGCCCGGGCCCGTGGTCGTCGACGTGCGCGTCACGCGTGAGGAGAACACCTACCCCATGATTCCCGCCGGGCAGGCCGCGCGGGACATGGTGGGCTGAGGAGTGGAGCGATGGGCGAGCCCGGCACCCGGGAGCTCCTCTCCCTGGAGGAGCTCGAGGCGGCGGGAAGCATCCACACCGGCCGCAAGCACATCCTCTCCATCCTCGTGGAGAACAAGCCCGGCGTGCTCACGCGCATCGCCGGCCTGTTCGCGCGCCGCGGCTTCAACATCGACACGCTTGCGGTGGGCCCGACCGACGACGAGCGGATCTCGCGCATCACGCTCACCCTCGACGGCGCGCGCCACCCGATCGACCACGTCACCAAGCAGCTCCACAAGCTCGTCAACGTGCTCAAGATCCGTGACCTCGAGCCGGGGGAGGCGGTCGCGCGCGAGCTCGCGCTCTTCAAGGTCGCGGCCGACGGCGGCGCTCGCGCCGAGGTCATGCAGATCGCGGAGATCTTCCGGGCCAAGGTGGTCGACGTGACCAAGCGCTCGGTCGTCGTCGAGGTCACCGGCACCTTCGAGAAGATCGAGGCCTTCGAGCGCATGGTGCGCCCCTTCGGCCTC